>Ga0137418_10001601_pt1 | contig 20883 bp, 11 predicted proteins | sample CZODoug3_1_2_16f_FD_122242 | JGI IMG/M metagenome (GOLD analysis project Ga0137418, IMG submission 122242) | Vadose zone soil fungal communities from Angelo Coast Range Reserve, California, USA - CZODoug3_1_2_16fungal (Hybrid Assembly) | ecosystem: Environmental > Terrestrial > Soil > Vadose...
TGAACGCACCCACAATCGCCCGCAAATCTCCGACCACGCCTTTGCGAATCAGATCGCGGGTCCTCAACCATTGCGGGTGCGTCTTCACCATGAAGGCCTCGCCGATCTTCACCCCGCACCGGTCTCGCACATCCAGCAGCGTCCTCGCTTCCGCCACGTTTAGGCTCAGCGGCTTCTCGCACAGCACATGTTTTCCGGCCTGCGCGGCTTGGATGGACCACGGCACGTGCAAGTGATTCGGCAGCGGGTTGTAGACTGCTTCAATCTCCTCGTCCGCCAGAAGCTCCTCGTATGACCCGTACGCTTTCGCTATGCCCAGCTTTTTCGCCGCGTCCTTCGCTTTTTTCAAATCCCGCGAAGCAATCGCCGCAATTTCGCTCCACTCCCCTTTCTGCATCCCCGGAATTACTTTCTTTGTTGCAATCGACGCCGCGCCCAGAACCCCCCATTTCACCTTTCCTAAATTCGCCACTTTTCCCTCCGTCTCAATGCCACTTCTATCACGCCGGGCGGCCCCATCCAACTCTTCCTGTGCGCCGGTTTGGCTGCTATCATCGCGCCTGCGGCTTGCGCCGTGCGCGGGCCCACGCGACGTACTCAAAAGGAGGATAGTTCGTATGCGCAAAGGAATCACCATCCTGTTGTTGGGGATGCTCGCTCTAAGCGCACCGCCGGCGGCCAACCGGCTGTGGGGGCAGGCGGAGAAGAAAGACGCCATGCCCGATCCCGCCGTCAAGGTCGGAGACATGGCGCCGGATTTTACGCTGATGGACACGCACCGCAACCAGGTGTCCTTGCATGACTTCCGGGGCAAGAAAAACGTCGCCCTGGCGTTTTACATTTTCGCCTTCACCGGTGGTTGAACCAAGCAGATGCAGAACTTCCAGCAGAACCTGGCAAAGCTGGAAGCTGCAGACACCCAAGTCTTGGGTGTTAGCATGGACAGCCCCTTCAGCAACGCCGCGTGGGCAGAAAAAATCGCCGTCACTTTTCCCCTTCTGAGCGATTGGGGCGGTGACGTCACCAAGCAATACGGCCTGTACAATCCCAAGTACAAAGCGGCTCGCCGCGTCAACTACCTGATCGACAAGAGCGGCAAAGTCGTCGAAATGCAGATCGACAGTGACGCCGTCGACCCAACCAAAATCGTCACCCTCTGCGAGCGCCGCAAAACCAAGGACTAACGGCTCGGAGGACACGGCTGAAAGCTGTTCGCCTCGAATCAAAGATTCGGCTTACTGAAAATGAAACGCTCTATATTATTCGCGTTCGTCTTTCTCACCGCGCTGGCCAACGCCAATGCCCAAAGTGAAAATACTTTGCATCCGGAAGCCATTGAAAACTGCCTTCAGAATTCTGCCGTTAAGGGCCGCTTCGTGGTGAACCTCAAAACGAATCCCTATTATCTGAGGGGCGATTTCGACGGCGACGGTGAGCCAGATTATGCTCTGTCGATAAAGGGTAAGAAAACAATGCGAAATGGAGTCTTGATCTGCACAGCGAGAAAGCAGGTGATTGTTCTTGGCGCTGATAATCCGCTCAGTCCACCTTTCTCGAACATGCCTGGCGACAATTTCGTCGCTCCCCATTGGCAAGTCCTCACAAGGGAGGAGACCAAGGCACTCGGCAAATTCGCGACGACTGTTCCCAATCCACTGCCCGCGCTCAAAGGAGAAACGATCGCCATGATCTGGGAGGACGGAATATCCCTGATCTATTGGGATGGCGAGAGGTTTTGCTGGGCCGGAGCTGCCAATTGAAGGCGCATCCTCCTCCTTACAGGCGGGACAGGTGGCCCGGATAATAAACCCTAGACGACTCTCGGTGGCCAACACGCCGGATTTGCGTGTGAGGCTTTTGATTTTACCTTTCTCTTGTCGGTCCCGACGCCGTTCAACCCGCCTCAGCAACCATTCAACCCTCAATTTCGACCATTCACTGCAAAACACTTAACAACTTCAGTAAGATGTGCTATTCTCTCCCGTGTATATCGAATCCCGTCCCCGCCGATCTCCCCATTCTAACGTTAGGACGTGCCAACGTTTGAATCCGCAGTTTGGATTCCGGGCGGGTTTGCGGGACATTCCAACGCGTTCGGATTGTAAGTCCTTTTCCCTCTATGTTTTTGCCGACCCCCGCCCACTAACTGCTCTCGCCTCTATCTTTTACAAAAACACAGGGGGGCCGGGGCATTCTCGATTCTCCCATCGCTCTTCCCTGTCTCCCATCTTCCGTACACTCTTCCGAGTTCCGTATCCTGTAAGTCCTTTGCTTGCCACTCTTGCGAAAACTGCCGGGGTGTGTACCAACAATTCCCATTCTGGAACTCTGACTTGTGCCCTCTCCGACCCTATCCTCCATTTGCCTCTCCCAACAGGAGTGCTAGAATCCGAATGGAAACGCCATGACACCTAGAACGCTCTACCAGAAAATCTGGGACTCCCACGTCGTTCACGAGCAACCCGGCCAGCCAGCAATCATTTATATTGACCGCCACCTCATCCACGAAGGCACTTCACCCCAGGCCTTCGCCGGGCTTCGCGCCGAAGGCCGCAAGGTCCGCCGCCCCGATCTCACGTTTGCCGTGATGGATCATTCCGTGTCCACCACCGACCGTACCCTGCCCATCCTCGATAACGACGCCAAGCTCCAGTTCGACGCCCTCGAGAAGAACTGCCGCGAATCCGGGGTCCGTCTTTTCGACATGAACAGCAAGAACCAGGGCATCGTGCACATCATCGGCCCGGAACTCGGCATCACCCAGCCCGGCCAGACGCTTGTTTGCGGTGACAGCCACACTTCGACGCACGGCGCGTTCGGCACTTTGGCTTTCGGCATCGGCACCAGCGAAGTCGAGCATGTCCTCGCAACGCAATGTCTGGTTCAGTCGCGCTCTAAGACGCTGCACATTCTCGTGCATGGAAAGCGGCCCAAGGGCGTCACCGCGAAGGACTTGATTCTCGCCATCATCGGAAAAACGGGCATCGCCGGCGGCAACGGCCACGTCGCGGAATACGGCGGCGAAGCCATTCGCGCCCTCTCCATGGATGGCCGCATGACTGTCTGCAACATGACCATCGAAGGCGGCGCGCGCGCCGGCATGATCGCGCCCGATGAAACCACGTTCGCATATCTCGAAGGGCGTCCGTTTGTCCCGCGAGGAAAAGCGTTTCAGGAAGCCGTCGAGCGCTGGAAGCTGCTCAAGAGCGATGGCAGCGCCCACTTTGACATGAAGGTCGAGCTGCAAGCCGAGCAAATCGCTCCACAAGTCACCTGGGGCACCAATCCCGGCATGGTCACCAGCGTCACCGCCCGCGTCCCCGATCCGCATGACTTCAAGGATCTCAACGATCAAAAAGCCACCGAGAGTGCGCTCAAATATATGGGGCTCAAGTCCGGCACGCCTATCGTGGATATTCCCGTGGACCGCGTGTTCATCGGCTCGTGTACCAATTCGCGTCTGGATGATCTCCGCGCCGCCGCGCATTTTGTTGAAGGCAAGCACGTTGCGAAAAATATCAAGCAGGCATTGATTGTCCCCGGCTCGCGCGGCATCAAGTCGCAAGCCGAAAAAGAAGGCCTCGACAAGATTTTCCGCGACGCTGGTTTCGAGTGGCGCGACGCCGGCTGCAGCATGTGCATCGGCATGAACGCCGACGTCCTGCCGCCGCACGAGCGCAGCGCCAGCACCAGCAATCGCAATTTCGAGGGCCGCCAGGGCAAAGACAGCCGCACGCACCTCGTCAGCCCGGTCATGGCCGCCGCCGCCGCCATCGCCGGCCATTTTGTGGACGTGCGTGAGCTCGACGTCGCTCCCGTCGAGTAGGTTTTGGCGGCGCCGGCATCTTGCCGGCGGTTTTGACTTTGTTCTTTTGTAGTGGCGTAGCTTGCTACGCCCTTCTTAGGCAGGATTGCCGATGTCCGTAGACACGCGAGGTTTGAATCCGGACCACATAGGCAAACGAATGCGCGTCGAACTTGCAGACGGAGAATCGCTTGAAATTCGGCTGCACGAGCTGACCGTTTGTGCAAGACCAGAGCCATGCTGCGGCATTACTTATGTCTTGATTTCCACGAATCGTGCCGACGGGAAGAGAGATAAGGACGCCGCGTACTGGACGCCGTTCGGCGAAATTGAAAAATTTGAAGTTTTGGGAGACTGAATCACATGCAACCGTTGTCGACTCATACCGGCATGGTCATGCCGCTGGACCGCGTCAACGTCGACACCGATCAAATGGTGCCAAAGCAATTCCTGAAGGCCCTTACGCGTGAAGGCTTTGGCCGCATTCTTTTTTACGACTGGCGCTATCTCCCCGGCGAAAAACCAAATCCTGAGTTTGTCATGAATTTTCCGCGCTACAAAGGCGCATCCGTCCTGCTCGCACGCGCCAACTTCGGCTGCGGCTCGAGCCGCGAGCACGCCCCATGGGGCGTGAAGGACTACGGCTTCCGCGTGGTCATCGCCCCCAGTTACGCCGACATTTTCTACAACAATTGCTTCAAGAACGGCATCCTGCCCGCAACGCTCTCCGAAGCGGAAATCGATGAGCTCTTCAAACGCACAGAAAAAGAAGAAGGCTACTCGTTGACCGTCAATCTGCTCAATCAGACCATCGCCGACAAACACGGCCTGATGTTCAAATTCGAAATTGCCCCGTCGCGCAAAGAAGTTTTGCTGAAGGGTCTAGACGACATCGGCACCACGTTGCAACACGCCGCCTCAATCGACGCCTACGAAAAATCCCACGCCGCCACCGCCACCATGTTCGACCCCATCGACGTGAAGTACTACACCAACGGCCGCTGACGCGTTCTTTTCAGTTTTTGCAGTTCAGCTTACCTGCCGTTGGTTCTGGGTGCTTCGTTTGCAATTCTTGACGTTGCGTCTTTGATTCCCAATAAAAGAAAGCGGGGAGAGTCCCAGGGACTCTCCCCGCTTTCGAACGCCACGTTTTCGTTGATGCGCAGTCCTTTCGAACTGCGGAAGTGAGTTAGAACTAGAACGCCAGCCGCAGGCTAAGCGATATCACGCGTGATTTCTGTAAGGGGAAGCCGGCCCCGCCGAGAACAAGCTTTGCCTGGCCAAAGGTGCCGCTGTTCAGGTTAGTATCGACTCCGTCAAAGTTTGGATGGTTAAAGAGGTTCTGGGCATCCGCGCTGAAGCGGAGGTTAACGGTTTCCGTCACCTTGAAGGTCTTATGCAGGCCGAAGTCCATATCGACAAATCTTGGCCCATGGAAAACGTTTCTCCCCAGGGTACCAAACCGTTCGAACGGGGTGGCCCCAGTCGGATAGGCTGGATTGGCGAAGAGCGCGTTTGGCGTACCGATCGAGGTAACAGGGCACGCGGCTGTGGGGGGATTCGCGGCGACACAAGCACCCGCAACTCCGAATGAGGTGTTGCAAGCGGCGATATTGCCGACAGTGGCAGGCATGCCTGGAAAGCCGCACCCGATCTGATTGTTGTCTTTAAAGATGCCATCGGCCGGGCTGCCATTGCTGTAGACAGAGTTTAGGTTTCCGCCGACAAACACCGGATGGTCGTTGCAGACCCCATCCAAGTTGTAATCGCTCGCGATGTTGAAGGGGATTCCATTCTGATCGAGGACCGGGGCGTTAGCGGCATTTCTTGCGCGGAACCGGCGACAAGCGCCACCGTTGAGGTCCAGCCTAACGTCTACCGGGTGGCCCGAATAGAACTGGAAGAAGCTCCCAAGCGACCAGCCGCCCAAGGCATGACCGACGAAACCCTTCTCGCCCTTAAAGAAGGGCAGCTCGTAGGTCACATTGAACTTGTACGCGTGCCGGTGGTCTTCCGCGCCCCGGCCATAGGAAAGACGTGGCAAGGCATTCGAGATGTAGTAGTAAGGCGCAGTTTGTGCGCCGATCGTGGAGCATCCCGCGAACAGTTCAGAATTCACGTCCAACTGTTTCGAATAGGTATAGCCCATTTGAAACTGCAGGCCGTGGCCCATGCGCTTCTGAGCCTCAACGATAAGGGCATTGTAATTGGAACTGACGCTGTTCGAGCGGTAATTGAAGCCCGTGTACAAGGTATTCGGCCGGACGTTCGCAAGCGTAGCGTTGTAGGCCTGACCGTCGGTGCGATTGTAATTCTCGAGCATGGGCAAGTGACGGCCCATGGAGCCCTGGTACTTCGCACTCAGTAGCAAGCCGCCAAAGAATTCCCGCTCCACACCAAAGTAATAGTTCTGGCCGGAGGAGTCGTGCATGTTCACGTCCATGGTGCGGACGGAGACCCTCTTCCCCGGGGGTGGCACGCCAGGCGGCAGATTGGCGGGGTCGTACGCCGCGCCGATGGACCCGGGATTCGAGTAAAAGATGGCATCTCCACATCCGGCCGCGTTGAAATCAAGCAACGCGTAGAACGGCGGGTTCCAAGCGCCATTCGACCAGATGTTGTCGAAGATGCGGTCATAGAAGATACCATAACCGCCGCGGACCGCCATTTTGCCGTTGCCCATCACATCCCAGGCAAAACCGATGCGAGGAGCGATGTCTTTGTTGTACGTCTTCCACATGCGGCTGACCGGACCAACTCGTGCCGCGCCGATGCAGGCCCTATCCTTGGTGATATCGCATCCCGCTAAATTCGTAAATTGAGAAATAATGCCGTGATCTTCGCTCGGAGCGCCAAAGCGTTCCCAGCGAAGTCCCAGATTGAGGGTCAGGTGGGCAGTGACCTTCCAATCATCCTGAGCGAACACAGAGTAATCGTGGGTGGTGTAGTGGCGGTAGGCGTCGGCCTTGTTCGGGGCGGCTTTGCGGGGGTCAACGGACGTTTCCTCGAAGTAGGGGTAATCGCCCGTGAAATTCGAGTTAAAGGCGTTAGTGATCGTGCCGTCGGTCGGGTTAAGAGTACCATCGCAGGAGGGCCTAACCACGGAACCCGCGGGGCAGGTGGAGTTTGCGCCATCGCTGAGCAGGGTCAACTCTGAAAACTCGTACTGGCTCGGCAGCCCCAAATCCCAGTTGCGGTAGAGAATGCCATAGTTGGCGCTGCCGCCGATTTTCAAGGCGTGGCGTCCCACGCTCCATGTCAAATTGTCTTGCAACGCCCAGCGGTCCTGAGTGAAAGCGACAACCTGGCCACCTTCGCCAGGGCCAAAGGAGTAATTCAGGCAGCCCGCCGACGTGTTGTCAATATAGATATTGGGAGCCGTTTGCTTCCCTGGGTCGCCTTCGATAGACGGGTTGAAATACCGGTTGTGAGAGAGGTTGATTTCGTTGGCAACGCGCGGACCGAACGTGTGCGTTTCAATGAGAGCAAAATTGTGCTGATTCAAGGTGTTTGTATTAGGGATGTTGCCACCGTTTGCCAGCGGCGTACTGAAGGTGGTCCCGCCAAATTTGTCCACGAAAACATACCGATAAACGTTGACCGCAAAACTGAGGCGGTCCGAGTTACTGAAGTTATGATCCACGCGGCCATAGTAGCTGTTTGCCGTGGTGGTTTGCGGGTCAGAAAACGAAAGGCATCCTACCGAGTTGGTGCCACCCGTATTGGCTATATTCGGGCAAGCCGAATCAGAGGTTACCGGAGGGTACGCGGCGAGGATCTGCTGGGCGATCGGCCCGCCGTTGGCCTTAACAAACGCAAGCGCGGTACTGGTGGGTACGAAATTGTTGGAGGCGGTTACCCCTTGAAGTAATTTCCACCGATCGTAGGCGAAGAAAAAGAAAGTCTTATCCTTGCGAATCGGTCCGCCCACAGCTCCGCCAAACTGGTTCTTGATGTATTTTGGCCTGGTGGAAAGGACGGGGACCGTTGGGTCTGCTGCGTGAGCTTTGACCGAAGCAGCGTAGTCCCGGTTGTAGAAAAAGTCATTGGCATTCAAAGTAGCATTGCGGTTCTGCCAGTAGCCGGCGCCGTGAAACCTGTTCGTGCCGGACTTCTGATTGGCGCTGACGAGGGCTCCTGCGCCACGGCCGTATTGGGCGCCCATGCTATTAGTGATAATGGAAAAATCCTCGACGGACTCAAGCGGCGGGTTGATATTGATAGCGCCCGCGCTAAAGTTGTTATTGTCTTCCGCGCCGTTGAGCATGTACGACGTGCCGGCCTCCCTGGCCCCACCGGAAACGGGTGCCGTATCCAGCCCCGGGCTCACCGAGGGCGCCATAAACGGGAGAACGTCGAAAATGTCGCGGTCGACCAGCGCGGCATGTTGGATGGTGGAGCTGTCTACTTGGTATGCGAGGTCGGAAGTCGCCGTCTGCACCAGCGGAGCTTCGGAGGTCACTTCCACGATTTGGGAGGTTTTGGCCAATTCCAGCTGGCGGTTAATGGCAATCGTTTGACTGGCCTCGACGACGATTCCGGAGACTCTGACCCCGCCAAAGTTGGCAGCCTTAATTTCGATGGTGTAGCTACCAGGTGGCACAAGGGAAAAGCGATACGAGCCGTCGGAGCCTGTGGTGGTTGTCTGAGAGATATTGGTACCAACGTTTGTGATCGTCACCGTAGCGTTTGGCACGACCGCGCCCGTTGGATCGGTAACCGTTCCGGTGATTACGCCTTGCACAGTCTGCGACCACGCAACTCCACTTGCCGCAAGAACTAAGAAAGCTGCAAACAAAACAGCGAGAAACGGCTTGCGCACACTCCACCCCCTGAATTTATCAATCATGTTTAGGATTTTCCAACCGACCACAGGGCCTCGTCTTCTCTCGACGACTTAGGATTTCGTCACCACCGCTGCGCCGGGGTCTCAGGCGAAGCCTCCTATTGAGGCGTATTGAATATCTGCTGAAAGGCTTTGTCAAGCATAAAGTTATGCAGCCATGAGATGAGCTTTAGATAAACCGAATCAATTATTTCTGCTGAAGGGGCGACTAGTCCTCTTTTCCTGACCGAGGAGATGCCCACAGGACCAGCGGCCCAGAAGTTGAATGAGCAGCGCCTGGACGCTTATGACCTGCGGCGGTAAACTGACAAGCCGTGGGGAATCGGAGAGAGTTTTGGTGAAGCTTCACACCGCATTGGCGCTCGCCGTGGCCTTGCTGGCTACTGCCGGTCCGCATTCCCAGGCCCAAACTCCTCGTTCCGCCCGGAACGAGCAGAGCGAACGTGAGGCAGCGAAGGAGCGACTCCGCCGACTGCTTGAGCACGATCCCAATAACATAGAAGCTCTGTTCGGGCTTGGGCGGCTGATGGTTGAGGAAGGGGATTTTGCATCAGGCAGCTCTCTATTTCGAAAATACATTGCGATTTCGCCCGCCGACGCGGGAGCCTGGGCCTACCTGGTCCGCTGTGCTGTTGGCCAAAATGATCCGAAAGGAGCAGCCGATGCACAGCGCCAAATCGAACTGCTGGCGCCAACAAACCTAGCTCTCCACGCGCAAGCAGCGTGCTGGGTGGCCAACTCCGCAATTTCCGAAGTGACAGGGCGCGAGTTCGAGCTAGTTATGTCACTAGCCCCCAACCGGACCAGGAGCGGGGCCCTGTGGTACGCGCGTTTGGGACAGTGCTACGACCGCGCTCACGACACAATTCGGGCCAGCCGGGCTTTACTAGCCGCTATTGACCTCGATCCAGATACTGAGACCCACTACTTCCGCCTGGCGCATGTGTTCGCGGGCGAGGGCCGTGTCGGAGACGCGTCAGAAGTAATGGCCAGCGCGATCGCCCACTTTCCACGCTCGGTGACAACTCGCGTCGAGGCTGGAACTATTGAACTAGAGGCTGGCAATCCAGAGCGCGCCTTAGAAGAGCAGCGCCAAGCCGCAACTCTAGACCCGCATTCCCCCGGTGCTTTGTCTCTATTGGGAAGGATAGAATTGGCGCAGCGGCGTTATCCGGAGGCGATCGCCACTCTGGAGCAGGCTGCCAAACTTGCACCGGCTGACGCGAGCATTCGTTTCTACGCAGGCCAGGCGTGGATGAAAACGGATCAAGGAACACAGCGGGCACTCGAGCACTTCAAGCGCTCGTTGGAGTTGGATCCGAATCGCGCCAGTACATACTACTGGCTCGGTTCGCTGTACTTTCATCGCAATCAGGAGTATCCGGTCGCCGTGCAATACCTGGAGCAGGCATTGGATCGTGCTCCGGAACTGGAAGCCGCTCACCAGATGCTCATCCAGGCCTACAAAAGGTTGGGCGAGGATGCAAAGGCCGCCCTGGAACTCCGGCGCTATCAGGAACTAGTTCAGCACAGAGCGAAAGCCGAGGCTCCGAAATGATGGAACTGCGGCTGGTCCCCGCAGTGCTCCTGAGCCTGTCTGCAGCCGCAACAACTGTAGATCCAATTCGATTTGAAGACGGCCAGGCACCGCAGTTCGTCACTCATACGGGCCGCACGGCACGCAAGTACTTGCCGCAAACCATGGGCGGCGGGGTGGCGGTCTTCGATTACAACAACGATGGGCTGCTGGACATCTACGTGGTAAATGGCGCCACCATGCCTGGTTTATCGAAAGATGGTCCGCAATACTCCGATCGCCTCTTCCGCAACAACGGCGATGGGACTTTCACCGACGTCACAGACGCAGCGGGGGTGGCTGGGCAGGGCTTCAATATCGGCGTAGCCGCCGGCGACTACGATAACGATGGTTTCGAGGACATCTTCATAGCGGGCGTGCGCCGCAACACTCTCTATCACAATAGCGGCGACGGAACCTTTACCGACGTGACTGAGCGCTCAGGTCTGGCGCGCCCCGACCCTCAATACGGAGCATTGTGGGCCGTTGCCGCAACGTGGGTGGATTACGATCATGACGGGTTACTCGATCTTTTCGTCGTGAATTACGTCCAATGGGATCCGAAGACCGAGCCGATTTGCGAGAAGGGCGGCTTGCCGGACTACTGCTATCCGCGAGCCTACGCCGGCGTGCCCAACTCGCTGTTCCATAATAACGGCGATGGCACGTTTACAGACGTGTCCGTGGCTTCCGGGATTCGCCAGAGTATTGGCAAGGGTATGGCAGTGGCCATGGCCGACTTCGACGGTGACGGCTGGCCGGATTTGTTTGTCTCAAATGATACGCTGCCTAACAGCCTGTTCCTGAACGAGCGCAATGGCACATTCAAAGAGGCCGCAATCGAAAATGGAGTTGGCTTCACAGAAAACGGCGCGGCCATCTCCGGGATGGGAGTAGACGCTCGCGATATCGACAACGACGGCCGCCCGGACATCTTCGAGACGGCGTTGCTCAACGAGACTATGCCTCTGTTTCGCAACCTGGGTCAGGCGGGCTTCGAGGAAATTACGTTTGCCAGCGGCGTGGCGCACGCCTCGCTGGCGAAGACCGGATGGAGCAACGGGATATACGACTTCAATAACGACGGACGCAAGGATTTATTCGCCGCCTGTGGCCACGTGATGGATGCTGAAGCCAGTCTGCGCGCCACCGTACCTCAAACCAACATCCTCTTTGCGAATCTCGGCAAGCTGAGATTCGCCGACGTCACAGCCGCGGCTGGCGCGCCGCTTGGCCGAAGAGGCGTGCACCGCGGCGCAGCATTTGGAGACCTGGACAACGATGGCCGCGTCGATGTGGTTCTAACGGAACTCGATGGGCCGTTGCGCATCCTGCACAACGTCAGCCCAGCCGCCAACCACTGGCTGCTCATCCGGACGATTGGAACGAAGAGCAACCGCGACGGTATGGGCACGCGCATCCGGCTGGTCACGGAAGACGGCGTTCAATACAATGCCGTCAGCATGAGCGTCGGCTATGCCAGCAGCTCTGACGTGCGCGTTCATTTTGGCCTGGGCCGGCGAACGCTGGTGCAAGAGCTTGAGCTATTCTGGCCCAGCGGTACGCATCAGGTTGTGAAGAACGTGAAAGCCGATCAAGTGCTCACCGTGCGCGAGCCGTAGAACGGATCCGCGGCGGACAGAAGAGATTTATTTCGAGCGGGTTGGTTATGAGATGGGTACGATGCTAACGCGGCGAGACTTTGGCAAACAGGCAGTGATGTGCGGCGGTGCTGTGTTGGCTGGATTTGATGGCGCAGTCTGGCCGATTCCAAATGCTGCCGGGCCGCAAGATCGTTCTGAGAATCCCTTTTCGGGTGGACGGCAACTGGGAGTCGTGGATTTTGTGAACCCGCGGCCGTTGGAGATGGATACGGCGCAGGGGGCCGAATTGGACGGCAGGTTGTACACAGACCTGTCCAAGCTTTCGCCACAAGAACTCGTCATCCCGACTAACAAGTTTTATATTCGAACGCGAGTCTCCAAGGTGCTCCCGGATCCGAAATTGTGGCGGGTGCGCGTCGATGGGCTCGTGGCGAAGCCGCGGAGCCGGACGATCGAAGAGTTGCGGAGCGCGGCGAAGCCAGGGGGGTTGCATTTGATGGAGTGCGCGGGGAATGTGTCGCTGACGAACTTCGGAATGATCAGCGTGGCCAATTGGGGCGGTGTGCCGCTCACTGATATTCTGGAGGGCAGCGTCGCGAAGCCCCAGGCCACGCGCGTCTTGATCACCGGATTCGATCAGTACGCCACGAAATCGATGACGTCCGTTCCAGGAGCGAGCTGGGTCTTCCCCATCGCAGAACTGGAAGCAGCGGGGGCTTTTCTGGCCACGGAAATGAATAAAGAGCCGTTGGCAGGAGACCACGGCGCGCCTGTTCGTCTTGTGGTGCCGGGCTGGTACGGGTGCGCGTGCATCAAATGGGTGAACGCAATTTCATTTGTGGATGATGCCGCGGAAGCGACTTCACAAATGCAAGAGTACGCAGCGCGAACCCACCAGCGCGGCATGCCTGCGCTAGCGCGGGATTTTCAACCGGCAACCATCGATCAGGCAGCCATGCCCGTTCGAGTGGAGAAATGGCTGGTCGAAGAAAAAATCAAATACCGGGTTGTCGGGATCGCGTGGGGCGGAACTGCTCCGGCTAAGACGCTGATGATCCGCTTCAATGCGGAAGAAGAGTACGTCCCGGTGGAGAGCTTTACGCAGACAAAGAATGATCCCTGGACCTTCTGGACGCACGCATGGTCACCCAAGGATCCGGGGACGTATTCAATTCGTCTTAGCGTGAAAGACCCAGCAATTCGAACGAGACGACTGGATTCCGGATACTATGTGCGGTCCGTCAAGATTTCAGAAGTCTAGTTTGCCGTCGCGTGTTCCTGGCGCAAGAGGTGAAAGGGTGAAGAGATCCGCTTGCCGAAACGTTGCGTTCATTGTATTGAGCCTGCTTGCCGGTGTTGCCTCGCCAACGCAACAAGGGCCGCATGGAGGCCATTCCAAAGCAGGTCTGGTCCCACTGGAAATTCTGCAGCGCCCGGTTACTCTTCGCACGGGGATTGGCGAACTTCACGAAAAAGTGTCCACGCGTTCACCCGAAGCGCAATCGTTTTATGACCAAGGACTAGCCTACCTGCATTCCTACGTGTGGATTGAAGCCGCGCGTTCGTTCCATCAAGCATTGCGGCTGGACCCAAACCTGGCCATGGCGTACCTGGGCTTGACTGATGCCTTCATCGGCCTCCATGACGTTGGAACGGCGCATGCCACGTTCGAGCGTGCAAAAGCTCTGGAAAAAGGAATGAGTGAACGCGAGCGGACGTGGCTTTCCATCCGTGAGAGCGAACTCCAATTCGCAGAGGACACGGACAATCCCAATGGTTACGGGGCCTACCGCAAGGCAATCAACAACGCGTTGAAAGCGAGCCCGAACGATCCCTGGCTGTGGATCCAGCGGGGATTGGCGGACGAAGGCAATCCCTTTACGCATGGGCAAGCCGGCGGCGTGGATGCTCTCGCCTTTTATAAAATGGCCCTGTCATTGGCGCCGGGAAATCTTGCGGCTCATCACTACTGCGTCCACGCGTACGAAAACATGGGGCGATCGAAGGATGCGCTCGAAGAGAGCGCCCTGTACGCGCGCATGGCTCCCGCGATTCCGCATGCGCATCACATGCACGGGCATGCGCTGATGCGAACTGGAAGAACCGAGGAAGCCATCGCCGAGTTTCTCAAAACGAAAGAGTTGGAAGAAACTTACTACCGATCGGAGAAGATTCCTGCCCGCTATGACTGGCACCACGCTCACAATCTCAGCTTGTTGGCAATGAGCTATCAATCGCTGGGGCAGATGAAATCCGCCGAGACTTTGTTTCATGGGACATTTTCTTCGCCGGCGTACACGGATTTTCTGGAGTACAACCGGAAGTCCTGGCCGGAGTTTCTGCTCGGGCGTCAACGTTATCCGGAGGCGCTGCTCGCCGCGCGCGAACTGACAAAGAGTGAGTGGCCTCTGGCGCGTCTTGCCGGGTACACTTTGGCAGGCCAAGCACTGCTTGGAATGGGTTCGCTCGCGGAAGCCAAGGAAGAACTGACCCTCGCTGAGAGAGAAACTGAACGGCTGCCGGCAAGAGCGGTTGCGGCACTTCCCTATCCGACGACGCTTCGGGCAGACATCTTGCTACGAGAGAAGAACACAACTGAGGGTGAACCACTCGCCATGGATGTGGCTAAATCCGTCCTGGCGATGCCCGGACCTGATGCGTGGATGGCCGCGGTATTTGAGCTTGAATCGATGGCACAGAGCGCCCGCGGCGCCGACGATTGGGAACTAGCCGGTTTCCTGGCCCAGCAGATGATTCTGCACAACCTGAATTATGCGGGGGGCCACTTTGCCTATGGCCTCGCAGCAGAACACGCCGGTAAATCAGGCGAGGCGCGGCAGGCGTTCGCCGCCGCCGAAAAACTCTGGGCCAAAGCAGATAAGGATTTGCCGGAGCTGGAACAGATTCGCAAGCAACTTGCGGCCCAACGCTGAACAGTAGGGTGTGTCTCGCGGGGAATCCAGATCAAACCGCGCCGCTAGCGCGCTGTGCCTGGACGATACCACCCTGCAGCACGCCGCCGATACTGACACCGACGAAAAATCTCACGCCGCCACCGACACCATGAACTAGTTCTTTGGACTACCTCTCAACGCACCGGAATTCTAGCGTCAGAATGCAGTGAGAGGGCGCACGGCAAATGAAAACGGGGAAGGCCGTCTGGCCCTCCCCGTTTTCAAGTCGAGTTGGTAAAGACTCGCCGGAAGTAGGTTAGAAGATGACCCGCAGGCCAAGCTGTACCGTCCGCGGAGCGTTCGCCTGCACCGCTCCCGTGATCAGTTCGCCAGTAATGCTACCGAGGGCACCCCAATCGGCCGTATCCCCAAGGACATTGTAGGGATCGCTCAAGATCGGATGATTAAAGAGGTTTGTGAAGTTGGCGTCGAATTGCAAATGGACGCGCTCCGTGATCATGAGGTCCTTCCGCACGCCCATATCCACGTTCCAGTACATTTGGCCTCGCAGAATCCCGGCGCCACCACCGTTACTTTTGTCAATGCCCAGGATTGGGTTCCGGAAGCAGTTATAGACCGCTTCCGGGTTCTGGAACATGCTTGGGCCGAAAAAGGCCGTGCCCATATCCGGGAAATTAGTGGAAGGCACTGGGTTGTTGTGCCGGGAACTACCACCTACACCTGGACCGCACATGTTGATGGCGTTCTCGAAGGAGGAAAAGCCGCTGCTGCTCCCGTCTGACTGGCCAAACGCTTGCCCACCTCCCGCTTGGTATAGGCCCAGAATGTTGCCGTCCGTCCCGACTACCGCGTTCGGTAATCCGCTGCCAATACTCAGGATCGGCGCGATGGACCAGCCACCCGCAATTCTCCCAACGATACCGTGCTGGCTCTTGTACAACGTGGGCTGGTAGACAAAAAACAAATTGTAAATGAATTTCCGGTCCCAAGACTGCAGCCCGTAAGCCGAGTGCAGATTGTAGGCGTCCGGAACAGTCCATTGGCTGGTGGCCTGGACGATCGAGCCTGTACCCAGCGCTTTTCCGTAGGTGAAGTTGCTCTGCGTCGTAAGCCCGTGCCAATCGGACATCTTCAGCGAGATGAACCCGGCGTTATAGTTGCCCCAGCCAAGGCTAGTGCTGACGCCAACCCCGGTGCCCAACTGCCCGCCCGCCCCGCACGGTGGATCCGTGGGTGCCCCTCCGGGGCACGGCGAAGTCCCTGGGATGGGTGTGTTCAACATAGAGCGCGGGAAGTTGAATGCACCATTGTCGAGATCGCTCCAAAGGCTCCACACAGCGTTGCCGGCGATGTTGCCGGTCCCGCCACAGGTCGGGCAAGTAGTTGACTTAGGTTGGCCTTCATTGAACGCCACGGCCGCCGTGCAGGACGTGAAGCCGGCGCAGTAGGCAGAGCCGGACCCTCCAAGAGCCGTCTCGAAGAACGGCTGCGGCGTCACGGCTGCTGCGCTGCCAACGCAGTTTCCGCCTGCGAGGTTCTTCTGGTTTTGTGGAAACGATGCGCCGGCGCAATACTGCCAAGCCATCTGGCCGTAGGCCTTGGCGAACGACTGCCCCCCTAGAGTCATCATGTAAGGCACGGCGTTGATATTAATTGCCTGGAGGTCATGACTATAATGCCTACCAATATACCCAAATTCGATCATGGTCTTGGCGTTGATTTGTCGCTGCAAGGTCAAATCGTATTGGTGGCTCATGCTCGGCCGGAAGTTCGGGTCCAGGGCCTCACTTGATCCAGCATTCTCCGCGTTCACTCCTGGAACGACCGGTTGGGGCAAGGTAGGGAGACCTGGGGTTATCGGCGCCGTCAGGCCATCCCAACCACCGCCGGTCGGACCGATGCGGAAGGCGTTGTTTGGAGTCGACGTCTGACTAGGAGAACAGGTGCCATTCATGAGCGGGCTGAAGCACTGCACCGGCTGGATGAGACCGGTGCTCAGGAGCGGCGTCAGCAACAGCGCCACGCCGTTAAGGCGCCCGTAAAGAATGCTGTAGCCGCCACGGATGACGGTTTTGTTGCGCCCGAACACATCGGCAAGCAACCCCGAATCGAAATTCGGATTCCACGCTGCCGCAATGCGCGGACTGAAGGACTTATAGTAAGGGTCATAAGGATACTTCGGGTGGCCGGCAACGTTGTGCACCAGAGAGAACCCGACCTGGGGATTGTAAACCTGACCTGCCAGCGCCGCGGTTTCCCGCGCCTTCAAGTAAGCCTCGGTCGAAATGGGCTTGTTGTTGGGGTCTACCATAACGATCTGCTTGCCGTTCCTCTCATTGGGAGGCATCTCCAGCGTCCAGCCCAACCCGTACGTTAGAGTAAATGTGGGCTTCATGCGCCAGGAGTCGCTAAAGTACAAGTTGTAGAAGGGAATGGTGCTTTGGTCAAACACGGGCGCGCCGACAGGCTGTACCCCCAAGTTCGGGGCGGTGCGAGTATACGCCACCTGCGTTAGGCTCGGAATGCCCAGAATGATGGCATAGTCTCTGTACCAGTTCTTTAGCGCATTGCCGCCGACAGTGCTGATGGCCGTAGGTACATACCCCGCCATGTTCACGCCGCTGCCAACATTGTTGCCATTGGTACCGCCGCCGGAGGCCAGATCGTAGATGATCTCATTATTGACGGAGCCCCCGTTGTCGGTACGCAGGTGCCAGTTAAAATTATGTTGGTAGGTTCCGCCGAACTGGAAGAAGTGAGTTCCTTTGATCCAGGAAACGTCGTCGCGGATCATATGGTCCTGGCCATCCCAGAACCTAGTACGGACACTCTGTGTATTCAGGTTGTAGGGCGCCAGCAGACTGCCCGACGTTTCACCCTGGGGTTGCAGCGCTCCGCCCAGACCCTTCAACTGCGGTTGCTGAGATATTCCCGCCCCTCCTGAGCCTTGTCCTCCGGTAAAATAGCGTGCCCAGTAATTGCGCAAATAGCTATAATGGAAATCGTTGGTAATATGAGCGGTAATATTCGTCGTCAGGGAAAGGGTGTAGTACGAAGGTTGCTGTGGGCGCTTGTGAATGGAAGTGGGCACGCCGAGCTTGTCCCCAGGGAAGAAACCACCGATATCCACTTGACTGGATGTAGCTCTTTGCAAATTATAATAGTGGTACGTGGCGGAGAAATGCCACTTAGAGCCAAAGTCGTGATCCACACGGCCCACTGCGAAGTTTTCAGTCCAGGGCAGGGCTAAGGTGCCCCGAAATGCCTGCGTGTTCAAACCATCGCACCTGCTGCCGATATTCCCGCACGAGGCCCCTGGGGTTGGTTCCGGCTCGAACTGCCATAAGGCCTTCATTGTAGGACTGATCCCGAGACCGCGCGGATCGCAGGGCCCCGCAGGGCACGTCGCCATGGTACCCGTTCCACTGAGGTTATACTGCTGGACGGCACCAGTCGAATCCTTGAACTGCAGGATTCCTTGCTTCATCAGGTCGGAGGGCACTGCTCTGTAAAAGGTGGTGGTGTTTGGCCAACGGAAGCCCTCGAAATTGCCGAAGAGGAACCACTTCCCGCCAAGGATATTCTTCCAGACAATCGGACCGCCGCCAGCGACGCCAAAGCGGTTGTAATGGAAGCTATCTCGCGGCGCACTGCTGGCATTATTGTCCCATGTATTTCCATTCCAATTATTATCGTAATAATATTCATACAGCGTGCCGTGCCAGGTGTTACCGCCCCGCTTAGTCACCATCTGCACCTGCGCGCCCGCGGAACTGTTGAAGTCAGCCGTTTGATTGTTCGTGCCGACCTTTAATTCCTCAATGCTGTCTACCGGCGTCGGCATCACGCCCGTAGGTCCTCCGCCTGCATTCCCGGTGACATAGGAGCTAACCAACCCGCCTGACGGGTCACCGGCGGCGCTGGGCGTGTATATATTCATCGAGCCGTCCATATCGTTGGAGTTGTTTCCGCCATCCAACTGGAAGGAGTTCTGATCGTAAATTGCTCCAGCTACGCTGCCGTCCGGCGCGACACCCGGCTGCAGTGTGACGAAGGTGCTGACGTCGCGCCCGATGCTGGGCAGAGAGTTCAAGGCAATTCCCGTGACCGTATTGCCAACGGTGGCGTTCATGGTCTGGAGGTCGGCGTTGGTGGCGGTGACTTCCACGGTCTGGGTGGTTGCACCTATCTCCAACGAGACGTTTAATGTGAGGGACGAGCCGACGGTTACGGCCTGACTAGTGATCTTCGCGGCCCGGAATCCCGCCTTGTTTACTGTCAGAGCGTACGTGCCCGATGGAACGTTTGCGAAGACGTATCTTCCCGCTTCGTTTGTGGTTGTCGTCCGGGGAATGTTCGTCGCCGCATCGGTCAGAGTAACCGTCGCGTCAGCGACTGCCGCATTCGACGGATCCGTCACCGCTCCGGCAATCGTCCCCGAACTGACGTTCTGCGCATAAAGCGCTGATGGATCCAAGTCCGCCAGACAACACAGGACAACCACTAGCAGAACCATTCGCTTGCTTAACATTCGACTACCTCCTGAACAGGCCGGACTAGTACTCGAGATCGTAGACGCCTGGAAGCGCAAGCCCGTGAATTTCGTTGAAGTAAAGACCGTTGGACGCTCCATAAAAACGAAGCCCGGCCCTGAACACTTATGCAACCGAACTTGCAAATGCCTTGCCACGTGCCCCGCGAGACGCAAGACGAGTAGAGTGTGCGAGTTAGGCTCGTTTTACCAAAGTTCGGGATGACTCTTAACCTATATCTATCCATATTTTTATATTTCTATATGAACTTCTATAGACTTTCTCTCTAGATCATGTCTACGCGAGCAAGCTATGGCGGCTATATAGTGCGGTCGTTTCGCGTTGTCAATACTTAATTTAATATAATTGGCGAGCTGAGATTTTTATCGGCCAAAGCCGAAAGGGCGCCAACGATCACTCGATAATTTCAAGGAGTTCGCGAGCGCAAAAGCCTACCTGCAGCTCGCTGTTGCACCGTCAGAACCAGCTATCCTGTTGTGTCGGAGACGAGCGCAACGGAGATTCTGCAAGCCAAGTGCGGTGGAGAGACGAAACCAACGCCGTTTAGCGGGACCCATACACCGTGCGGCCGGCGACGACGGTGCGGAGGACGCTGGTCTTGGTGAACTGGGCGGGGGGAACCTTGGTTAGGTCGTTCGAAAGGATGATGAAATCGGCGTACTCGCCCGGTTTCAGTTCGCTCTTCTTCCCTTCCTCAAACTGCGCATAGGCGGAGCCTGATGTGTAGGCGCGGATGCAATCCTCGAGCGAGATTTTCTCTTGCGGCTCCCAGCCATTCTTCGGACCGCCATCGGGGCGTTCGCGCGTGACGCAGGCGTACAGCCCGCGAAACGGGCTGATAGGCTCCACGGGATAGTCCGTGCCAAACGCCAGCGGCACTTTGTTTTTCAGCATGGTGGCCCAGGCATAGGCGCCCATGATGCGCTCGCGCCCGATGCGATCCTCCGCCCAGCGCATGTCCGTGGTCTGATGCGAGGGCTGCATGGAAGCAATGACGTGGAGCTCCGCAAAGCGGGCAAAATCCATGGGCGCGACCACTTGCGCGTGCTCGATGCGGTCGCGGCGGTTGCGCGGGCCGTTGGCCTTGGCGACGGCTGCAAAAACATCCAGCGCGATGCGATTGGCGCGATCGCCGATGGCGTGAAAGGCCAGTTGGAAACCCGCCTTGTCGCGCTGAATGGCCATCGTCGTAAGTTTTTCCGGATCGATGGTGAGGATTCCACTGGCAGAGGGATCGTCGGAATAGGGCTCGAGCATCGCGGCGGTACGCGAACCCATGGCTCCATCGAGGAATGCTTTTAGAGCGCCTGTCTTCAGCCAGGGATCCTTGGTGCCGCCCTGCGCCTGCATATTCTGCAACTCGTTGAGCGGCAGATTGAATGGCAGCCACTCGGTGATGCGGACCGTGAGTTTGCCTTCTTCCTTCAGCTGCTGATACACCTGAAAATCCGCCCACTCGGAATAATCCTGGACGGAAGTGACACCGTTCCTGGCGACGTTCTTGAGGACCAGCTCGATTCCCTTGCGTCGTTGCTCGGCCGTGGGATCGGGAATCCGCACTTTCACCAGGGATATTGCGGCGCC
>Ga0137418_10001602_pt1 | contig 20882 bp, 20 predicted proteins | sample CZODoug3_1_2_16f_FD_122242 | JGI IMG/M metagenome (GOLD analysis project Ga0137418, IMG submission 122242) | Vadose zone soil fungal communities from Angelo Coast Range Reserve, California, USA - CZODoug3_1_2_16fungal (Hybrid Assembly) | ecosystem: Environmental > Terrestrial > Soil > Vadose...
AAAACTACTTCCCCGTAACATTCGCCTTTGGCGCCGTAGCCTTTGCCTCGGAAGACTCGCCCGTCTTCCAGCGCAAGGATTGCCTGCATTCTCACTCCGGGGCAGTGGATTTTAAGGATTTTAGCAGGGAACGGCTCCTCGGCCAAGCTGGAACGTTCTTTGATGGAAAAGAAATTTGTGCCGCAATGAGAGGAATTGCTTTGAATCGCGAGATCGGAGAGTTTTACTCTTCCCGCCTGAAGACTGCAGCCCACCGCCGCGGCGCCGTAGATTCTAAGGACCAACCGCCGCCACAATGTAGTCCGTCAGCAACTTTTCCGTCTGCTCGTGCATGCCTCGGGTGTTGAAATTTGTGCTGGTGACGACCACGGCCATATCGAGCCCGGGAAACACCAGAACCTTGTTCCCGCCGTTGCCATTCATGTAAAACGCCGGATAACTCTTCCCGCCTGACTTGAACGACCTGATCCACCACAGATAGCCATATTCGGTGTCATCGTCGATCCGGACGTGCGCCTGGGTCGACGCTCGCACCCAGGATTCGTCGACGATTCGGATTCCCTGCCAGCTGCCCCCGTTCAAGTACAACTGTGCAATCTTCAGTAGATCCCGGCCGCTCAAACGAAGTCCGCCGCCGGTTTGCGGAATGTTCAGAGGCGAGTACACCCATTGAGCATCACCAATTCCGAGTGGCCGGAAGAGTTTTTCTTGCGCAAAACGATCGGTGCGCGTCCCGGTCACCTTCTCCAACACCTCGCTAAGTGTGAACACGCCGCCGGTGCAGTAGCTGAAATATCTCCCGTAGGAGGGCGCCTCCACTTGCTCGCCCAGGTGCATTCTTCCGCGGATCGGCAAATCAAGGATGAACTGGCTCCAATCCTCCACTACGTACATGCGCTCTTCGTTGCCCCGCGAAGCATCGTTCCAATCATCGCATTCCAGGGGCGAACTCATGGTAAGGAAATCTTCCACCGTGATCTTCTCTTTCCGAGGATCAGGGTTCTGGACCTTCCGCGCCCGATCCGGCAGCAAGGCCAGCACACGGGCATCCACTGCATTCAACTTCTTCTCGCGAATGGCAATCCCCACCAGAATATCGGTGATGCTTTTGCTGGCCGAGCGAGTGTCCCGGAGCGTGTTCGCGTCGCCGTCGAAATAACCTTCGTACGCAAGCTTGCCGTGCCGCGCAATGAGAACGCTGCCAATCTTCTTGAAATCGCCCGCATGAATCGCGGTCTCCATCTCGCGCAGGGGCTTCGCCGAGATTCCTGCCGACTCCAAGCTCGTGGTTGACCAGCCATCGTGCTGGGATTCGGGAGCGCCAGGCGACGCGGCCGCTTGTGCCGACATAGAGGCGCTCCAGCCCATACACATCGACACAACGAAAACCGTAACCATGCGGCTGGCCATATTCATGTCTCCCCCTGCTGTAAAAACCCTCGTTCCACAGAGACTTTCGGCAAAGAAAAAGGTTTGCGGCATGTGATAAAAAAGGCGAAACACATTCGTCGAACCCTCATCGTTGCCATGGCATCTATCCGGCTGAGAACAGAAAGACTCCAACTAAGGTCCGCCACACCGGAACTTGCCGCGGCCGACCTGAATGACCCTTCCGATTTTTCCCGTCTGCTCGAAGCTGACGTTCCTCACGATTGGCCGCCGCCATTGAACGACGACAATACAAAGGCGTTCACGCTCAATGACCTCAAAGAAAATCCAGATGCTGCTGGCTGGGGAACCTGGTATTTCCTGCTCCCCGGCAGAGGCGACGAACGGACACGCGCCATTGGGATTGGGGGCTTTAAGGGAAAGCCCTCCGGGGAAGGAATGGTTGAGATCGGTTATTCAGTCATGCCCGACTACCAGGGACTGGGTCTCGCTTCCGAAGCTGTAGCGGGCCTGATCGGTTGGGCATTTTCCCATCCGGAGGTGCTCCTTGTCATAGCGGAGACGCTGCCGGCACTGGGGGCGTCCATCCGCGTTCTTGAAAACAACGGCTTTCACTTACTGGGAAGCGGCTCCGAAGAAGGCGTCATCCGATACGGGATCGACAGAAACCAGTTTCAACCCCACCGCTAAAACACAAAGGGCACAAAGCGCTTTGTGCGTCGCATGTACTGTTCGTACCGCGCGCCCAGGTGGGCGAGCAGCGCCCGCTCTTCGACATGCACTCGGTAGATGTAGCCTAGAGCGCCGGCGACGGTAATAATCAAAACGCTCAGCCAGTTCGTCAGTGCCAGTCCGGTCCCGATGTACATCAACATGCCTCCAGCGTATGAAGGATGCCTGACCCACTTGTAGGCTCCGGCTTCAATCACGGGTTGATCAGACGCCGCTTTCACATTGCCGGTGAAGTGTTTTCCTAGAACCCGCCAACAGTGACGCCGCAATAGGCTGCCGCACAGCAAAGTCATGATCCCGGCAATAAACCAGATTCTCTGCCCGCGCGCGAAGCTAAAGGCGGGAATTCCGGCGACCACGAATGCCGCCGTCATACCGATCCATCCGGTCAGGACGATCAAAGCGGTCGATCCACGATCGGTATTTTCCCCCGGCGACGGGCGTGCGCGCGCCACCACCGAAAACTCTGGCAGGTATGCAAACACAAAGACCGCCCAAAAAACCCATGCATAAGGAGACGTATAGGCAAGCGACTTCATAGCTATCCAGCCCAGGTCATACACTTGCACGCAGTCGTCGAGGCGTTGTGAGTATAACGTCGGAAACAACAGAAAAGGTACGGTACCTAAGCTTCAAGTCCGATTTATCGCACCCGCCCCATCTTGTCCATGGGCCAGTAACCAAAAGCGGCCTTGCCGTAAATGTAGGTCTGATTCACCGGTCCGAAGTCCCGGCTGTCGTTCGACATCGAACGATGGTCACCCAGCACGAAGTAAGAATTCGGGGGCACGATCATTTCCGCATAAGACCGTGCATCGCTGTAGGCCGGCGGAACATAATCCTCGTCAAGGGTCTCATCATTCACGTACACCTGTCCGCCATCGATACGAATCCGATCTCCCGCCACCCCGATCACGCGCTTGATGTAGCTCTTCGACGGGTCCCGCGGATACCGAAATACCACCACATCGCCGCGTTCAATGGGCTCCAGGCGATAGACGAACTTGTTGACGAAGATCCGCTCCTGGTCAGCCAACGAAGGCATCATGCTGGTACCTTCAACTTTCACGGGCTGGTAAATAAAGACAATAATGAAAGCGGAAATCGCCACAGAAATGAACAGATCACGCAGCCATAAGCCCCACCCAGGCCTGGCCAATCCCAGCTTATGAGGCGCGCATACGCCGGCCGGACCCAGCTTCGCCTCTGACACCGCAGAGGCAGCTCCTGGAGAAGGTTCGTTTTCCGTGCTCAAGGCCATTGCGGACTCTATTGTATACAGATCATCCCTCCTTGGGTTTGGTTGCAACCATCGCAACCCCGAGAGCCTGCGGCTGTAAGGTTTTGCCCATGACAAGGTAAAATACGCAGGTGGGAGATCCCAGAATGACTACTTGTGTCCGCGTTCCGCGCCGCGCACTCCGCAGAATCTTCACCCTCGCTTTCCTGTTTCTCGTCACGCTCATGATGTCAGCACAGTGGGCAACCAGCCAGGAGGAGAGTGGGGTGCCGGCTTTCAACGCCGGACCTCCGCCCAAGGGTACCAAACTGCCGCCCATCCTGGGCAAAGACCAGCTCTGGGGCGCCGACGCTCAATCTCCCTATCAGACTCACGCCTACGATTTGGCAGCGGAGATTCCGACCGTGCTTCACCAGCAGCCCTGCTATTGCTATTGCGACCGCATGGGCCATAACAGCTTGCATAGCTGCTTTGAAAGCACGCACGGGGCCCGGTGTGCTACCTGCCTCAAAGAGGTTTACTATTCCTACCAACAGCACAAGAAGGGTAGGACGGCGGCACAGATTCGTCAGGGCATCATCAAGGGCGAATGGAAGCAGATAGACCCCGAAGCCGCTGCGGCCATTCATTAGTACCGGGTGGCCAGTTTTCCAGCGCGAAAACACTCCATCATCGTCATCGAACGTCCGCCAGAAGACATTTGGGATGATCCCCAGGCCCCTGTTCACTACTCGGTACACGGTACTGGTCGACCCCAATTGCCCTCAACCCGCCATTTAGGCGATACTTTACACGCAACACCGAAGCGCGCACGCAAGGAGTATCGATTACGAAGACCACAGGAAGAGTTCTGCACATGGCCCAAAAACCCACCGCGAAGAAGTCGCTGGCGGACGATCCTCAATATGCCCAGGCCGTCCAAAGCTATGAAGTCGGTCTGCGCGCCATGCAAGAGCACAAGTTTGAGAAGGCGAGACCTCACTTCCAGAAACTCGTCAGCGGCCCTAATCGAGAATTGGCGGACCGTGCCGGCGTTCATCTCAATACCTGCAACCAGCACCTCGACCGCGCTACTAGCAATCAGTTCAAAAGCACCGAAGAGCATTTCGATTACGCGGTTTCCCTGATGAACGTTGGAGACTACGTCACGGCTCGCGAGCATCTCGATAAACTCCACAAACAGTCGCCCAAAGCCGATTACGTGCTTTACGGTCTTGCCGCACTCGACTGCCTTACCGGCCATGTCGAAGACTCGCTGCGGCGGCTCGACGAGTCTCTTCGCATGAATCCCAATCTGCGTTATCAAGCGCGCAACGACTCGGACTTCCAAAATCTTGCGGAAGACCCGCGCTTCACTGAACTCCTGTATCCGGACCCGGGCGCCGATCTCGGTCCCGGGGAAGACTCTCTCCGCGACGACGAAATTGTGTAGAACTCGAACCCTGCAACCGAAGATCGCTGCCGTGACCCAGTCTCATGGTTGCAACGCTGGCTCTGCCAAAGCTGGTCGCGAACCACACCATGGAAATCAAAACTTCTGAGCTTTCGTCTTCCGAGAAAGCCGCTCGCGAGCGCGGTCTCCGGGTGGTCGCCATCGGGGGCGGTACCGGCCTCTCCACCTTGCTGAAAGGCTTGAAGCGCTTTGTGCTTTATCCCGGAGAATCCCGCAACCTCCCTGCCGACTTGCTCCCCATCCGAGACCTCAGCGCCGTCGTCACCGTCAGCGACGACGGCGGCTCCAGCGGCCGCCTGCGCAAGGAGCTCAACATGCTCCCCCCTGGAGACATTCGCAATTGCATCGTGGCGCTGAGCGAAGACGAAGCCCTGCTCTCCAAACTGTTCCGTCACCGCTTCGATAAAGGTTCCGGCCTCGAAGGCCACAGCTTCGGCAACCTTTTTCTCGCGGCGCTCACTTCCCTCACTTCCGATTTTTCCGAAGCCGTGCGCCTCTCTTCTGAAATTCTACTTACGCGCGGCCACATCTATCCCGCTACCACTTCGAGCATTGAACTCGAGGCGCTGATGGAGGAGGGCACACGCGTGCGCGGCGAAACCAAGATCACCGCCAGCACGGGACGCATCATTGAACTTTTCCTCATCCCTTCCGACCCCGACCCCATGCCGCAAACTCTGCATGCCATTGCCAGCGCCGATCTGATCACGATCGGACCCGGATCGCTATTCACCAGCCTCATTCCTAACCTCCTGGTCCGAGGTATCGTTCAAGCCATCGTGGATTCTCCTGCGACTAAAGTCTATGTCTGCAATCTGATGACACAGGCGAATGAAAGCCTCGGACTCAGCGCCGCCGATCACCTTCAGGCACTCAACCGCCATGCCCAAAGGCAGCTCTTCGATTACGCCCTCATCAACCGCACGCCAGTGTCCGATGAGCTCAAGGCCAAGTATGCCCTCGAAGGAGCTTGCCAGATCGTCGCCGACCTCCATGCCATCGAGGCCCTGGGCGTAATCCCCGTCCTCGGCGACCACCTCGAAGAACATGCCGGAGTCGCTCGCCACAATACGACTAAGGTTGCGCACGATCTGCTGCAACTTGTCGCGCAAGCCCCCCGCACCGACCGCGACTCCATCTCCCACAGCGGTTCGTAAAGCTGCCAAGAGTCTTCCTCCGGCCATGGTCCAGGAGCGAAAAAGCAGGCCGCCGCCGAAGTCTGCGGTCCTGTTTTCATTGTTCCCCATGGTCGTTTCCTGTATCGTGATTTTTCGCCTCACATCTTCGCCCTGAATTCCGAAGTCAAGCAAACCATGCGTTCTCTGATTCCCGCCGTTCTCATCCTTTCAGCCGCTTCCGCACTCTGCCTCGCCCAAGTTGATCCGGGTCCCGCAGACAGCGCTCGAGAATTCGAGATCTGGGCCGCCGGCGGCCACTCCGTCCCGGGAGGCACCGGTCGCACGGGAGTTTTCAACGCCGGACTCCGATACGGTTGGATCCTCACCGGCCCGCATCTTCCCAGCATTTTCCGCGGACGCCTCGAATATGCAGTTGACGCTGTGCCGGTGTTCTTGGTTTTCCAGCCTGCCCATACTGCCTATGGTGTGAGCTTCAATCCCTTCGGCCTCAAGTGGAACTTCGAGCGCCATGGCCGTCTTTCGCCCTATCTCGAACTGGGAGGTGGGGCGCTGTTCACCGACCACAACGTTCCCGCCTTCACCAGCAAAGTAAACTTCACGCCCTCGGCCGCCGTCGGCACACACATCCTGGGCGCGAAATATAATTGGAGCCTCGAACTGCGCTACCTGCACATCTCCAACGCAGGCCTCGCCCGTATAAATCCCGGCCTCAACACCTTGGAGTTCCGCCTCGGCGTGGGCAAATTCTTCGGCGGACATCGCTAACGCTAATTTTGGCATGTCGTCCGGAGCGAAGCAGATCGATCCGCATATCGAAGATTGAGAATTATTGTGATGGGTGTCCCGCTCAGGGGTGCCCCACCCATCCCGCGTCTTTTGCGAGAGGTGGGCGCCGCCGCGAACCTCTCGGGCTTCCGGAAGAAACGGACCGGATCGGCTTGGATGTAGGATTCGAATCGCAAAACGTGCTCGAGCCTCACATGACGATCACAGCGGCTCCCTCAATCGAATCCGCTTTGAGCGCGATCAAAGCCTCGTTGGCCTGATCGAGCGGAAACGCGGCCACCTTCGGCCGAAGGCCGATCTGGCTAGCGACCCGCAGGAAATCCCTGGCATCATCGCGAGTCATGTTCGCGACACTTCGAATCTGGCGCTCGCCCCAAAGCAGGCGATCGTAATCGAACTGCGGAATCCGGTCGAGGTGAATGGCGTTGATGGCTACTACTCCTCCCTTCCGCAGACTGCCAAGAGCCGCTATGACCACATCGCCGCTAGGGGCGAACGTCACTGCGCGGTCAAGTTCGACCGGCGGTCTATCTTTCTCGCTGCCCACCCAGACCGCCCCCAGAGAAGTCGCCAATTCACGGTGCCTCTCCCCACGTGTCGACACGTAGACCTCACAACTCCACGAGCGCAAGACCGTAATTGCAAGATGCGCTGACGCGCCGAAGCCAAACAGTCCCACCCGCTCTCCGGGCTCGACCCCGGCCACACGAAGGCTGCGAAAACCAATAATGCCCGCGCACAATAGCGGAGCTGCGTGCAAATCATCGAGCGACTCGGGAAGCGGAAACGCGAAATCGGATCGCACCACGGCATACTCCCCATACCCGCCATCCACGGTGTAGCCCGTGAAAGTTGGCGAATCGCAAAGGTTCTCCAGCCCGCGACGACAGTACTGGCACGTGCCGTCAATGCCCCCAATCCAGGAAACGCCCACACGCGTACCCACGGGATGTCCCTCCATAGCTCCGGCCACGACTTCGCCGACAATCTGGTGGCCGGGGATCACCCCCGCACGACGTACCGGCAATTCGCCTTCAACAATATGCAAATCGGTGCGACAGACCCCGCACGCCCGCACCCGCAGCAGAATTTGACCTTGTTTTGCTGCCGGCTGAGCGACTTGGCCAATCCGAAGCGGGCGCTTTGCAACGGCTTGAGGCGAGATCAGAGTAGCCGCTTTCATCTAGATACCGAAGGATTTCTCCTCGATCGAGCAGCCGCGGATACGAGTAGTATAGCCAGCGGCGCTAACAATGTGCGTTTCGGAAGCTGCACCCGAAATCTTCGGTCGGGCCGCCTGAGCCCGATTTAGGGGACAAAAATCTGATGGGCGGACTGTCCCCTCAGTGGGGTTGCTGGCGCTATTTTGGGCGGAAATACCCAGACCCACATCTAACTGCCAAGATATCGTAAGCTAGAGGTAAGGAGGGTTCCGTGCGCTGCGGCCGCTGTGGAAATGAGAATCCGAACAGCCACCGCTTCTGCGGGATGTGTGGCACATCCCTGCTGGCTGGGACGGAGGCATCGCCGGGCATTTCCCCCTCAGAGAGTTCCTCGCACGGTGCGGCGTCTTCGCCTGCGCCGTCACGACCGCCGCGAGTTGAAACTCCTGCGAACACCCTGGCCTCGCCTGGTTCGCCTCGCCCATCCCGCGTTGCCAGTTCCGCCGAGAGCCCGATTATCAGCGGACCGTCATTTCTCGGATTGAACAATCCGAGCCCGGCTGAACGGATTCCGCGAGGTAACTCGATTTACGCGCTTGACCAGGCTCCAGCAAAATCATCTCGCAATCTGGATTATCTGCTGGAGGATGATGAACAGGAACCGAGACGCGGCCGAGGCAAGGCGGTGATGATCTTGGTCGCACTTCTTTTGTGTGCCGGCCTCGGCTACTTGCGCTGGAAGACCGGGGGATTCTCCTGGCTTACCGCCGAAATAAAAGCCGCGGTGCAACCCGCTACGCGCCCCGGCCCTCCATCGCAGACCGACTCTTCGTCGCCAGCGCCCGCAACTCCGGGCACCGCAACGACGGGGACAGATCCGTCGGCGGCTCCCGCGAGCCCCTCTCCCGCAGGGGATCCGTCGTCTCCCCCGGCCAGTCAAGCAGCGGGGACCAATCCCGCTTCCGATAACTCTCCTTCGGCGCCCGCGGGCTCTACCAACACGGGCCCTAACAACTCAGCCCCCAGCAATTCCACCCCGGCTGGATCTACGGGAGCATCGGCGGCACAGCCCGCTGCCGGAGATGCTTCATCACGTTCGACCGCCGCTCCATCCACCTCGCCGGCAGCAACGCCTCCCGAGGCTGAATCGAAGGCTCCCGAATCGAACCAGAGTGCTTCCACTGACTCCTCTGCTGCGCGTCCGGATTCGAAAACGGAAGCGCCAGCAGTACCGCCAGAGCGCGCCAGCGCAGGAACGCCGGCGCGAAAGTCTGGCGCTGTCCCGGGTTCAAAGCCCACGCCGGCCATCCCTTCAGAATCGGTAGTGATCGATGCGGAAAGATACATTTATGGACGCGGTGGCGTGGCGCAGGATTGCGATCGCGGTCTGAAGATGCTGCGAACCAGCGCTTACCAATCGAATGAGAAGGCTATGATTTCGCTGGGTGCGCTGTACTCAACCGGCCTTTGCGCACCTCGCGATTTACCTACGGCGTATCGCTGGTTTGCCGTGGCCCTGCGAAAAGAACCTGACAATCCAGCTTTGCAGCAAAATCTGCAAAAGCTCTGGAGCCAAATGACGCGGCCAGAGCAGCAGCTGGCTATCAAGTTGAGCCAGTGAGGTTGTGGCGCAGTTCTCCGCGGTCCTGTTCCTTCAACCCCGCTGGGGAAAAAAGTGAAATCGATTCATGCGTGTTTTTCGCGACGAATCGCGGAGAGTCCTCGCTTCAGTTCGGCGGTGAGGTCCGCTTCCGGAGTGATGACGTGCACAGGTTTGCCGGATTCTCGGCCAAGCCAGGCGTTTAACTGTTCAGGTGAGGTCACCACCGACCGGCCCTGGCGAGAGATTGGCATTCCGGTGCGTGCCCATCGCTGAACCACCGAAATCGGCTCCCCTAAGAAAGATGCGATTTGTCGCCAACCTTTGAGCGTCTCCGGCGGAGCCTTCGCTTTAACGACTTGAGAGCGCTTGCGCATAGAAAATCATGACATGAAATGGGTATCGTCCGGGCCTAGGTCATCCCTTGTCGTAAATGCTCCGCCCAACCTAAGGTGCGGGCAATACAGGATTCCCCCCATTGTTTCCAGTGCTCGGAGACGGTGCCGCACCCCCGTGATCTTGCATCGAAGGGATTGTCATGCCCGTTTACACCAGATCGAGTGTTCGCGCTTCGCGCGCCCTGGCATGGTTTGTGTTTGTTGGCAGCACAGTTGGAATACAGCTGCAGTCAAGTCGCCGAATCGGCATCGCCCCCGGCGAAACCTCGCACGGAACATACTCGTAGGGGACACGCGATGGCTCGAAAGACCTTGCTCAGGGGCGTGGGAGATTTTGCCGAGGTCACGCCGACGCTCTAGCGCGGGTCCCAACCGACGTACGAAGGATTCAAGGAACTGGCGAAGATGAGCATCAAGATCGTCGTCGACGTCCGCGGGACGAAACGCGACGGCGAGCGGAAACAGATCCGCAAAGTTGGAATGGAGGACGTTTTAATTCCATCGCATTGTCCGTTTCCGAGGGATGAGGTCTTCGCGCGATTCTTGAAGCTGCTCCGCGACAGACCCGGGAAGAAAGTTTTTGTGCATTGCCGTCTGGGAGACGATCGCGACGGCATGATGATCGCGTCATACCGCATGGCGATCGAAGGATGGTCAGCGGAAGAGGCGATGAAGGAGATGCAGACATTTGGATTTACGCGAGGGCATCATTTCATCTCTCCGGGACTGGCGCGCTACGAGAAGCATTTTCCGGAACATTTAAAAAGAATCCAATCTTCAAGGAACTTCGCGCCCAGGAGGGGGCAGAGAGAGCCCAGTAAACGAGCACGCGAACCAAGCTACGCCCGCCAAGGCAGGGTCAAGACATGCTCCCGAAGCAGTTCTGGTTGTTTAACTTGTTGAATCGCTTAGCATGGTTCTGTCCTGTAGTGGGGTTTTAGGGGGGTATTCGGCGCTATCTGGACCCAAATTGAACCCAAGTTATTTTGCCTGCGCATTCCACACCGTGCAGGTATTGAGATTTAAAGTTCGTTTAGAAAATCGTCGAGCAATCGGCGGAAAACAAGCGCAGTTGGTTTCCAGTCGCCTTGCATCGCCTTAGCACCAGCGTCCCCGTAGCCTGCGTTGGGCCTCGGTCGCAAGCGGATAAAAGGTGGCAGGCCATAACGCATGGCGAGGCTGTTGGCCCAAAGGCGGGCAGTCCGGCCGTTACCATTGGCAAATGGATGGATTCGTACCCACTCGGCATGCGCCCAAGCACAAAGATCGACTATGGCAGCCAGTTGGTCGGCATCCGGTTCCTGGCCAACCGGCAGCAGCGCGTCCAACTCGGCGACGAGTGTCTGGAGCTTTGCTTCAAAGCGTGTTAGCTCCGTGGCCACATTTGCCGAGTCTGCGCCATAATTCGCGCCGACTATTACTTGGACGCTCTCGAGACCTGGTTCGCCGCGAAACGCGCCAACAAATCGCGCGTCGGGAACATCCAAGCCTCGCACGACGAGGGTTTGCCACTGCCTTGCCGCCTCTAAGGTCGGAGTTTCGCGGTGCTCCGCCGCCCGGACGATTTCCTCCAGGACGTGCGCGAGGTTCTGCCGTAACTGAGGACTGTCTTCGTCCCAGTCAGGCACCTAGAAGTTCTCGTATCTTGGTTTGCACAGGCCCTGCTGGTTTCAGCTGTCCCTCGACAAACTGGCCCTCTGTCGCCTCGCCTTCGAGCGGGTCTTCGAAGCTCGCTTCGGCTTCCACGAATGCGGCGATAGCGCGCCGAAATCCAGGATCCTGCTTCCGATATGCTCGAAGGCCCGCCAAGTTGGCTTCCAAGCCGCGTTCTTTTTGACCCCGACGGATGAGGTAGCTCTTGATGGCCTCGTTCAGCAACTGATTAATTGGACGCCCTTCGATCTTGCTGAGGCTCGCTAGGGCGGCACGTTCTTTGGCGTCAATTCTTAGCGTGAAAGCGCTTCTAGCCATGCCAGTATCCTATGCCACTGTGAAACCGATGTCAATATGTGTTTTTGACATCACACAGGAGAATTGTATTCGCAGTTTGGAAATCAATCTAAACTATTGATAACAGTTTACTTGATGTAAATTTTTCGCCCGCAATGCCTACTGCGGAAATCGTCTTATGACTGTTTCACTGTTTTACACGTTTTCAGGGAAGGGACAACAGTTATAGAGTCGCCTACATTGGGCCACGAGGAAGTAGGCTGCCGTACGGTCGGATAGCAATTTCCATTGCCAACTGGACCCGATTCGGACCCAAGATGATATCTATCTCTTTGAACCTTAAGGGTTGACAGCCTAGTCCCGAGTCAAGTAAGGATACCGCCCCGAATACGCCCCCCAAAGTTCTTGCGTCACAGACATTCTCCCTTGACAACATGTCATCCTCTATCCGTTCTCATCCAATCCTCAACCCTGTCATCCTCAGCAAAGCAAACAACCAATGCAACCGCGTGCGCCCAAAAACCTACTTCGTTTACATCAATGACCAATCGATCGAAGACGCTTTACATGGGGGTCACCAACAGCCTGATACGAAGAGGGGAGGGAGCACAAAAAAGGAACCGGCTCGGCCTTCGCCGGAAAACTACCAACTCCAATATTTCGAGCGCTTCGAAGATATCGGCAACGGAATCTGAACGCGACAAGCGACTTGAGTGACGGCTGCGAATCAAACAAATCGCGTTGGTCGTCTCAGCCCATCCCCGGTGGAGAGACCTGAGTCAACGGTGGTATGAGCGCCAAGAGTTCGAGCCGCAGGCCGCAATTTACAAGATCCTTCGCTCCACTCAGGATGACAAGAGTACAGGCCGCTGAACGCGAGTCTTGGGAAAAAGCAAAAGCCCGGCCTGATCGGGACCGGGCTCTGTTTGTCGGGGTTGCCAAACCGTACTAGGCAGCCGCGGATCTCTTTGTACGACCCTCCGTCGTGACAGGTTGAGCTACTTTCCGCACGAGAAAAGGTTGCAGGTTCGGCTCAGAACCGGCCCACTCCAAGCTGACAATAGAGTGTCCGGGCTGGCACGTAACGAAATAGCGCTCTCCGTTGGGGCTGGTTACTTCGAACTTGCCGGTCTCGCCCTGTAAAGCCTCGGCAACGTCGTAGGTCGTAATGCTGTCATTCAGTTTCATGGGGACTTCCTCCAAATCTTCTATTAAGTTGTTTTGGGTTGTCCCCTACCCTAGGGAGGAGCTTTATCCAATGATAGAACGGCGCACGATGGAGTCAAGGCCGTGCGCTGATTTTTTCGTGAATTTTCTGTACCGGATTCGCACTAGGGCATTACCCTTAAATACAAGAAATACAAGCAGTGTTGCGGGCTGGCGGGATAGAAGCCCTTATCCTCACAGAGAATGAAGCGGCGATCTACAAGACCGCTAGACCTCGTCGCTCTCCTTCAACCTTGCAATCACGCCGAAATCTTCCAACGTTGTCGTGTCGCCTTTGACCTCGCCGTTCGTGGCCAGCTCGCGAAGCAAGCGACGCATGATTTTGCCGCTGCGAGTCTTGGGCAGCATGTCGGTGAAGCGGATATCGTCAGGCTTAGCCAGCGCTCCAATTTCTTTTGCGACCCAGCTGCGCAACTCTTCCTTGAGCTGGGGGCTGGGAGTTCGCCCGTGCTCGAGCGTGACGAACGCAGAAATGGCTTGGCCTTTAAGCTCATCAAGACGCCCTACCACCGCAGCCTCGGCCACGGCTTCATGCGCCACCAGTGCTGACTCCACTTCCATGGTGCTAAGGCGGTGGCCGCTGACGTTCAGCACATCGTCCACCCGCCCCATGATCCAGAAATATCCATCTTTATCTTTGCGAGCCCCGTCGCCCGTAAAGTACATGCCGGGAATCTGCGACCAATATTGCTTCACGTAACGATCAGGATCGCCATAGATAGTCCGGGCCATCCCTGGCCACGGCTTCTTCAGAACCAGAAATCCGCCAGACCCGGCCGGCACCGGCGTGCCATCCGTCGTGACCACATCTGCCATAACGCCCGGGAACGGCCGCGTTGCCGAGCCCGGCTTGGTCGCAATCGCCCCCGGAATCGGGGCGATCATGATGTGCCCCGTCTCCGTCTGCCACCAAGTGTCCGTGATCGGGCAGCGGTTGTGGCCGATGACTTCGCGATACCACATCCACGCTTCGGGATTGATCGGCTCGCCGACTGTGCCGAGCAGGCGCAGGCTTTGCATGTTGTGTTTGTTCGGCCACTGGTCTCCCCACTTGAGGAAGGTGCGAATCGCGGTGGGCGCGGTGTAGAGAATGTTTACCTGGTGACGGTCGATGATGCTCCAGAAGCGGTCGGGCTCAGGAAAATTTGGTGCGCCCTCATACATCAGCGTGGTGGCGCCGTTTTGCAGCGGGCCGTAAACGATATAGCTGTGGCCGGTGACCCATCCAATGTCGGCGGTACACCAGAAGGTATCTTCATCTTGGAGATCGAAAATCCACTTGGTGGTGAGGTAGGTGCCGACGGAATATCCGCCGGTCGTGTGGACCAAGCCTTTGGGCTTTCCCGTGGTTCCCGAGGTATAGAGAATGTAAAGCGGATGCTCGGCGTCGAGCGGTTCGGCCGGACAAACATCAGAAGCTTTCGCCATCAACTCGTGCCACCAGTGGACCCGGCCGCCCTGCACGTTGATCGCTGACGCGGTGCGCTGGTAGACGATCACATTCTTCACCGATGGACACGACCTCAGCGCTTCTTCCACGGCGGGAAAGAGTTTGACTTCGGCGCCGCGACGGTAGGATCCGTCTTGCGTGATCACGGCCGAGGCTTCGGAATCGTGGATGCGATCCACCAACGCGTTCGAGGAGAATCCTCCGAAGACCACCGTATGCGGCGCGCCGATGCGGGCGCAGCCCAACATGGCGATAGCCAGCTCGGGCGTCATGCCCATGTAGATAGCGACGCGGTCACCCTTCTTCACGCCCAGCGACTTCAGCACATTGGCGAATTTCTGCACTTCGCGATGCAGTTGCTGATAAGTCAGAGTTCGAACCTCGCCGGGTTCGCTTTCCCAAATGATTGCGGCTTTATTTTTGCGCCAGGTTTGCAGGTGGCGGTCGAGGCAGTTGTAAGACAAATTGATCTCGCCACCGACAAACCACTTGGCCCACGGACAATTCCACTCCAGAACTTTGTCCCATTTCCTGAACCAATGCAGCTCACCAGCGATGCGTCCCCAGAATTTTTCAGGCTCTTCGATTGATTCTTTGTAGATGCGCTCATACTCTTCGAGGCTCTTGATGTGCGCCCGCTGACTGAATTCAGACGGGCATTCGAATTTGCGCTGCTCTTGCAGGGTGGAATCGATGTTGGGACTCTGTGAGTTCCCTACCGCTTTATCAGGCATTATGAGACCTCGCGATGGGCGCGGAATGCGACTACGAATCCGCAAACGAAGCATTTTACCCTAGGAGATTCGTATCAGCAGGCTCAAGCGCCTGGGAGACGGTTTGGACGTCAGGAGTCAAAGAATTTGCTGCCGTCCCGTGCACTCGGCAGCATGCAGGTTTCAAAGCGGCCAAAGACGCGATAGCGGTGGCGCCCTACGACGCGGTATCCCCAGTGGAGGAGGAACGGTGGCAGGAGCTGGACGAATAAACCAAGGACCTTCCAAATTCCGCCGAGGCGTTTCAGCACGAAGATCACTGCGTCGGAACGCGGCAGGAGACGTTCATCCGGTTGAGCTTCTTTGGTCAGATCGTGATTGAGGACGACGTACACGGTGTCGAGATCCTGAATTGGCCCCGTGGCGCGCCAAAATACGCGCAGCGAGCGGACTCTAGAACGACGCGAACCGGAAGATGCCCTCACGATCTCGTCGCAGCACGAACCGGTTTAAGCGGTCGCAGAGTCCGCAGACGCCGTCGTACAGGATGATGGGGTGCAGCATGCGTCATGGATGACTCTAGCATCTGCAGGAACAATGCCCCACGCTAGTTCCGCCAGCCTCGGTTGTGTCGTAGAACTTGCAGGAAGACCAGTTGTGACCCTGGCACGGTTCCAATCACGCTCCCATTCAGCTCTGCGCAAGCTCCAATCGTGCGTCATCAGGGCTTCGTATCTGGGCAGGATGCTCAATCCGCGATCCATCCGCCGATTCGCGCCTCTACTCGGAGTCACGAACAGGGATTAGGGATGTCGCTTCGAGGTTCTAAACAAGACCTGCCGGCGCTGATCTGTGTTGTTCGGTCACGGACACCCTCGTTCGGGAATGGACAGTCTAGGCTGTCGCGGTACTCGTACCGCATGGTTATCTGCCCTGTTTCCAGCATTTACGGCTCCTGAGAGGTGGTGCATGGGTTGCTCACGAGTGCAGCAATGGACATCGCCCGGCCTGAATTCAAGCTCCAGAAACGCCGTCGCCAGATCATTCTTTTCGGGGTAGGAGCCGTGCTGGTGGTGGCGGTGTCGATTGGGGTCATGAGGCTGAAACCAGCAGCACCTTCGGTCGAGCGCGGTACCGTGTGGACCGATGTCGTAAAACGAGGACCCATGCTTCGGCAGGTGCGGGGACCGGGATCACTGCTGCCTGTCCAGGAAGCGGTTCGTCAGATTCCTGCCGAAACCGAAGCGACGGTGGTGCGCATTCTCGTGCTGCCGGGCACCCAGGTGCAAGCTGACACTGTTCTGCTCGAGATGAGCAATTCGCAGGTCGAGCAAGCGGCAATTGACGCGCAGCTTCAACTGAAGGCGGCCGAAGCGGAGTATCAAAGCCTGCGTGTCCGGCTCGACAGTGACCTCATGACTCAGAAAGCCGGTGCCGCAACCGTGAACGCAGACTACAGTCAGGCGCAACGACAGGCCGACACCGATAAAGCGCTTTACGACCTCGGCGTGATTTCAGGTCTGGCCTACAAGTCATCCAAGGGCAGAGCGGACGAACTCACCACTAGAAATGATCTCGAAGGGCAGAGGCTGGTGATCAACAAGAAAGCCATTGAAACTCAGCTCGCGCAGCAGCAGGCGAAGGTCGATCAGGCGCGCACTCTCGCCGCACTGAAGCAAAAGCAACTCGATGCGCTCAGAGTTCGAGCCGGCATCCGCGGGGTGTTGGTAGATCTCCCGATGCAGGTGGGCCAGCACGTTCAACCCGGAACCATGCTGGCGAAGGTGGTGCAGCCGGAACATCTGATGGCCGCACTGAAGATCGCGGAAACGCAAGCGCGCGATGTGCAGTTTGGTGAGCCCGCATCGATCGATACGCACAATGGCATCATCAGCGGCACGGTGATGCGGGTCGATCCTGCAGTACAAAACGGAACTGTGACCGTGGACGTCAAACTCACAGGCGAACTGCCCAAGGGGGCCCGGCCCGATCTCAGCGTCGACGGAACCATTGACTTGGAGCGGCTCGACAATGTGCTTTATGTGGGGCGGCCTGCATTCGGGCAGGAAAACAGCACCATCAGCCTGTTCAAGCTGGACACCGACGGCAGAGAGGCCATGCGCGTCCCGGTCAAGGTGGGACGCGAATCGGTGAATTCGATTCAGATTTTTGAGGGACTTCACGAAGGCGACACGGTGATTCTTTCCGACATGTCGCGCTGGGACAAGACGGATCGTATCCGCCTTGAGTGAGAAACCTACATCACGAATTCGAGGCAAATAACTTATGACCGAAGCCGGGCAGCCACTAATCCAGATTCAGGATCTGACCAAAGTCTTTTATACCGACGAGATCGAAACCCACGCACTGTCCGGAGTGCACCTCTCCATAAATAAAGGAGAGTACGTGGCAATGTCGGGGCCTTCGGGATGCGGCAAGTCGACGCTGCTGTCGATCATCGGCCTGCTGGATACACCCACCGAAGGCCAGTACTCGCTGAATGGGAAGACAGTCGAGAATCTCGATTTTGCCGAACGCTCGCGAATTCGCAATCAGGAGATCGGATTCATCTTCCAGAGTTTCAACCTGATCGGCGATCTCACTGTGTATGAAAACGTGGAGCTGCCGCTGACCTATCGGCAGCGAATGCCTGCTCCCGACCGCAAGAAGCGGGTGATGGAGGCGCTGGAACGCGTGGGCATGGCGCACCGCATCCGGCACTATCCATCGCAGCTTTCCGGCGGCCAGCAGCAGCGTGTGGCTGTGGCTCGCGCTCTCGGAGGGAAACCTTCGATCCTGCTGGCCGACGAGCCCACAGGAAATTTGGATTCGCGAAACGGCGAGGCCGTGATGGAACTCCTGCAGAACCTGCACCGCGAGGGCGCAACGATCTGCATGGTAACCCACGATCCCCGCTTCGCAAAGCACGCGCAGCGTGAGGTGCATCTGTTCGATGGCAAGGTGGTGGCGGAAGAAGAGCTGAAGAAGCTGATGGCGGATGTGCATGCATGACCGGATTTGTCCAGGACGTCCGTTACGCCTTCCGCCAGCTCCGCAAGAGCCCGGGTTTCACGGCCGTTGCCGTGCTGACACTGACACTCGGCATTGGGGCGAATACGGCCATCTTCGGGTTGCTCGATCAAGCGTTATTGCGCAGCCTGCCGGTGAAGGAACCAGAACGTCTTGTGCTATTGCGATATTCCGGCAGTAATACGGGACGCCTCAGTTCCCGTTCGGACGGGAAGCTTTACTTCTCTTACCCAATGTATCGCGATCTCCGGGACCGCAATTCTGTCTTCAGCGGGGTCATCGCAACCGATTGGACGCAGGCTGGTCTCGAGTGGCGCGGCCAGCCGGAGCTGGTCGCAACGGAACTGGTCTCGGGCAACTACTTCGACGTGCTGGGGGTGCGGCCGGCGTTGGGCCGGCTGTTGGTGGCGTCCGACGATACCGTGCCTAACGGCAATCCGGTGGGGGTGTTGAGCTTCAACTATTGGCAGCGGCGCTTTGGTGGAGACCGCGGTGTTCTTAACCAGAGCATTTCAGTGAATGGTCACCCCTTCACCGTAATCGGCGTAGCGCAACCGGGTTTTCACAGCGTCGTGATGGGCGACACTCCTGACCTGTTCGCTCCGATGACGATGAAATCCCAGGTCATGCCGGGAAATGACGACCTGGAGAACCGCCGTTCGAGCTGGCTCAACATTGTTGCCCGGCTAAAACCAGGCGTCAGCCTTGAGCAAGCCGAGGCGGGCATCAATCCATTATGGTATGCGATCCGTAACGACGAACTGAAACAGATGCAGCACCGCACGGAGAGTTTCCGTGAGAACTTCGTGGCCCAGTCCCACCTTTCGCTCCTCGATGGCAAAAAAGGGTTTTCTCCACTGCGCAGTGATGCGCAAACGCCTCTGCTGATCGTGATGGCGATGGTGGGACTGGTTGCCTTGATGGCTTGCGCCAACGTAGGCAGCCTGCTGCTGGTCCGCGCGGCGGGCCGGTTGCGCGAGATGTCTGTGCGCTATGCGCTGGGTGCCAGGCGGAGGCGCGTGGTTCAGCAGTTGCTGGTCGAGGGGCTGTTGCTGGGGCTGGCCGGTGGAGTCCTGGGGGTCGTCCTGGCGCCCCAGGTCTCAGCTGTGTTGATCAAGATGATCTGGGGCAGCGCCGGCATGGAGTTGCCGCTCTCGTCGCATGTTGATCTGCGAATCCTCCTTTTCAACTTCACTCTGGCCGTGTCGGCGAGTCTGTTTTTCAGCCTGGCGCCAGCGGTGCAGTTCTGGCGGCCCAATCTCGCGCCCGCGCTCAAGCAACAAGTGATCTGCGGCGGAGGACCGCTGCGTTTCCGGCGCATTGCGGTGGGCGTGCAAGTCGGATTGAGTCTTGTGTTGCTGGTGGGCGCCGGCCTTTTCACGCGCACGCTCGACAGACTGAAGTCACTGGATGTGGGATTCGCCACCGATCATCTGGTGACTTTCAACCTTGATCCCACTCTTGCCGGATATCAACCCGCACAGGATCTTGCGGTTGACTCCCGAGTACTGCACACCCTGGCGGCCCTCCCGGGAGTGCGTTCCGTTGCCGGCACGACCGACCCAGAGTTGGCGAACAACAACTGGTCTAACACCATTTCGGTGGCCGGCTATACGGCAAAAGAGAACGAGGATATGAACGCCGAGCACCCGTACGTGAGCGCCGGCTACTTCTCCAGCATGGGGATGCCGCTGCTCGCGGGCCGCGAGCTGCGTGACGCAGATCGAGGCGGGACGCCAAAGGTCGCGGTGGTCAATGAGAGTTTCGCACGCCACTACTTCGGTGACCCGCTGCATGCACTGCAGCATTACCTTGGCGAAGAGAAAGCCGACATCGAAATCGTCGGTGTCGTTAAAGACGCAAAGCACTCCGGCGTTCGCCGGGAAGTCAAACGCACCGTGTTTACCCCGTACCTGCAAGAGACCGATCCCGGTGCGATGACGTTCTACGTCCGCACGTGGCAGGCGCCGGAAAGCGCCGAAGCAACGATCCGCCGCGCCATGCAGGCGCTGGATTCGAAGCTGGTGCTCGACAGTTTCCGAACCATGGAAGAACAAATCGACGACAACCTGACTCCGGAGCGCGTGATTGCCTTTCTGGCGTTGAGCTTCGGAGTGGTCGCGGTTCTTATGGCGGCCATCGGCCTGTATGGAGTGCTGGCCTACTCCACCGCACAGAGAACGTCGGAGATCGGCATCCGGATGGCACTGGGCGCGAGCCGGGCGTCGGTGGTGCGCGTAGTCCTGATCGAGGTCCTGTGGCTGACTGGAATTGCCATTGCCATAGCGTTGCCGACGTCGCTGTTGCTGGGCAGGACGGTGCGCAGCCAGTTGTTCGGAATTTCGAGCGGCGATCCGCTTACCTTGCTCGGGGCTACGCTCGTGATCCTGCTGGTTGCGATTGCGTCCGCGCTGCTGCCGGCGCGCCGTGCAGCGAAGATCGATCCCATAGTGGCGTTGCGCTACGAATGAGAATAAATATGGCCGGCCTTCTCCAAAACGTTCGTTACGCCGGGCGGCAACTGCACAAAAGCCCGGGTTTCGCGCTCGTCGCCGTTGCAACTCTGGCTTTGGGGATCGGCGCTAACACGGCGGGGTACAGTGTGATGGATG
>Ga0137418_10001604_pt1 | contig 20878 bp, 18 predicted proteins | sample CZODoug3_1_2_16f_FD_122242 | JGI IMG/M metagenome (GOLD analysis project Ga0137418, IMG submission 122242) | Vadose zone soil fungal communities from Angelo Coast Range Reserve, California, USA - CZODoug3_1_2_16fungal (Hybrid Assembly) | ecosystem: Environmental > Terrestrial > Soil > Vadose...
CCTAACCTCTGGCCGAATACGCCCGACATCCTGCCGTATGCGCTTCAAGACGGGGGCCGCCCTGCGTTCATGATTCGGGTGCTCATGGCAGCGACGCTTTCCCCGCTTTACGGAATCTACAGCGGATACGAGCTGTGCGAGAACGAGGCGTTGCCGGGTCGTGAGGAGTATCTCGATTCAGAGAAGTACCAATTCAAGGAGCGCGATTGGAATGCGCCGGGAAATATCAAGGATTGGATTGCGCGCATAAACCAAATACGGAAGCAGAATCGCGCGCTTCAGATGTTCACGAACCTGCGTTTCTATCCCGCCGATAACGACGCAATCTTATTCTACGGCAAAATGACCCCCGCGCGGGACAACATCATCCTCGTGGTGGTGAATCTCGATCCCTTTCGGAAGCAAAATTCATTTGTCCATGTGCCGATTGAGGAATTTGGCCAGATGGCAATCGACGAGTATCAGGTGCACGATTTGTTGAACGATACGCGTTACACCTGGCGCGGCCGGCAAAATTACGTTGAACTGGATCCCGAAATTCAACCCGCACACATTTTTCTCGTCCACCGCCAGTGACAAATTCGCAGCGAAGTCAACTCTCACCGGCCCGGGAGAGCCAACTAACAAACCGAATGTATGAACAATTTGCTGAAAGCGTACCTCTAATCCTCAACGCTGGCTCTGAGACCCATTTGCATCGATGTTTTGCTCCGCATATCATTACGAAATTTCTCGCATGAAGATTTGGGTTTTCCTCTTTGCCGCGCTGGGGAGCGCGTCGCCTCTGCTCGCGCAGGAACCCACGCCGCCGCTGGTCCCGCAGCATTCGCAGACGGTGCTGGAGACGCTTGTCAAAGCGGGTCCGGTGATGATTCCGATGTTTTTATTGTCAATTTTTTTCGTCGCACTTGTGGTCGTTTACTTCCTGACGATCCGGCGCGGAACGGTCGTTTCGAGCGGTTACATGGCGACTGCCGATGCGCTCCTGCGTAAACGCGATTATCTCGGCCTGCTGGCTGTTTCGAACCGGCATGGAGAAGCGATCGCGCGCGTCGTGCAAAAAATGCTGGATTTCACAACCAAGAATCCACACGCGGACTTGCAGCACGTCCGCGAAATCGCCGAGACGGAAGGAACACGCGTCGCCGCGAGTTTGAACAACCGCGTAATTTATCTGGCAGATATCGGGATGATTGCACCACTGCTGGGTTTGCTGGGCACGGTTTTTGGAATCATTCGTTCCTTCGGTGCCTTGGGTGCTGATATGGGGTCAGCGCGTTACGTGGCGCTCTCGCGCGGAATTAGTGAAGCGCTGGTCAACACCGCTGCGGGCCTGGCGATCGGCATTCCGGCCATGATTTTTTACGCCTTCTTCCGCGGCAGGTCGCAGAAATTGATCTCGGAGCTCGAGGCTGCTTCCACGCACGTTCTGGCATTGCTTTCATTGCAATACGGCAGACGTGCTGAGCGAATGCCTGCTCTGATCGAGGACGAGCTCTAAGTCGACTGCTATCATGAACCTCCGTGGACGCGCGCCTTTGCACCATCCCGGCATTCAGCTTGCGCCGCTGGTCGATGTGTTGCTGCTCCTTCTAATCTTTTTCCTGCTTACGTGGAATGCAGCGCGCACCGAAAACGAGCTCGACGTGAAAGTGCCGAAGGCCTCGGCGGCGAAGGAGAAGTCAGCGCCGATCGGGGATGTGATCGTCAATGTTAAGGCGGATGGCAACGTGGTTGTGAACCGGCGCACCCTGACCAGTCCCGAGCTCCAGGAATTACTGAAAGGCATGGCTCAATTGAATCCCGAACAAGCGGTGGTGATTCGCGGCGACGAAGCCGGCGCCTACAAAAACATCGTCGAGGTGCTGAACATCTGCACCGAAGCAGGGATAACCAACGTAGCTTTCGCCACGGCAAGATGAACATCACGCGCGGCGCGGCCAGTCTTTTTGGACTGGCAATGCTGCTTTGCACCGCGAGCATCGTCATCGCTCAATCGGAGCCGGAAGTGCGCCGGGCTCGTCCGGTAGATGAACCGCCTGTTCGGCGCGCGGTCCCGGCAGACGAATCAATCGACAAAGTTCTCCGCTCTTTAAAAGACGACGTTTCGGAACCATCGTCTGGCGAAACCGAAGGAGCGGATCAACGTCAACTGGACTACGCCAACGGCTTGTTCGCTCGCAAATTGTACGACCTGGCGATCCCGGAATATCAAAAGTATCTCGACGACTACCCGGGACGCGCTGGCCGGGCGAATGCTTATTTCTCGCTTGGCGAATGTTATCGAAACCTCCATCGCGATTCGAATGCTCGTACCAATCTACAGAAAGTGCTCACCGAGTACGGCGACAGCGAATTCGCCGGGCCAGCGGCATTCGCGCTCGCGGAGATGGCGTTCACAGATAAAGACTACGCCACGGCGCTCCCGCTTTTTCATCGTTCCGCGGCCAAATCGAAGGAGCCGGCGGTCGCGCTTTCGGCGCGCTATTTCGAAGCGCGCTGCCTTGAAGCTGTCGGCAAGAAAGATGAAGCCGCAGATATTTACGTGCAGGTCGCCGAGGTGGGGAATCCAAATCCGTATCGCGAAGATGCACGAGTGACGGCGGCATCCATCTTCGCCGCACGGGGAAAAAAGCTCGATGCGCTGAAGCAGTACGAAGCGTTGGCTAACGAAGCATCGAAACCAGCAGTGAAAGCAGAGTGTGCGGTGCGTGGAGGTTTGATCGCGCTCGAACTTGTCCAAGCGGACAAAGGCAAGATGGACAAGGCGATGGTGGATCGAGCCGCCGCATTGTTTCAAAAGGGGCGCACTCTGCCTGACGCTGGAAAGTTCCGTGCGATCGCCCAAGTCGGTTTTCGCCGATTGCAATACGAGACCGGTCAGTACGCGCAGTTGCTGGCCGACTATAAAAAGGAATTGGATAAGCTGCCTGAGGCTGCGCAAGCAGAGGTGTTGTTATTCGCAGCAAACAGCGAACGCCAACTTGGCCATCCAAAGGAAGCCGACACGCTCTACCACCAGATCACCACAAAGTATCCGGATCGCGAGGAAGCAAAGGACGCCGCTTACCAGCAACTGATTAACGTCTACAACTCGGATCCCTCCGCACTCTCCGCGGCGGTGGAGCAATTCCTCGCAACAAACCCTACAAACGAGCGCGCCGATCAAGCCAAGTTGTTAAAAGCCGAGGCGCTTTACAAACAGCAGAACTATACAGATGCAGCGTCTTTGTACGGCGAGCTGCGCGCGTCTGAGCTTTCTCCGCGGCTGCGAGCGGAAGCGGCGTACAAACTTGGTCTGTGCCACGTCCAGACGAAAAACACTCCCGGCGTCATCGAAGCCTTTACGTATTACCTGCAGACGTTTCCCGACACTCCGCAAATTCCGGCCGCCCTGGCGCAGCGGGCTTTGGCTTACGAGCAGAGCAAAAATTACACTGCTGCCCTTACGGATCTAACCATTATCCTTGCCAAATACCCGAAGGTACACGAGCGCGAGGCGGCGTTGCAATTGAAGGCTTTGATTCTCGGGCAACAGGACAATACCAAAGGGATGGTCGACACTTTTCGGCAGCTCCTGAAGGAATTCCCCAAGAGTTCTGTCGCGGCGCAGGCGCACTACTACATCGGGAAAACCGCGTTCGAGGCGAAGGATTATAAGACGGCACTGACCGCGTTGAACACTGCCCGTCAACTGAACAAGGAGCAGTACTACAATCTCGCGTCCGTTCGCATCATTCTTTGCCAGTTTTATTTAAGAGAGCGGCCTGCGCTCACCAAAGAAGTGAACAATTTCATGGCGGAAAGTCCGAACGCCACTGTGCCGCCGGAGGTTTTGGAGTGGCTCGGAATCGAGTATTACAACGAGAAAAATTTTCAGGCCGCGGAAAAATATCTCAGCGTCCTTCGAAAAACGGACAACGCAGGTAAAGTTAAACCCGATTATTTATTTTATCTTGGCGACGCGGCCACGAAGCTGAAAAATTTGCCTGAAGCAGAGGAAGCTTTCACAAAGTATTTGCAAACTGCCAAAGATCCGGCGGGTAAGGCGAAAGTATTACTAACGCTCGGCGCCGTTAAGATCAGCGCTCATAAACCCGACGAGGCGCAGAAGATCGCAGAGGAAATCATGGCGCTCCAACCCGAGGGCCGCGTAAACGCGGAAGCGCGCCTGCTCGCCGGCGAAGTCCAGCTTGAGCGCGGGCATTTCGATGACGCCGGCAAAGCTTTTAAGGGAGTCGCCCTGCTTTATGACGATCCAGCCATCACTCCGCGCGCGCTGGACAAAGCCGCGATGGCATTTCGCCAAGCGGGTAACACCGAGGAAGCAGACCGCCTGTCGCACGAGCTGCGCGAACGTTATCCAAATTACGTCAGCGGGTGATCGATCGGCGCGCCTCCAATTGCTGGCGCGTTTTCTCAATCTCATCGGCGATGAGTTGTTCATCGGGCAGGACCGTGCGGTATTCAGTCGCGAGAATTTTGTTCGGCAGTCCATCAAGCGCATAACGCGCGATCGCTTCATCTTTCTGGCTGCAAAGAATGAGACCGACCGGCGGATTTTCGCCTTCGTGCGTCCAATGTTCGCGCGCGTAGTTGAGATACATGTGCATCTGGCCAGCATCGGCATGAGTGAACCTGCCGCGCTTGAGATCGATGACGACGAGACACCGCAGCTTGCGATGAAAGAACAGCAGATCGATCCGATACCATTCATCGCCGATGCGGAGGCGGCGCTGGCGTCCGATAAAAGCGAAATCGGCGCCGAGTTCTAACAGGAACCTTTCGAGATGCAGAATGAGCGCTTCTTCAATTTCGGACTCAGAGTATTCATCTTTCAGTCCGAGAAATTCCAGCACGTACGGATCTTTGATTTCTTCCTCCGGCGTGATCGCATCCTCGCGCTTTGCGGCAGCACCCTTCGTCAAGAGCTTGGCCTTGTTTCGCGATAGCGCAGTGCGCTCGTAAAACAGCGAATCGATTTGTCGATCGAGTTGACGAACGCTCCAGCCATCGCGCAACGCTTCGATCTCGTAAAACTTTCGCGCCTGCTCGTCCTTCACCGAGAGCAGCCGGACGTACGCCGACCATGGCAGAGGGAAACGCGCGGACAGATCGCGAACAGCCAATTCGCCAGACAGCGTGTGGCCTTTTTGCCTCGGCGATTTTCCAGACGCCGTCTGGATTTTTCCGGGGAGGCCCAATTGTCCAGACGCCGTCTGGACAATTCGAGGATTCGCTATGTAGAAGGCACGCATGTTGAAAAGATTGCTGCGCGTGAACCCTCGTCCGAACCGGCTGGTCAAATCGGACGCGAGTTGATCAATTACCTCTTCGCCGTATTGCGCCTTGGATTTTCCGGCCTGTTCGAACTCAACAATGTGCTGGCCAATCAACCAGTATGTTGCGGTCATGAGGGCGTTAACCGTTCGCGCGGAAGCGCGACGCGCCTCGTCGATCAATCGCACAACGTGGTTGAGCATCGCGTCGTAATCTCGCGAGCGAGGCGCAACTGCCCGCGAGTCAGTTGATGAACGGTCGGGTGCTTTTTGTTTACGTCTCATTTTGCTAAGCCGATTTGCTGGAGAATTCCGTCCGGTCTGTTCGCGACCTTCACTGCCTTCTATTCCAGGCTATTTAGCCGCGTTTACAACTGCAATGCCCCAGGGGCCGTCGCCGACTTTGATGCGGCGCAGTTCTTTGCGCGATTTTAGATCAACGACGGAGACGTCGTTTGATGCGCCGTTGGCGGTGTAAAGCTTCGAACCTGAGAGATCGAGCGCGATTCCCCAGACGCGATTTCCGACGGGAACGGTTGTCGCGAGTTCATTCTTTTCCGTGTCGATGATCGCTATGGCGTTGCCGCGGCCCGTTGAGACGTAAAGCTCTTTTCCGTCACGCGAGACTGCGGTGCCCATTGGCAGCGATCCTGTCGGCAATTGGATTTTCGACAACAATTTGTGGGATCGCGCGTCTATCACGGCGACATAGCCGCCGTTCTCACAAGCGGCGTACGCGCGCGCACCATCAGATGAAAATGCGACGGACCGCGGCCGACCGCCAGTTTCGATAGTTCCGATCACCCGTTGTTGACCGGGGTCGATCGCAAACACTTCGCCTTTTTCTTCGCAGGTGACGTACACTTCGCCGTTTGCTGGGTTGACGCCCACGCCTTCCGGCTCTTCGGAAACTTTTATTCTCCCGCGCGATTGTCCCGAATCGAGGTCGATAATGGACACGCTCGCGTCGTCTTCATTTGCGATGAATGCGAATTTTCCGTCTTTGCTGATCGCGAATTGCTCAGGGTCCGATCCGACATGCCACCGATCTATCAATTTGCGCACCGATGGATCGATGACTCCGAGAGCGTCGGCGCGTTTGTCCGCGGGCGCGCGATTTTCATCCAGGCCGGGAGCCATACGCGGCGAGCCGCTTAACGTGACAAAGACCCGCCGGCCATCGGGTGTCGCGTGAATGCCGCGCGGCCGTTTCCCCACTGGAAAGGTTCCGACGACGTCATCTGTGGCTCCATCAATCACCGTGACGTCGCCTGAGCGTTCGTTGCTGACGAACACGAGATAGCTCGTCGATTCGGCGCGCGTCGCGGCTGTGAAAAGGATCCAAAGGAGCAAAGAAACAAACCGGCGATTCATACGGGTGACGCGTACGTCTCAATGCCCCGGCGTGCAACTGAGTCCGGCGAAACTTTAACGTTGGATGTTGGACGCCGGATGTCGGATGCTTTGTTCATGCATCCGCACGACAAGCTTTTCATTCCCGGTCCAGTTGAAGTTTCCGAAAAAACCTGGGAGGCATTTTCCCGTCCATTGATTGGACATCGCAGCGAAGATTTTCGGAATCTTTACCGCGAGATTCATCCAAAGCTTCAGACGTTGTTCGGCACAAGGCAGGCGGTGTTTCTTTCCACCTCGTCGGCGTGGGGAGTGATGGAAGCATCTATTCGGAACGTAGTCGATCGCGGCGTGCTTTGCTGCATGTGCGGCGCGTTTTCGGACAAATGGTTCGATGTCGCGAAACGATGCGGGAAAAACGCCGAGCCGCTTCAGGTGGACTGGGGAAAGCATATCGACCCGAAGGATCTCGATCGCCAACTGGCCACTGAAAAATTCGATACCGTCACGTTGACCCACAGTGAAACCTCAACCGGCGTGATGAATCCGCTCCCTGAAATTTGTTGCATCCTGGCCAAATATCCTGGTGTCGCGCTGATCGTTGATACCGTGTCGTCATTCTCTGGTGTGAAAATCGAGATGGACGCGCTCGGGATCGACGTGATGCTTACTGGAGCGCAAAAAGCGCTCGCGCTGCCGCCGGGCTTTTCGTTGTTTTCAGTTTCGGAGAAAGCGTTCGAACGAGCCGACAAAGTTCCTAATCGCGGATTTTATTTCGATTTCCTGGAGTTCAAAAACGAGCAGGCGCAATGGATGACGCCGAGCACGCCGAGCATCGGGCACGTTCACGCGCTTCAATTCAAGCTGGACGAAATTTTCGAGGAAGGCCTCGAGGCGCGTTACGCTCGTCACGCACGCACGAATGCGCTCGTGCACGATTGGGTGCGCCGCGCTGGATTCGATTTTTTCGCCCAGGAAGGATTCCGCACGAAGACGCTGACCTGCGTCAAAAACAATAAGGGGATCGACGTCCTGCAGTTCGCCAGAAGGCTGCGGGAAAAACATCATTTGGTGATTGATCCCGGTTACGGCAAGATCCGCGGGCAGACTTTTCGCCTGTCGAACATGGGGGACGAGACAGAGGAAACTGTTTCACATTTGCTGGCGTGCCTCGACGATGTTCTGTAGGGGAAGCTGATAGCTTCCTCTCCAAAGCTCCGTATGGCGGCAATTGAAGCGTCGAAACTAACAAAGATTTACCGTACTTACCGCAAAGAACGCGGCCTCTGGGGTGCGGTGAAAGGTCTCGGCTGGCGGCGATACGACGAAACGCGAGCGGCTGATCAAGTCTCATTTCAAATCGAAGAGGGCGAGTTCGTCGGGTTCCTCGGCCCGAATGGCGCCGGGAAAACTACCGTACTCAAAATGCTTTCCGGGCTGCTGAATCCGACATCAGGTGAAGCGCGGGTTCTCGGATTCGTTCCCTGGGAACGGCGCAACGAAATGAAACGACAATTCAGTTTGCTCATGGGCCAAAAGAACGCGCTCTGGTGGGACCTGCCGGCGCAAGAATCGCTCGAGCTAAATCGTGCGATCTACGGCATCGACCGCGACAGGTTTAAGAAGGTCGTGGACGGGTTATCGGATCTTTTGGAGGTGCGCCACAAGATGAACGTGATGGTGCGCGAGCTTTCGTTAGGCGAACGAATGAAGATGGAACTGATCGCGGCGCTGATTCATGAGCCGCGTGTGTTATTTCTTGATGAACCGACAATCGGTTTGGACGTGGTTAGCCAAAAACGCGTTCGCGAATTTTTGCGCATCTACAATGAGGAACATCGCATCGTCACACTGCTCACCAGCCATTACATGCAGGACATCGAGGCGTTGTGTCATCGCGTTTTGGTAATCGACCATGGCAAAATCTTTTTCGATGGCCCGCTGGCAGAGATCGTCGATCGCTTCTCAGGCTATAAGATTCTGAGTCTTACTTTCGAAAAGGAAGGAACACGTGATCTGTCTGCGTTTGGCGAAATCACCGAACAAACACCTGTCTCGGTACAACTGAAGGTTCCACGCGCAAAGGTTACGGAAACCTGCCGGAAACTTCTCGAGGCCTGCGACGTCAGCGACATAAACGTGCAGGAAGTGCCGGTAGAAGACGTGATCCGCCAGCTGTTCGGCGAAACACGTGAAGATCGTCCTGGATCCGGTGTGCTGGCCCCGGAAGCTGCACCTGTCAGTTAGCGATGCCGCACCGTTTGTCATTCTGAGGAGCGAAGAAGCTCAGATGATTTCTTTGGACGCGACGGTCTGCCCAACATCCAGAGATGTTTGAAAGCCTGGCCTCATGCTTCGCATTTCGTTGCAGCGCTTCGCTCAACATGACACGTCACGGAACAACATCAGCAAAACTGGGCAGGATGCTTTTTTCCATTGCGTCGCGGAATGTTGGATAATCCGGAGTCCAGCCTAACTGATGCAATTTGCTGTTGCTCACACGTTTGTTGGTGTCGCCGCGTTTGCGGGGTTGCTCGGATTTTCCGATCGGTGGAAGAGATCGATTCAGCCTCTGGGCGAGCCAGCCGTAGCATTCGCTCTGCAAAATTGGTTCATCGTCAACGACGTTATAAATCTGTGCGGACTCCTGTGCTTCACGATTTAGCAAAAGAAAGAGCGCGGACGCGATATCGTCCCGATGTACCTGATTAACAAAGCGGTCGTTGTTTGGATCAATGGTCGCCGTGCCGTTTAGGAATTTGCTCAACAGCGCCGAACGTTGCGGCCCGTAGATCCCGGCGAGCCGCACTACGATCCCGCCCTTTTCGAGGACTAACTTTTCCACGTCTAAGAGGATTTGGCTCGTCTCCCGGAGTGGTTTTGTCTCGCTTTCTTCCGTTACCCTCGAACTGTCGCGTTGCGCATAAACGCTGGTGCTGCTTGTAAACAGAATTTTTGCCTGAGGAAACGTTTCGAGGAGATGTCGGGCGCCGTTGAGGTAAATCTCACGATAGGCTTCCGCATCACCGCCACGCGAGCTGGCGCAATGGATCACTGCATCGAATGCTCCTGCGCGTTTAGCAACATCACCGCGTTGTGAGACGTCGAGGACGCGGGTGGAATATGGCTTTGCTGAAAGTCGCACTACGGACTGTTTCGAGTGCACCCAACCTTCGACATTCCAGCCGGCGGAATGAAACAAATCGGCGGTCGCCTCTCCGACGTAACCGCATCCTGCGATCAAAATTCGCGGCATGACTCCTGTAGAGTCCGCTGTCCTCAGCGGAGAATCCAATCCGCGATGCCCGATGCCCTGAGGACAGCGCACGCTACAGCAGCTTTCGGCTTAAGCTGTGGCGGCCGTGATTTCAATCTCTTCAAACACGTTTTTTTGAAGGGCCCGGACTTGTTTCAGTCTGATTAGTTCGAGGAGCGCGAGAAAGGTGACAACCACTTCGATTCTGGATGCAGCGCCGCTAAACAAATCAGAAAAGCGAAAGCGAGTGCCGGTCGCGACGCGCTGCAAAATCGAATCGATCTTTTCCGACACACTAAAACGTTCACTGAAGATTTCCTGCATGTCCTGGCGCGCTTCCATTCGTTTTATCACGATTTGGAAGGCACTGATGAGCTGGAAAATTCCAACTTCGCCCAGGCGCAATGGTTCCTGCATTTCTGGCGAGGATCCGGCTTCGCGGATGAAAACCCTCTCTTGTTCCAGCGCACGTAGATTGAGTTCCGCCGCGGCCTCCTTGAATTTTTTATACTCGATCAGTTGCCGAATTAATTCCCAACGAGGGTCGTCCTCCGCGGCATCCTCTTCGGGAGGCTGTTGATCGCGCGGCAGCAGGCTCCGGCTCTTTAGATAAATGAGGTTGGCCGCCATCACGATGAATTCGCCCGCCAGCTCAATGTTCAGCTCTTTGAACGCTTGGAGATACTCGAGGTACTGGCTGGTGATCCGCTCGAGCGAAATATCGTAGATGTCGATTTCGTCCTGTTTGATCAGGTATAGCAACAGGTCGAGCGGACCTTCGAAGACCTCGAGCTTAACCTTGTAATCGGCATCCATCTCTGCGCGGCTCGACTCTACAGGCAAGCACTCGTCAAAGTAAATCGTTTCGGCGCGAATTAGCCCGCCAACACGACCCATCCGGAGGGTTGCACCCTAATCAGTCTCGCTACGCGGGAACGTTTCGATGAATCCAGACGCTATTCACCAGGCCCAGGCCGAACATGATCACCAGCACGAACGAGCCGCTGTAGCTGATCAATGGCAATGGCACGCCGGTGATTGGCAGCATTGAGATTGTCATCCCCATGTTTTGAAAGATGTGGGTGAAGATAAGCGCGGTGACGCCTGTGACGAGAAGAAGACCCAATTGGTCTCCTGCGAAAAAGGCGACGAAAAGACACGTTATCAGGAGCAAGGCAAACGCGCCGATGAGGACTATTCCGCCGATAAATCCCCATTGCTCGGCAATAGCCGAGAAAATGTAGTCATTATGCACAGCTGTCGCTGGCAGAAAGCCGAGCTCGATCTGGGTATTCGGCGCCTTGAACCCTTTTCCGGACCAACCGCCTGAGCCGATCGCGATCATCGATTGATTGATCGCCCACGCCGAACCCTGCTTATCGATGTCGGGATGTGTAAAAGCAGTGATCCGCTGTTGCTGGTACGGTTTAAGGCCGAAATTAATGGCAATCGGGATGAACGCGATCCCGATCAGAATGATGCAAACCAAATAACGCAGCGGCAGACCGGCAACGAACCACAACGCAAGCATCACTGGGACCCAAATAATGACTTCGCCCAAGTCTGGTTGCATGAGGATCAAAAGACATGGCGCACCCGCAATCGCTGCGGAGAGCAGTAATCGCAGTGCCGGATGCATTTGGCGAAACTGGGTCAGGAAAAGCGCCAACACCATAATCCCTGCGACAACCGCAAGCTGCGCAGGCTGAAAATTAATTGGTCCCAGATGCAGCCAGCTGCGCGCTCCATAAACTTTGACCCCCATAAACTTCGTCAGGATTAGAAACACAATCCCGGCCAAGTACATCGGCAGCGCGCCCCAGCGAACCCACCGGTAGTGGACCAAACTGGTCATCATGAACGCGAAGACACCGACGATCACCCAGTTTGCTTGTTTCCGCCAGAAGTCGGCGGCATACGGGTCGCTGCGCGACGACGTCGCGCTGTAGATTGCCACGACGCCAAAAACGGCGAGGGCCAGCATGATCACTAATAGAAGCCAATTTTGGCCGAGCAATTTTCGAAGAAAAGGGGTCATTTGATGTTCTTGATCGCTTTCGGTGATCTTTCCGGAAACTGGGAACGATTATACGCAGTTTGCGTTTGCCGCAAACGTTGAATCCGAAGACCGCGAGACTCGCGTAACCACTTCGCGGCGAAGATAAAATTTGTCGGTAGTCCAATGTTATAGCGAACAGCGTTGAGCTCGTTCGGAGCTTTGCCGCGTCGATGCCAGGCAACAATTTCAATACCAGTAGTTTACAACAATTTCGCGTCAAAAATGGGTGCTTCGCTTGTCACTGGATTTAGAGACCGCTACATTACTCTGTCGCGTTCAATTTTGGGAGCATGGCAATGGCTAGGAGAAAGAAAACAACCAAACGAAAACTGGCGCTCCCTAAATTGCCGATGCAGCAGCAGTTAAATTTGCGCCACGAAGGAACGCATTTCGATCTGCGCGCGATCTTTAATGATTTAAACCAGCGGCACTTTCGCAAGCGTCTTCGCGGCTACAAAGTGGTCTGGGGACGCCGGCGAAAACATCGACCGAGAGAACAATTCGTTTTTGGCACAATCCAGGAAGAAGATCGGCTGATTCGGATCAATCCTGCGCTGGACCAACCCTTCGTGCCGCTGTGGTTTTTGCGATACGTGCTTTATCACGAGATGCTGCATTCAGTTGTGCCGGACGAAACGCTCTCACGAAATCGCCGGCGAGTTCACACGGAAGAATTCAATCGTCGCGAGCGCAAATTTCCCGGGTATCGGCGAGCACGCCGCTGGGAAGACGAGAATCTGTCGCGATTCTTGCGCTGAAACCCAGCGCTGTCTGAGTCGTAGCCACCGGCCTGTGGCCGGTTGATCTTTCCGTTTGCGTTTTCTGGATTCTCCTTGAGGCGATGCTACAGGGCTGTGGCGGGAGAAGTTCTACTGCGTTTCCGTCACCTGTGGCCGGTAGGGCCTTTCAGACGGCGATGGCGTCGTCGCTACGTTCTTTTTGATCAGGAACCAAAGCGTCGTCGCCAGGAGGAGCGAGATCAACTTCGCGTGCCAGTTTTTCAGAATCAGTCTCTTCATACTTGCTGTGCAATAGAATTTCGGAAATGCGCTGACGGAATGTTTCCGGAGTGAAATTGCGCTCGATTCGGCGCCGATGACAAATGGAAATAGCGCCTGTCTCTTCGGAGACAACGACAGCGACGGCATCCGATTCCTCAGTGATTCCGAGCCCGGCGCGGTGACGTAATCCAAGGCTACGGTCCAATGTTTCGCGCTGGCTTACGGGAAAGATGCACGCCGCGGCTGCGATTCGTCCGTTTCGAATGATCACTCCGCCGTCATGCAGTGCGGCCTTTGGATGAAAGATCGTCAGGATCAGTTCGACAGAAAACTCGCCGTCGATGATTACGCCTGTTTCCTCGTAAACGCGAATCGACGTGTCGCGCTCGATCGCGATCAGTGCGCCGAACTGTTTGTTTGCCAACTGCGTCACCGCTTCTGCCAAATCATGAACAGTTTCTCGTCTCTCACTCGTCAGCGAGAAAATTGGATGCCCGCCAAGTGCAGCCAAGCCACGTCGCAGTTCCGGCTGAAAAATCACCACCAACGCGATCGCTAGGAAGACCGAGAAACTCCGGATGATCCATCCAATCACCACCAAATTCAGCAGCGTGGAGATCAGGGTCAGCGTGAGAAAAACAATCGCCAATCCCGTCAACACTTTCGCCCCGCGCGTTCCGCGGAAATAGAGGTAGCCGTAATAGATGGCCACCCACAGCAGAAGGATTTCCACCAGGCTTCGCCAGCCTCTAAGCCACAGATCAGTGAGTTGATGAATCATTTTGCCCTCTGCAGAATCGCTTCACTTACTCGCAACGCATGAACATTCTCCTTCACATCATGAACGCGGAACACGTCCGCGCCCCGCGCGCGCAATAGCGCACTCAGCGCGAGGCCGGCTACGAGCCGGTCGCTGATCTCCGGCGACCCGATCAACTTGCCGAGGAACGATTTGCGCGAAACACCAACCACCAAAGGTCGATCATGCGCGCGCAGCCGCTCCAACTGACCGAGCAATTCGAGGTTGTGGTCCAGCGTTTTCCCGAAACCAATGCCCGGATCAAACGCAATCGCCATGGGATCAATGTTTAAACCTATGGTGAGCGCATATTGTTGTCGAAAAAATTCAGAAATTTCTGCAACGACGTCTGTGTAACGCGGCTGGATCTGCATCGTCCGGGGGGTTCCTTGCATGTGCATGATGATGAACGCCGATTTGGTTTCGGCAACGAGCGGCAGCATTTGCTCGTCTCCTTGGCCGCCGGTGACGTCGTTCACAATCGAAGCGCCCGCCTGAATCGCGGCGCGCGCCACCTCCGCTTTCGACGTGTCGATTGAAATGGGGACATCAAGCTTTCGGCGTATGTTTTCTATCACTGGAAGCACGCGACGCAGTTCTTCGTGAACAGTGACAGGTTCCGAGCCGGGATGCGTGGATTCGCCGCCGACGTCGATAATGTGAGCGCCTTCCGCTGCCATTTGTAAGGCGCGTTCTGTTGCTTTGTCTGCTGTGAGAAATTCACCGCCGTCCGAAAATGAATCAGGCGTTACGTTTAACACTCCCATGATTAACCCATGCCGGGAGACGTCGAAGACGCGCTTACCGATTTTCCAGGTCCTCTCGCGCATTAGAAGTCAGACTAACGCAGACGCGCGATTATTCGAACTCCTTGCAGCGGGCCGTGTGAGGGGCGCCCGGACCTACGTCTCGGCGGTCGGAAACCGCCGCTTCGGTTATTTTTTTCTTGCGTAGCGTCCAACGAGCTCGCCCTGTGCGATGACATGACCTTTCATCGCGGCATCGAGTTGGCTGCGCTTTGCACCACCGCGCAAATCCAGTTCGCGATCGAGAGCGAAAACCTTGAACGAGTAGCGATGTGCGCCTGGCGGCGGACACGGACCCTTGTAATCTGGTTTGCCAAAATCATTTGTGCCGTGCACGCCTTTTGGCGCAGTGCCTTCCGAAATTGAATTGGTCTGTGGCGGGATGTTCCAGACCAGCCAATGAGTAAACAATCCGCCGGGCGCATCCGGATCATCGGCAATCAAGACGAGACTTTTCGCTTCCGAAGGAATACCGGTTATTTGCAAAGGCGGGCTGGTGTCCGACCCGTCACAAGTGGATTTTGATGGAATATTGCCACCTTCCTGGAAAGCAGAGCTTGTGATTCTTATCCTCGCTCTTTCTGCCGCGAATGAAGCGATCACCGCGAATAATATCACGACTGCCCCACTAATTATCGGCTTTCGCATTGTGAGACCTCCGATTGAAATCGCGCTAAATCGACAAACCTGAGCATATTGTTTCGCCCAAAATGAGCGTAAACGAAACCAAGATTAGAGAACAAATTCTGGCGGTGTTGTCCAGGAAAGATTACCGGCCGCTGAACAAGATCGAGATCGCCAACAAACTTGGCGTGAGCGGGAGGGCCCGAGTCGCGTTGCGCGGAACGTTGCGCGACCTCGAACGCGCTGGTGAGATCGCGCGAATCCGTAAGGATCGATACGTCCTTCCCGCTGAGGCTGACTTGGTAACCGGGAAGTTATCGCTCCATCCAGTTGGTTATGGGTTTCTCACCTCGGAAAAGCCGGGCGAGCCGGACGTTTTCATTGCGGCGGAAAATGTCGGCACAGCGATGCATCGGGATCGTGTCGTTGCGCGCATATCGCTTGAACCGCCTGCCGGGCGAATAAAAGGACGGCGCGAAGGGCGTGTCATTCGAATCCTTGAACGTGCTCACGACACGATCGTCGGTACGCTGCAACAGTCACGGAATTTTTACTTTGTAGTGCCGGATGATCCGCGTTTCGTGCACGATATTTACGTGCGTCCTGTAGCGGCTGTACAGGAAGACCGGCGGTCGGAGACCGCCGCGACGGTTGGTGACAAAGTCGTGGTGCGCCTCGACGACTGGCAATCGCGCCATGTGAATCCCGAGGGCGAAATCATCGAAGTGCTTGGCCCCGCGTCGGCGCCAGGCGTGGACGTGCTTTCGATTATTCGGAAGTATCATCTGCCGACGGAATTTCCGTCAGACGTGTTGGAGCAGGCGGAGCGTATTCCGGAAAGAGTTGAAGCGCAGCAAATCGCCGGACGCGAAGATTTGCGCAACCAATTCATCGTCACCATCGACCCCGACGACGCGCGGGATTTCGACGATGCCATCAATGTGGAGAAGCTTGCAAATGGCGGTTGGCAGCTCGGCGTGCACATCGCAGACGTCGCAGCATACGTGGAGCCAGGCAGCGCGTTAGACCGCGAGGCGCGGCTGCGCGGCAACAGCGTTTATCTGCCAGACCGCGTCATCCCGATGTTGCCGGAGCGGTTGAGCAACGGTGTTTGCAGCCTCAAGCCAGAAGTCGATCGGCTCACGCACTCGGTTCTTATTCAATTCGACAAACGTGGTGTGGCTAAGAGCGCGCGCTTTGCGCGGAGCGTGATTCGCAGTGCTCACCGGCTTACGTACAAACAAGCATATGCGATTCTAAATTCGCCGCCCCGGGACCGGTTGGCCGAGCGACTTCATCTCGCTTGGGAGCTTGCCGCGTTATTGCGGCGAAAGCGATTCGAACACGGCGCGCTGGATCTTGATTTTCCCGAGGTAAAAGTGTGGGTCGATACACAGGGCAAACCAGTTCGATTGGAGCGCGTCGAGAACGATGAATCGCATCAGTTGATCGAAGAATTTATGTTGGCGGCAAACGAAGCGGTAGCGCGGGAACTGAAAAGGCGCGCAATTCCAACAATCTACCGCGTTCACGAGAATCCAGATCCGGAAAAGCTCGCAGAGTACCGTGAGTTCGCGCTCAGTTTTGGTTACAAAGTTGGCGATCTGACGCATCACGGTGAATTACAGCGATTGCTTGCCGAAACCCGCGGAAAACCCGAAGAACAGGCGCTGAAGGTCGGTCTGCTTAAAAGTCTTAAACGCGCTCGCTACGATCCCCAGCCGCTCGGTCATTACGGCTTGGCAAAGACGAATTATTTGCATTTCACCAGTCCGATCCGGCGTTATGCCGATCTGGTCGTGCACCGTGCGCTTGGCAGCGACACCGCCGCGCGTCGCTCGTACCGAATGGGCATGGCCGAAATCGCTTCTGTCGCCGAACACATTTCAACAACCGAGCGAAATGCGGCCGATGCCGAGATCGACGCAACACAGATGAAAAAGCTCGAGTTTTTCCAACGGCAACTCGCCGGCCGTAAGCCACAAATGTTTTCAGCGACGGTTGTGGATGTCCGGAATTACGGACTGATGGTGGAATTGCCTGACGCTCTTATCACCGGCCTTATCCATGTCTCATCGCTCACCGACGACTTCTATGTGTTTGACCCCGCGCGGCGCCAACTCATTGGCAGGCGATCGCGCAAAAGGTTTAGGGTTGGCGACAACCTGTCGGTGTTTGTTGCGCGTGTTGACCTCTTTAAACGGCAGGTGGACTTCGCGATCGCGCCGGCCACGGAAAAATCGAAGGCAACCGGCCGATCGAAACGTTCCTCAAAGAACGCTTGAAGTTTGTCCGACGCTCGCAACTGGAAATGACGGGTGAACATTTGCGGCGATCACAAATCGCCGCTAAATGCTGCTGCTATGACTGAAGCCAGCGCGACTGTTGCCGCCCCGCCGTACTCACGGACGAACCCTTTCCCGGCCACGATGCTGGTCAACCGACGGCTGAGTGGGCCGGAATCGGAAAAGGACACGCGCCATTTTGAGCTCGATCTCACCGGATGGGGATTGAGCTTTGAAGTGGGTGATTCCGTTGGGGTGTATCCAACGAATGATCCCGATCTGGTGGACGAAATCATTCGCGCGCTTGGCGCCACCGGTAACGAACAAGTGCCGCGGCTGAAAGGGGAACCAACATCGCTGCGGGAAGCTTTGCTGCGCGACTACAGTGTCACTCAACCGACGCCAAAGTTTTTAAAGGCGATTGCACACCGCGCCGATGCCGCGCCAACGCTGCATTATCTTCTGGCTCCAGACCGCAAACAGGATCTGCAGCAATATCTCTGGGGCATGGAAGTGATCGACTTTCTCATCGAACACCCATCCGTGCGCTTCAGTCCGGAAGAATTTGTCGGACTGCTTTCCAAGCTGCAGCCGCGACTTTATTCGGTCGCCTCAAGCCTCAGGGCCTTTCCTGACCAGGTGCATTTGATTGTGGATGTCGTTCGTTACGAAAGTAATGGCCGTGTGCGCAAAGGCGTAGCCTCCTCATTTCTCGCCGAGCGCGCCGACGACGTGCCCGTGCTGGTTTTCCCAAGCAACGCAAAACATTTTCATCTCCCGGAAAATCCCGATACGCCAATCATCATGGTTGGACCCGGGACAGGTATTGCCCCGTTTCGAGCGTATTTGCAGGAACGCCAGGTCACCGGCGCGAAGGGAAAAAACTGGCTCTTCTTCGGAGCGCAGCACGTGAACTGCGACTTCTCTTATGAGGAAGATTTCGACACGTTCATGAAAGAGGGGATTCTCACGCGGCTCGACTGCGCCTGGTCACGCGATCAGGCTCACAAAGTCTACGTTCAGAACAAGCTAGCTGACAATGCGGCCGAGATCTGGAAATGGATTGATGCCGAGGGCGCGCAGTTTTTCGTGTGCGGTGACGCGCGCCGCATGGCGAAGGACGTTGATGCGACCCTGCGCAAAATTGTGCAGGAGCACGGTGGCAAAACTGTCGATCAAGCGAACGAGTACGTCGAGAAGCTGAAAAGCGAGAAGCGCTACAAGCGGGATGTTTATTAAGCTCGTTATTCGTTAGATCGTTTACAGCGTTACGTCGAACTTCCGATTCAACGTGGCGAAGCCATTCGTCATTTTCTCGGTTTATGGCATAGTAGCGTACAACTGTTTCCAGCGACGAGGGAGAACTCGCTCGTTCCAAATACGTCCAGAGATTCCTCGACTTCGCTCGGAATGACAAAGACAGGACACTATGTACGAGAACACTGAATTCACATTGAACCGTGATTGCGAGGCCATCCAGATTCCCAGTGGCCAGAAGACGACGATTCCCGCCGGAACCCAGGGCGTGATCACGCAAAGCCTCGGGGGTAGCTATACGATCGCAACTTATCAGGGCCTTGCGCGAGTGGCGGACAAAGATCTGGACGCGCTCGGGTTGGAAAAGCAGCAGCCGCAGCAAACGCAAAAATCTGCACCCACCGATGGCGAAGTTTCAGAGGACGACGTCTGGAACCAACTCCGGCAATGTTATGACCCCGAGATCCCAGTCAACATCGTCGATCTTGGTTTGGTCTACGATTGTCGCCTGAGCAAAAAAGAAGATGGCGGAACACGAGTGGAAGTAAAAATGACTCTGACCGCCCCGGGCTGCGGGATGGGTCCCGCAATCGCGCACGATGCGCAGAGCAAGATTCTGAGCATAGACGGCATCGATGAAGCTGACGTGCAACTCGTCTGGGATCCGCCCTGGAACCAGAATATGATCAGCGAAGCGGGCCGGATGAAGCTCGGGATGATTTGAATTCGTTTCAATTTTCCAATCCGTACGGGTGAGTTAGCCGGTTGCGTCGCCCGCTAGTGGAGTCAGCGCATCTCTCGCGTATTTGACTCGCATATTTTCCCTACGTCGGGTAAAAACGGCAAAGTGAGCGCGATAAGTGATTCGAGTGTCGCCGGGCAGTGCTTTGAAGAAACAGCCTGGAGTGTCGTTATTGCCGCTGGAGCCGATTCAAGTCCGCGTGCTCATCATGCGCTGGCTGAGTTGTGTCGCGCCTATTGGCCGCCGATTTACGGTTACCTGCGGCGGCACGGGTATGACACCCAAGATGCTCAGGACCTCACTCAATCTTTTTTCCAGCACATGCTTGAAGACGAAACGGTTTTTCGAGCTTCTCGTGATAAGGGCAGGTTCAGAAATTTTCTTCTGGGCGCCCTCAAAATTTGCCTCGCGGACGAACAGGCCCGCCGCCATACCCTAAAGCGCGGGGGGAATTTCGAGATGATTTCCGTGGACGCGTTGAAAGCCGAAGAGCTTCATCACCTGGGCATGGCTGAGGAACTGAGTCCGGCCGAATTGCTCGATGCCCGGTGGGCCGGCCTTCTCCTGGATCGCGCGCTTGAAACCGTCCGGACAAACTTTGCTGAGAATGGGAAAGCGGCACTGTTCGAAGCGCTAGCGCCATTTCTCGCCGGCGAAAAACCCGATATCTGTTATGAAGACGTGGCCGAGCAGTTGGCGGTGGGGGTTGGAGCAGTGAAGACTTCGATTCATCGTCTTCGGCGTCAATTTGCTGACGCGCTTCGCCGCGAAATCCTCCAGACAGTCAGCGCGCCTCATGAAATCAACGATGAGCTGCGCCGGCTTCGTTCGGTATTTGCGCGCTCGCGGGAACGACGAACTGCTTAATAAAATGCGTGCACTGTTCCCCACGAAAGTTTGCGACACGTGTGGCGCGGCTTTGGATCTGGAAGCGCCCAGCGGATTTTGCCCAGCGTGTTTGCTCGGAACGGCTCTGGAGATCGACACGACTGATCCGTCCGAAATCTCGGCGGCCGGCACACGCATCGAAGATTATGAAATAATCAACGAGGTCGCTCGTGGCGGGATGGGTGTCGTGTATCGAGCGCGCCAAAACCATCCGAATCGCGTTGTGGCGCTAAAGATGATTCTGCCGAGCCACCTCAGTTCGCCTGATTCGGTCTCGCGTTTTCGAGCGGAAGCAGAAGCTGCGGCAAGCTTGGACCACGAATGCATTCTGCCGATCTACGCGGTGGGAGAGCATGACGGCGCGCCGTTTTATAGCATGAAGTTCGCAGAGGGCGGAAATCTGTCCGCTCGAATCGAAAGCTTTCAGCGTTCACCGCGCGATAGTGCCACGTTGATTGCTGCCCTCGCGCGTGCCGTGGAACACGCACACGCACATGGGATCCTCCATCGCGATCTCAAACCCGGTAAC
>Ga0137418_10001606_pt1 | contig 20869 bp, 17 predicted proteins | sample CZODoug3_1_2_16f_FD_122242 | JGI IMG/M metagenome (GOLD analysis project Ga0137418, IMG submission 122242) | Vadose zone soil fungal communities from Angelo Coast Range Reserve, California, USA - CZODoug3_1_2_16fungal (Hybrid Assembly) | ecosystem: Environmental > Terrestrial > Soil > Vadose...
TAAAACGCGCTGCTGTCGCGCAAGGAGAATCGTCCGAAGCCGCCAAGCCTGAGGAACCTTCGCAGGTCGTACAAGCCACTCACGAACCTCCGCAAGCCGGCTTAGTGCCGGCTGACGATGTACAGGCTCAAGCAGCATCACTGACGGAAGGCGTCGCCCGCGAAGTGGTGTCTGCGGAAACTGCGACCGTCGAGGCTGAAGTCTCGGCTCAGCCGACACCGCCGCCCCCCGCCGACGACGAATTCATGACTGCGCTGCAGTCGCTGATGCCCGCCAGTGGAAATGGATCCGCTGCGGGCGGTTCGACTACGCCAAAGGAAGAAGGCATGCCGCCGGCTCTGGCTGCGATTGTGGCGGAAGTGGATTCCCGAATGCTTGTGGCTCATCCGGCGGGGCCGCGCTGGATTGCCGAAGAAGTTGCTCTCGCCGCCAGTGAAGCGACCGTGTCTCTGAAAAAGGAAATGGAGCAGGCCTACGCCGCCTTCGCCGCCGGAGATGACTTTCGTGCATCTGCCGCCTCTTCGGCCAGAGCGGTTCCGGAAGGCCCCGTCACGATCGCGGAAACGCCCAGCAGCGCCGCCGAAGCACAGATTGCGGTCGCCGAACAGCCTGCGGTGCTGGCGATGGCCGCAGCGGCAGCCGAAGCCGTGGCAGGTGTGCAGCCGCAAGCGGAAGGAGTTTCAGTTGGCTGTACCGAAGCAATGCAGAATCGAACGGAAGGAACTCACGAAGGCGTCAACGTAATGGACGCAGTCCCTGAATCGCCCTCTCAGTCCGAAACACAGGCGGCCGCCGATAGCGAAGCTCCTGTGATTGATTCCGGAGACGTCGCTGCAGCCCCAACAGAAACCGACATTGTGGGAGGAACCGAAGACATGGCCGCCAACTGGAAGAATATCCGCGACTCTATTGCTGCCGTTCCGAAGCCGGCTGTCGCCAAGGAAGAAACCCGCGAGATCGAGCCCGTGAAGTCTGCCGTCGAGTCCGTCACTGCTGCACCGGGAAGCATGCCCACATCAGGTGCCGCCGATCCAAGAGCGATCGCGAGCATCGTCGATAGCATCCTCGCGGAGCTGCGTCCCAAAATCGTGGAAGAGATCGCCAAGAAACTCGCCGATCCCAAGAAAAGCTAAATCCGGTTCCCGCCAACCGAGCTCTCCGACCGGTCTCCGCGGGCGCCGGTCGGAATCCCAATCCCTTTTTTACCCGGTCATCTGGAGCGGAGTGAGGTAACGCTGAAGAAATCAGTACAGGCGGAGCTTCCTTTACACAAATTCACCCGGACAATTAGACTACTCGTTCCGTCGAACTAATCCGCAGTCGGAGGCACGCGTATGGCAGTCAATGAAAAGAGCAAGGCACTTGTAGAGAAGGTGAAGCAGATCATTGCCGAGCAACTGGGTGTGGAGGAAGACGAAGTCACCCCAAGTTCCTCCTTTATCGATGACTTGGGGGCCGATTCCCTCGACACGGTAGAACTGGTCATGGCCCTGGAAGAGAATTTCGATCTGGAAATCCCCGACGAAGCCGCTGAAAAAATCCGCACCGTGCAGGACGCCATCGACTACATCGAAAAGCATTCCAAAGTCAGCAAGTAGGAAATTAAACCGAGCCCGCCCGGAGCGCGGCCCGCGAAGGAGAGCTAATGGCAGCCGTTGACGACAAAGTAAAGCAGATCATCGTCGAGCAGTTGGGCGTCGATGAAGGCGAAGTCACCACCAACGCGTCGTTCGTAGACGACCTGGGCGCCGACTCGCTCGACACCGTCGAACTCGTAATGGCCTTTGAGGAAGCTTTCGACATCGAGATCCCTGACGAGGACGCGGAAAAAATCCGCACCGTGCAGGATGCCATCGACTACATCGGCAAGCACGCGAAAGGCGGGAAGTAGTTTTGGCGAGGCGGGTCGTAGTTACCGGCATCGGGCTGGTTTGCGCGGTGGGCAACACCACGGCCGACGTCTGGAAGAACCTGCTGGCCGGCAAAAGTGGTGTGGCCCGCATCACGCAATTCGACGCGTCGAACCATGCCTGCCAGATCGCCGCCGAGGTCAAGAACTTCGATCCCCTGAATTTCGTCGAGAAAAAAGAAGTGAAGAAGATGGGCCGCTTCATCTACTTCGCCCTGGCGGCGTCGGACGAAGCGATGAAGATGAGCGGCCTGCAAGTCACCCCCGAAATTGCCGAGTGCGTGGGTGTACACATCGGTTCCGGGATCGGTGGTTTTGACGTCATCGAGCGCGAGCATCGCGCGCTGCTCGAGGGTGGTCCGCGCAAGATCTCCCCGTTCTTCATCCCAGCCGCGATTGTGAACCTTGCTGCTGGACACGTCTCGATGCGCTTCGGCGCCAAGGGGCCGAATGAGGCCACGGCGACGGCGTGCACGACCAGCGCCCACTCGATTGGCGATTCTCTGCGGATCATTCAGCACGGGGACGCCGACGTCATGATCGCCGGCGGTGCGGAAGCCGCCATCACCCCCTTGGGGGTGGGTGGTTTCGCTGCCATGCGTGCTCTTTCCACGCGCAACGACGATCCGGAAAGGGCCAGCCGTCCCTGGGACGCAGCCCGCGACGGCTTCGTCATGGGGGAAGGTGCGGGCATTTTGATCCTCGAAGAACTGGAGTTTGCCAAGCGGCGGGGGGCACCCATTCTGGCGGAACTGGTTGGGTACGGGATGAGCGGCGACGCTTACCACATCACGCAGCCCGCGCCGGAGCACGAAGGCGGTTTCCGCGTCATGAGGAATGCGCTGCACGACGCCAAGCTGCAGCCCAACGATATCGGATACGTAAACGCTCACGGCACGTCCACACCGATCGGCGACGTGCTGGAAGCGCATGCGATAAGGAATTTCTTTGGGGAGCGCAAGGTGCCCGTCAGTTCTACTAAGTCGATGACCGGACACCTGCTGGGGGGCGCGGGCGGACTCGAGGCGGGGATCTCGGTGCTGGCTTTGCGGGATCAGACCCTGCCTCCGACCATCAACCTAGAAAATCAGGATCCCGACACCAAGGAAATGGACTTCGTCCCCAACCATGCGCGCAAGGCCAGTCTTGAGCATGCGCTTTCCAATTCCTTCGGGTTTGGGGGAACCAATGGCGCGCTGGTCTTCCGGCGCTGGACTAGCTAAGGCGACATCCACCCAGTTTGTAGCCTTCTTGCACATTGCAAGAGCTTCCGGAAATCATCAGTGCAACTCCCGGCCTGACACTTTTGTACCCGAAAATCAACCCGAAGGAACCTTTTCCAAACCCACTCTTCACGCCAGAATAGGAGTTCCGGCGAGGTTTCCCCACGTCTATGGACAATGCCTTTGGCACCGCCTTGGCCCCTATCCCCCAGACCAAGCAGGCTGCGGCACGTATCGCCCTGGTCGATCTCAAAGACAACGCCCGCACCATCCTGGCCGATTGCTTCAAGCAGTTCGGCATCGACCCAGTTGAGATGCCGGCCAACTCCGCACTCCGTCTGCAAAAGGAAAAATTTGAAGCCTGCGTGGTGCGGCTCGGCCCCGGTGCGCAACCCGTGATGGAAGCCATCCGTACCTCAACCTCCAATAGCCGCATGCTGATTTACGGCCTCGGGGGAAGCGCCCAGGAGGCCCTGCGCTACTCGAAGTACGGCATCAATGCCATCTTTCAAGAGCCGGTCGAACGCTCTACCGCACTGAAGTTGGTGCGCGCGACCCAGATGCTGGTGCTGCACGAATTCCGGCGCTACGTTCGCATTCCGGTCATGACCGAGGTTGCCATACAGATTGGAGAACGCCGGAAAATCACCGCTACCAGCCTGGAAGTAAGCTCAGGCGGCATGTCGATCAAGTCGTCCGAAGATGTAGCCTCCGGGGAGGCGGTGGAAGTGTCGTTCGCCTTGCTGACTCTGCCCCGCATCTGGATCCGCGGACGAGTAAGCTGGAAAAAACCCAAACATTCCTTCGGCGTCCGTTTTGACGCTAACGATGAACGGCGCCGCAAATTGAAAGGGTGGATTGACGCTTACCTGGAAGGGTAGGGGAAAAGCGGGTCTCAGGGGTCAGGTCTCAAGTGTCAGGTCTCAGGCGTCAGGTCTCAGGCGTCAGGTCTTTGATCGCGGGACTGTCGATTCCAACTCAAAGTAGCGGCAGCTCGCGAGCCTCGGCGACAAATCTCGGCGGGCTCCCTTTACAATGTGTGCGTGAGTGCCAGCCCCACGCGTGATGCTGCGGCCGCCGTCACCGATCGTCCCGCCTTCAGCTGCTGGCAGGATCTGCTGCTCACTTTGATTTCCTGGGCCACTACCATCGCCGTTCGGGTGATTGGTCCTACCCTGTGCTTCTCGGTATCGTGCGAGGAAGGATCGCCGAGTAGTCTCGAACAGCGCCCTTTTGTCTACTCCTTCTGGCATCAGTGCACTTTTGCGGCAACTTATCTCTGGCGCGATTTGAACATCCGTGTCATGAGCAGCACCAGCTTCGACGGAGAATTTACTGCACGCATGATCCGGCGCTTTGGCTTTCTTCCAGTACGCGGATCGAGTAGCCGCGGCGCCGTGCGCGGACTGCTCGGCATGCGCAAAGAGATCGAGGCTGGCTGGACGGTTGCTTTCACCATCGACGGACCGCGCGGTCCGCGCTTTGTCACCAAGCCAGGCCCGGTGTTGCTGGCCCGCGCCTCGAAAGTTCCGATGGCCGTCTTTCACATCGCGATCGAGAAAGCGTGGGTGTTGAATACCTGGGACCGCCTCATGATTCCTAAGCCCTTTACGAAGGCCCTGATGCGCGTGGGAGCGCTGGTCCCTGTACCCGAAGACATCGGCTCGGAAGAACTGGAGCAATACAACGGCCTGCTGCAATCGTCGCTCGACCGTGTGAAAGCTTTCGCGGAGGCCAATGTGGCACATGTGGGAAGCGAAACCTTTCCTATATTCATACGACACAAGCAGGGAGGAACTTTCCCTTTGCGCTGCACACAGACCTCAGCGCGGCCCCGCTCGGTCTGAACAGGCGTCCACGGCAAGAAGCAGGAGTTCCTAAAAACAGTGGGGTCGCCTTGGGAGAGCCATCGCCTTCGATTGGAATCAATCGGGCGTCTCGTACAATGCTGGCATCGACCACAAAAGAGGCAGGGACCATGAAGACTGGAGTTGTGCTGTGCTTGCTCTGGCTGGCTGGTTCTGTGGCCAATGCTCAGAATCCTGCTAGCTCATCCCACGGGAACGAGAGTCTGTTGCTTGCGCTCGAGAATGCATGGAACCAGGCGCAGTTGCATCACGACTCGAAGGCGCTCGACGGATTAGTGGCCGACTCCTTCATCAGCACGGACAATGACGGTATTTTCATGACGAAGGCCCAGTTCCTGGCCGACAACAAAGACCTCTCCTATGCCCCGACCCTTATGGCGAACAGTGATGAGCGCATCTTCTCGTACGAAAATGTTGCCGTGGTTGCCGGGATCTATCATGCGAAGGGGCTTAACAAAGGAAAGCCGTTTGATCACTATGGGCGATTTACGGACACGTGGGTTTACTTGAATGGAAGATGGCGGTGTGTCGCCAGTCACACCAGCGCGCTCAAAAAAGAGCGTTAGCAATTACGTCCGCCTTTCCGTGCACAACCGTTGACTTCCCTCTGCATCCCAAGTAAATTCCAAACACGCTTTTTCGCTCTTTCAAAAACTAGGTTCGCGCATTTCCGTCCGCACGGACGGAAATTGGGAAGCGGGTGCAAATCCCGCGCTGCCGCGCAACTGTAAGCGAGGAAATTCGTAGCCGGTCACTGGGAGCGTTCTCTCGGGAAGGCCGGGTGCCAAAATCGGACGCTGCGTCCTTACTCGCGAAGCCAGGAGACTGGTGCGAACCGTCACCCCAACAATCCCTTTCGCGTGTCAAGGAGGATTGCATGCGCGTGCTCCGTCCTTTCGTTTTGCTGACGCTTTTTTCCGCGTCCGCGCTGGCTGTCGACCTCAGAATCAGAGTCGTTGATCCACATTCAGCCGCCGTGCCCGGTGCGCAGGTGTCTGTGTTCTCGGTGGACAACGCAACTCCCATCGCCCTAACTATCACCTCGGCTGAAGGAGTTGCGTCCATCGCAGACGTAAAAGACGGCTCCTATCGCGTGCAGGTACTGGCTCCCGGATTTGCAGCAAAGACCACAGATGTATCCCTGACCCAGCCGTCCACAATTACTGTGCAACTCACGCTCGCGGGCGTATCCGAGACCGTTGTCGTGAGCGCGACGCGCACTCCGCTGCCCGCGCAGGACACAGGCGCGAGCATCTCGACTTTGGAGAGCGATCAATTGGAAGCGATGCAACCGGTCGCGACGTCGGAAGCCCTGCGTTTTCTCCCGGGCGCAGTTGTGAACACGGTCGGACAACACGGAGGCCAGGCTTCACTGTTCGTGCGCGGCGGAGATTCCCGGTACAACAAAGTCATCATCGACGGCGTCCCGGTCAATGATCCCGGAGGGACTTTCGACTTCGGAGTAGTGCCCATGGGTGGCACCGATCGACTGGAATTCGTGCGCGGTGCGCAAAGCACGCTCTACGGCTCGGACGCGATGACAAGTGTGGTCCAGATGTTCACACGAAGCGGTACCACGCCCACACCAGAACTGCGCTTCGGCGCCGACGGCGGCAATTTCTCGACCGCGCACGGGTATCTCTCAATTTCCGGTGCACGCAGAGGTTGCGACTACCACGGCTTCGCCGACCAGTTCAACACTGAGGGCTCGGGACCGAACGACAACTACTCGAACTCGCTGCAGGGAGCGAATCTGGGCGTGCGCCTGAGTGATCGCGCATTGCTCCGCGTCCGGGCGCGCCACTCCAACAATCGCACCGGTGTGCAAGGCGAGTGGTATTTCGACGGCCTTCCGCCACTTCCTCCGAAGACCAACGAACGCGCCCGGCAGAATAACCTGCTCGCCAGCGCAGAGCTGCTTATCGCCGGCCCTTCGCGCTGGCAGCATCGTTTCAGCGGTTTCGACTACCGCCATCGCCGGCTCAACCAGAATGACGTGGTCGATCCCAATCGCGTCTCGCCCTTTGGCGAAATGGATTTCGTCTACCGCGACAGCCTCAACGTCAATCGCGCCGGACTTGAATACCAGGGGGACTACACTGAGCGCAGCTGGGCGCACACCACGGTAGGCTACGAGTTCGAGGATGAAAATGCATTTTCGAATACGCTGCACGGTCTCCGGCTGAATCATGCCGTGTACGCCCAGCAACTTCTGCAGGTAGGTCGACTCTCAGTCATTGCGGGCGCGCGCTTTGTGCACAACGAAACCTTCGGCAACAAGGGCGTTCCCCGCCTGGCTGTAACGTTCCAGGCGTTGCGCGGTGGACAAATTTTTTCGAGAACGAGGCTGCGCTTTTCCTATGCGACGGGAATCAAGGAGCCCAGGTTTGAAGAAGTCCTGCCCAGTCCGCCATTCGTTATCGGCAGTCCCAATCTCAAAGCAGAAGAAAATCACGCCTTTGAAGCAGGGTTCGAACAGAGCTTTTTGGGCGGGAAATACACGCTCTCAGCTATCTATTTCAATAACCACTTCCGCAACCAGATCGACTTTCAAACGTTGGATTTCACCACGTTTGTCGGCCAGTACGTGAACATCAACCGCTCGATGGCGCACGGCGCCGAGCTGGAACTGAAAGGTCGGCTGACCAGCCGGCTGTTGCTGAATGGGGGCTACACCTACGACTCCACTCAAATTCTGGAGGCGCCCTTCGCGTTCGATTCATTCCACTCCGCGGGCGCGGCCCTCATCCGTCGCCCCAAGCACTCGGGCAGCCTGTTGCTGAACTATTTTCGCAATCGTTGGGGTGCGAATCTGGGAGGCAGTTTCGTCGGGCGACGGGCCGATTCCGATTTCTTCGGATTCGGCATTGACCATGCTCCCGGGTACGCGCGGGTTGATCTGGGCGGATGGTATGCCGTCACTTCCCGGATGACCGCCTACGCAAACGTTGAGAACGCTCTCGACAAGCAGTATCAGGAGGTCGTGGGATATCCAGCGTTAGGCATTGGCGCGCGGGCAGGCCTGCGGTTTCGAATCGGGGGAGACTGAAAAAATCGCGGGCAGTGTAAAGCCAACCACTACTGTGAAACACGCCGCCGCGGAACTTCGCCGACCGGTTCCGCGGCCTTCTCACGATGATGGCCATTTCCGGCCGGCTGCGATCCACCGAGGTATTTCTCTCGCACACCGACCAACTTCTCCAACTCGGCCGCGCCCAGGGGTTGCTGACGACCGAGTTGATGCGTGACCAGCGCGATCCGGGCGAAGTGCTCCACCGTCTCCATCTTCATGAAGGCCTGCGACAGATCCGTTCCATACGTCACCACGCCATGGTTCGACATCAGAATTGCGTCATACTGTGGGACCAGCGGCTCCAGCGCCTCCGAGAGTTCCGGCGTCCCTGGCGTACCATATTTGGCTAGAGGAATCGAGCCCAGTCCAATGACGACTTCGCAAACCAGGGGCTGATTCAATGCGATTCCGGCTGCGGCGTAACCAGTAGCGGTCGGCGGGTGCGCGTGCACGACGCCCTTCACATCGGGACGCAACCGATAAATCAGCAAGTGCATTCCGATTTCACTGGACACTTTGTGACGTCCCGCCAAGAGACCTCCCGCCATGTCCACAATCACCATGTCCGCAGGACGCATCTCCCCTTTGCTCATACAGGTGGGCGTCGCCAGAATGCGGTTCTTATCAAGCCGGATGGAGAGATTGCCGTCGGTGGCGGCCACGAACCCGCGCTTGTGCAAGGTGTGGCCGTAACGGACAATCTGCTCCCGATATTGGCGTTCAGTAGCCATGGAAAAGAAGGACGGCAGGAAGGCCTGACTGGCTCATGGTACCGCACCCTCTTGCGCGCCGACAACGCAATTCGGTCGTGCAGAAGTGATTTGTAGTGGAGGTTTTCCTGTAGGCGCGACCCGCGCGCCCAGGCCCGCACCGCCGCTTCACCGATCCCCTATAATCGATCGTAGGTGCTAGTCTCCGACTTCCGCTACGACCTCCCCGAAGCGCATATCGCACAAGAACCCCTGGTCGACCGCGCGGCTTCGCGCATGCTCCATCTGGACCGCCGGAGCGGGGCTGTGAGAGACGTTGTTTTCCGCAATCTGCCCGATCTCCTGCGACCCAATGACTTGCTGGTGCTCAACAATACCCGGGTCTTTCCGGCGCGGCTCTACGGCAGGCGAAGCGGTCAGAGGGCGCAGCCGGTGAGTCCGCGGAATCCAGCCTCGAAGGATTTCCTGCAGGGGCGGGTCGAAGTCCTCTTAACCCGGCAACTGAGCCAGCAGCACAACGAATGGGAGTGCCTGGTCCGTCCCGGCCGCAAAATCGGTGTTGGTGAGTGCATTTACTTCGGCGCAGCACAGGAGCTGCAGGCGGAGATTCTCACCCGGGGCGCTTTCGGGGAACGGCGGATTCGCTTCTCCCCGGTGGCCAACTTCTTTCAACTCCTGGAGGCTCTCGGCCATGTTCCGCTGCCTCCCTACATCGTCCGCGAAGATCGGCCCGGCGACCGCCAGCGCTACCAGACGGTGTACGCAAAAGAGCAAGGCTCGGTGGCGGCCCCGACGGCGGGTTTGCATTTCACGCCTGAAATTCTTGCGCGTCTGCACGACCGCGGCATCGGGACCGCCGAGATCACCCTGCACGTGGGCTTAGGAACGTTTCAGCCCGTCCGAGTGGAGCGTGTGGAAGATCATCGCCTGCATCCTGAATCTTTCACGATTTCACCGGAGGCCGCCACGCAGATCAATCAAGCCATCGAGCAAGGGCGGAGAATCATTGCGATTGGCACGACGACCGTCCGCACGCTGGAATCGGCCATCGCTCGTTCGTCGAACGGGCGGCTCGCGCCCCTCACCAGCGAAGCTGACCAGTTTATTTATCCCGGCTATTCATTTCGCATCGTGAACGCGATGCTGACCAACTTCCACCTTCCCCAATCGACGCTGCTGATGCTGGTCTGCGCCTTCGGGGGAAGGAAGCAGGTGCTCGCCGCTTACCGGCATGCCGTCCGGCAGGGCTATCGCTTCTATTCGTACGGCGATTGTATGTTCGTGGAATGAACAGCCAGGGTTGCACTGACCTACAGCAACTACAATGTCTCCACGCGAGCGAATATACTGCTGGAAGACTCTGGGAGCACTCGATGAGGTTGGCAACGCAAAAACAGATCCCCCTGCAGGACTTCGTCAGCGAACTGCGCAAGTTCCCCACCCCCGCATTTGACCACACGCGGGAGATCGTCGACTTCCTGCAGACCACCCAAGTCGCACCCGACACACTAGCACCTTACCTGAACTGGGACGGACAGCATTACACCCGCAACCTGATCGATAAAACCCCGCTCTACGAGTTGCTGGCGATCTGCTGGGAAGTCGGACAAGCGAGTTCCGTCCACAATCATCGCGACCAGAACTGCTGGATGGCTGTCCCCATCGGCCGCCTGCTGGTGGAAAACTACCGCGTCGTCTTTCAGAAGATCGAAGAAGGCAAGTGCCAACTAAACCCGGCCGACACCGTGGAGATGAATCCCACGCACCCTTGCGCAGTCGATCCCCTGGAGCCCGTACATCGCGTCCTGAATCCGCGTGAGTTCAATCAGCGAGCGGTGAGCTTGCATGTGTACTCGCGTCCGTTCGACACCTGCGTGGTCTATTCCCCAGAGCAAGGAACTTGCGGCGAGATCAAACTGCACTACACGACTGAGTTTGGAAACCCGGGGGCAAGAGCCTGATCACCCGCCCTATCCATCAGACGGCCTTCGCGCCGCGAGGAGTTTCGGAGTTCGATGCAAGTCCAGCGCCTCACCCCATTTCTACTGCTTCTCCTTCTTCTCAGCTGCTCGAAAACCCCGCCCCCGAAGGAGACGCTGAACCCGATGGATCGCGTGGATTCCAAGCGCGTCGAGCCCATTCACTTCCTGCATAAAACTTTTCCCGTGAAGAAAAACGTCCTATTCGAGTTTGCAGTGCCGCCGCACTCCACCATTCCGCGGCTGCACGGCACCTTTACATCATTCGTGCGCCGGCCCGGCGAAGACGACTTGAGCGATGAGAGCGCCGATGTTGACTTCATCCTGATGAAACCCGACCAATACCGGGATTTTCTCGCCACCAGCGGTAAGGGAAGCGCTCTTTACACCGTCGATCCGACCCACGATCACGAAGTCGAATTCCTCCTGTCGCCCACCAAAGCGGAGCCCGAAAAATACTACATAGTCTTCCGCAACTCCCCCGGCGGCGCTGCGCTGAAATATGTGCAAGCCGATTTCACGTTGAGTTTCGGCTACTAATAAACCGCAGTCAAACTTGAGATTCCCGGTCTTTCACTGCTGATAAACTACTGTCTTGCCCTCACGAAAATTATCGTCGCTGAAGAAGTCTGACCCGGTCCGCGAAGACGCGGCACCGAAGCCAATCTCGGTTCCGTCCGCCGGCTCCAAGGGCAGAGTTTTCCTTATCGACACGATGTCGTTCATCTTCCGCGCCTATCACGCTATGGCACGGCAGCGGCCGATGTCGACCCGCAAGGGCCTGCCTACCGCAGCCATCTATGTCTTCGTCAACATGCTGCGCAAGCTGCGCGACGACTTCTCGCCCGAATATCTCGCGGCCGTCTTCGACGTCGGCGGGCCGACCTTCCGCGACCAGGAGGCGGACGCAGTCACGACCGTCCGCAAGTTCGACCTCAAGACACAAACGTTTCAGGAAGTTCAGTATCACGGCTACAAGGCCAACCGTACGGCGATGCCCGACGACCTGGCCCAGCAGGTTCCCTACATCCGCCGCGCGCTCGAGGCCTACCGCATTCCGATCCTCGAGTTACAGGGATTCGAGGCCGACGATGTCATTGGCACGCTGGCTCGCAAGGCCGCCGCGCAATCGCACATGGTCTACGTCGTCTCCAGCGACAAGGACATGCTGCAGCTGGTCACCGACAAAGTCCTGGTCTTGAACCCGCCCAAAGATAACCTGATCGCGGACGCGGCCAAGGTGGAAGAGATTCTCGGAGTGCCGCCCGAGCGCGTGGTCGACGTCATGGCGCTGCGCGGCGACAGCATCGACAACATTCCGGGCGCACCGGGCATTGGCGATAAGGGCTCGGTGGAGCTGATCAAGCGTTTTGGCACTGTCGAGCAAGCCCTGGATCGAGCAGCCGAAGTCGAAAGGAAGACCTACAAAGAATCTTTGCTGAACAATCGCGAGATCGTGCTATTCAGCAAACGCATGGCCACGATCGACACGAATGTCCCCGTGGAGCTCGATCTGGCAGCGATGAAGTGCGGCGAGGCCGAGATCGACTCTCTGCGCGCCCTCTTCGCCGAACTGGAATTCACGACTCTGCTGAAGGAATTGCTTCCGGTAGTTCAAGGCACTGAGGCGCAATATTCTGAAGGCAAGTCTGCCGCGGATGTCGAGGCAGCTCTTGCGACACTACCCACCCTTGGCTGCCTGTCCATCGCGGTAGAGACCGTCGCGCCCGTCACAACGGAAGACGACCTCGCAGAGGAAGCACCCCAAGAAGCCCTGCTGCCGTTGCAAGCCGCACCCGCCAAGGCCGAGCCGCAGCCCACGCATAACGTGGCGCTCTCCGCCGCGCCGGGCACAGCCGCCAGCATCTCACTGACCTCGCCAGCGGCGTCTAGACTGGTGGCCGCGCTCTCTGATCCCAAGATCCCGAAGGCCGTGCACGACTACAAGGCGGCCCTGCATGCGCTCGCTTCCCTCAAAGTCGAACTAAAAGGCGTACAGCACGACACCCGGCTCTACTCGTACCTTCTGAACCCGACGTACTCGTCGCACGCGCTCCCTGAAGCTGCCTTGCGTCGTTTTAATCTCAAGCTTTCTGGAAACCTGGCGGAGTCCGCCGACATCACCGGACGTCTGGCCACCGCGTTGCGGCGTGAAGTCGACGATTGTGGAGTAGGCCAACTCTACGAGCACATCGACTTACCGCTGGTTCGCGTCCTCGCTCGAATGGAAGAAGCCGGGGTGAAGATCGACACGGGCGCGCTCGCTGGGATGTCCACGCGTCTCGAACGGGAAGTCGACCGCAAGGCAAAAGACATCTATCGCGAAGCGGGCGTCGAGTTCAACATCAACTCTCCGAAAAAACTCGGCGACGTGCTTTTCAACCAGCTCAACCTGCCCAAGCCCGTGAAGTACGGTAAGGGTAAGATGATCTCCACCGCGGTCGACGTGCTGGAAGATCTCGCTGAGGATCACGCCGTTGCGCGCATGGTGCTGGAATACCGCCAGCTTGCGAAGCTGAAGTCCACTTACGTCGACACTCTCCCGGCGCTACTGAGCCCGGCAACCGGGCGCCTGCATACGACCTTCGATCAAACCGGCACCGTGACGGGCCGCTTGTCGTCCGCCAACCCGAACCTGCAGAACATTCCGATCCGCACCGAAGTCGGCCGCGAGATCCGCGCCGCCTTCATCGCCGAACCGGGCCACGTTCTACTGGCAGCCGACTACTCGCAAATCGAGCTCCGCCTGCTGGCCCACTTCTCGCAGGACAAGTTGCTGGTGGAGGCCTTCCGTCGCGGCGACGACATCCACACCCTGACCGCCTCGCAGGTCTTCGGCGTACCTCCGCTCATGGTTACGCCCGACCATCGCCGACAGGCCAAGGTCGTGAACTTCGGGATTGTCTACGGCTTGTCGGCCTTTGGGCTCTCGCAAAATCTTGGCATCGAGCCTAGCGAAGCGAAACAGTTTATCAACGCTTATTTCGAAAAATACAGCGGGGTCCGCGGGTTCATCGACAAGACGTTGGAAGAAGCCCGTCGCGACAACCACGTCAAAACGCTCTTTGGACGCGTGCGTCCCATCCCCGACATCAGCAGCAAGAATGCCAACCTGCGAGGCTTCGCAGAGCGCACCGCCGTGAACACGCCATTGCAAGGCACGGCTGCCGATCTGATCAAGCTGGCCATGATCCGCATTGACGCCGCCTTACGGGAGCGCGACTTGAAGTCGCGCATGACCTTGCAGGTGCACGACGAGTTAGTGTTTGAAGTTCCCGAAGCCGAAGTCGATATCATGCGCTCGCTGGTGCGCGAAGAGATGGAGCAGGTCCACTCTTTGGCCGTCCCGCTGCTGGTGGAAATTGGAGTCGGCGCGAACTGGCGCGACCTGAACGACTAAGACGCAGCGCGCGCCTCCGACTTATCATTCCGGTTGAAGATTTACGATTCCCCAAGGATCGTCGTGGGTAGGAAGGCTGGGGAATCTGCTTTTCGGCCGGGGGCCTCATGTTCATTGGCCATTTCGCAGTGGGCTTTGCCGCCAAGAAATACGCGCCGCGCACTTCCCTGGCCCTGCTCCTGGCCGCGCCCTTGTTTCTTGACCTGGTGTGGCCGATGTTCGTAATCACCGGATGGGAGCAGGTGCGGGTCGATCCGGGCAACACGCGCTACACTCCACTCGATTTTGTGCACTACCCGTGGTCGCACAGTTTGCTGATGTGCATAGTCTGGGCCACGCTGTTCGCACTCATCTATCACCGGATTACCGGCTACCGCCCGGGCACAATCGCAATCTGGGTCGGCGTCGTGAGCCACTGGGTGCTTGACTGGATCACCCATCGGCCGGACATGCCGCTGTATCCCTCGGGTCCGCGCCTCGGGCTGGGTTTATGGAATTCAATTGCTGGAACAATGATCGTAGAAATCAGCATGCTGGTGGCGGGAGTGTGGCTCTACTTGCAAAGCACGCAAGCCCGCGACCGCGTCGGGAAGTACGGGTTGGGCGTTTATGTGGGATTACTGCTGCTTTTGTACGTCGGCGACCGCTTCAGCGGTCCACCCCCTAGTGTTGCGGCGATTGCGTGGACAGGGCTTGCCGCCGGAGTCATCTTCGTTTCCTGGGCATGGTGGTTTGATCGGCACCGCTCACTGCGCGATTCCCTGAACCGGTCCTCTGGGAGTTTGTGATGAGAATGTTGGCCGCGGGCGGACCCGTGGCGGATCTGGTCCGTGCGTTCGCGAATTTGTGGAGCCTCGCACTGGTGGTTGCCGCGGGCGCGACCTTGTTTTGGTTCGCCTATTCGGTTTGTTTGCGGCGATTGCTGCGGGTCAGGAGAATCGCCAACATTCGGCTCCGACGCATGCTTCGCGAAAGAGAATCTTCAGATCAGTAAGGGTTGACGCCGGAACCTGCGTCCTGGAACGGCCTATCCAAGCAAATTCAGAGGCTCGAGTCATTCCTATAAAATCAGAAGCCTATGATAGAAGAACCGATAAAGATCTACCGCGTGGACTCGGGGTGCTTGATCGAGCGGAAAGACGTCTTTTATCAGACCTCCGATTGTTCATGGGACGAACTGATCACTCGTGAGGATCTGTATCAATATCTTGCCGGGTTGATTGGACGGTCCAAGGCGGTTCCCAAGGGGTTGGCGGATTACAAGGTCCTCGCACCGGTCGGTGGTCAAGAAGTGTGGGCGGCAGGCGTGACTTACTATTGCAGCCGCGACGCCCGCATGGAGGAAGCGAAATCGGCGGGGGGCGGAGACTTCTACGACCGCGTATACCGGGCGGAAAGGCCGGAGCTTTTCTTTAAATCGACGGCCAGTCGGGTCGTCGGCCCCGGGGGAAGAGTCGCCATTCGGCGAGATGCCGCCTGGTCCGTACCCGAGCCGGAACTTACCCTTCTGGTCAGCCCCGCAGGAAAGATTCTCGGTTACACCATCGGGAACGATATGAGTTCCCGCGATATCGAGGGCGAAAATCCGCTCTATTTGCCGCAGGCAAAGGTCTACAACCGTAGCTGCGCGCTGGGCCCATGCATTCTGGTTTCGGCGGAGCCCCTGCCTTCATCGATGGAGATACGGTTGGAAATTCTGCGCAACGGAGAAAGAGCTTTTGGCGGCTCCACCACTCTCGCCAGCATGAAGCGCGATTTGGTTTCCCTGGTGGAGTATCTCTACCGGGATAACGTCTTCCCTGACGGATGCTTTCTACTGACGGGAACCGGGATCGTGCCGCCGGATTCGTTCACGCTAAACGACGGTGACGAGATTCGGATTGCGATTGCGGGAATTGGAACACTGGCGAATTTTGTCGGGTGAGTTCAGGGAAGGTTGTCGTCATCGGCTACCGCACCGGGCGTGGCTTTCAGCAGGGCATGGAGATCCCTCTCCAGCCGGCCGCGTTGGTTGTCGGCAATGTCTTTGAAACGGAAGGGTTGCAGACATCCCTGGGTGGCCCACATCGGAAATAGCATTTCCACTTTGTTGCGTACCGTGGTTGTCCCGACATGAAACAGGATTTCCACGACGATGCCCTCATCTATGGGGGTCTCAAGGTGCAGGAGGCCTCCGTTGGCGGAAAGCTGACTGAGGCGGGCACGAAGTTGCCGCCGATTCTGTAGCTGCAGCAAAGCCAGTACGGAGCCGCCGAGCTTGACGCGTGCGCCACGCTTTTCACGTTGTCTTTGAGGCGCTTCCGACATAAACCCTTCTCTACTATCGCACTCCGCAGAGGTCGTGGGCAGGTTACGAAAGCATTGGTCCCCATGAAGCAGAAGGAGATCTGACCCTTTTCCCATTTCGATTCTTGGATTTGGCTGTTTGCCGGCGCACTACGTTGCGGCGATGTTCTCAGATACAATGGGGCCGCCTGAATTCGCGAAAATGCAGCTATTCAATCGTCACACTATGAAAAGGAGATCCTTAGTGACGTCACATTCTCGGCTCCGTCTGCTCGCGGCCGCACTCAAAATCACTCGCACGAACGCAGCCGTACAACGACTTCCCCTGCTCTCTGTGGTGTCGATTTTGCTGTGCCTGATTCTGCCTGGTTCGGCCAGCGCGCAGACCATCCGCGTTGACATCACTCCGGAGCATTCCACCAACAAGTTCGTTCCCAACCAGGCGCTCGGCGCTGGAATCGACCGAATGTCGGCGGTGGCGATCGAGAAGTTGTTTACGGAGCCGGCCCTCAAGCAGGTGCTCAGTGCGGGCTGGCAAACGGTGACGTACCGGCAGAACACGGAACTGAAGGTGGAAGCGTGGCACTGGAATCCGAAAGGTACGTGGAGCGATCCTGGCGGCAAGGGCTATTTCACGGGCAGGGATACGCCGATGGAAATCATACGCAACTCGCACGGGTACCCGCTGCCGCATCGCGGGTTCACGCGCAACGATGGAACGGAGACCAGCGGCTACTCCCGGTTGACCGATGGCGATCTGAACTCTTATTGGAAAAGCAATCCGTACCTGGCGAAAGCCTTCACGGGCGAAGAGGATGCTTTGCATCCACAGTGGGTGGTTGTGGATCTGGCGAATCCTCTGCCCATCAGTGCGATCCGGATCGCTTGGGCAGAGCCTTACGCGAAGCGTTACCGCGTGCAGTACTGGACGGGGGAACAACCGATCCAGCAGCCCACTAAGGGCTCGTGGGTGACGTTTGCGGGTGGCGCAGTCGACGATGGAAAGGGCGGCAAGGTAAGCCTGCCTTTGAATTCCACTCCTTTGCCGGTGCGTTTTTTGCGCATTTGGATGACGGAGTCGTCGAACACATGCGACTCCCACGGCTCGGCTGACCGTCGCAATTGCGTTGGCTTCGCGATCCGCGAGCTCTACATCGGGACTGTCAGTGCGAACGGTGAGTTTCAGGATGCGGCGCGACACACGCCCGACCAGGACCAGACCACCACCTGGTGCTCTTCGATCGATCCATGGCACGAGCCGGCGGACTTCGACCCCCGAGTGCACGACCAGGTCGGGCTGGACTTGTTCTACACGAGCGGGCTCACGCGCGGACTTCCTGCCATGATTCCGATCGCACTGATCTACGCGATTCCGGAAGACGCGGCGGCCGAACTCGCTTATCTGGAAAAGCGTAAGTATCCGATCTCGTACGTGGAGATGGGGGAAGAACCTGACGGACAGTACATGCTGCCGGAAGATTACGCGGCGCTTTACCTGCAATTTGCGGACGCGCTGCACAGGGTTGACCCGGCGTTAAAGCTGGGCGGGCCGGTGTTTCAGGGCGTGAACGAAGACATCTTGGTCTGGCCGGACGGGGAGGGGCGGACTTCGTGGACTCGTCGCTTTATCGATTACTTGAAGGCGCACGGGCGGCTGAAGGATCTGGCGTTCTTTTCGTTCGAACATTACCCCTACGTTCCCTGCACGATCTCGTGGAACAATCTCTACGAGGAGCCGCGGCTGGTGAGCCACATCGTGGACGTTTGGCGAGCCGACGGCGTCCCGGCGGACGTGCCGTTGTTCATTACCGAGTCAAACATTGCCTGGAGCACGGGCGAGTCGTTTGTGGACATCTTCGGGGCGCTCTGGCTGGCGGACTACGTGGGCGCGTTTCTGAGCGCTGGTGGGAACGCCATTTATTATTTTCATTATTTGCCCATGGGTGTTCATCCGGGATGCAACGAATCGATGGGAACGTTCGGGATGTTTACCGTCGACAGAGATTTTCAGATCCAGCAACCGACTTCGCAATTCTTTGCCAGCCAGTTGATTAATCTGGAATGGGTTCAGCCCGGAAGCGGGGGGCACCGGCTGTTTCCGGCTGCCAGTGATATCGAAGATCCCGCCGGGCATTTCTTGGTGACGGCGTACGCGACTTTGCGCCCGGATGGTCAGTGGTCGCTGCTGGTGGTGAATCGCGACCAGTGGAATGGCCATAAAGTCTGGATAGCCTTTCAGGATGCGAAGGGCAAGACTGAGCATTCGTTTTCGGGGCCGGTCATGGTGAAGACGTTTGGGCGGGCACAGTATCAGTGGCATCCGGACGCGAAGGGCGGTTTTGCGGAACCGGATGGACCGATCGCAGAGGCGACGGTGAATGCAAGCTCGGACACCCAGTTTGATTTGCCGGCAGCATCGATGAGTGTGATTCGCGGGTCCTTGGCGAAGGGTCCAGCCCACTAAGCAGGGCCGGTCGCCAGTTGATGGAGCCGTTTCATGTCACCGCGTTGTCTTCGTGCGACACGAGACGGGTAGGATTTTGAAGGGTCGCCTCGGGAAGCGATGCCCAATTTGTGGCCGTCCCGGCGCTCAAGCAAGGGGCCTCGCTTCGGGTGCCCTATCCCGGGATTTTCCGCTCTCAATTGGCACCGAAGACGTGGTCTAAAATCCTTGCAGCTCGGCGGGAAAACGGACGCAAGGGTTAACGCCTGCGGAAACAATCCCTTAGTAACGGGCCGCAGGCTTTTCGCGGCGAACCAGCCACCTGCGCTGTCGTAGTTTCCAAGCTGGAGCTAAGTCTCCCTATACCTGCAGGATACGAGCAGCGAACCTCTCCTGCGACGGTTCTCCTAGTTATCGTTGCCCAGCCCTATTACGAAAGTTTGTAGGAATTCCCGTAATTGATTGGATTTATGGAGGTTAGGTGGTATTTCTGATCTAGCTCCCTCGTGACTTTGACTTCCCCCGAAGACGAAAACAAGAGGGGCAGGTGTTTTTCGAGCATGGCGAGCAGAACACAGTCATGGAGAGCCATGACGTTTGGTGCGCGTCTGCACATCAGTGTGGTCGTCGCTCTGGGGTCGTTTGTGTTGACGGTTGGGGCGATGCATCCTACCAGCCACCAGCCGGTGAAGTTTCTTTGCTACCTGGTAGTCGCAGTCGCGGCTTCGCGTCTGAAGGTGAATCTGCCGGGCATCACCGGCACGATGTCGGTCAACTTTCTTTTCATCCTGCTGGGCATCATTGAGCTGAGTTTTGCGGAGACGCTGGCGCTGGGATGCGCGGCGATCCTGACGCAATGCTTCTACCGGGACCGGCCACGCCTGGTGCAAGTGGTGTTCAACACTTGCGCGACTTCGTTTGCGATTGGGCTATCTTATTGTGTCTACCACGTCAGGCTGGTTCACGCGCAGCAGAATCCGGCGATCCTGCTGGTCGCGACCGCGTCCACGTACTTCGTCGCCAACACGATTCCGGTCGCGATGGTCATCTCGCTGACGGAACACAAGTCTCTGCGACGGATCTGGGCGGACTGCTACTTCTGGTCGTTCCCTTACTACTTGGTGGGCGCGGGCGTGGCCGGGCTGGTGAGCTGGTTGAACCGGACCGTCGATTGGCAGACTTCGCTGCTGATTTTGCCAGCCGTGTATCTAATCTATCGCTCCTACCGCGTTTATCTGGCCAAGCTCGAGGATGAGAAGGGGCACGTGGAGGAGATGGCCAATCTCCACTTGCGCACGATTGAAGCGCTGGCTCTGGCCATTGAGGCCAAGGACCACACCACGCATGACCACCTGCAACGAGTGCGCGTGTATGCGGTCGAGGTTGCGAAGGAACTGGGGTTGACTCCGGAAGAGATGGAGGCGCTGCAGGCGGCGGCGTTGCTGCATGACATCGGGAAGCTGGCCGTGCCTGAGCACATTATCTCGAAGCCCGGACGCCTGACGCCGGAAGAATTCGAGAAGATGAAGATTCACCCAGTGGTGGGTGCGGAAATTCTGGAACGCGTTCGCTTCCCCTACCCAGTGGTGCCCATCGTCCGAGCGCATCACGAGAAGTACGACGGTTCGGGATATCCCTTCGGGCTCAGGGGCGAGGAGATTCCCATCGGGGCACGCATCCTGAGTGCGGTGGATTATCTGGACGCGATGGCTTCCGACCGCCAGTATCGACGCGCTGTACCCCTGGCGGAAGTGATGAACCGGCTGCAGGCCGAGTCTGGAAAATCTTTTGATCCGCAGGTCGTCAACGTTTTGAGAAAGCGGTATCTGGACCTGGAGAAACTGGTCGACAACCGTTCCAAGGCAGTGCCCTGGTCGAGGCTTTCCACCGATGTGAAAGTCGAGCGCGGCCTGGCGCCGGCCACCGGCTTTGTGGAGACCGGAATCAAGGACAACCAGGAAGCATCCTTCCTAGCCTC
>Ga0137418_10001607_pt1 | contig 20867 bp, 16 predicted proteins | sample CZODoug3_1_2_16f_FD_122242 | JGI IMG/M metagenome (GOLD analysis project Ga0137418, IMG submission 122242) | Vadose zone soil fungal communities from Angelo Coast Range Reserve, California, USA - CZODoug3_1_2_16fungal (Hybrid Assembly) | ecosystem: Environmental > Terrestrial > Soil > Vadose...
GAGTGGCATGGGGAAGGCTTCGATTTTGTCCGCAACGAGATGTTTGACGCGCGCAATTTCTTCAACAAGATCGCCCTTCCCCAGTCAACCTTCAAACGCAACAATTTTGGGGCCAGCGTTGGAGGACCGATCTGGAAGAACCGTACCTTCTTCTTTTTCAGCTATGAGGGATTGCGGCAGAGGCAAGGGCTCACGCTGACCACGAACGTGCCGTCTGCGGCAGACCGCCAGGCCGCGCAGACGGACCCCGCAGCCAGCCCGACGTCCCTACAGTTGCTCGCGCTCATCCCGGACGCGAATCAAGGTACAAATGGATTGACCAGTTCAGCGACTGCGCCCGTCAATATTGATCAGTGGACGGGCGACGTGAGTCACAGCTTCAGCGAAAGCGATCGCGGGCACGGCTACTATGCCATCCAGCGCGACAAACGCCAGGAACCGAATCTGCAAGGCAACAATATTCCGGGCTTCGGCGATACGCGTAAGTCGCGCCGGCAGATTTTTACTCTAAACGAGACCCACATCTTCAATCCACGAGTAGTGAACGAATTCCGCTTTGGCTACAACCGCATCTACATTACTTTTGTGGGCGATTCCAAGCAGGATCCGTCCACATTCGGAATCAACAATGGCCTGAGTGGACCGGTGGGCCTTCCGCAAATGTCGATTAATGGTTTAGGCCTGACCTTCGGTGGAATCCGCAACTTCCCGCAAGGCCGCGGAGACTACACCGGGGTTCTTTCCGATACCGTCAACTACCTGCGTGGGAAGCACTCGTGGAAATTCGGCGGAGAATTCCGGCGCTTCAACGGCAACAGCTTCACGCTCGATAATGGTGGCCTGGGTTTCGCGACCTTCGCGGATTTTGTTCACGGCGAGATCAACACGCCTCCGGTCAATTTCAACAATCAGAGTGTGGCGTTCTCGATAACCTCAGGCAGCCGTCCGGCGCGAGTCTTCGCCAGTGCCTTGGGCCTGTTCGCTCAGGACAGCTTCAAAGTGTTGCCCTACTTTACGCTGGAATTGGGCCTGCGCTGGGAATGGAACATGTCTCCCACCGAAGCGGTTGATCGGTCCGTGAATTTCTTTGCCTCCAGCGACTCCCTCGTCCGGCTCGGCACCGGCGGCTACCGCGATACCATCGACCAGAATAACCAGAATTTCGAGCCTCGGATCGGCTTCGCATGGGACCTCTTCCGCGATGGAAAGACTGTATTGCGGGCTGGTTACGGGTATCAGGTTGACCAGTTCCTGCCTGGGCCGACCGTCCTCAGTGGCAATCCCCCATTGGCCAGGCCGTCTCAGGCCACGCATTCGACCTTCGGTACTCTATTGACCGACGCGGCCGCCGCCGGTCTCAGTCCGGCCGCCATCGATACCAACTTCAAGAACGCCTACGTGCAATCCTGGAATCTGAACCTGCAGCACTCGTTCACTCCCAGCCTGGGGATGATGATCGGCTATTTCGGCTCGAAGGGAACACACCTGAACCTGGCGATCAACGAAAACCAGAAACGTCCCGATGGCACTCGTCCCTTTGCCGCATTGTCGCCGTCAAGTCCGATTCTTCCAGGTGCAACCTTGGGCAATATTACCGAGAACATCAGCGGCGGAAACTCCAACTACAATGCACTCTGGTTCACGGGAACCAAGCATCTCTCGCGCGGCCTGCAATTTGATGCCTCCTACACCTGGTCCAAGTCGCTGGACTACAACTCGCGAAATTTCCAGGGACTGACGGTGCAGAACAGCCTGGATCCGCGAGGAGACTTCGGGCCGTCAGATTTTGATGCCCGTCATCGATTTGTCATCAGCTCGTTGTACGAGTTGCCGTTCAAGGGGCACCGGCTGATCGAAGGATGGCGCCTGTCGGGGATTCTACAACTGCAAACCGGCAATCCCCTCAACATTATTGTCCCAAACAGCTCCCTGACGGGCGTGGGGAATCTCCGTCCGGACCTGCTTGCCACTCCCATCATCGTGAACCAGATCAACAGCTCGGGGAACATTCAATGGTTTACGTCTAACTCGATTTGCGATCGCAACGGCGTATGTCCGGCCGGGGCGCAGTTTGCGCTGCCCCCTACCGGTGGCGTGCACTTTGGCAACATGGGAAGAAACTCGGTGATCGGTCCGGATTTCAAGAACCTCGACTTTTCCATCAGCAAGGTGACCAAGATCACCGAGCGGATAAGTCATGAATTCCGATTTGAGACATTCGATCTCCTCAATCACCCCAACTTTGGAAATCCTGGCCTCACCGCCCAAGCTGGAAGCGCTAGCTTTGGTGTGATCCGGAGCACCCGCTTCCCGACGGGCGACTCGGGTTCAGCACGTCAGCTGCAGTTTGGGATGAAGCTGATCTTCTAGGCAAATCACGGAAATGGCAAACACCCGGGGGGGCGATCCCCCTCCCGGGTGCTGCCCATGGTGCACGCTCAGGTCCGCAATCCGGCACATTTGGCCGACGCGACCGACGATCATAGGTCCGCGATTTCCTGTCGACGTCGCAGGCTGCTTTGAACTAAGATACGCTTCGCCGCGAACGTCATCTCTCCAAGGAAAAACACTTCAGCCGGGCCCTCCGAAAAATCAGAGGAGGCTTTAATGAAGCGCAGATCGTTGTTGGTATCTTGGTTCTTACTTCTGGGTCTGTTAGTTTCTTTCGGAAGCGCGCAGAACCCCATTCCTCCAAACACGGAACGGATTCACTACCACCGCTTCGACAACAACTATGCGGCCTGGACGGTCTACGCGTTCAACGACACCACCGAAGACACCGGCAACTTCAATGGCGGGCCGGTATCGGTAACCGGCACCGACAGCTTCGGTGCGTACTTCGATGTGGGATTGAAGGTCAATGCGCAGGACCTTGGCTTTATCGTGCACCTCAGCGGTGCGAAAGATCCCGGACCGGACCAACACGTTGACCCGCAAACGCAGGGTTTCGAGATTTGGGTGATTTCCGGATCGACTACGATTTACACCAGCCAGCCGGCGATTCCGCCGCCCGGGCCCGTGCCCGCGGGCAAAGAACGCGTTCACTATCACCGCTTTGATAACACCTACTCAGGCTGGACGTTGTTTGCCTTCGGCGACACCACCGAAAACACCGCCGACTTCAACGATGGGCCGTTGCAGCCCGCGGGCGCCGACAGCTACGGAGTTTATTTCGACGTCGGTCTGACCGCGACGGCAGCGGATCTGGGATTCATCATCCATTGGGGTGGTAGCAAGGACCCGGGTCCGGACGAACACGTCGATCCGCAAACCCAGGGTCGTGAGATCTGGGTGTTTTCGGGATCGACTGTCATCTACACGACGCAGCCGGCGATTCCGGCAGCGGGGCCCATTCCGGCAGATCACGAGCGCATTCACTATCACCGGAGCGATGGCGTGTATGCAGGCTGGACGGTGTACGCCTTTAACAACACCAGCGAGAACACAGGGGACTTCAACGACGGCCCCGTCCAGGTCTCCGGGATCGACAGCTTCGGTGTCTACTTCGATGTCGGACTCACGATGGGCGCGACCGACCTGGGATTTATCATCCACCGGGGTGGTGAGAAAGATCCTGGGCCGGACCAGCATGTCGACCCTCAGACGCAAGGCTTTGAGGTCTGGGTGGTCTCGGGATCAACGACGGTCTACACCAATCAACCCACTGCGGCACAATTGTTGGCGGGCGAATTAAGCAAACTGCAGGCAATCTGGATCGATCCGGCTACGATCGTTCTGCCTAGATCAGCGGTACGGCCCGGCATGAACTATTCACTGACGGTCGATCCAACGGCCTCCATAACGCTTTCCAGCAGTGGCGTTAATGGCGGAACGACCTATGCATTGGAACAGGCTGGCACATCTCTGAACAGCGCGCAGCTGGCGCAATTCCCGCAACTGACGAGCTACATCCCCTTCCACGTGCCCATCCGCGACTCAAATACTGTCGCCGGGGCCTTGACCAGTGAACTCGTGATTGCCGGCGTGAGCAGCTCCAGCCAACTCATGTACGTCACCCAGGTGCAGACCTTCGGGGTCCTGGACACTCTGTTCACCTACAACGGAAAGTTAGGAGTCGTCTTTGCGGGGGACCGGCCGTCGATCAAGGTGTGGGCGCCGACCGCGAAATCGGTGAAGCTACAACTGTTCGATACGGCAAGTCAGATGACGCCCACCAGCGTCGTGAACATGAGCGAATGGAATGGCGTGTGGAGTGCGCAGGGCAGCCCTTCCTGGAAAAACACCTACTACCTCTTTGATGTGAGCGTCTACGTTCCAGCCTTGCAGGCGATCGTAGACAATGTGGTCACCGATCCCTACTCGATTGCACTTTCACTCAACAGCCAAAAGAGCCAGATCGTCAAACTCGACGATCCCGCACTCGAGCCTGAGGGCTGGCACCAAAGTAGCGCTCCCGATCTCCGGCGGGCTAGTGATTTGTCGATTTACGAATTGCACATTCGCGACTTCAGCGCCAACGACGCCAGTGTTCCTGCTGCCCAGCGTGGCACATACCTTGCTTTTACCAACCAGAACTCGAATGGCATGCGCCATCTCCATTCACTGGCACGATCTGGCCTGAAGGCTGTGCACCTGCTGCCGAGTTTTGACATCGCCAGCGTCAACGAAGACAAGACCACCTGGAAAACCCCCGGCGATCTCAGTGTGTTCCCGCCTGATTCCGACCAGCAACAGGCCGCTGTGCAAGCGATCCGGGACCAGGATGCCTTCAACTGGGGATACGATCCTTGGCACTTTCTGGCCCCAGAGGGGAGCTACGCGGTCAATGCTGACAATCGCATTCGCGAGTACCGCCGGATGGTGATGGGTCTGCACCGCGCTGGATTGCGAGTGATCCAAGACCAAGTCTTTAATCACACCAGTGGGGCGGGACAGGATCCCAGATCGGTGTTCGATCAGATCGTACCGAATTACTATTACCGGCTGAACCCCGACGGTTTGATCTACACCGGCAGTTGCTGCCCAGACACGGCCAGCGAGCACCACATGATGGAAAAGTTGATCGTCGATGCAGTGGTCATGTGGGCCACGCGATACAAGATCGACGGCTTCCGCTTCGATATCATGAGCTTCCATTCCGTGTCGACCATGCAGAAGATCCAGCAAGCGCTGCGACGACTAACGCTCGAGCGCGATGGGGTGGAGGGAGCGAAGACTTACCTCTACGGCGAAGGGTTTAACTTCGGCGAAGTGGCCAATAACCGCTTCTTCGTGAACGCATCGCAGATCAACCTGTACGGCAACGGGATTGGGACGTTCAACGACCGAATCAGAGATGGGATCCGTGGCGGCAATCCGTTTGGAGACTTGCGCGAGCAGGGCTTCGCTACCGGTTTGTTTACCGATCCGAATCCCAACTTCTCTGTGGGTGACGCTGCCGCGCAGAAGGACAGGTTGCTGCTGGAGGAAGATTGGGTCCGCATTGGGCTCACCGGCAACCTGCGCGACTTCCAATTCGTCAACCGCAACGGCGACACGGTGACAGGCGCACAGGTTCTTTACGGTGGCCAGCCGACCGGTTACACTGCCGCTCCGATTGAATCCATCAACTACGCGTCGGTGCACGACAACCAGGCGCTGTTCGACGCAGTGCAATTGAAGTCATCGCCTTCCGACTCTCTGGATGACCGCGTGCGCCGGCAGAACCTTGCCACCAGCGTGGTCGCTTTGGGCGAAGGGATCCCCTTCTTCCTGGCGGGCGACGACCTGCTGCGATCGAAGTCAATGGACAAGAACAGCTACAACTCCGGCGACTGGTTTAACAAGCTGGACTTCACCTATCAAACTGACAACTGGGGCGTAGGCCTACCCATACAGAGCGACAACGGAGGCGACTGGTCGATCGAACAACCCCTGCTTGCGGACCCGACCATCCGTCCGGGCCATGATCACATCATCGCCGCACACGAATGGTTCCAGGAACTCTTGCGGATTCGGGATAGTTCGCGGCTCTTCCGGATGGGATCGTTGGCTGAAATCCAGCAGAACTTGCACTTCCTGAACACCGGTCCCCTCCAGGTACCGGGCTTGCTCGTGATGACCCTCGACTGCACTCAGAACTGCGACGACTATCGCCACATCGTGGTGGTCTTTAACGCGACCAAGCAGACGCAAGCATTCCAGGACGATTCGTTGCGCGACATGCACCTGGAACTCCATCCTGTGCTTGAGGATTCGGGCGACACAATCGTGAGGAGCTCTGCTTACACGAGCGATGGCACGCTAAGCGTGCCCGCATTAACGACAGCCGTATTCGTGAACAATAAATAGGTTGAGGGGAGGGACGGTCGCCGACCGTTGCGTAGGGAGGAAAGCGCGGGAGGTTCGGGGCATTCTCCAACACCATGCCGCCGAAGGTACGATAAGGGCGACCAGAGTGCTGCAGCCGCCGTACTGAAAGAAGTCGATGCGTGCGGGAGGGAGTGGCGGAACCGGTGACGGGGGGGTGGGGGTGTTAATGCTTATAAGCCAGCCCCCAAGACCGGGATCGGTTGTGCGGAAATCATAAGAGAACCCCGAGCGGAAGGTAAAGGGCCGATGGCGAGATAGACCGCCGGCGAGAGTCGAAAACCGTGCGTGCTCAATTCCCATCTGGGCTCAGACGAGAAAGACCGTCAATCACAGTAAGAACACTCACAGGGCAGATGATCACTCCGAGTAACCGTCGCCGTTGTCGTCCTCGTCGTCGTCTCTTTTGCCGTTGCCCTCGTCTTCCTCTTCGTCTTCTTCCTCGTCTGGCTCTTGTCGCAGGAGGGTATCGGCAGCCACCGATCGATCATAAGGGTCTGAGTCGGGGGATTCTGGATGTATTCTGCTCATACCCAAATGGTACGCCCGTACCCCTTGACAAACGCAGGCCGTCCCAATGTCGGGGCCGAGGAAATGTCCGAGCGGCAGATGCGGCCTCCACCCCTGAACAGAGACGACAGGCGGCGAAGTCAGCGAGGGCGGCGTTTGCCTTTCGACATCAATCCCGGTTTGGTCAAGCAAGTGTTCAGGAACCTGCTGTCGAATGCGGTCAAGTACATGCGGCGCCGCGGATTCGCAATCAGCGAGGTTGACCAAACCAGGGGGGAGGGCGCACCCGTTCTGTTCATTGGTGACAATGGCGCCGGCTTTAACCAGCAATACGCCGACAAGCGATTCGGTGTTTTCCAGCGCCTCCAGCGCGCGGCAGTCCGCTTCCCGCCACCCCCAAAGCATGGGCGGTCGCCGGCTGAACAGTGCCCGGGTTAAGGCCGTGATCCCGCATGCTCCGCGGACGGAAAGGGAACCAGCCTAAGGAGAACCAGCACACCCGACCAGAACGTTCATGGTAGGAACGGAGTGCCAGCGGTGCAAAGCCTGCGCCTACAAATTGGCCTGTGGGACCGTCTCGTTCAGTGGACGTGGGTTCGGGCACGGTCGGGTTACTGGCTGCCGGGCGCATGACGGGCAACGCGAGGCAGCCGCCGATCCCGCTCGACGGGCGACCCGTTTGTGGCATGGGCATCGAGCACCTACCTCAGCCTGCCAAAGGCTCGGTGCGACCGAAAATCAGTCCCGAGCTAGCACGTTAACGTCAGGACTTCAAGAACCGGCATTCCCTTCCGGCGGGCTTCATGCAAGAACTGAGCTGTAAGATCCTCCGAATCCCGGCTCTTTCCGTCCCATACAACCAACGCCTGCGCCGACATCCCCTCCTCCCGGGCAATCCTGAGCGCCTCGTCAACAATCGCCGCGTTGGTTCGGGCGTACGCGGCCGGGTCGGCCTTTTCATACCCCAAGATGACCAAATTTCCCTGTCGTTCGACTTCGTCGAGCGCCCTGTCGTAGCGGGTGCCCCAATCGCCGGGCCGGTCCGCTACCGAGGTCTCGCGAAAACGCGCGCGCTCAAAGGGCAGCACCACCCGTCGTCGTATCCCCAGTTCACTCGCAACCCCAAGTGCCAGCAAATCCGACCCACAGGCCGCCGAACATACCAGCGTGCGCACCTCTGTTAGAAAGCACTTTCGAATCTCCTCTTCCACCATCGGGACGTTCCGCGGCGGAAAGCGAACCTGCCCGGCATCCGGTCGATCGACGCGCCGACCCGCGAGGGCGATGACAGAGAGCTGTGCGGCAGCCTCGGAAATATTCAAAATCGTTCTCCTCACAAGCTCCGCCTTCGCCACAGTGGGTCCCGATTTCGCTGGCCCGGGTCACCAGCCACGGGGTCTTTTTCACCCCACCTCGGAGCTCCCTAGGCTTTAGCCGCTGGCACCTTATCCTTTTCTGCGTCGGCGTTTTCCTTCTCGGTCAACTTATCCAGTGCCGTTTGCATTTGCTGCACCCAGCCGGCCAACTCACCCTCAAGAGTCTTTTCGGTTTGTTCAACCAGTAAATCAATATTCCTGCGGCGTCCCTTCTCCCACTGCGAGAGTGCTTTCCACCAGGACACGATGTTTCGCAGCCCAGTGAGCGCCTGGTTGTATTGAACCAGCGTGTTTTCGACCTGATCGGTTTCTAGTCTGGTGGTGAGAGCCGCGGCAACCGCGGTCGTCAACGCGACCCACACATCCCCCCGGAACGCCGCGAGAAAGGTGCCGGCGCCCCCGGCGACGTAAATCCACACCTGGACTGCTTTAAGCCGTTTGGACAAGCCGGCCGTCTTCGTGACGAAGTAGCGGATCTGATCGTCAATTCTGTCCTTAAGATAGTCGTCCGGAGTGAGGAATGTCAGGCGCGTCGAGTCACTCTTCACGACAGCGGGCAAGCTGGTCCGGTTGACGTCACTCTGTGCCAACGCGGAACTGATGTCCTTCAACTTTGCAGCGAGCTTCGACTCGCGGGAGGTCTGAAGGCACTGGTCGTTGCTGTACGCGCCAGCCTGCATGCGGTAGCGGAAAATCTCGCGCTTGATGGCCTCTGAGGAGGCGCGCAGCAGTATCCACTTGTTACCTTCGCGAAATCGGCTGCTTACGGCAACCAGTATGGAAATCGTTATCGGCGTCAGAACCATCAAAACATGACTGAAACTCTGAAATGCCGACACGTATGGCACGACAAGCAACTGCTTAAGCCGGACAGGCAGGGCGCTACCGGATCGCGCGATAGCGAGCAGGGTCGCGATTACGCCAAGGCTCAAAATCACCCACTGCAGAGTTCTGAACAACTCCTGCTTCTTAGTTGCTGCCTGGTCGAGGTCGTCGTATCGGTTCCAGCTGTCGATCAGGGTGTCCGCTCGCAAATCGATTCGGGTCAACAGAATTCGGTGGAGATCGTCGACACTTCCGGAAATTGCGAACCGATAGATATCGGCCGTTTCGGTGATTTCACGCAGATCAGGGTCGGCGAGCGCGGCCGGGGGCTTGCCATCGGCCGCCGGCTCCATGGCCTTCAGGATTTCGTCGGCGATCCCTCCGCTCCCTTGCGCAATAACGACTGGCCATTCGCGCCGCGCACAGCGAACGAGGGCCCGCTTTTCCGTCTTGCCGCCACCAAAGAGGACGGCTAAAACCGGTCTATCCCGGGCCTTGTTGTCCTTTGCCAGCTCGCCGGCAATCTGGACCACTGCCTTCATCGGGTCGGACCATTCGACCGGCAGCCGAACGATTACCGTGTGATTCGGCTCGGGTTCCACCGCATTATGAGGTGCGATTCCGATCAATGTGGGGCCCTGTTCCTCTTCCCGAGCTGCTTGCCCGATGAGCGCGGAACACCCCGAGTTTGCGCCATTGTCTATGATCGCCGCTCCAGAACTCACAGCCGCCGGGACGATGGCCCGGCTGCACAGAGACTTGACCGCTGGGTCTAGAGAGACGTCATTGTCACCCAGAAGAATGATCAAAGATTTCGGCTCACTCTTGATCTGAGCAACGATCGAATCAATCGTGTCCGTGGCGGACAAGTCAATGAGTCTCATGTCAGGTGACGGCATGTGGGCTCCTGTGCAATACGTGAAGACGATAGCACAGGCGTGCAGTAGCCCCCGGAACGTGCCGAGTCAGTCTGGCAAGCTCTTCCAGGGCGCGCGTTCATCCGAGGTTGGGCACCGCCGAAGAGATGGATCCACATTGCATTGCCAGAACTCCAGCAGGGCGGCGCGGGACCAGTTGGGCCTCAGGAGACGCGATTCATCGGCGTGGGGGGCGCACCTTGGGAACTCCCGTTTACTACGACGCGTCCGGCACAACCGTTGGTCATGCCAGCGGCAGCATCGTTAAGCATCTTTCTCCGCACTGACGTGGACGACTTAAAGGAACCCGCTCCCGGTTGCGCCGGTTATGCATTTTCAATAGCGTTGATGGGTCGCAAGAGGTAGGCGGTGGAGCAGTCTGGCGGGTGGCAGAAAAGGGGAAGGGCATCGCTGATTGCTGACCATGGTTGTGACCGCGATGACGCGGTCCGGGTCCGTAAAGTGGTCGCCATTCGCCAGCGCAAGGAAGGGGTTGTGCAGGTTCACCTTCAGAATCCAGGGAATCTGCCCGAGGAGGACATCCTCAATGCTGGGTTGGGTGGCGGCGGTCCTGGCGATCGTGTCCCCGTCACAGCCCAGGCCGGCAGTGATCCAGATGACATCGATCTCGGTAACCGCCTCCTTATTTATAGGCCCGACCGCCATCCGTGGCTTCGTGGACGACATCATAGGCTTTCGGTTCTCGAAGAGAAAGGCCCTTCGCGACTGAACCTCAGGGTGCCGCCAGGCGACCAGACCTGTACATGAAAGTTACGCCTTGCGTGGGAGGATATAGGCACTCATACGTTCCTGAATGTCGGAAGGATAGAAATTTCTCGTTGTCTGTCCGGTATAGCCCGTGGCAATGAGGAAATTGACGCCCGCGGTTGGGCGACAGTCATAGATCGAAGGCGGGTTGGTCCTTCGTCGAACTGCGGCAGCCCCGTATCCAGATCGATTTGCGCCCGTTCCGCACTGCTGGTGACGTGGCCCAGAGTAAGCCGCGGATCTGTTTTGCGGACGGTCCTGCTGGCGACAACCTGATACGAATGCGACGTGGCCACCGGAGTACTCGCGGTGGTTCCAGTACCGATCCAGCGGTCCTCCGTAAGAAAAGCTTGTCCAAAGCTGAGGGACACAAGTGTACATTCGGCCTCGGAACATGGACCAGCGCAAGTGTGGTTAGTGAGCAATGTCATCGCAAGGCGAGAAGCCTGGGAATCAGCAATATCCAGAATCGACTGTTCATTGGTGGGGAGCTTACGAAGACAAGGGCATGTAACATTGTTACGTGAGCTTTGGAGGAACCCTTGGAGGACGAGACGGAGTTTTCGATAGGCATAGGCCCGGAGAAACCCGGATTCACGGAACCGAAATACCAGGCGTTCGTGTCCTACAGTCACGATTCCGACGAGCGATTGGCCGCGGCGCTTCAGTCATCGCTCAGTCGGTTCGCCAAGCCGTGGTACCGCCTCCGCACCATGCGGATTTTTCGAGATAAAACCAGCCTGTCGGCAAATCCAGCACTTTGGCATTCTATTGAGCAGGCCCTCCGCGAGTCTGAGTATTTCTTGCTCTTGGCATGTCCCTCGTCCGCAAAGTCACGGTGGGTCCAGCAGGAGATTCAATGGTGGTTGCGGAATCGGTCGGTCGAGAACCTATTGATCAGCTTGACCGATGGGGCGATCCTTTGGGACGTCCAGGCCCGAGACTTTGACTGGGGAAAAACGACTGCGATTCCTTCGCGTTTGAAGGATGCCTTTCCCGCTGAACCGCTGTATGCCGATTTCCGCGCGGCAAAGGAAGGTGGGAGGTACCTCGGTTGACGCGTAGAAACGCTCCACAGAATTATGCGATCGTCCCATCCTGCCGACAAGACGGTTTGACGGGACTGAAGACGGCTTGGGCCACGGCATCGGCGGTGCCCACCACGGCATAAACGTATCCCACCGTCTGGTTCCCTCGCCCGGAGACCCGCAATCGCCTCCGAGGTTAGCCGGTACACCTGGTCGGAGGAGTTTTTGAACCGTGCTGCGATCCCTGGTGGCTTCTTGCTTCGGTTCCGTGGGCACCCTCCAGAACGTGTCGACTTCGAAATTGAGTCCATGATGGCCGGCGGTGCAGCAGTCTTCAACTCTGCGCGTCTGAATCGGCAGGCCCGTGGGCGTTATGCGGCTTGCCTGTGGGCACCGAGCGCGAGGGGTCGGTGAGGCAAGGAGGGGCACAGCTCGTCAGTTTGGCAGCTCTTCCCGTCTTCGCCCCCTTCTGTACAGTCGCAAATACGCTGGAACCAAAGGGGGTCTCCGCGTGGCGATCCGGGAATTTTGGGTGCTAAACTGTATGCTCATCTTTGCGACAAGGCCACGAGTCATCGTTGACAACTTGACGATCGCATGTAAGCTACAGGAATAGGTTCGCCAGAAGTCGCCATGTCTGAGCTGGATGCCCACTACACGATCGTTACCAAGCACCTTGTGGACGGAAATGTTGTTCCGTTTTTAGGGGCAGGGGCTAATCTCTGCGGGCGTCCGCACGACACGGTCTGGCGCCAAGGGCAGTATCTACCCAGTGGGCGGGAATTAGCATCCTTCCTCGCTCAGACCTATGCTTACCCGACCCGCGAGGTGAAATTGAGCTGCCCGTCGTGCCATGCGGAGGTACGCGGAACCGATGAGGCGCTGGACCTCTTACGCGTCTCGCAGTACGTCGCTGCCGTTGCTGGGGACTCAGGAGACCTGTATAGAGAACTGCATCGGGTGTTTGACGCAGACTACCCGGCCACTTCCGTTCACCGATTCCTGGCAACCCTCCCTGCTGTTCTTGCCAAGAAGGGCTATCCCCAGCGCCAACTCCTGGTGGTAACCACCAATTATGACGATTTGATGGAACGAGCCTTTCGGGAGGCTGGCCAAGCCTTCGACACCCTGACCTACAGAGCTTGGGGCGACTATCGTGGCAGGTTCTTTCACACACCCCCGGAAGGGGAAGCGAAATTGATCGAAAATCCCAACAACTATACGGGTGTGTCCCTTGAGCAACGCCCGATAGTGTTAAAAATTCACGGTGCCGTCAACCGAGGAAGAGATTGGGAGCAGGACAGTTATGTGATCCGGGAAGACGATTACATCGAATATCTGGCATGCACAACCGAGATTAACTCCGTGCTGCCCGCCACCGTGGGCAAGAAGTTGAAACTAAGCCATCTTCTGTTTCTGGGCTACAGCCTAAGCGATTGGAACTTAAGGGTCATTCTCTACCGGATTTGGAGCAAGCTGAAATTTAGTTACAAGTCCTGGGCGATCCAGGTTAGCCCGCAAAGGATTGATCAGGAGTTCTGGGCCAAGCGGAATGTCGAAATCAACGATGTAGGCCTGGAAGATTATGTGAAGACTCTCCAGGCGAGAATCGAAAACTTGGCAGAAGGTACAGGCGAACCGCCACTGTCCGCCGAATACTAGCGCGAGCGATAGGCAGGCTCTAATGCCTGATTCACCCTATGTAGGCCTGAAACCGTACACCGATGAAGACGCCCTGCGCTTCTTCGGGCGCGAGCAGGAACGGAAAATCATTGCTGCCAATCTGATTGCGTCCCGCCTCACCCTTCTTTATGGGGCCAGTGGCGTGGGCAAAAGTTCTGTCCTGCGCGCTGGGGTCCTCTATCATTTGCGACGGATGTCGCAGCGGAACGTGGCGGAACACGGCACCCCGGATTTTGTAGTGGTTTACTTTAATTCCTGGCGCGAAGACCCGATGCTCTATCTGAACTTCCGCATTCAGGAGTCCATCGCCCCCTTTGTCAAAGAGCAAGCCCAGGAGTTAGTGCCGTCCTCCATCAAGCTGGTTGAGTTGTTGCAGGTTTGCACCCAGCGCGCGGATGCAAATCTGCTGATAATCCTTGATCAGTTCGAAGAGTACTTCTTGTATCACCCCGAGGCAGGCGATGCCGGAACTTTTGACGTGGAGTTTTCCCGCGCTGTCAACAAGCCCGACCTGCGAGCGAGTTTTCTCATCTCCATTCGCGAAGACGCGCTGGCCAAGCTGGACCGTTTCAAGGGACGAATTCCCAATATTCTCGGCAACTACCTTCGCATTCATCACCTTGACCGTAAGGCGGCGAGAGCTGCAATTGAAGAGCCCATCGAATGGTTCAACCAACAGCCGGCCGCAGCTGGTGCCAAGTTTGCGATCGAACCGGCACTGCGTTCCGCAGTCTTGGATCAGGTGCAAGCGGGACAAGTGATCCTCGGCGGAGGACAGGGTACACTGCGGGGAACGGCGAGCAGCACGGCTTCCAACGGAGCACGGATTGAGACGCCCTATTTACAGATAGTGATGGCACGCCTCTGGGAAGAGGAACGGAGCGCCGGTTCGTGCACGTTGCGCCTGGAAACACTGAACCGTTTGGGCGGCGCCAGGCAAATCGTGGGGACGCACCTCGACAAGGCCATGAGAGCCCTTTCGACGGACGAGCAGAATATAGCCGCCAACATTTTCCACTACTTAGTCACTCCTTCCGGCACGAAGATCGCCCAAACCCTCTGTGATCTCGCCGGATACGCGAACCTCTCTCAGGCCCAGCTCTTGCCTTTGCTGGAGAAGCTTTGCTCCCCGGAATCTCGCATCCTGCGTCCGGTCGAATCTCCGGCGGACCGGCCGCAGGACCCGCGCTACCAGATCTTTCATGACGTGCTGGCCACGCCGGTGCTGGAGTGGCGGACCAGATTCGTAGAGGCTCAGGCACTCACTGAGGCTGAGCATCGCGCCTACCAAGAAGCACGTCGGGCCGAACTAGAGGCCGAAGCCCGTTCGGCGGCGCTGCTACGCCGACTGGCTACGGGGTTGGCAGTGGTCTTTGTGCTTGCGGCAATGGCCAGCATGGTTGCCTTAACGCAGTGGAAGCGAGCTACGAAGCAAGCCACACTTTCTTTTTCGCGGGAACTGAGTGCTGCTGCGGCCGAAAACTTGTACCGAGATCCGGAGCTGAGTGTTCTTCTGGCGCTGCAATCGGCGTCCGTGTTTCGCGATATAGGCCAACATATACCCTCCGAAGTGGTTGATGTACTAAATCGAGCCGTCCAGACTTCCCGGGAAAGACTCACAATAGACGTCGGCCGAACGACCAGAGTGCTTGATGTTGCCTTTACGGGTGATGGAGAGCGCCTAGCAACTGCCGACGCCGATGGAGCCGTAGGCGTGTGGGACGCTCACTCGGGAGCTAAGGTACTCTCCCTGCCCCCGCATGCGGGAGCAAAGGTTTTTAGCCGCGATGGCAAATTCCTGATTACCGCCTCGGGTGGAAAGACTTGGGTTTGGGACACCGTGTCCGGAAAACGAGTATTCGAAACACCTGGAGAGGCCGGGATTGAGGTGCTCGGCGCGTTTTTCAATTGGGATGCCTCGCGTTTGGCAATTGCCAATTCTAATTCCACCGTGGAAGTCTGGGACCCCCATTCCGGGAAAAGAGTTCTCACATTCGAAAGCCACTCCGGGCCTGTGACCTTCATTGCATTTGATCCGGCTGGTAAGCGGCTGGCGACCGGGAGCGATGACGGGACCACTGGAGTGTGGGACGCATCTTCCGGACGCGAATTGCACCAGCTAAAAAGTCACAAAGATAAGGTCTTATCTGTCGCCTTCAGCCCGGATGGACAGCAGTTGGTCACCAGCAGCGAGGACCACACAGCCATATTGTGGGATGCCTCCACGGGGAAGGCGTTACGCAATCTGAGCCCCCTCAGGTCTCAGGTATTCCGCGTGACCTTCAGCCCAAATGGACAGCTGCTCGCGACCGCCAGCGCAGATGGCACCGCGAGGGTATGGGACCCAAGCTCAGGAAAGTTTCTGTTTTCCTTGGCAGGGCACAAGAATGTAGTTAGTCACATCGTCTTCAGTCCTGATGGACTGCGGGCAGCGACCGCGAGCTGGGACGGAACCGTAAGGATCTGGGATGTGTCAGCGCCCCACCTGCAGGAAGTTCAGGCCGTTGCCTTCAGCCACGATGGCACTCGCTTGGCAAGCGTCAGTAAAGATGGCAGAGTCAGGGTGTCCGATGCCGCCACTCTCCGAGCCTTACGCACCTTCCCTGAACAGACAAAAGGGTCGTTAACGAGCGTTTCTTTCAGTCCAGACGATAAGCGCCTGGCTACCGGAAGCGGGGACGGCACAGTCAACGTCTGGGAGACGTTGTCTGGCACGGCGTTGCTTACTCGGAAAGGGGACACCGCAGTCAACGAGATAGCCTTCAGCCCGGACGGGAGCCGTTTTGCCACGGGGAGTAATGATGGGATCGCTAGAGTGTGGGATGCTTCCTCCGGGGTGGAACTGCATCGTCTCACGGGTCACACCGCCCAGGTTTTGTGTGTCGCCTTTAGTCCTGACGGAAGACATCTGGCCACTGGCAGCTCGGACCGAACTGTGAAAATCTGGGACATTGCGTCTGAGAAAGCGATCCTGACTACGGACCTCTATGAAAACCAAGTCACGAGCGTGGCGTTTAGTCCCGATGGAGGTCGCCTGGCTACTTCCAGCCTGGACGGATCGGCTATCGTCCGCGATACCGCAACCGGGCGTGAGTTGCGAAAGCTGCCTGGCCACGTGATGGCGATCACCGCTGTCGTGTTCAGCAAAGATGGAACGCGTATTGCCACGAGCAGCTCGGACCGAACCGCGAAAGTGTGGGACGCGGCTTCGGGTCGCGAGCTGTCTAGTTACACGCATAATAACGTTGGAGTCGCAGACGTGGCGTTTAGTCCCGATGGACGGCACCTGGCGACGGGATCGGACGACGGCATGGTGCGCCTCATACCTCTGGATCTGGAAGAATTGTTGAACCTGGCTAGCTCGAGGAAGACTCGCGAATTAAGGCCCGAGGAGTGCCGGAAATACCTGCACTCCGAGTGTCCCGCTCTTCCAGCGAAATAGGGCCGAGCCCAGCCTGGAATCGAGACCCGCTCCGGACACGTCGGCTTTCCAGAAACAAGTAACTCTTAAGTCGTCAATTTGTCTGATCGGTTGGGAGGATGTTCGGTCTTAAACAGGTTCTCGAACACCTCCCGCAGTTTATCAGTGGCTTGCTTGGAAAACATGCCTGCCAAGCCGGCGATCGCCGCCACGCCATAGGGGCTAAGCGCACCAGCACCGGTTGCGCCCCCGATCAATCCTCCTCGCACGGCGAAGTAAACGATCAGAGACCAAGCAACACCGATGAACGGCCTCAACACATACCACCAAGTCCAACTCGCATAGAGCTATCGGCTGCCAATAAAATCAGCGAAAGAGGTTGCCGCGTGGATGTAACTCCCGAGGGCGCCGGTGAGGACGACAATTAACAGGTAGCGTATTTCTGGTGTCAGGTAAAAGTGGAGTTTGTCCCAAAAACAGCGATCTGCTCGGTAGAGTCCACGGGAACCTTGCCTGGCCAAATCTTGATGAGCAGATACACCAGAATCAAGTTGAGCAGCATCATGTACAGCCCGAAGGCCACGCGAACAGCTTGGTGCATCGATTCAGGCGAAAGTTCGGATGGGACAGGAGCCGGATCTGCTGTCATTGGAAGCTCCTTCATTGATGAGATCGTGGGATCTGCCGAAGCTGGCATTGCGTGTAAATTCTATATCTATAGGGGCAGCCACGCTGAACGCACCTACAAATAAACCCGCGGCCTGGTTAGGCTTAGGCTGGATTTGCCTGGGTAGCGTCGCGCGCCCAGATTTCTGGGCGCAAACACCCGGTGGTCTTGCCGATCCGTGCGCCTGTCCATCACTGAGGAACTCCCCCGGGTACGACCGCGACGTCAATGTCATGGCTCTGATAACCGCCATTCCTTGTGCAGTCGCTGTCACTGAGGCCCGAGATGCGCGACTCGGCACAACCGACGATTCGTGAGTCGTGTTGCCTGGGCGGACCCTTATCTGCGATTGGCTACGATGGGTCGTCCTGTTTTCGCGGCGTTAGCGCGTCATCGCCAAACGCTGCAACAACTGCCGAAATCGGGCATCGGAACCAATATCGTCAAAGGCTGGCTCGACTTTCAGGTAAGTCAGCTTGCTGTCGCGCTCGTCATAGGCCCGCTCTAGCCAAACAATAGATTGGTCTTTGTCTCCCAGCCGGGCATAGATCAGTGCGATGTTGTAAGGGGAAACGTAGCCGCGCTTGGAAAGTTCCTGCAAGCCCCCCAGCCAGCTTTGCAACACCCCGCTGTACCCGGATGCCCGGTAGTCCTCCCCGATGGCTGCCGCAAACTCGGGATTACCTGAGAGCGTTAGCACATTTTGCAGTTCGCCTACCGCTTCCTTATACATCCCGCTTTGGGCGTATGCTTCTTCAATGGCACGCTGTGCGGGTACGAAGTTTGGATCCATATCCAGCGCCTTTTTGATTTGTTCTATCGCCGGTTCGTATTGCCGCGCAAAATACAGCTGAAGGCCGACGCCCGTGTTGATGAGGAGGGAAAGCGGGTCCAGGTGTTGCGCCTTCCTCAATTCCAACTTGGCTTCTTCAAAGCGCCCCATCCTCGAGAGAAAATCGCCGTACCACTGGTGAGCGATTGCTGAGTTGGCATCAAGCTGAATGGCCCGTTTGAATTCGGTTTCGGCACCCAGCCAGTCCCAATCGTAATTCTCCCGAACCAGAGCCAACGAAATGTGCGCCTCGGGCAGCCGGTCATCAATTGCGAGGGCCTGCATTGCCGTAGATCTGGCACTTTGCCAGACTGTCTTGGGAGCCACATATCCGGAGTTACCCAAAAAACTGTAACTGTCAGCAAGACCCGCATAGGCAAGAGCGTACTTCGGATCTCGCTCTACAGCTTGCTTGAAATAATCGCTGGCCTTTCGGAAGCCTTCTTCTGTCCACTTGTTCCGGTAATAAAGACCCCGAAGGTAAAACTGATAAGCGTCGGCGTTCTCGGTATAGTGCTTGGCTAACAGCAGCGCCTGCTGACCGGCAGGTTTGGGCCGTAGGATGTCGTAGATCCCCTTTGCAATTTCTTCCTGGACGCCAATGAGGTCACCAACGCTTCGGTTGTATTGTTCACCCCACAATTCTGATCCATCGGCCACACTGACCAAGTCCGTTTGAATCGTCAAGGTATCTCCACGCAATGAAACCCGACCCAGAAGAACGGCGTCGACATTGAGGTCCTGTCCGGCTTTCTGTGCGCTGACCTCTCGGCTTTTGTAGCCGAACACGGTGCCGCGTGCCATCACGCGGAGTTCAGGCACACGGGAAAGGCTGCCGATGATTCCGTCGGTGACGCCATCGGCGAGGTACTCAATATCGGGGTCTGCACGCGCGTTCACGAACGGCAGCACGGCGATAGAGTGGATTCGTCCGGACCCGAACCCAGCCCGCACTCGCTGGCGCCAACTGCGTGGAGCCAGGGCAGTAAGCAACCCCAGCAAAAGGCATACCACGCCGGCAGCGATGAGCGTTCGCCGGTTCCAGGGAACCTCAAAATGGGCCGGCACCACTGTGGCGGCGCCTCCAGAGGATTCCTTGTCACGCTTGACGCGCTGCAGGTCGGCGCAAAGTTCCGCGGCGGACTGATAGCGCAGACCGCGATCTTTTTCCAGCAATTTGGCGATGATCCGGCTCAAGTCCGGTGCCAAATCGGGATTCAGCCGAATGGCTGGAATCGGTGTACGATTCAAGATCGCTTCAAAGACGACAGCCTTGGTTCCCCCAGCGAAGGCGAGTCTCCCGGTAGCCATTTCATACAGCACTGCACCCAGGGAGAAGAGATCGCTGCGTCGATCCAGATCTTCCCCCCGGGATTGCTCCGGCGACATGTACACTACCGTTCCGAGTGCGACCCCCATGCTAGTCAAAGGCTCCGCCAGTCCCAGAGTGGGTAGATCTAAGACTCGCGCTCCTTCCACGATGTGTTTCGGAGCTGGTATTAACTTGGCCAGACCGAAATCCAGCACCTTTGCTTGCTCGCGCCGCGTTACAAAAATATTCGCCGGCTTGAGATCTCGATGGATGATCCCAGATTCGTGGGCAGCCTCAAGCGCATCGGCTATCTGGATGGCAATGTCGAGGATCTTTGCGCTGTTCAGTGGCTTACCCGTGATCAGGTGTTTGAGCGTTTTCCCTTCCAGAGACTCCATCACGATGAAGGGGGCGCCTTCCCATTCGTCAATTTCGTGAATCGTGCAGATGTTGGGGTGATTAAGACCAGAGGCGGCGCGTGCCTCACGCTGAAATCGCTGCAAAGATTGACGGTCGCGCACCAGTTCTGGAGGCAGGAACTTGAGGGCTACGTTCCTGCCCAGCTTGAGGTCGAGGGCGCGGTACACCACCCCCATGCCGCCGCCGCCGAGACGCTTCTCTATCCGGTAGTGAGAAATGACCTTGCCAACCATATGCGACCCGCGGCAGGTCCGCCATGTTAGGACGCGGTTACCAGTAAGTCAACGCGTTGACGGGGTATCTCTACTTCACGGGAAAAATGGCCCCAGGGTAACGGATTAGTTAATCGTATGTACTGACACGTAAACAATGGTGGGTGCAGCGGGCGCGAGCGGGGCCGGAGGCGCAGACGTGGAACATTTGCCAACACTCTTGGGTAGCAAAACACATTCATCAGAAGAGCGTCGGAACTCATGCAAGTGTCCAGCTCCGTCCAATGTCACATCTCGCGGCGACGAAGGGATCGTGGGGCGCTGGTATGGACTTTGGCCAAGCGGCGCACCTCATTGTGGGTTCGAAGTGATGGCCGCGTAAGCTCGCTGGCAGGAAGTTCGAAGCAAACAACTGACCCTTTCGCCATAGCTCGGGCAGTGCGGGAGCGACAGAGCCTCAGCGCGGATCATGCGGAAGATAGACGGCATGTTCTCAAGTAGCGCCCCGCGCCTCGAACGAAAGGGTGTAGTACAAAAACTAGAACAAACTCTGCGGCGCGAGAATGCCTCATCAATCTGCATGTTGC
>Ga0137418_10001608_pt1 | contig 20859 bp, 17 predicted proteins | sample CZODoug3_1_2_16f_FD_122242 | JGI IMG/M metagenome (GOLD analysis project Ga0137418, IMG submission 122242) | Vadose zone soil fungal communities from Angelo Coast Range Reserve, California, USA - CZODoug3_1_2_16fungal (Hybrid Assembly) | ecosystem: Environmental > Terrestrial > Soil > Vadose...
GGTGTCGAACTCCGGTTTCAACTTGGACGGGACGGCCTGCACCGGCCCCGCGTCCTTGCGCTGCGGGTTCGTGGCCCGGCCGTTCACCAGGAACTCGTAGTGCAGGTGCGGCCCGGTGGACAGACCGGTCGAGCCGACGTACCCGACGGTCTGGTCCTGGGTCACGCGCTGCCCGACGTGGAGGCCCTTCGCGAAGCTCGAAAGATGACCATAGCGGGTTCGGATGCCGTTGGCGTGGCGGATCTCGATCAGGTTGCCGTAGCCGCCTTCGCGTCCGGCGAATGTGACGATGCCGTCGGCGGTGGCGCGGACCGGCGTGCCCCAGGCGGCGGCGTAGTCGGTGCCCTGGTGGCTGCGCCAGCGGTTCAGGATCGGGTGAAAGCGCCCCCCAAACCGGCTCGAGATGCGGCGGTACTGGAGCGGGGCGCGCAAGAAGGCGCGGCGCAAGGAGCGACCCTTGTCATCGTAGAAGCCGCCGCGGGCCGTCTCGCCCTCGAAGTAGAACGCGTAGCTGGGTGTCGCGGCGACGTCGACGCGCGCGGCGAGGATGCGCCCGAAGCGCCGCTCGCCCTCGGGCGACTCGAGACGCTCGATGAGCACTTCGAAGCGGTCACCCGGACGGATATCGCGCGTGAAGTCGACCTCCCAGTCGTACACGTCGGCGATCGCCCAGGCCAGGGCGATGCGCTCCTTGCTCGGCAGAAATGAATCGGGGACAGCCCCGTCGAGCGCGTCGTACAGGTTCGACTGGATGACGCCGGTCGCCCGCAGCCGCGTCTTGGTCCAGGGAATCGTCTCGACGGTCTCGCTCCAGCCGGAATCGCCGCCGAGCCGCGTCATCCACAGCCGCACCTCGGGCCCGGTCCGGACGCCGAGCCGCTGGGTGACCGAGTCGCCCTTCAAGCGGCGCAGCTGGAAGACGAGCCCGGGCCGCAGTCGGCGCGCGTCGAGGGCGTGGGCGGCGCGAAGCAACGCGACGTAGTCGCGGCCCGTGATGCCGGCGCGGGTGAGCAGATCCGACATGGTCTCACGAGCACGCAGCGTGTCGGCCCACTCGTCGTAGGCGCTGGTCACCACGATGGCGGGCGCGGTCAGCAGGCGGCGCGCGGACCACGCCTCGTGCGCAGCCCAGAGCAACCCGGCCGCGGCGAGGCTGCCGGCGACGACGTAATGACTCGCGCGCCAGGCCATCAGTCCATCTGGCGCCGGATGAACGTGGGGATCTCCATCTCGTTGAGCTCCGGATTCCCCGGCGGGGCCGAGGGCGGAGCCGACGGACGCTCCTTCACGAATCCCGGCGGCGGCGGCGGCGTGGGGCGTGCGCCACGCTCGCGGAACGGCAGGACCCCCGGAGCTCCACGGCCCGGTGCGGCCGCGTCGGCGAGGGCGCCGCTCTTGTCGAATCCGGTGGCGATGACCGTGATCCGGACCTCGCCGTGCATCGCGGGGTCGTTCACCGCGCCGAAGATGATCTCGGCTTCGTCGCCTGCGGCGTCGTGAATCGCTTCACTGATTTGGGTCACCTCGCCCAGCGTGAGGTCCTCGCCGCCGGTGATGTTGATGAGGACGCCGGTCGCGCCCGCGATGGAGATATTGTCGAGCAGCGGGCTCGAGATCGCCTGCTGCGCGGCTTCCATCGCGCGGTTCTCGCCGCGGCCGGTTCCGGTGCCCATCAGCGCCGCGCCGCCGTTCTGCATCACGGTGCGCACGTCGGCGAAGTCGACGTTCACGAGGCCGGTGACGCAAATCAGCGACGAGATGCCCTGCGTCGCGTGTAGCAGCACTTCGTCGGCCTTCTTGAGGGCATCCTGGAACGGAATGCCCTTCCCCACCACGGCGAGCAGCCGCTCGTTGGGGACGACGATCATCGTATCCACGTGCTTGCGCATCTCGGCGATGCCCATTTCGGCCTGGCGCATCCGCTTCCGCCCCTCGAACAGGAACGGCTTGGTCACGATGCCGATCGTGAGCGCGCCCAGGTCGCGCGACACCTGCGAGATGATGGGCGCGGATCCGGTCCCGGTCCCGCCCCCCATGCCGCACGTGACGAAGACGAGATCCGCGCCCTGGAGGGCGTGGAGCACTTCGTCGCGGTTCTCTTCGATCGCCTGGCGGCCGATCTCCGGCCGTGCCCCGGCGCCGAGCCCGCGCGTGAGCTTCTTGCCGATCTGGATCTTGACGTCGGCTTTGTTGTTGAGCAGCGCCTGGGCGTCGGTGTTCACGGAGATGAACTCGACCCCGCCGACGTGCTCGTCGATCATGCGGTTCAAGGCGTTGCCGCCGCCCCCGCCCACGCCGACGACCTTCATCCGCGCGTTCTGCGTGACTGTTTCTTCGAGTTCGAAGATCATGGCTCTCCCCTAGAAGAAATCCTGCAGCCACCGCTTGAGCGGCCCGAACCATTTGTCCACGCCCGTCCCGCCGAACAGCACGCCCGGCGCGGCGCCGTGCGCCACTTTGCGCGCCGCGTACAGCACCAGCCCGACCGGCACCGCGTAGCGCGGCGCCTCCACGCTGTCCACGAGGCCCGAGATGCCGAACTCGGGGTGTCCAGCGCGCACCGGGACCGCGAACGCTTCGCGCGCCAGCTCCGCCATCCCGGGGAGGTGCGCCGTGCCACCCGTCAGCACGACCCCCGCGGGCAGCTTCCCCGCGCCGAACCCCGCTCGCTCGAACTCCCGCCCCACCAGCTGGAAAATCTCGTCCACGCGCTGGTGGATGATGTGCGCGAGCAGCTCGCGCGACGCCTGCCGTGCCCCCTGCCCGGGCGTCGACGGCAGGTTGATCATCTCCGCGGCATCCACCAGCGGCGTGTACGCCGCCCCGTGCCGCTCCTTCAACCGCTCGGCGTCCGCCTGGGTCACGCCGAGGCCCTGCACCAGGTCGTTCGTGACGTGCGCGCCGGCATACTTGAGCGAGGCCAGGTGCCGAATCTTGCCGTCGTGAAAGATCGCGACGCCCGTCGAATTGCCGCCTACTTCGACCAGCGCGACCCCCAGCTCCTTCTCGTCGTCGGTCAGCACCGCGTACGATGCCGCCAGCGGCTCGAGCACCAGGTCGGCCACGCGGTACCCGGCGCGCTGCACGCTCTTGCGCAGGTTCTGCGCGGCGGTGGACTGCACCGTCACCAGGTACATCTCGACCTCGAGCCGCGTGCCCGTCATGCCGACGGGATCCGAGATGCCGCGCTGCTGGTCCACGACGTACTCCTGCGGGATGTCGTGCAGCAGCTCGTGATCCCGGCCGAGCGAGACCGCCCGCGCCACCTCATTCACGCGCGCCACGTCCTGGGCGCTGATCTCGTCGCGGCTCACCGCGACCACGCCCGCCGAACCGCGCGCCGACACGTGCTCGCCGGCGATGCCGCAGGTGACGTCCGCCACCTTCACGCCGGCCATGCGTTCGGCGTCTTTCAGCGCGGCGGCCACGGAGCGCGTGGTCTCGTCGATGTCCCGCACCATGCCGCGCCGCACGCCGCTGTTCTTGGCCAGGCCCACCCCGAGCACCTTGGCGAGCGGCGAGCGCGGCAGATCCCCCACCACCTCCGCGATCACCGCGCACGTCTTGGTGCTGCCGAGATCGAGCCCGGCAACAAGGCGGCGCTCCGCCATCAGGCGCTCGCCTTCCGGCGCACCACCACCTGGCCGGCGTAGCGCGCGTCCAATTCGGCATAGCGGCGCGCTTTCGCGGCCAGATCTCTCGCGACCAGCACCACGGCCTGCACGACCTCCGGCCCGGCATCGCGCGCCAGCAGCACGCGGTGGGACCCTAATTCCAGAAGAACGTCGCCGCGCGCTCCGAAACGCCGCGCGGCATCGATGGCTTGAAACAACACCGGATCGAACGCCTGAATCCGGGCCAGCACCTGCACGATCCCGCTGTCGGCGACCTGCGCGATCGGGAGATCGAGTCCTCCGCCGCTCGCGGCATGCGCCGGATCGAACGGCAGTGCCCGCCCCGCCGCATCCACCGCGACGAGCCCGCCCGCGCCGGGGACCAGGGCGACCGGCTCCACTTCCTGCACGATCACCTTCAAGGCCGCCGGCAACCGTCGCGCCACACGCGCGTCCGCCACGCCGGCCAGTCCACGCACGCGATCGGCGAGCAGTCGTGTATCGTCGAACACGCTCGCCCGGGGCGCGAGCCGCAGCGCCGCCAGCACCGCGTCGGGATCGAGATTCTTCACGCCCACTACCTCGACCTGCCGGACGCGGAAAAACGCCAGGTGCCGGAGTACCGGCGGCGCCGCGAGCCACAGCGCCAACGCACCCAGCACCGCTCCGCCCCACCAGAGGACGCGCCGCGGCAAGCGCAGCTTCACGTCCGCCCCGCCTTCAAGATACCTAGGAGCTCGGGACCGACGCGGGTCACGTCCCCCGCCCCCAGCGTGAAGACCACATCCCCGGTCCGGACCGCCCGCGCCACGTGGCTCGTGAGGTGGGCGCGGTCGCGCACCGCCACCGTCGCCGCGCCGGCGCGGATCGCACTGCGCGCCACCAGGTCGTGCGTCACGCCTCCTCCCGCCGGCGGCTGCTCGCGCGCCGCGTAGATCGGCGCCACCACCACCACATCCGCCGCGGCCAGCGCCTCGCCCAGCGCCACCCCGTGCAGCGCGGTCCGCGAGTAGAGGTGCGGCTGGAACACGGCCACCACGCGGCGGCCGGGAAACGCCTGCCGCGCCGCGGCCAACGTCGCCGCAATCTCGGTCGGGTGGTGCGCGTAGTCGTCCACGACCGTCACGCCCCCTGCCTCACCCAACCGCTCGAACCGCCGCCCTACACCGCCGAACGTCGCCAGCGCCTTGGCGCCGGCCGTCACGTCGGCCTCGACCGCATGCAGCACCGCGAGAGCCGTGGCCGCGTTGCGAACGTTGTGCACGCCCGGCACGGCGAGTCGCAAGGGCACCGACGTTCCACCCGGCAGATCCACCGTGGCGCGCGATCCCGCCGGCTCCTGCACGACGTCGCGGATCCGCACGTCCGCATCCGCGCCCAGCCCGACCCGCCACACCGGAACGCCGAGCCGCGCCGCCACCCGGCCCGCGCCCGCGTCGTCGCCGCCCACAATCACCTGTCGGGCGCGCCCCGCGAACTCCACAAAGGCATCCTCGAGCGCCGCGACCGTGCCGTAACACTCGAGATGATCGGCTTCGACGTTGTTCACGACCGCCACCGTCGGCGTCAGCGACAAGAAGGAGCGGTCGTACTCGTCGGCCTCCACCACGAACAGATCGTGCGAGCCGACCAAGGCATTGCCGTGCCACGCAGCGACGCGGCCGCCGGCGAGTCCCGTGGGGGTTCGCCCGGCGGCCGTGAGTGCCTCCGTGACCATTACCGTGGTGGTCGTCTTACCATGTGTCCCAGCAACCGCCACGACGGTCTCGCCCCCGGCCACCAGCTCCCCCAAGGCGTCGGCGCGACGCACGACCGGAATGGCCAGGGCACGCGCCCGCTGCAACTCGGCATGGTCCGGTGGCACCGCCGCCGTGACCACCACCGCCCGGGCTCCGTCGACATGGCTCGGGTCGTGCCCCCGCCACACCGGAACCCCCAGGGCTGCCAAATCGGCGGCGCCTGCAGGGTCCGTGTCGCATCCCGTTATGGCTACTCCGAGGTGCCTGGCAATGAGGGCCAGCGCGCTCATCCCCGCTCCGGCTATGCCCATGAAGTGAATCGGGCGGGGATCCCCGGGTCGAAACAAGGTCATCTGTGGTGGGCTAGTATAGCGAATCTACTAAACTTGCGAAAGAGCTTGAGGTTAGCAGACCAGTGTCAAAATCTTCGACATCATCACCCGGGCGGCGTCGGGGTGTCCCCGGGTCCGGGCGGCGGACGCCAGGGACGCGAGTCGACGGGGATCGGCGACCAGCGTCGTGACGACGTCGGCGAGTGACTGCGGCGACAGGTCTCGCTCCGGGAGAAGAACGGCGGCGCCCGCGTCGGCGAGGGCGCGCGCGTTGAACGTCTGGTGATCGGCGGCCGCGCTCGGCAGCGGCACGAGGACACTCGCTTTGCCCCACGCGCACAACTCCGCGACGGTGCCGCCGGCACGAGACACAACGAGATCCGCGGCGCGATAGGCCGGCGCGATCGGATCGAGAAACCCGCGCACGACGACGCGACCCGGCGTTTCAAGGTGCGCGTACCGCGCGTGGTGGGTGAGTCCGGTGCCCCAGATGACGTTGATCCCCTCGAGTGCACCTCGATCGAGCGCGCCCGCGACGGCTTCATTGATCGGACGCGCGCCCTGGCTGCCACCGATCACCAAGACGGTGGAACGATTCGCCGGCAACCCGAAGTCCGCCAGCGCCGCGGCGCGGTCGCCGGGCTCCGGTGGACGTACCGGGTTCCCGGTCACACAGATTTCCGTCGTCGCACCGGGAGACAGGCGGGCACGCGCCTCCGGGAACGCGAGGTGAATCTGGCGCGCGCGGCGGGCGAGGAGACGCGTCGCGAGACCGGGAAACGCATTTGCTTCCTGGAGGACGGTGGGAATGCCGGCGCGCTGCGCGCGCCACACGACGGGCCCCGCGGCGTACCCCCCGGTCCCGATCACGATCGCCGGCCGCTCGCGCGCCAGCACTCGGCCCGCCGCGCGCCAGGCACGCACGGCGATCAAGGGCCAGCGCCAGTTGCGCCACCAGGTGCGACGGTACAGCGGCTCCACCGGGAGGAGGTGGAACGGGAACGGATGGCGGGGGAGGATCTGTGCCTCGAGGCCACGCTCCGCTCCCACGAGCACGGCCTCGTGCCCTGCGTCGGTGGCCGCGCGCGCGAGCGCGAGGGCCGGCATCAGATGGCCGCCCGTGCCACCGCCCGCAATCAAGATCTTCACCCGGCGGCCGCGCCGCGCCTCCGTCCCCGCGCCACGCTCACGAGGACGCCCGTCGCCGCGAGGGCGACGATCAGTGAGGAGCGACCGTAGGACATGAACGGCAAGGTCACACCCGTCGCGGGGATCACGGCGAGGGTGACGCCGAGGTGCAGCACGACACTCAGGCCGATCATCACGGTGATGCCGGTGGCGAGCAGCTGGCCGAACAAGTCGCTCGCCGTGCGCGCGATGCGGAAGCCGAGCCAGAGGAACGTCCCGAACAGGAGCGCGATGACCAGCACGCCGAGGAAGCCCCACTCCTCTCCGATGGTGGAGAAGATGAAATCCGAGTAAGCGTACGTGAGGTAGCCGAGCTTCTGTTGCCCCTGCCCCACGCCGACGCCGACGAGTTGACCCGCCCCGATCCCGATGAGCGATTGCTTCACCTGCCACGTGGCTTCGGTGGGCGCCGCGCCGGGATTCAGGAACGTGAGGACGCGGGCGAGCCGGTACTGCGCACTCGCCACCGCGCCGTACAGCAGCGGCGTGGCCGCGCTGCCGACCAGGAGGAAGTGGCCGATGCGCGCGCCCGCGGTGAACAGCACCGTCCCCGCCAGGATCGCGACGAGCAACGCCATCGACAGGTTGGGTTCGAGGAAGATGAGTCCGATGATCGGAACGAGGATGACCAGGAACGGCAACACGCCGTGCTTGAACGTGCGGATCTGCTCGCCCTTTTTGGCGGCGAGCATCGCGCACCACACCACGACAGAGAACTTGGCGAGCTCGGAGGGCTGCAGCGAGAACGCGCCCAGGCTCACCCAGCGGCGGGCGCCGTTGATCGTCGGCGTGATGGCGTGCGTGAACGGCAGCAGCGGGATCAAAAGCAGGAACGCCGTGACGCCGAGCAGCGGCCACGCCCACTCGCGCCATTTCCGGTAGTCCACGCGCGCCAGGATGGTCGCGAGCAGGCCGCCCACGGCCGCGCCCACGGCCTGGCGCAGGGCGAAGGTCGCTCCCACCTGGCCTCCGCCCCCGGTCGCGACCAGGCTCGACGCGCCATAGACCGCGGCGAGTCCGAACACGACGAGCACCGCGGCGACTACCGTGATGAGGCGACTCTCCCAGGCGCGGTCGGTCACATCGCCTCCACCAGCCGCCGAAAGGTGGCGCCGCGCTCCTCGTAATTCTTGAACATGTCGTAGCTCGAGCACGCGGGAGACAGGAGCACCGCGTCGCCGGGCCGGGCCGCGCGACGCGCTCGCACCATCACGTCCTCGAAGGTCGTGCCGCGCTCGAGCGGCGTCCGGCCCTTCAGGTCCTGCTCCACGAGCGGCCCCGCTTCGCCGTAGGCGATCACGAGGCGGGCGCGGTTGGCGAGCAACGGGGCGAGCCGCGTGTATGGCTCGCCCTTGTGGCGGCCACCGAGCAGCAGCACGAAGGGACGGCTCATCGCCTCGATCGCCACGACCGTCGAGGCGATGTTCGTCGCCTTGGAGTCGTTGATCCAGAGGACCCCGTTCACCTCGCGCACCGCCTCGAGACGGTGCGGCAGCGCGTGGAACGAACGCAGGCCTGCGCCGATGAGCCCGGGCGGCACGCCCGCTTCGTGGACGGCGAGCGCCGCGGCCAATGCGTTCGCGACGTTGTGGTCGCCCAGTAGATGCAGCTCCTCGCGCCGCAGAAGCGCCGCGCCGCCCAGGCGCAGGACGCCGGCCCCGCCCCCGCCCCTCCCGGCGTCATACCACGCCTCGGCCGGTTGCTTGAGCGAAAAGAGCGCACGCCGCCCCGCGACTCCCCGCGCCAGGTCCAGGACCGTGGGGTCGTCAGCGTTGAGGATCCACACGGAGGACGGGGCCGCGTTTTGAAAGAGCAGCCGCTTGTCCGCGTAGTAGGCGTCGACGGACGGATAGCGGTCCAGGTGGTCGGGGGCCAGGTTCGTGAGGATGCCGACGTCGGGGGCGAAGTGGGGGCTGTCGTGCAGCTGAAACGACGACACCTCGACGCTGAGCCAGCGGTACCGGTCCCCCGCCAAGGCCACGTCGGCGAGGGGGCGGCCGATGTTCCCCGCCGCGGCCGCCTTCAGACCCGCCGCCGCGAGCAAGTGGGCGACGAGCGCCGTCGTCGTCGTCTTGCCATTCGTGCCGGTGATCGCGATGACGTGGGTATCCTCCATGGCGGCGACGGCGCGGAACCCCAGGTCGAGCTCCGAGACGATCTCGACGCCCGCCTCGCGTGCGGCCGCGAGGGGCGCGGCGTCTGGAGGCACACCGGGGGAAACGACGACCCCCGCCGCCGCCCGAATCTTCGCGAGATCGTGCCGCCCGAGGTCCACCTCAACGCCGGCCAGCCCGCGCAGCGCCTCGGCGGCCGCACCCGCGTAGGGATGGTCCGAGCCGTCGCTGGCGTAGACGCGGACACCCTCGCGCGCGAGCAGGCGCGCCGCCGCCACGCCGCTCTTCCCCAGGCCCACGACGGCGACGACGCCCCCTCCCTTCCGCCACGCGTCGGGCAGGATCATCGCACCTTGAGCGTCGCGAGGGCGATCATCGCGCACAGCACGCCGAGGATGTAGAACCGCATGACGACCTGGGGCTCCGCCCAGCCGAGCTTCTCGAAGTGATGGTGCAGCGGCGCCATGCGGAAGACTCTGTGCGCATCCGCGTACTCTTTGCCGCGGCGCTTCTTGTTCCAGCGATACACGCCGGTCTGCAACATCACGGACACGGTTTCCGCCGCGAATACGCCGCCCGCGATGAGCAGCAGGAATTCGGCCTTGAGGAGGATGGACACGGTCCCCAGCGCTCCCCCGATCGCCAGCGCGCCCGTGTCGCCCATGAACACCTGAGCGGGGTGCGCATTGAACCACAGAAAGCCGAGTGCCGCGCCCATCAGCGCGCCGCAGAAGATCGCGAGCTCCCCCGCACCGGGCAGGTGCAACACGAGCAACCAGCGCGCCGCATCGACGCGGCCGAAGAGATAGGCGAAGATCGCAAACGACCCGGCGACGATCGCCGTGAGTCCGGCCGCGAGCCCATCGAGCCCATCGGTGAGGTTGACCGCATTCGAGCTCCCGGTGATCACGAGCGTGACAAACGCGACGTACACCGGCCAGGGCAGCACCAGCAGGACGTACTTGAGGAGCGGGAGCTGCGTCGAGGCGGGGTCGACACGCGCGGCGAGCGGAAACAGAATGAGGTAGACGCCGAGGGCGATGCCGAACGACACCTGGCCCGCGAACTTCCAGCGTGCCACGAGCCCCTGCGACTTGCCGCGAACGATCTTCAGGTAGTCGTCGAGAAAGCCGATCGCCCCCATCCACAGCATCGCCGCGATCGCGACGATCACGTAGCGGCTGTCGAGGCGCGCCCAGAGGAGCGTGGGCACCAGGGTCGCCAGAATGATGATGATCCCGCCCATCGTCGGCGTGCCGCGCTTCTCCTGATGGCTCGCGGGTCCTTCGGCCCGCACGACCTGCCCCACCTTGCGCTCGCGCAGGCGGCGGATGATCCACGGCCCCAGCACGAACGCCAGCAGTAACGCGGTGACCGTCGCCCCCGCCGCTCGAAACGTGATGTAGTTGAAGAGATTGAAGAGGATGTGCTGGCGGGCGAGCGGGGCGAGCAGGTGATAGAGCACGAGGGGGAGACCCCTTCAAGTGAGGTGGCGCAGCACGCGCTCCAAGGCGACGCCGCGCGACGCCTTGAGCAACACGATCTCGTCGCCGCGCAGTGCCGCCTTGAGTAGCGGCCCCAGCGCTTCGGCGTCCGGCGCGGTGATGAGCCGCTCGCCCAGTCCCTGACGGTATGGCTCGAACGCAGGGACGAAGTCCCCCACCGCCGCGATCACCGCCGGGGCCGGTAGGAAGCTCATCAACTCGCCGGCCACGAACGCGTGTAATCTTGCACTCTCGGGTCCCAACTCCAACATCGAGCCCAGCACGACGACCAGCCGCCGGCGCCGCCGGGCGGCATAAGCCAGTGCCGTCTCCAGGGCCGCCACCATCGAATCGGGGTTGGCGTTGTAGCTGTCGTCGATGATCAGGAGGCCGTTCCGGGATACCAGGCTCCCCCGCCCCGGGGGGATCTGCACTCCCCGCAGACCGGCCAGCGCGTCCTTCGGCTCGACGCCGGCCTCGCGGGCCACCGCCAGGGCGATCATCGCGTTGTCGACCTGGTGCAAGCCCAGGACTGGGAGCATGGCGGACCCACCCATCCAGTGGAGGACGGGGCGACCCGCGTCGTCGATATCCACTCTGTCGGGGTGCACATCGCCCATTTCGTCCCGGGCGGCCACGATGACTTTGCGGGCGCGCCGGCGCGCTTCCTTCGCCAGGGCCGGGCCGCTCCCCACCACGGCCACCGGCGCGCCGTCCAGCAACGACGCCTTCTCCTGGAGCAGCCGCTCGACGGTCCCGAAGCCCTCGAGGTGGGCGAAACCCACATTCGTGACCACCGCGATCGTGGGCTCGATCATGTCCCGGAGCGTCGCGATCTCGCCTGGAACGCTGGCGCCCGCCTCGACGACCAGCGCGTTCGTGTCCTCCGGCGCGGCCAGGATCGTCAGCGGGACGCCGACGAGATTGTTGAGGTTTCCGGCGGTCGCGTGCACGCGGCCCTTGGCGGTGAGGGCGCTGCGGATCATCTCCTTCGCACTGGTCTTGCCGCTCGATCCGGTGATCGCAACGACGGGAGTACCGGCCGGGAGGAGCCGTCGCCGCGCCCGCGCCAACAGGCCGAGCGCCGCGAGCGTGTCGACCACTTCGAACAACGGCAAGCCGGGCACCGCCGGCGTGCCGCGCCGCACCACGGCGCCGGCGGCGCCCGCGGCCTTCGCCTGGGCGAGAAAGTCGTGGGCGTCGAACCGCTCGCCTTTCAAGGCGACAAACAGGGTGCCGGGTGTCAGGTGTCGGGTGTCAGTGGTTACACCCGCAAAGGTGAGCGAGGCGGGTGGGAGGACGCCGAGCGCCTCCGCGACACGCGCGCTGGTCCAGAGCGTCACTGGGCGCCCAGCTCTCGCACGATCTCGCGCTCGTCGAACGGCTGCTTCACGGTCCCCACCACCTGGTAGGTCTCGTGGCCCTTGCCCGCGAGCAGCACCGTGTCCCCCAGGCGCGCCAGTTCGAGCGCCTGCGCGATGGCGGCGCGCCGGTCCGCCAGGCGATAGTGGGGGCGGCTCCCCATCCCGGCTTCGACCTCGTCGAGGATGCGCTCGGGATCCTCGGTGCGCGGGTTGTCGGAGGTCGCGATGGCGACGTCGGCGAGGCTGGCCGCGGCGGCGCCCATCGGCGCGCGCTTGCCCCGGTCCCGGTCACCCCCGGCACCAAATACGACAATGACCCGGCCGCCGGGCGCCGTGATGTCCCGAGTGGTCTCGAGCGCCCGTTCCAGCGCGTCGGGCGTGTGCGCGTAGTCGCGCAGCACCGTGCACGGGTCGGCGGCGATGCGCTCCATCCGGCCGGGCACTTGCGGCGCGGTGGAGAGCCGCTCGGCGACCTCGGCCGGACGCACGCCGAGCCCCACCGCGCAGGCTGCGACGCCCAGGGCGTTGGCGACGTTGAAGCGACCGAGCAGCGGCAGCGCCACCGCGTGACGCCCGGCGCTGGTCACGAGGGTGAAGCGTGCGCCACGCCCGTCCGCGACCACGTCCGCGGCCGTCACGTCCGCCTTGCCGCGCTCGCCGAAGGTGATGCGGCGCGGCGCGCGCGGCAGCTTGGCCCACGCCGCATCATCGGCGTTGACGACCGCCAGCCCGTCCGGCGCGAGATAGGCCACGAGGCGCGCCTTGGCGGCGAAGTAGGCCTCGAACGTCTTGTGGTAATCGAGATGGTCGCGCGTGAGATTCGTGAAAATCGCGGCGGCAAACACGAGCCCGTCCACGCGCCCCTGGTCGAGGCTGTGGGAGGATACCTCCATCGCCGCGCCTTTCGCCCCCCGCGCCACGAGCGTCGCGAGCGTGGCCTGCAGGTCGATCGGCCCCGGGGTCGTGAGGTTGCCCGCCTCGCTCTCGACGGGCGCACCGGCCGGGTCGAAGGCGCCCAGCGTGCCGATCGAACCCATCGGCCCAATCGCTGAAGGACCGCCCAGGACGTGCCGTGCCAACGTGACGGACGTCGTTTTGCCGTTGGTTCCCGTGACGCCGATCAACTTGAGCTGCGCCGCGGGCCGCCCGTACCACGTTTCGGCGGCGAGGGCCGCGGCGCGGCGACCGTCGCGCACCACGATCTGCGGGATGGCGACGGCCTGCGGCGTCTCGACGAGCGCCGCGGCGGCGCCCCGGGCCGCGGCGTCGGCGACGAACGCGTGCCCGTCCGCCGCCGCGCCCCGCACCGCGCAATACAAGGTGCCGGGCGTCAGGCGGCGTGTGTCAGCGGTGATGCCCGTGATCTCCGGCAGCGAGCGGGTCGGAGGAAGCCCCTGCGCGAGCAGCCCCGCGCGCGCGAGGGCGTCGACGATGGCGGCGAGGCGGCTCAGGGACGCGGCTCCGCGAACAACGTCACGGTCGAGCCTGCGGCGGCGCTGGCCCCCGCGGCCGGCCAGCTGTGGTGCACGACCCCCCAGCCTTTCACGACCACGCGGAACCCGCGGCGGTGCAGCGTGCGCGCCGCCTCCCGCAGGCGGCGCCCGGTGACGTCGGGGACGGCGCGCGCCGGCTGGGCGCTGGTGCTGTCGGGTGCGTACGGCACGCTGACCACGTAGGGGACGAGGCCGTCGGGCTCCTCGAGCGGCGCCCGCTCGGCCGTGGGCGCCACGTTCGAGAGGCGCGCGCGGTCGAGGGCGACGGTGCGGGCGGCGAGGGCCTGCTCGAGCATCGAGCGGGTGACTGGCGCCGCCGTTTGCGCCGCGAAATAGCTGCCCTTCTGCGGATTGTCGATCTTCATCACGACGACGATCTGGGGCTCGTCGGCCGGGAAGAGCGCCGCGAACGACGCCGTGTATTGTCCCGGCGCGTACCGCCCCTCGACGACGCGCCGCGCCGTACCCGTCTTGGCGGCAAGCTGGAAGTTGGCGAGGGCCGCGCGCTCGCCCGTCCCCCCCGCCTCGACCACGCCCCGCAGCAGGTCGCGCAGGCGGGCAGCTACCTGGGGAGAGACAGCCCGCCGCACCGGCTCCGGGCGATGCCGGTAGCGCACGGCGCCGGACGGATCCCGGACTTCGCGGATGAGCGTAGGCTGGAGCAGCACGCCGTCGTTGGCGATCGCGCCGTAGGCGGCCGCCAGCTGCAACGGTGTGACGGACAGCTCATAGCCGATCGCGAGGCTCGTCGAGCTCGGACCAGTCCACTCCCTCGGCAGCCGCAGCTTGCCTTGCGCCTCGGCGGGGAACTCGATCCCGGTGGGCGCGCCGACACCGAAAGCGCGCAGGGTCTCGTACTGCTCGTCGGGCTCGAGACGGGCGGCAAACTTGGCAAGCGCGATATTACTGGAAACGCGGATGGCGTCGGCGAGGGTGAGCGACGGCAACGGATGCTCGTCCGTCAGAGGCGTGGGCCGCCCGGCCATGCGATAGCTCCCGCCCTCACCCGACACGCGTTCCGTAGCGCGCACGCGGTTGTGCTCGAGCAACGCGGCCGCCGCAAAGATCTTGGCCAGGGATCCCGGCTCGAACGTCTCGGTGAATGCGCTGGGGCGCGCGGTTCCGTCTCGATGCCGTGACGCGACCGCGAGGACCTCTCCGGTCACCGGATCGAGCATCACGACGTCCCCGCCCTCGGCATCCATGCGATCCAGCGCATCATCCAGCGCCCGCTGCGCGATCTCCTGCAGCTCCGCGTCGAGGGTGAGCACGACGTCGTCGCCCGGTGTCGGCTCGGCGATGACGCGAGCCGGAGACTCGTATTCGCGGCCGGCCCGGTCTTTGAGGACGACCGCGGCCCCCGGTGTGCCGGAGAGGAGGCTGTCGAGCAGGCGCTCGAGGCCGGAGGCGCCGAGGCCGTCGTCGCCCACGCGCCCGATCACGGCGCGCGCGAATTCGGCGGAGGGATAGAAGCGGCGCAGCACGGCCTCGAGGTGCACGCCCCGCACGGCGCGCAGCGGTTGCACATCGAGCGAGGTGTATGGTCCGGCGAACCACGCGTAGCGGCGGCGCAGCGCACGGTCCAGCTCGCGCGGCGCAATGCGGAGGCGGCGTGCCAGCAGCGCCGCGTCGCCCCGTGGGTCGCGTAGCTCGTTGGGCGCGATCCCGACGTGGTACGTCTCCTGCGTCAGCGCCAGCGCGGTGCCGTGGCGATCCGACAGCATGCCGCGACGCGCCTCGAGCACGACCCGTTCGGTCCGTTGGGCCGCGGCCTCCGCGGCGTGCCGCCGTCCCTCCACGAGCTGCACCTGCGCCGCGCGCAGCACCAGCGCGGCCAGCGCGGCGAGCAGGCCGATCTGGACGACGCCGAGGCGGACGGCGGGTTTCGCCATCGTCAGCGCGGCGGGGAAACGGGAATGAGAATGATCTCGGTGTCCGCGGGGAGCCGGAGGCCGAGGCGCTCGGCGCGCGGCAGCAACACGGCGCGGCTGCCCGCGGTGCGCATGCGACGCTCCAGTTCGTCGCGCCGGCCTTCGAGCCCGGCGCGTTGCGCGCGCAGATCGGTCAACGCGCGGGCGGCGTTGAGTGACGCCGTCTGCCGCGCGATCACCGCCCACAGCGCGGCGAGGAGCGCCACCAGCCAGATCGCCAGCCAGTGACGGCCCTTAATCATCGCCACCAGCGCCGCCCGTCTCGAAGGCGCGGAACTGCGCCGACCGGGCCCGGATGTTTTCCGCCACTTCCGCGGCGCCGGCCACGATCGGCTTCTTGGTCAGCACGCGCCCCAGCGGATGCCCGCGGCACGTGCAGACGGGCTGCCGGGGCGGGCACACGCACGCCCGAGCCCAGTCGCGAAACAGATGCTTGACGATGCGGTCCTCGCCCGAATGGTAGGTGATGACCCCCAGGCGCCCCCCAACGTCCAGGGCGTCGCGGAGCGCGGGCAACGCGGCGGTCAGCTGCGTCAGCTCATCGTTCACCGCGATCCGCAACGCCTGGAACAGCCGGGCGAAATCCCCCGGGCCCGAGCGGGGCCCCAGCGTCGCCCGGATCGCGTTCACAAAATCGTCGCTCAGCGCGAATGGTGCGTTGAGCCGCCGGCGCAGCACCTCCCGCGCGAGCGCCCGCGCCCGCCGCTCGTCGCCGTAATCCGCGAACACGGCCGCGAGCCGCTCCTCGGGCCAGCTGTTGAGCACGTCGCGCGCGCTCGGCCCCTCGCCCGGCGTCATGCGCATGTCGAGCGGCGCTCCTGGACGAAAGGTAAATCCCCGCTCCGTGGTGTCGACCTGGTGCGAGCTGATGCCCAGGTCCAGGAGAACGCGGTCGGGCCGGAAGGCGCGGATGGCGACCAGGGCTTCGGGGGCACCATACGCGGCCGTGAGGTATTGGACACTGTCGCCGAGGCGGGCCCGTGCCGAGGCGATCGCAGCGGGATCGCGGTCGATGCCGAGCACCTCGGCGCCGGCGGCGGTCAGCAGGGCCGCGTGGCCCCCGCCCCCCAGGGTGGCATCGACGGCGCGCTGGCCCCCGGCCGCCCAATCGCGGACGGCGTTCGCGAGGACGGGGACGTGATATGTGGGGCTGGTGGACACCATCCAAAATACGACGGCCCCGCCTGTCGAAACAGGCAGGGCCGCATCTTGCATCCCGCGGGGCGGGTTCAGGCGGGGCTGACGGGGCTCGAACCCGCGACCTCCGGTGTGACAGACCGGCGCTCTAACCAGCTGAGCTACAGCCCCCTACTGCGGAGCGCCGGAATATAGACCGAGGGCGCAACCCAATTCAATGGCGCGTCAGAAATTCCGGCACTTGAACGCCTGTCGGACCTGCGCCCGCGCCTTCTCGTACTGGGCGACAAAGCCAAGCATCTGGTCCGCGGTCGGTGGGTGTACGCGGCGCCCGAGGGTCAAGGCCGCCTTGGTGCGATCCAACCGGTCGAAGATGGCCCTGGCCTTGTCGCAACGTTGCGAGTCGGAGGCCTTCAGTTTGGTCATTTCTTGATATGGCTTGCTGAGGGTCAAGACGGACGACAAACCATACCAGAAGCTGGCATTTACGCGCACCTGAAAGCGCGGTCCGACAGTGTCACCGGGTGAGCGCGGGGCGACCACCTGGAGCAGCGTGTCAAGCCAGACGTAGGCCCGGTCGTAGGCGGCGGCCTGCGCGATCTTCGAGCCGCCCGTGAGCATGATGACCGCAGCCGTGAGGCGCTGGGTCGAGTCGCTCGACACGAACCCTGGGCGCAGATAGGCACGGGCGGAGTCGACACGGTCGGCGAAGGCCTGCTGCAACGATCGTAGGCAGAGCGAGTCCTTGGCCCGCGTGCACGCCCCCGCTCGAGCGGTGTCGTACATCGCGTGATCGACGATCGTCTTCGCCACCAGAAGGCTGAGCTGCACGTCACTCCCCTGCTCCAAGGCAAGCGTCTTCTTGTAGATGATGACCGCCGAGTCCACCATCCCCGCCAGCTCGAACGCCCCACCGCGCGCCTTCAGGAAACGAATGCTCGTCGGGAATTGGCGGACGGCGACCTCCGTGAACTTGAGCAACCCTTGCGTGTCGGGAGGCTGCGCTGACTGCGCAGCGCCAATCGCCGTATTGAGGAACGACGTGTCCTTGGCGAGGGCGGAGTCGTGCTGCAGCTGTTGCGCGAGGCCCTGGACGGCGCACTTGTACAGCGAGCCTTCGATGCAGATGCGGGTTTTCATCTCGAGCATCTGCTGGTCCGCCGGGGCCACCTCGAGCCCGAGGTTGAGCAGGTCCACGGCGCGTTGATACTGTTTCATCTGGCGCAGCAACTGCACGATGCCGAGCAGGCGTGACGTGTTGCGCTTGTCGCCTTCCCACTGCCGAATGAACGCGTCGATCGCCTTGAGCGTATCGCCCTTCTGCTGCCAGTTCCGTGCGATGTTCTCCAGCGCCGTGCTGTTGAGCGGGTCGCCTTTCAGGGCCCGCTCCGACGCCGCGATGATGCTGTCCGGCGGCAGCCGCTGCGCTTCGTACACGGTAGCGATGCACAGGTAGGCGCCAGTCGACGTGGAATCGATGGTCAGCGCCTTCTGCGCCGCCGCGATCGCGCGTTGGAACTGTCCACGCTGGCGGTTCTGGGTACACTCGCGCGCCTGTTCACTCGCCCGGACGATCGTGTTGAGCCGCTGCGCGATGGCGTCTCCCAGCGCGATGACGGTGCCGGGGTTACCCGCGTTGACCACGAAGCTGCCCGCCATCCCGGAGCTGCCGATGTCGAAGGCGCGGACGTTGGCCGTCAGGACGCCGCCGCTGCGCGTGAGCGAGCCGTGCACGTACGCCTGCACCTGGAGGAAGCGCGCGAGCTGCCGCGCCTGCTGCTCGTCGAGCAGCCCGTCGCAGGGGAAGCCCGACGCGGTCAGCGCCTCGCACAGTTTGGCTTTGGTGATCACGAGGACTTTGTACTTGGCGAGCTGCGTGATGCGATCGCGCACGGCGTCCGCCAGCTGGATGCTCGTCGCCGAGTCGGCGGAGGCCGCGGTGAAAGGCAGCACCAGCAGTTTTTCGGTAGGTTGCTGGACGGCGAGCTGAGCCGAAGCCGTGCCGACAGCTCCCGCCATCAGTGCGACTACCCAACCAAACTGTCTCACGCGGTCAAACCTCCGTTGCAGTCTGCTACCCCGATGGGCGAAGAGGGATTCGAACCCCCGACATCCTGCGTGTAAGGCAGGCGCTCTGAACCGCTGAGCTATTCGCCCGGGCGACGGCGCGTCGCTAAAGGGCCAAGCCTACCGGAAAGAGTACGCAGTAGCCAAGGACGAGCAGAATGGGCGCGAGCGTCGTCGATCCCTTGGCCAGCAGCCAGTAGCCCACCGTGAGCGACACGATGGCGGCGGCGAGACAAAAATAATTCTTGGGTCCGAAACGCAGGCGCGAGCGCGCGAGGATCTGCTCTGGCATAGGGGCAGGAGTCTACGGGGCAATATCAAGCTCGTCAAGCAGTTGGCCATCGTCCAAAGTCGCGCGCCGGGCGCGGTCACGGCGCCGCCGCAACGTGACGAGCGCCGCCAGCACCGCGCCGATCGCGATCCAGAACAGGCTCATCGCGGCGGCCCAAGACAGCCAGCCATAGCGCGACGCGACGTCGCGCTGCCACCGTGCTTCGAAGTCCCCTTCTGTAACATGGTAGGTGGCGCGGACCGCCGCGTCGAACGTCGGCGCCTGCGCGAGATTCGCCACGAGGGGGTCGAGGCCCGTCTTGCCGCCCCACCGGTAGAGCAGCAGCACGGCGGTCGTCGCCAGCGCGTACCCGGCTTCGGCGTCGCCGCGACCGCCGCGCAACGCCCGATCGACGTCGTCGAGGTTCATGCGCACGCCGCGTGCGATCTGCCAGTTCAGGCGGAGCGCGTCGAGCCGGTCCCACTCCTCCGCCGCGACGGCGGCGTACCCTTCCTCGAACCAGAGGGGCGCGCCCCGTCCGATGCGCCAGCGGAGCGCGAGATGGGCAAGCTCGTGACGCAAACTGCCGGTCAGACGGGCGGACGGGCCGTCGGCCAAAAGCACGATCGTCCCGGCGTCGGGGAAAGCGGCCCCTTCGCTCCACAGCGGCAGACGGCCCCGGGTGAGCGAGTCGTAGCGCTGACGCGTGGGCGCGAGGATCAGACGGATGGGGCGATCGGGCAACGCCCCGATACCAGGGAAGGCGACCGCGTGGTCCGCGACTTCGGCGAGCGACGCGGCCAGGGCTTCCTGACCCGGCCACGCGACCGCGGTCACGCGACCGACCGTCACACTTGTGGGAGAGGCACCCTGCAGCAACAGGGCGAGAAGCGTTAGTCTCGCGGTGGCTCCTCTCCCCGGGCGACGAGCTCGACCATCTCCCCGCACTTCTTGCCCCAGGGGTTGAACTTGTTGGCCTTGAATCCATCCTGCCACGTCACCTTCGCTTGCGCCTGGTCGCCCGCGAACCAGTAGGAGCGGCCCAGCTCGTAGTACGCCTCGATGAGATTGGGCCCGAGCTTGATCGTCTTCTGGAAAAAGGTTTCCGCGTCCTCGAACATCTCGCGCTGCAGGTAGACGAGCCCGAGGTAGAAGTGGGCGTAGAGCGTGGCCTTCTTGTCGTTGTCGAGGCGGATCGCCTTCGACAGGTGCTCGATCGCCTCGCCGAAGATGCGCTTCTTGAGACAAATGTAGCCAACGTTGATGCGCGCCAGGGAATTCGCCGGCTCCTTCATTAGAACCTTGGAGAAGGTCTGCAGCGCGTCGTCGTAGTCCTCATGCAGCATCTGCGCCCAGCCGAGCAGCGACTCGGCCTGCGTTTCTCCGGGCGAGAGCTTCAACGCGTTCTGGAGCGCCTGCACGGCGCCCGCGTGGTCGCCGAGCGAGATCAGGCTCCAGCCCTTCTCGATGTAGGTCGAGGCGCCGATGTGGTCGGCGTGGACGGCGGGGCGCGTGCCCGTGAACTCGGGGGCCGCGGCCTCCTGGGTCGACGCGGCGACCTGCTTGTATTTTTCGACCAGCTGGCGGATGTCTTCCTTGAGCGTGCCCAGCTCGGTGATGAGCCCGTCCACCTGCTTGAAGAACGCGATGATCTCGCGCTTCACCGCTTCGCGCTCGGCCCCGGCGGCGCCGACGTGGTCGAGTTTCCGGGCGATGGCCTCGAACTGCGCGCGCAGCGCCGCGACCGGGGAATCCGTCATCGCGCCTTCGCCTTTTCCTTTTCCTTGCCCGCCGCGTGGGTCTCCATCGCGGTGTCGAGCCCCAGCTTCTCTTTCGACGTGAGCAGCCGGCCCGTGTTCAGCACGATCAACGTCCGCTTGTCGCGCACCACCAACCCCGTGATGTATTCGGCCGCCAGGCCTTTGACGATCGACGGCGGCGCGGCGACGTCGGTCGCCGCCACCTGCACGACTTCGGTGACTTGATCGACGATCACCCCGATCTTGGCGCCGTCGTGCTCCAGGATCACCGTGCGCGTGTCGTCCTTGAGCGGCGCCGGGCAGCTCAGCCGCTTGCGCAGGTCCACGATCGGAACGGCGGCGCCCTGGTACTCGAGGACGCCCTC
>Ga0137418_10001609_pt1 | contig 20847 bp, 18 predicted proteins | sample CZODoug3_1_2_16f_FD_122242 | JGI IMG/M metagenome (GOLD analysis project Ga0137418, IMG submission 122242) | Vadose zone soil fungal communities from Angelo Coast Range Reserve, California, USA - CZODoug3_1_2_16fungal (Hybrid Assembly) | ecosystem: Environmental > Terrestrial > Soil > Vadose...
CGGGCGGTGGGTTTGACGACGTTGCGGGCGAAATCTCGCACCATCTCGCGGACCTGGAGGTGGTGGTCGGAGAAGTACAAAGCGTCGTGCATACCGAAATATGGTCAGGGCTCCCCGAAGTACTCCAGTATCAGCGCCCGATGGTTTGTCCGGGACTCGACATAGCGTTCTATGGCGGCGTCGACATTGCCCCAACTCAAGTCCTCGCGCCGCCACAGCACGAGACACTCCGACGGGTGGCCGTCCCGCCCGGCCCGCCCCGCCTCCTGGTAATAGGCCTCCAGCGTGGGCGGCGGCCCCCAGTGCAATACTTGCCGCACATCGGGCTTGTCGATCCCCATCCCGAAGGCGCTGGTCGCGACGATGACGCGGATCTCCCCCGCGAGGAACGCGCGCAGCACGCGTCGCCGAATGCCCGGGCTGAGGCCGGCGTGATACGGGGCCGCCCGCACGCTGGTCCTGAGCAGCGCGCGGGTCACGAGCTCCGTCAGGCGGCGGGTGGGCGTATACACGAGCGAGGCACCGGCGGCATGTCGCACGCGCTCGCGGATCAAAGCAAACCGTTCCCGGTCGTGGCGTACCCGCCGCACGGCGAACACCAGGTTGGGACGATCGAACGACGTCACGACGACTGCGGCATCGGGAATTCTCAGGACTTTGAGGATGTCGGCTCGGGTAGCAGGCGTCGCGCTGCCGGTGAGCGCGATCGTCGGTGGACGACCAAGCTGCGCGCGGAACACGCCCAACCGGCGGTAGACCGGGCGGAATTCGTTGCCCCATTCGGTGATGCAATGCGCCTCGTCGATCGCGAGCAGGGTGACGGGCGTGCGTGCTGCGCATAACCGGCGCGTGAGTGACGCCAGGCGCTCGGGCGCGCAGTACAGCAGCGCGAGCCGGCCACCCGTCGCCGCATCGAGCACGGCGCGCTGCTGGTCGGCATCGAGCTGGCTGTTCACGTACGCGGCGGCGATGCCGCGGCGCCGCAGCGCGGCGACCTGGTCCTGCATCAACGAAATGAGCGGCGAGACAACCAGGGTGAGTCCGGCGCCGAGCAGCGCCGGAACCTGGTAGCAGAGCGATTTGCCGGCGCCGGTGGGGAGCACGGCGAGCACGTCCCGACCCGCGAGCAGCGGGCCGAGCACCTTGAGCTGATGCACGCGGAAACGCGCGTGACCGAATCGCGACTCGAGCACCGCGCGCGCCGCGTCGAGGCCGCCGGAGAACCGGGAGGGGGACATGCGCGCACGAAGCATCCGTTGGCGGCCGTCCCCCCTACCCCAAAACCGCGGCACGGGGCACGTTTACGCGACATGACTCCCCTATTCTTAACCACGCTCATGCTGGTACAAACCATCACATATCCCGCCACTCGCAAAGACGACGTCGTGGACGATTACCACGGGACCAAGGTCTCCGATCCGTACCGCTGGCTCGAGGACGTCGATTCGCCGGAGACGCGCAGCTGGGTGGAGGCGGAGAATCGTGTGACGTTCGCGTATCTGGAACGGATTCCGGAACGCGAGCGCATCCGCCGCCGGCTGACCGCGCTCTGGGACTATCCGAAGTACGGCGCGCCCTTCAAGAAGGGCGGCCGCTATTTCTTCTTCAAAAACTCAGGCCTCCAGAATCAGGCCGTCCTCTACACGCAAGCGTCGCTGACGGCGGCGCCGGAAGTGTTGCTCGATCCCAACACGTTGTCGGCGGACGGCACCGTCGCGCTCTCGATTCTCGCGTTTGCCGAGGACGGGCGGACGATGGTGTACGGCACGTCCGGCAGCGGCTCGGACTGGCAGGAATTCCGGGTCCGCGATGTCGCGACGCGGCAGGACCACAGCGATCATTTGAAGTGGATCAAGTTCTCCAGCGCCGCGTGGACGCACGATGGCGCGGGATTCTTCTACAGCCGCTACCCCGAGCCGGCCGCCGGCGCCGATCCGCTGCTCGAGGTGAATCACAACCAGAAGGTCTACTATCACCGGTTGGGCACCGACCAGTCGGCCGATCGCCTGGTCTACGAGCGGCCCGACCACCCCGACTGGGGATTCGGCGTCGAAGTCAGCGCGGACGGGCGATACGCCGTCTATGCCGTGTGGCTGGGCACGGACCGGCGCAATCGCATCTACTACCAGGATCTTGGCGATCCGAAACACCCGCGGCTCGATGCCCCCGTCGTCCGGCTGCTCGACGACTTCGATGCGGCGTACGGCTTCGTCGGCAACGAGGGCCCGCGCTTCTTTTTCCAGACCGACAACAGCGCTCCGCGGGGACGCGTGATCGCCGTCGATACGCGCCATCCGGAACCTGCCGCATGGGGTGAGCTCGTGCCGCAGGCGGTCGACGTCATCGAAGGGTCCCAGATCGTTCACAACACATTCGTGATCCGCTATCTCCACGACGCCTCCTCGCACCTGCGCCTGTACGCCCTGGACGGCAAGCCGCTGGGAGAAGTCGCGCTCCCTACCCTCGGCTCGATCGTGCAGGTGACCGGCGAGCCACGGGACACGGAGATGTTCTACGCCTTCACATCGTTCCTGTACCCGACGACGATCTTCCGCCATGACTTCGTCACCGGGACATCGAGCGTCTTCAAGGCGCCGGAGATCGCCTTCGATCCATCCGCCTACGAGACGATCCAGGTCTTCTATCACAGCAAGGATGGCACTCGCGCCCCGATGTTTCTGACGTACAAGAAGGGTTTGAAGCAGGACGGATCGAACCCGACCTATCTGTACGCCTACGGCGGATTCAACGTGAACATGACGCCCGGCTTCTCGATCGGTGTGCTGGCGTGGCTCGAGATGGGCGGCGTGTACGCACAAGCGGTGCTGCGCGGCGGCTCGGAGTACGGCGAGGATTGGCACCAGGCGGGGATGCTCGACCGCAAACAGAATGTCTTCGATGACTTCATCGCCGCGGCCCAGTATCTGATCGCCGAGGGATACACGTCACCGCGCAAGCTGGCGATCGGCGGCGGCTCGAACGGCGGCCTGTTGATCGGCGCGGTCTTGAACCAGCGGCCCGAGCTGTTCGGGGCGGCCCTTCCCGCCGTCGGCGTGATGGACATGCTGCGTTTCCACAAATTCACGATCGGCTGGGCCTGGGTCACGGAGTATGGCTCCGCCGACAGTGTGGGGCAGTTTCCGTCCCTCTATCGGTACTCGCCGATCCACAACATGAAGCCGGGGACGCATTACCCCGCGACCCTGATCACCACCGCCGACCACGATGATCGTGTCGTGCCGGGGCATTCCTTCAAGTACGCCGCGACGTTACAGGCGGCGCAGGGCGGCCCGGAGCCGGTGCTGATCCGCATCGAGACCAAGGCGGGCCACGGCGCCGGTAAACCCACCGCGAAAATCATCGAGGAGCAAACCGACCGCTGGGCGTTCCTCGTTCACGTATTCCACATGCAGCTGCCCGCACCGCAGCCTTAGGAGACGATCGCATGCCGAAGGTGAACTGCTCGTTGTGCGACGCTCAAGTCGAGGGTCGCACCCTCGCTTCGCCGCAAAAGCTCGAGAACCGGATCCTCGATCTGATCAGGCAGGATCGGCCGGAGTGGGAGGCGAAGCGAGGCATCTGTCCGAACTGCCTCGAACAGTATCGTGCCAAGAAGTTCGTCGGCTATCTCGAGGCTGAGTACCAGAAGCTTTCGGAGCTCGAGCATTCCGTGGTGTCGAAAATCACGCGGCGCGGTCGCGTCAGTAAACGCGTGCACGCGGGCATCGAGACCACGATGACCTTGGGAGAGCGGGTCGCCGATCGCGTGGCGCAATTCGGCGGCAGCTGGCGATTCATCGGCCTCTTCGGCGGCATCCTCGTCGTCTGGATGGTGATCAACGCCTGGGTGCTCGCGACCCACCCGTTCGATCCCTATCCCTTCATTCTTCTGAACCTCGTGCTGTCGACGCTCGCCGCCTTACAGGCCCCGGTCATCATGATGAGCCAGAACCGGCAAGCGCATAAGGATCGCATGCATGCGCAGCAGGATTACGAAGTCAACTTGATGGCGGAAATTGAAATCCGGGATCTACACGACAAGCTGGATTCGCTGCGGTTCAAGCAATGGCACGAGCTGTGGCACATCCAAAAGCGGCAGATCGAGTTGCTGGAGCACTTGTGTGAGCGGCACGCGAATCCCGATGTGAAGACTCCGGCGCCGACCCCGTACGTCCCGCCGGAGCTCTAGCCGACGTCCTTCCAGTCGATCGGGTAGGTCCGCCCGCACTCGCCGCACTTCGCGTCTTTCTTTCCTTCGGGAATGATCGCGCGCGCATGACAACCAGGACAGACGACGTGCGGCTCGCGCACCACGCTCCAGGCGTCCGGACGCCCACCGCGAATCTCCAGGTCGCCCTTGGGAATCCGGATCTCGACGTGGTGCACGTCGACGACCACGTATTCCCTTTGCGGGTTTTCGACGACGCGATACCAGGCACCGCGCCGCAGGCCCTGCCCTTCGGCGCGATCACCCCGACTCCGCGCCCATCCCATCTCAGCCATGCTTGCCTCGCACGAGTACCAGTATCGCAGCCTGTGGCACGACGAGATACGTCTTCTCTTCGAATGTGATTTCCACCGCCGCTTTACGGAAGAACAGCGCGTAGTCGCCCATCTCCGCCTGCATCGGGAGGTATTTCACCTCCGCGCCCCCCCCGCGGATCTTCCACGGCTCCTCGTCCATGCTGGCAGGCTCGGCCATGGGAGTGCCGGGGCCGGTGGCGACGATCCGGCCGCCTTGGACCTGGCGGCCTTCGATCGCAGAGGCTGGCAAGTAGAGGCCGACGTTGGTGCGCTCTTCCCCCTCCTCAGGGGCGATCAACACACGGTCGCCGACGACGATCAAACGCTTCGGGTCATCCGCCACACCGAGATGAGTAGCCCCGTCCGGGCATTTTGCGCAAGTCGCAAGGCGCCCGTGATGCTCGTCACGCCCCTTTTGCTTGACTTGTCAGGTCCAGTTTATAACAATGTGCCCGCCTCGATGCGCACGCCGTCCTATCCCGTGGGAGGGCTCTTCCGATGCAAGAGACTGTCGCCAACGCCGCACAGACCCAGCAATGGAGTTTCGTGCTCCAGCAGCTCGTGCAGTGGGTAGTCGCTGGCGTGGCATGGATCGTCCCCTTCCAAGCGAAGGTGTTTGGATTCGTGCTCCGGGGCGAGACCTTCTGGAGCCTCGCCGGGACGTCCATCCTGCTGCTGCTGCCTGCCGCGGCGTTCATCGCGGGGATCTGGGGCACCATGGTATCCCTCTATACGATCCCCTTCCGCCTGGGACGCTCGGTGACGCTCATGCAGTCGGTCGCGTTGGCGTGGTGGGACGCGTTGCGGATGGTGTGGTTCTATTGGGCGGGCCTCGTGAAGTTTCTCATCGTGCTCGTCGGCTGGCTGTGGGGGCTGCTGAAACTGAGCGTGCAGCTGGTCTGGGGCACGCTGAAGGGCGCGATCACGTCGCCGCTCGCGATGCTCGACGCGACGTCGCGTCGCCCCGGCATCCCCTGGCCGGCGTTCGTCCTGTTGATCGTGTGGTCGGCGGTCGAGGCGACGATCTTCACGTTTACGCTGCGCCCCACGATGAGCGAGCTGCTCGCCGACCTCACGGGATACGAGGTCAACGGCTTCGCGCTGATCGTGATCCTGTGGGTTTTCCTCGCGATCATCATCGCCGGCTCGTTTGCCTGCATCCAGGTGCTGAATGACGCGATCAAGGAGCGTCAGACCGGCAATATCGTCTTCATGATTCTCGTGGAGATCGCGGTCGCGATGTTCGAGGTGCTGTTCCTCTATCGTGAGCTCGTCGACGCCATGACGCCGTGGCTCGCGCAGCAGGGGATCCAGCTCGGCATCTTCGGTACCATCGGTCTCGCGTTCTTCGGATGGGTGGGTGTGCGCGGCATGACCTGGTTCTTGTTCGGCCGGTTTGGCGCGCCGGCGTTGATCGCGTTGCTCGGCCGCCAACCCATGGTGGTCGAGGGAATGGCGGCGCACGGCAGTGCCCCGCCGATGGCCGACTATTGGAAGGGTCCCATCGCCGCCCTCAAGGGGGAGCGCGAGTGGTTCCGCAAAGAAGCGCGCGAGCTGTTCGAGCTGGTGTCCCTGCCGGTGCTGCAAGTCGTGGCGGCGGGCCTGAACTTCCTGTTTGTCGTCTTCACCGGTCGCCCGCACTTCTCGTTGCCGTTCAAGTCGATCGACGACGTGCTGGCGGCCACGCACTTCCCCGCCAGGGTCAGCGGCGAGGTGGCTCGATGAAACGCGCGGCGCTGCTGGCCCTCGCGCTGGCGGTGGGAGGAGCGTGCAAGCCGCCGGCCAACGCGCCGCCGCCGCGTTCCACGCTCGTCGTGGGACTGGATGTGTCCGGCTCGTTTCGGAACAACCCGAAGTTCGACGACGCATTGCGCTATGCCGCGCTGTACATCTACGGCCACGTCAACGGGCTCGGCGGCCTGAAGCAGGCGACCGACGTCTTCGTCGGCTCGCTGGGGGGCGAAGTCGTCGGCCAGCCGAAGACGTTCCATCCGATTCAGGACCTCAGCGGCAAGACCCCGGCGGAAATCGAGCACGACCTGCGCACCTGGTTTCCCGATGTCGATGCGCTCACGGACTTCAATGCCTTCTTCCAGCGCACGGCGGTGCACATCAAGCGGCAGAACCTGGTGCTGGCGCCCCTGAACATCGTGATGTTCTCGGACGGTCTGCCCGACATCCCCGGCGCGCGGCGCATGCAGCCCAAAGAGTTGTATTCGAAGATCGATCTCAGCCCGATCGAGTATCTGTCGCGTAACGTCACGGTGCGGCTGCTCTACGCCGATCCGCCAATCGCGCAGAACTGGGAAAAGCTCGTGCCCCGCAATCGCGTGAAGATCTGGACGCAGGATGCCCAGGTCATGGACGGCTGGCACCGCCATGAAGTCCAGGGCGTGGCGATGGAGCGGCAGGACTCGCTGTGGAGCTGGACGGAGCAAATCGTCGACTTCCGCGTCCGTCGCGGGAAAATCCTCTAGCAGAACCTATCGAAGGCCGCAGTGAGATCGGCCGCAATGTCCCGGGCATTGCGGCCTTCGATATTTCGGCGCTCGAGCATGAACACGAGCTGCCCGTCCTTGAACAACGCGATCTGCGGCGACGACGGCGCGTAGCCCGTGAAGTAGCTGCGCGCGCGCGCGGTCGCTTCCGCGTCCTGTCCCGCGAACACGGTGAGGAGTCGCGGCGGCCGGCGGCCGTGCTGGATGGCGAGCGCCGCCGCCGGTCTGGCGTTGCGGGCGGCACAGCCACACACCGAATTGACGACGACCAGCGTGGGCGCCCGCTCGCCCGCGAGCACGGCGTCGACCTCGGACGCGGTGCGCAGCTCTTCGAAGCCCAGGCGGGTCAGCTCCTCCCGCATCGGGCGGACCATCTCGGGATCGTACATCGGCACGTTCAGATTCCGCATATCCATCCTCGCTCTATTTCTTGAGAAACGCGCTGATTGCCGCGCGGAAATCGGGTGTACTGCGACTGACGGCGTTGACGTCGGCGCCCAGCCGCAGGCCGTCGTCGAAACTGAGTCCGTCCAGCTGGTAGAACTGCTGCTTGGTGAACGCCAGCGCCGAGGGGCTGGCCTCGGCGAGCACGCGCAGCACGTCGCCGGCCTGCTCTTCGAAGTCCGAGTCTTCGTAGACGCGGGACACGAGCCCCGCCGCCGCGGCCTCCGTGCCGTTCAGGAGCCGTCCCGTGGCCGCCAGATCGAACGCCACCTTTTCCCCCACCGCGCGCCGCAGCATCGTCATCACGATCGCCGGCACGAAGCCGCGTTGCACCTCCGGATAGCCGAACTGCGCCGACTCGCCGGCAATAATCAGATCGCACGCCGTCGCCAGCCCGCAGCCGCCGGCCAGCGCGCGTCCCTGCACCACCGCCACCACCGGCTTGGGCATGCGCCGGATGCAGGTGAAGACCTCGGCAAAGTGCAGCGCGGCACGCCGGTTCTGGTCGAGCGTGTGGCCCGCCGAGGCGAGCAGCTCGTTGAGGTCCATCCCCGCGCAGAAGTCACGGCCGGCGCCGCGCAGCGCGACGACCCGCACCGACGCGTCGAGATCGGCGCGCTCCACCGCCGCGATCAGGGCATCGATCATCGCGGTATCGATCGCGTTGCGCTTGTCGGGGCGGTTGAGCGTCGCCGTGAGAATCCCGCCCGCGACCTGGACCAACACGCGGTCGCTCACCGCTTCACCTCGATCTCCATGCGCAGCAGTGCGGTCGAGAAGACCTTTCCCTGCGCATCCGTCTTCAGGGAGATCGTGCCGCCGCCATCGAGCGCTCCGTGCAACAGGAAATTGAGGGCGTGCAGATTGGGCAGCTCGAAGCGTTCCACGGGGCCTCTGATCATGCCTTTAAAATGTCGAGCCACCCGCGCGGCCGTCACCTGCTTCACGAGCAGCGGATAGTCCTTGGCCTTCTTGGCGATCAGGCCGACGTTGGCCGTGTCGCCCTTGTCACCCGAGCGGGCATGCGCGAGGGCGACCAGTTTGCGCTTCATGCCTCGATCAGCTCCACCAAGGGCTCCACCATTTTCTTGTCGATCAACGCCGGCCAATAGGCCACGATTTCCTCCGGCTTGGGTCGTCCGCCGGCGAAGCCGGTGACGCTGGGTGGGCCGTTGAGAATGAGCGGCGCGATCTCGCGGGTGAAGCGATCGACGGCGTTCTTGTCGCGAGAGCGCACGCCGACCCGCAGCTGCACTTCGGGAATCGTCGCCGCATCGATGTCTTGCAGCGCGAGCGGGCCGTGTGTGGCGTTCGCACCGACGAACTCGGTGAGGATCGCGTCGAACTCGAGCCCCAGGGCGTCGAGCCGCTGGCGTAGAATGGCATCGGCTGCCTGCGCTTTCTCCAATGCGTCGGGCCAGGCGTAGACGAGCGTTCCAACCGCCTTGTACCCGTAGAAGTACGCGATCGAGACCTTCAGCTTGTCCGTTGCCGGTTTCCCTTGGACACCTGACACGCGAACCCTGTCCTTGCCGACCTGAGCCAGTTGAATGGTCGTGAAGTCGGCCACGCCGTCCGGCGTAATGTAGCTCCTGGGATCGCCCATTTCGTACACGAGCTGCTCGGTGACGCCGGCGACGTCGATGCGCCCACCGGTACCAGGATGCTTGACGATATCGAAAGTGCCGTCGGCGCGCGCCTCGACGATGGGATACCCCACAGCGGCGAGGTTCGGGATCGTCTTCCAGTCACTCAAACAGTTCCCGCCGCTCGCCTGTGCCCCGCACTCGATGATATGCCCCGCCACCGTGCCGGCGGCGATGCGGTCCCACGCGTCGGGCGCCCAACCGAACGCATGCATCAACGGACCGAGGGTCAGACCGGTGTCGGTGACGCGACCGGTGATGACGACCTGCGCGCCGCGCTGCAAAGCCTCCACGACCGGTGCGGCGCCGAGATAGGCGTTGGCGGAGAGCACGCGATCGCGGACGTCCTGCAGCGGCCGCCCCGTATCGAGGTTTTTGAGATCGTGGCCACGGGCGATCAACCCGTCGAGGCGGCCCAACAGATCGTCGCCGCTGACAACACCGAGCGTCAGCTTCCGGGCCAGGCCGAGCCGCCGGGCGACCTCGGCCACCGCCATGGCACAGGCGCGCGGGTTCACCCCGCCGGCATTGGCGGTGACTTTGATGCCCCGCTCCACCACGGTGGGGAGAATGCGCTCCATCTGGTCGACGAAGTCGGTGGCGTAGCCGCGGGTCGCGTCGCGCGACTTTTGTTTTTGCAGGATGGACATCGTGACTTCGGCGAGATAGTCCATCATCAGGTAGTCGACGGGGCCGCCGGTGACCTGGCGGTACGGCGCTTCCAGCCAGTCACCCCAGAACCCCTGCCCTCCCGCGACCCGTACCGTCGCTGCACGAGCGCTCACCGCTGTCCGGTGGCTCCGCGCGCGCCGCCCCCCGTTCCCACCGTCGTCCGCCGCGCCGCGATGGCCCCCGTCAACGTCGTCACGCGGGTTTCGATGAGCGTACTGAAACCCTCCGGCAAGTCGAGTGAAGGCGGATTGGGCAGCCGCACCATGCTGCGCCCGCCGGCGACGACGGATAGGGCGCCGCCCTCACCAACGGGCTCGTCGGGCCCCAGGAACCGGATGCGGACCGTGCCCTTCCACGCGTGGCCGGGGAGCCGAGCGAAGGCGGGATACAGCTCCACGGTCAACGGAATGCCGATGACCGAATCGGACAACGTGATGCTCATGCGGCCGAACGCGTAGTTCACCGGCTGATTGCCGCCGCGCAGCTGCTGGCCGCTCGAGTCGTATACAGTCACGGAGAGGTCCGTCAGCTCGTCCCACAGATCGGGGGGAAGCTCGAGATCCACTTCCATGCGCCTCGCCCAACGCGGCGCCCGCACCTGCAGCGACTCGGCGGGCTGCCCGCGGCCGGCAATCGCGTAGCTGCGCTCGGCGCCGACCAGACGGAACAGGAGCTCACCGGTCACCGTGGCTTGCCCGCTCACCACACTGGAGGCTTCCAGGCCGCCAGTTTGGGCGGGTGCGAGCGCCACGGGACCGAGGTCGGCACGCACCGTCACCGTTGCTCCCGAGAGCGGCGGCGCGACGACGTCGAGCTCGTACACCCCCGCGACCATGTCTTCGGCTCGGACCGTGATCGACGCGCTCCCGGCGCTTTCTTTCCCGATATCGACATCCTGCGGGGCGGAGCGCGCCGGTTCCCCATCCGGCTCGTACAACCGCACCGTTGCCTGCTGGCCCTGCGAGTCGGGCAACATCACCGTCACCCGCAAGGTGGCGTCCGGCTGCGGCACGCCCAGGAAATAGCGTTGCACCCCGGCGGGCGCGATGAAGCGGCGCTCATCGAACAGCACCTTTGCCGTGAGGTCCGTCGGGATGATCACCGTATTTACCAGGGTGAACAGAGGACCGGCGATCGTGTCGCGAGGATTGAGCGCCGTCACGGTGCCGATGTAGACGCCGGGCGTCGTCAACGTACCGCGATGGTAGGTGACGGGGATCTGCGTGGCGCGCGGCGCGGCGTCGACCGTGTCGTCCACGCTGAGCCAGGGCACATCGGCGTGCAACGCAAACTGCGCGGCGCGCAGGCCGGCGCGGTGCCGGACCGTGAACGTCTCGACGCTATCCTGGCCGCTCGTGAAGCCGTTGCGGCGAAACGCCGCCGAGACGCCCGTAGCGGCTCGCACTTCGTAGCTCGAGCCCTGATGCCCACCCTCGAGCCATTGATACGCGGCTTCGAGAACCGGCATGCCCGCGCCTTCGTCGATCATCCGCGCCCCGTTGAATGGGCGTGCCGACACACGGAGCGCCTGCACGACCTCCGCCGCGGTCGCGCGACGTCCTTCCTGCACCAGCGCGGAGGCGAGACAGCCGGCCAGGCCCGCGGCGTACGGCGTGGCCATGCTGGTGCCCACTTTCACCTCGCTACCGGTGTCCCAGCGCGGCACCGTCGAGAACGCGATTCCCGGCGCCACGATGTCCGGCTTCGCCAACTCGCCGCCGCGCGAGCTGAAGTAACCGAGTGCATCGCGGGCTGGTGGGACGCCCGCTTGCGGCGGCCGGGCGTAGACGCCGGGGTACACCGCACCGACGGTGAGTGCGAGATCCGCCGATCCGGGGAACCCCAGTGTCGAGAGTCCCGGTCCGTCGTTGCCGGCGGCGATCGCAAACACCACGTCCGGATGCGCCAGCAGGAACGCGTCCACGAACGAGTCGATGACCGCTCGACCCTCGTGCTCGTTGCCGACGCCGAAGCTCATGTTCAGCACCAGCGGCAGATTGCGCTGCGCGGCGTAGCGTGCCGCGTAATCGATCGCGCGCATCATGCTGCCATGTACCGTCACGCCACCGCGCGCGTTGTTGGCGATCTTCAGGCCGATGACCTGTGCCCCCGGAGCCACCCCGTTGAATCCGGTTACATCATAGAGATTGTGCCCGGCGGCGATACCGGCGACGTGCGTCCCGTGTCCCGAGGTATCGAAGAAGAGATCGAGCACAGGCGCGCTGTCGGCTTCGCTGAAGTTCGCGACGATGGTCAGCGGCTTCGTCCCCAAGGCGATCGTCTCACGTCCCTGCCGATAGTCGTGCAGCGGCATCTCGTCCTCGAACGAGCCGTCGAGATTGGTGTCGAGGAACGCCACCCAGCCATCCGAGGCTTTTACGACGACCACCGGGAATTCGTCCGTGTTGCGCCCATTGCCGTTCACGTCGCCCGCGGGCGGCCGGCCCAATGGCAGCTCACGGAATACGCCGCGGTACCACGTCGTCGCGGTCGTCAGCCGGCCGATGCGCGCTGCACCCTTCATTGCATTCTCTGTTGGAGCTGGAAACGCGGCGAGCGCGACACGCCCTTCACCCGAGAAGTCCCGCAGCTCGATGATCTTGGGCGCGCCGGTGCTCGTCGCGATGAGGCCCGGCACGTTCGGATCGATGCCGCTGTCGAGGATGGCAATGAGCACGCCCCGGCCGTCATACGTCGGATGGATCGCGTGAAACACATCCACGCCGGCGCTCTTCACCGGCATCAGGCCGAGCATGAAGGCCACCGCGGGATCGACCACCGGCGTCCGACTGCCGTCCGGCGCCGCCATCACGACCGGCGGGGGGGGCGACTTTGTCACCGGTGTCGTCTTTGGAGCAACGGCCTTCGACGAAGCGCACGCCGTCCCCAGGACGAGGCCGGCAATCGCAAGGGTCTTCAGCATCACGTGAGGCTCGGCAGGGCAAAGGCCCCGAGGTGGGGGCCGGTGAACTCAGTGGACACCTCGAGCAGAAACGCGAGCGTATCGCGCGTCTCCTCCGGCGTCAGAATCGCATCGACGAAGCCGCGGGCGCCGGCGAACTTCGCATCGAGCTGGTGCTCATAATCGGCGCGCATCGCGTCCACCGCGGCTGCGTTGTCCGGCTTGGCAGCGTCCGCGCCGTACACGGCCTGGATCGCCGACTCTCCTTCCATGACTCCCATGCGCCCGGTAGGCCACGACACGATGAAGTCGGGATCGAATCCCTGCCCCGCCATCGCGTAGTAGCCGGCGCCCGACGCATGATTGACCGTAAGCACCAGCTTCGGGACAGTGGCCGTCGCCATCGCTTCGACGAAGCGCGCGCCCGCTCGAATGATACCCGTATGCTCGGCCTCCGTCCCGACCATGAACCCGGAGACATCCTGGATGAACAGCAACGGCAAGCGCTCGCGGTCGGCGTTTTCGATGAAGTACGCCACTTTCTCGGCGCTCTCCGTGTAGATGATGCCACCGATCCTGGGTGCCTCGTTCTTCTTCTTGCCTTTGATCACGCCGCGCGAGTTCGCGATCACCGCCACAGGACGACCCTCGATCGCGCCATGCCCGCAGATCATCTCGGGTGCCACGTCCGGTTGGAACTCGTCGAGCCGGCCGTCATCGAGCAAGGACTCGAATATCGCCCGCACATCGTAGCTCATGCGATGATCGACGGGGATCAGCTCGTACAGTTCTCTTACGTTCCGCTTGGGCGCGGGGTACGTGCGCCGTGACGGCGTGGCGTGCGGCAGGCGGCCGATGTACTCGCGGATGCGCACGATGCAATCCTTGTCGTCTTTGGCGCGGTAGTGCGCAACGGCGCTGACCGAGGTGTGCGTCGCCGCACCGCCCAGCGTTTCCGCGTCCACGACCTGGCCCGTAGCCCCTTTGACGAGATTCGGCCCGCCGAGTCCCATGAACGACGTCCCGTCGACCATGAAGATCACGTCGGAGAGCGCCGGCAAATACGCGCCACCTGCGATGCAGGGGCCCATGACCGCGGCGATCTGCGGGACCTTGAGGTAGCGGCGCATGATCGAGTTGTAATAGAAGATCCGGGCCGCTCCGTACTGCCCCGGAAACACGCCGCCTTGATAGGGCAGATTCACGCCTGCCGAATCGACCAGGTAGATGATCGGAATGCGCTGCCGCATCGCGATTTCTTGCGCCCGCAGGATCTTTTTGATCGTCTCGGGCCACCACGATCCCGCTTTGACCGTCGCGTCATTGGCCACCACGACGACGGGGCGGCCGCCCACCCGGCCCAGCCCCGTCACGACGCCGGCGGACGGCGCCTGTCCGTCGTACTGATCCCACGCGACGAGCAGGCCGATCTCGACCCAGGGGCCGTCCTTGTCGAGCAGCGCGGCGACGCGCTCGCGCGCGGTCAGCTTGCCCTGGTCGTGCTGGCGCTTGATGCGCTCCGCGCCGCCGCCCTGTTCGAGGCGCGTGCGCAGCTGTTCGTATTCTTCGCTGAGGGTCTTGAGTCGGGGTGGGCTCACGCGGCGACGTGCTCCGCCGCCCAGTCCTGGATGTATTTGATGAGGTCCGACGTCGGCGTGCCGGGGCCGAACAGCTTGCCCGTCCCTTGAGACTCGAGCGCGCTCATGTCTTCCGGTGGGATAATGCCGCCGCCGGTCAGGAGCACGTCGTGGCGGCCGGCGGCGTCGAGCAGTTTGCGGACGCGCGGGAACAGCGTCATATGCGCGCCCGACAGGATCGACAGGCCCACGACGTCCACGTCTTCCTGGATCGCTGCCTGGGCGATCATCTCCGGGGTCTGATGCAGCCCCGTGTAGATCACTTCCATCCCGGCATCGCGTAGCGCTGCCGCGACGACCTTCGCGCCGCGGTCATGGCCGTCGAGCCCTGGCTTCGCCACCAGAATGCGGATCGGCCGACTGCGGGCCGTCATCGCGCGCGGAAGCGCAGCAGCGCCGCGAGGCCGTCCACGACACGCCGAGCCTTCTCGTCGTAGAGGACATCCACCTGCGCGCGCTGCCGCAGGGCGTCTTCGACGGCGTCGTCGATGCGGGCGTCGTCGTCCATGCCGTCAGCCAGGAGCGTGCGGACCTGTCCCCGCCCCAGCGCCTTGAGCGTGGGGTCGATGCCGTTGACGGCCCAGCCCTCCGGCACGCCGTCCTTCAGTGCGTCGGCATGGGCGCGCTCCCATGCCCGTTCCCGCTCCTCGCGCAGCGCGAGCGCCGCGTCCCGCACTTCCGCGGTGGTCGTCTGCTTGGGGTTGAGCTTTACCACGCCCATCACGAGGTCGTGGAGGTAGGTGTGGAGATGGGGGATGACGGCTCCCGCATCGACACCCACGCCGCCCACCAGGATCCCTGCCAGCGGACGCAAACGATGAATGTGGAAGATGCGGTCCGCGATCTGCGCGTAGAAGCGCTGTTTCTCGGTGCGGATCCGCATGTGGTAGTTGTGCTCGCCCGGGGAGGAGCCGTGAAACTTGGCGGCGCGTGAGGCTTCGATAGCGGCGAGCGAGGTCAGCTCTACTGAATTGTAGGCCGTGACCTCGAAGAACCGCGCCGCGGTCCGGTCGTACACCACCACGAGGATCGTGCCGAATTCCTCGTCGAGCGCCACCAGCTCGCGCACCAGCGGCTCGTGCTCGATCGCGAGGCGGGAGCGATGGACGTGCGGCAACGGCAGTACGTCGAATAGATCGAGTCCCCGGGATGCAAAGATCGCAACGGCGTGCGCGGGGGGGAGCCGCTTCGGCTCTTCCAGGTACTGCAGCACGCGGGTCAGATCGGCGGCGATCGCCTCACGATCGGCATGGTCGACCGACCGGCCGGAGAGCGCGACTCCCGCCTCCTTCACCCGGTTCTTCATCTTGATGAGGTACTTGCCCCGCGTTCGATCGCGCGGCTCCAGCTTCAAATAGCACGTGACGACCCAGTACGGTCCCGGCTCGATCGCCGCCAGGCGATGAACCGCGGCATGGACATCTTGTTCGGTGGTCGAGATCGGTGAGGCGGTCGTCATGGTCTAGAAGAATACCGGCTCGCGGTATGCTCCCCATACGCGTTCTAGCGCGTGACGGATTTCGTACAGCGTGGCGTAAGCCCGTGCACAGTCCAGCATCGGCGCAATGACGTTCTGATCGGACTCGGCGGCCTGGCGCAAGGCCTCGAGGCGGCGTTCGACGAGCGCATTGTCCCGCTCGAGACGCACGCGCGCCAGGCGCTCGCGCTGCTGGTCCTCGGCATCGTTCGACACCTTCAGGATCTCGACCGGGTGATCGTCATCGGACAGGAACTCGTTCACACCGACGATGACCTTCTCACCCCGCTCCACCTGTCGCTGGAAGGCGGCAGCCGACTGAGCGATCTGCCGCTGGAACCAGCCCGTCTCGATCCCACGGACGACGCCGCCGATCGAGGCGATCTCGGCGAACAGCGCCTCGGCCTCCCGCTCGAGCTGATCGGTGAGCGCTTCGATGAAATACGCGCCGCCCAGCGGATCGATCACTTCGGCGATGCCGGTTTCGTGCGCCAGGATCTGCTGCGTGCGCAGGGCGACCTGCACCGATTGCTCGGTGGGAAGCGCCAGCGTCTCATCCAGCGAATTCGTGTGCAGCGACTGGGTACCGCCGAGGACCGCGGCCAAGGCCTGGTAGGCGACGCGGACGATGTTGTTGAGAGGCTGCTGGGCGGTGAGCGTGACGCCCGCCGTCTGGCTGTGGAACCGCATCATCCAGGAGCGCGCCTGCCTCGCCTTGTAGCGCTCGCGCATGTGACGCGCCCAGATGCGCCGCGCCGCCCGCAGCTTGGCGATCTCCTCGAAGAAGTCGTTGTGAATGTCCCAGAAGAAGGAAAGGCGCGCGGCGAACGAATCGATGTCGAGCCCCCGCGCGATGCCCCGCTCGACGTACGTGAAGCCGTTGGCGAGAGTGAACGCCAGCTCCTGGGCGGCGGTGGCGCCCGCCTCGCGGATGTGATAGCCGGAAATCGAGATCGTATTCCACAGCGGCGTGTGTTTCGCGCCCCACTCGAACATGTCGACGATGACCTTGAGCGCGGGCTCGACGGGATACACCCACGCGTGCTGGGCCATGTACTCCTTGAGAATGTCGTTCTGCACCGTCCCGCGGAGCTTCGCGATCGGGACGCCCTGCTTTTCGGCCGCGGCGACGTAGAAGCAAAACAGAATGGCGGCCGGGCCGTTGATCGTCATCGACGTCGAGACCTGATCGAGCGGGATCCCGGCGAACAGCGTCTCCATGTCGGCCAGCGACGAGATCGCCACGCCGCATTTCCCGACCTCTCCCTCGGAGCGGGGATGGTCGGAGTCGTAACCCATCAAGGTGGGAAAATCGAATGCGACGGAGAGACCGGTCTGGCCATGCTCGAGCAGGAATTTGTAGCGGCGATTGGTGTCGGCGGCGCTGCCGAAGCCGGCGAACTGCCGCATCGTCCACAGCTTGCCGCGGTACATCGTCGGATGAATGCCGCGCGTGAATGGATACTCGCCGGGACGACCGAGCTGTCTCTCGACGTCGAAACCGTTCAGGTCAGCGGCTGTGTAGACGGCTTTCTTGCCAATGGTCATTGATCATTCTTCATTGGTAATTCGCGGTTCCACCGCGCCTCCGTTCCTCACTTGCTCGAGGACCTCCGCAGCGACGTCGTACGGGCTGCGTGTCCCGGCGGCGACATCGTCGAGCCGCCGCGCGAGCAGAGCTTCCGCCCGTGTCTCATCCCATACCCATTGGCGGATGGCCCGGTTCACCACGGCCCGGGTGCGGGCGGCCAAGCGACGCTTGCGGCGCTCGACGAGCTTTCCGGTGCGCGCGAGGAACTCGTGGTGCCGGTCGAGAGCGGTCATGAGATGGGCGATGCCCTCGCCCTTGGATGCGACTGTGAGGATTACCGGAGCTTCCCAGGCGTTGGAAGGTTGGACGGTTGGAAGGTTCTTCCTTCCCGCATTGCCCCTTCGAATCCCCAGCATCACTTCCACTTCCTGCTTCAACTTATCAGCGCCAGGACGATCGCTCTTGTTGATCACATACAGCTCGGCGATTTCCATGACTCCTGCCTTGAGCGTCTGGATGCCATCGCCCGACTCGGGTACGAGCACCAACACCGTCGTCTCGGCGGTGGCGGCGACGTCCAGTTCGGTCTGCCCCACTCCGACAGTCTCAATGAGAATGCGATCGAACCCAAAGGCCTCGAGCACGTCCGCGACTTCTTCAGTCGTGGTGGCGAGGCCACCCTGTGCGCCGCGCGTCGCCATCGACCGGATAAACACGCCCGGATCGAGACTCACGGATTCCATGCGGATCCGGTCGCCGAGCAGCGCGCCACCCGTGAAGGGGCTCGTGGGGTCCACGGCGATGACGGCGACTTTGAGGCCGCGCTCGCGATAGGCGCGGACCAGCTGCTCGGTGAGAGTGCTCTTTCCCGCCCCGGGTGGCCCGGTGATCCCGATACGTTGGGCGTTCCCCTTCCCGATCTTCCCGTGCAGCTCCGACAAGACGCGCTCGAATCCGTCGCGCTGGTTCTCGACCAGGCTGATGGCGCGGGCGAGGGCGGCGGTGTCACCGCGCGACAACCCTTCGAGCACGGAATCGAGTCGCATATCTAAGGATAACGGTGGCGTGGGCGTCACAGGAGGGTTCCACGCAGAATGAGGCTCGCGAATGTGAAGTAGATGACGAGGCCCGTGACGTCCACCAGCGTGGCGACGAACGGTGCCGACGCGCTGGCGGGGTCGAAGCCCAGCTTGCGCAGAATGAACGGTAACAGCGAACCGGCCATCGTACCGAACGTCACGACACCGATCAGACTCCCAAACACCGTGAGCGCGACGAGCAGGTAGTGCTCACCGTAAATGCCGGTAATCGCGTGCCACAGCGTGATGCGCAGGAAGCCGATCGTACCCAGGACAGTGCCGAGCACCACGCCTGCGGCGATTTCGCGCCGGATGACCCTCCACCAATCGCGTAGCCTGACTTCGCCCAGTGCCATCGCGCGGATCACGAGCGTGGACGCCTGCGACCCGGAGTTGCCTCCGCTCGAAATGATGAGCGGGACGAACAGCGCCAGGATGACCGCCTTGGCGATCTCCTGCTCGAAGAACGCCATGGCCGTCGCCGTGAGCATTTCACCCAGGAACAGGGCCGACAGCCATCCGGCCCGTTTCCGCACCATGCGCCCGAACGCGATCTTGAGGTAGGGCGCATCGAGAGCTTCGGAGCCGCCGAGCTTTTGGATGTCTTCTGTCGCCTCTTCTTCGACGACCGCGACGATGTCATCGGCGGTCACGACACCCTTCATCCGGCCGGTCGCATCGACCACGGGAGCGGCTGTGAGCCCGTGTTCGGCGAAGAGCCGCGCCACCGTTTCCTGATCGGCCTCTTCGGGGATGGTGATGATGTCGGTATGCATGAGGTTGCCGACATTGGTCGCCGGGTCGCCGGCGATCAGGTCGGTCAGCGATATCTGGCCGCTCAGCTTCCCCTGGCTATCGAGGATGTAGGCGTAGGTGGGGATGTCACGACCTTGCCTCTGCTGCGCCTGGCGGCGGAAGTAACCGAGCGCCTCCGCCACCGTCATGTCGGGCCGCACACGCATGTAGCGCGGATTCATCAGCCCGCCGGCCTCGTCCTCGGCGTAAGCAAGCAAGGCGGCGACTTCCGCGCGCGTCGGCTCGTCGAGCAGCGACAACAACGGGCCCCGCTGATCCTCGGGCGCGGCCTGGATGACGTCGGCAACGTCGTCCGGTGCGAGCAGACGAATCCAATGGCGGCGCTCGCCCGGAGGCAGCGCGAGCAACACACCCGCCTGGTCGGCGGCGCCTAAGTCGAAAAAGAACTCGTGCCCCGCCTCATGGGGGAGGCGCTGGAGGCGGCGCGCCCGCTCCGCCGTTCCCCAGGCCCGGCGCGAGCTGGTCCTGCCCGTCGGCGGTGCGTCGCAAGGCGTCTTGCGCGGCGGCTTGCTCGGCCTCGGCCTTTCGCTGCTCGCCGTCGCGGCGGCCGGGCCGCAATGCGGCGAGCGCACCGAGATCGTAAAACGGAGCGGGATCGACCTGGTGGTCGCGCTCGACGCCTCGACCAGCATGCTGGCCCGGGACGTGAAACCCTCGCGGCTGGAGCGCGCGAAGGTGGAGGTGAGCGCCCTGCTCGATCGGCTGCGCGGCGATCGGGTGGGACTGGTGGTGTTCGCCGGCGAGGCCTTCGTGCAGTGCCCGCTCACCACCGACTACAGCGCGGCCAAGCTGTTCCTCCGCGCCGTGGATCCTGCCGCCATGCCGCAGCAAGGGACGGCCATCTCGGGCGCTTTGCGCGAGGCCCGCCGCGTCCTGGACGGCGGCGCGCGAGGAGGCGCCGGCAAGGCGGTCCTCCTCATCACCGACGGCGAGGACAACCAGGGCGACGCAGGCGAGGCCGCCAAGGAGCTGGGGGACGCCGGGATCCACCTCTACGCGGTCGCCGTGGGTAGCGAGGAGGGCGAGCCGATCCCGATGGCGGACGCCAAGGGGAACGTGACCGGCTACAAGAAGGACCGCGAAGGGCGCACGGTGCTCACGCGCACCGACACGGCGGGGCTCCGCGAGCTGACCGCGCGGGCCGGCGGCAGCGTGCTGACCGCGGGCGGGTCCGACCTGGGCGTGGCCGCGATCGCGGACGAGCTCGAGAAGCTGGAGAAGGGCGAGCTCGAGTCGCGGCTCGCCATCCAATATGACGACCGGTACGCCTACGTGGCGTGGCCCGCCTTCCTGCTGCTGTGCGCAGCGGCGGCGCTGGGCGAAGGACGGCTGCGACGCGGGAGGGCGGCATGATCGCGCTGCTGCTAGCGGTCGTCCTGGCCGCGCCCACCGCGGCGCCCGAGCCGCGCGCGGGTCCACCCCCGGGACCGTCGTTCTTCGAACGGGCCGGCCGCGCTCTCCGCCGGCTCGTCGAGAAGCCGGAGCCCAACGTCACCGAGGGGAACGCGCGCGCCTCGTCGGGCGACGTCGAGGGCGCCCTGAACGCGTACGAGAAGGCCCGGGTGCCCGAGCATGGGACGAACGCGGCGGCGCTCGCCCACGACCGCGCCTCCGCGCTGGT
>Ga0137418_10001610_pt1 | contig 20847 bp, 20 predicted proteins | sample CZODoug3_1_2_16f_FD_122242 | JGI IMG/M metagenome (GOLD analysis project Ga0137418, IMG submission 122242) | Vadose zone soil fungal communities from Angelo Coast Range Reserve, California, USA - CZODoug3_1_2_16fungal (Hybrid Assembly) | ecosystem: Environmental > Terrestrial > Soil > Vadose...
CTGCCGCTTGGCTTGGGCGATTTGCCTCGCATCCGTGAACTTCTGCGGAAATATGCCGATCGTCCGATGGATCTTGCCGACGCAGCGCTTATCCGGATTGCCGAGCGGGAAGGTATCCGCAAAATATTCACCGTTGACAGGAGAGACTTCGCAGTCTACAGGATTCATGGTCGGATCCGTCCCTCAATCATCCCTTGATCCGCGTACCTAAATTACACATCGCCTATCACCCGCCTTCAATTCCCTCTCCGCTGTTCTTGAATTAGGATGATCTCAAAGGCCTTCGCGCCGGATAGCCTTTTGCAAAGGGACCTTCTCCCTCTCAGCAGAATGGTTAACGCCCGCGCCGGCGGCCACGAGTGGGGCTACGTCGAGCCCTCTGAGGCCGCCTGGTAAATTCTCGAGGAGGCTGTGGAACCCGTCCTCGATGATTTGAAGCGCCACATCGAGCTTGGACTCGAGGCTGAAGCGCTTGAAATCTGCAAAGGCATGGTGCTGGGGCTCTATCGGCTAAACGAACGCGTGCGTGGCGACGTTTTGGGATGGGCTCCTGACTTTCGGAAACGCCCTGGAATTCTGGGATGCCCGAGCCGACGAGCAGAAGAGTCGCGACATCCCTAGAAAAACGCGCCTCCGCTTCCTCGAGACTTCTTTAGCATGGGGTATCTTGAAAGAGACGAAGTGACTCCCACCGCCCGGCCATAGTGTCGCCGACGCATGGTCCTGACGGCTGGTGCGGCGACCTGGCTTGCCGCCCACTGGTCCGCGGTCCCGGCTGGGGATATATGTGTAGCCGTAAACCGTATACGGTTGAATCGTAACGGGCGACACAACTCTGGTTCTGGCGTCAATTTACTTCTATGCGGGACTGATGACATCGAGGGGGTAGATGGAAGGCCTCGTCGCTACTCCGCTACCCAGACAAAATCAGCCAGCCGCACTCTTGCTCCACTATAGGTTGCAAATGAGGCTAGGTGACCTCCACTGAGAAGTCACTGATGCAAACAGAACACCTGAAAATCGATGAGGACAAATCGGGTTGTGGGTTCCGGAATTAGCGGTTCAGAATTTCCGGAACCCACAACAGAGTAAGCTTATTCTGTGTAGCCCAATGAGTGGCCCAACTAGCACAGGGGTTTGCATTGTTAAGAGACGCTGATTCAACGACTTAGGTGAGATGAAAGCGTGCTTGCAAAGCAGGTGCTCTCCCAGCTGAGCTACACGCCCCCTACAACCATATGATTTTAATAGATTTTCCTGGGAATGACCATCTGCCCCCTTAACAGGTGCTAAGTAGCGTGCACGGCGAGGGTCCATCCACCGATCAGAAGCCGAAGGAGCAGCCCGATATCTAGCTGCCACCTTTTGTCCTATATCCGCGGATGTCGCGGATCCCTTTGCTAGCCCGCCTGCGCGCGCGAGAGTGCCCCGCGCTCGAGTTCGCGTTCGGCTTGGAGCCAAATCGTCCAGATCACGGCCTGGTTGTTCGCCGCGTTCGAGATAGATTTCGTAGGCGCGACGTCTGATTTCTTCGTCACACGCGGAGTTCCCTACTGAAACCTCTTCCGTCCCCGACTGGGTGAAAGTTGCCTGGGGCTTTGTAATTTCGATTCTCTTTGGTTTTGATGACATACTGATCTTCCTCTTTCCTGTGATTAGATTGCCGTTGATCGTTGAAGCGCGTTCGTGCATTCGCCTTGCGCGAGCCATTGCCCTGTGGGCAATACACGAATCCGCTGGCAAATCGAGGCTGGCGCACCAGTTTGGGGCTCAATGACCTGCGGAGCGCGTTCTTGGCGTGGAACAGCCGTCCCTTGGCTGCGGTCAAAGAGATGCCTATCGCTTCCGCGGTTTCCCGCATCGAGCGTTCTTGCAGCAGTTGAATCTGAACTACGACACGGAGGGTCGGCCGTAAGCGCCGGATGGCTTTCTTCAGCATGCTTTCTTCTTCGCTCTGGGCGCAACGCTTTTCAGGATTCGGCACATGATCGCTTATTTCGTGGCGCGGGCCATCCGCAACAAAATTATCGTTGGAGTCCGTGGCGATCTCAGGCGAGGCGCGTTTCTTTCGGAGAATCATGAGCGCCGAGTTGATGGCGATGCGCGTGAGCCAAGTTCCGAGCTTGGACCTTCCGTCAAAGTCCCTCATGTGCACAAACGCTCTCAACAGTGTGTCTTGCACTGCGTCTTCCGCGTCCTCATAACTTCTGGTGATCCGATGTGCAGCACGAAAGAGTTGCTGCCTATATCGCTCGGAAAGTGTATCGAAGGCGGTTGAATGCCCTCTCTTTACGGCTTCGACCAGGGTCTGGTCGCTCAGTCCATGAGCGATGCCCATTGACGTGGCATAAGTTTCAGCCGATCTTTCCGTGAAGGACCGCATCACTTATGCGACTCCGTCCTTTGTTACCAGCACCACACGGAAGCGTGCTTTGCCTTGCATCATGCGGGCGTAAGCATCAGCAGCTTGTTCGAGCGGAAGTGTCTCGATCATCGGGCGGATATTCTCGAGGACGCTGAAGGCAAGAGTGTCCTCGCTATCGATCGGCGTGCCGGTCAGGCTCCCGGAGATCGAGCGCCCACCAAAAACGAGCGGAAACGCGTTCAATTGGATCGGGTCCCCCGGCACACCCACCACGAGGAGCTTGCCGCGGGCCGCTAGGCCGGACACAAGTGGCCCCATGGCACCACCACTTGTTCCGGTTGCAAGAATCGCTCTAGCCCCGCCCATACGCTGGAGCGCCGCGGGGGCATCGTCGACCGCAGAATCGATGTAGACGTGCGCGCCCAAATCTTTCGCAAGCTTTTCCTTCTCGCGTCCACGCCCGATGGCGACAGTATGGAATCCCATGTGCCGGGCAAACTGGACACCAAGATGTCCAAGTCCGCCAATGCCTTGCACCGCGACCAGATCTCCGCCGCGCAAGCCGGCGTTGCGAAGAGCGTTGTAGGTGGTGATACCCGCGCAGAGGAGCGGGGCGGCTTCGGCGGAACTGAGCTCGTCAGGAATGGAAGCGATGGCGCGAGCTTCAGCGATCATCACTTCCGCATATCCTCCATCCACGGTCACCCCCAGTACAACTGGGTTCTGACAATTCACAGTGTCTCCGCGTCTGCACGGCTCGCACACCCCGTCTTCGCCAGCGATCAAGCCGACACCAACGCGCTGACCGATTCTCCATCGAGACACACCGCTGCCTAAGGCTTCAATGCGGCCAACCACTTCATGCCCAGGAACGCGCGGCAGAGTGAGACCCGGATAAATGCCAGTGACCGTGGCGGCATCGGTGTGACAGATTCCGCATGCTTCCACGCGAATCCGAACTTGACCCGCTCCAGGTTCAGGAACTGAGCGTTCCACCACGCGAAGCCTGCCCGGTGAGGAGACTTCGACGGCTTTGTATATGCCTTTCATCTATGTCTGCTCTCCTATGTCTTCCGCTCGAGGCCAACCTCAATCCTTCTCTCTCTCCATCCATTCGCGAATATAGGGAGTGCAGTTCTCAAGCTTCACGCCATCCGCTTCACAACGCGCGAGAAAACCCATCACGTCACGACCGACTAAACTCACGTCTTTCAGATCTACAACGATGTCGCGGTAGTTCGTTTGGAGATCAAAAAGCCTCCTCAATTCGGCTATCGCCGGTGTTTCGATTCGGCCGCTGAGGGTGAACACTGTGAATCCCCCTCGCGTCGCAGTCTCAATCCTGAAAGCCATCGATCAGGCCACTCGACCAACGTCGCAGTCGCGGCTGTGCTGCACTGCGTTCCTTCCATCCAAGTACGGATCACGGGGAGTGCAAACGAGTGCCCAATTGGATCTCATTGAAAACAAAGGTCAAAAAGGAAATTGGAGTGACAGGATCCTGGGAAGTGCCAGGATTCCGGGAGTTGAGCGAGGCACTTACCGGGTGGTGTGTTTCTTTATATTGAGCTGTTTGATTTTCAAATCCAGCGTCGACCGCGGAATTCCGAGTTTGGCGGCCGCTCCATTTGGCCCTGCCACTTTTCCGGTGCTTTCCGCAAGAGCCGCCTCGATGAGTTCCTTTTCATAGCTCCTGAGGGTCGTTGTGAGAGGAGCGGATGATTTCGTGTGAGGTGCCTTTTGGCTTGAGAGCCAGGCCTCATCGATGCAAAAGGCATCGCCGGTGCAAAGGATTACTGATCTCTCGACGATATTTTGCAGCTCGCGGATATTTCCCGGCCAATGATAGGACTGGCACAACTTGAGCGTATTTTTGTCGATTTTGCTGATTTGCTTTCCGGCCTTCTCCGCGTAGCGCTTCACGAAGTACTCGACCAGCATCGGAATGTCTTCCTTTCGGTTCCGTAGGGGCGGCACATGGATCGGGAAGACGTTTAATCTGTAGAAGAGGTCGGCCCGGAAGGCTCCCGCAGCGATCGCTGCCGATAAATCGCGATTGGTAGCGGCAATCACTCGAACATCGGTTGAAAGCACACGATTGCCTCCTACTCGTTCAAATTGGCGTTCCTGCAGCACACGCAGCAATGCTATCTGCGTTTCATGGGGAAGCTCGCCGATTTCATCAAGAAAAATCGTGCCGGAGTTCGCCAGCTCAAAACGACCTTGGCGGCGCTGCAAGGCGCCTGTAAATGCCCCCTTCTCGTGGCCAAATAATTCTGAAGCGATGAGCGAAGAGGGAATCGAGGCGCAATTCACGCTGATGAAAGCCTGGCCAGCACGCTGTGAACCCTTATGGATGGCGCGCGCAATCACTTCCTTCCCGGTGCCCGTTTCACCCGTAATCAGCACGGTTGAATCGGTCGGGGCGACCTTCACAATGCTGGAGAGGACAGTTTTCAAGGCGGGTGAGGAGCCCACGATCTCCTCAAACATGAAGACCTGATCGATTTGTTCCCTGAGAACCACGTTCTCGTCGTGAAGTCGGTCTTTCAACCGCTTGATCTCTTCGAAAGCCTTCTCTAATTCAGCGCTAGCCTGCCGCTGAGCGGTGACATCCATTACTGCGCCAATAAACTCCGTGGTTCCTGATTCATTCTTCGATGCATGAGCCACGATACAAACGTGTTTCACCGAACCGTCAGGCAATAAAAGGCGACATTCGACACAGCAATCCTTTTCATCGCGGTTCGCCTGATCCATGCGTTCCTGAACCAAGGCCTGGTCTTCCGGGTGAACCCGCTCGAGAACACGCACGACCGCTGGTTGGGTGGATCGGTCGTATCCATAGATTCTGAAGGTTTCTTCGGACCAGAACATCTCGCCTGTCGAGAGCCTGCAGCCGAAGCTACCGGTCCGACTCAGTCGTTGGGCTTCGGTCAGGTACGCTTTGCTCCGGTACAATTCCTCTTCTGCTCTTTTGCGGTCGTCAATGTCAGTCAACAACATGTACCAGCCGGCGATTCGACCTTCCGCGTCTCGCGCGGGGAGAGCACGAGATTGGAACCAGCGGTACACGCCGTCGGCACGCCGCTGGCGAAGCTCAAGAACATACGGCTGCCCCGTTTCGATCGAGCGCTTCCACGTTTCGGTCACACGAGGAAGGTCATTCGGATGGACGACGTCGCTGGTGGCCCAATTCCTCAATTCCTCAGTCGTCTTGCCGAAATATTCCAAGACTTGACGATTGAAAAGTTCGACCTCGCCCGCCGCATTCAAGGTACACACCAGCGCGGGAATGGTGTCGACGATGAGGCGTAGGCTCTGTTCATTCGACCGGAGAGCTTCCTCGGCGCGCTTCCGGTCGTCAATATCGGTGTTCGTTCCGTACCATTTCGCAATCTTTCCCGATTCATTGCGCAAGGGGCTCGCGCGAAAGAGGAACCACCGAAATTCGCCGTCGAAACGGCGTAGGCGCCCCTCAATTTCACCGGTCTCCCCTGAAGCCAGTACGTCGCGCCAATAATCCGTGAGCCTGGCCCGGTCGCCCGGGTGGAGCGCAACCGTCCAACCCCAATCCGCCGCCTCTTCCGTAGAAAGGCCGGCATAATCGAGCCAGCGCCGATTGAAGAATTCGGCCGAGCCGTCGGGACGGGCAGACCAAGCCAGCGTTGGAATCGTGTCAATGATGCTTCTCAGTCTCTGTTCCGAGTTCTTGATTTCGACGAGAGCACTTTTGAGGGCCCGGTGTGATCGTTCTAGCTCGATCGCGATTAGCGCAATGTGACCCGCCGCCTGGATCAACTCAAGATCCCGGCTATTTGGAATCCGGGGCTCCGCATAGGAAAAGCAGAAGGTGCCAAGAACCTCGCCGTCTTTCGAAATGAGCGGTTCGGACCAGGCCGCACAGAACCCGTGGTTTAAGGCCAAATCTCGAGCTTCATCGGGCCATCGCGGGTCGTTTGAAATATCCGGGATAATCACTCGTTGTTTCGTGAACGCGGCGGTGCCGCAAGAACCTCTATTGGGACCAATTGGCCAAGGTGTGATGGCCGCCGTAAGTGCGGCGGGAATATGAGGGCCAGCACCCGGCACCAGCTCCTTGCCGTCCGGATTCATTAAACAAACCATTGACGTAACAGGGGGAGCGTGAGCATCAATGGAGGCACACAAATCGTTCAAGACCTCTGAGAGGCTTGCGCCATTGGCCATCATCTCCAGGGTTCGTTTCTCCGCAGCTAATAGGGATTCGGCTGGTGATGGGTTTGCGATATTCGGTCCTTGTTTGAATTCAAGCCTGGCCGGCTGCGCCACGCCCGAGGCGTCACCGAGTTGTATTTCGCGGTCCGGTTTGAGGCGCGGCTCTGGGGAGCTCATCACGTTCTCCGTCCTAGGTTTATGACCCGTTAGTCATAACATACGCTTCAAGAACGGCACACGCCACTGGTGCGGGTTCTCAGGCGAGGCTTCCATGGATAGAGATTGTTTACGCCCTGCCCTGCGCATATCAACCACGAGGACCAGCTAGCTCTTGCTTGCACCATTATTGCCTTCCAGCCGGACAGCTGCCCACATCCCGGCTTTCTTAAGCAAACGCACGAGTTCTGTTCTTTCACTGGATCTCAATACCGCCATGGTTTCCTCCATGTCCATCGCGTGTTGCTGGAAAGCCCGCTCGATCAAGCGTCGGCCCGTCTCGGTAGGTTGAACGATTCGCGCGCGGAGGTCCCCGGTATCGGCAGTCCTCCGGACCAGCTTTTTTGATTCCAGCCGATCGACGGCTGCCGTAATGGAGCCGCTGGTGAGCAGAACCTTTTTCCCGATGACATTCACCGGCTGTGGGCCCTTGTGAAGAAGCACTTCCAATACCGCGAACTCCGAAAGCCCGAGGCCCAACGCGGAGATGCTCCGAACGGCATTCTGCTCGATCGCGTGGGCGGCCCTCCGCAACACCCACCAGACATGACTCGCCGCTTCGCCGCTCGGTTTCCGAATTCGTACCAGTAGCCGCATAGTCCTCTTTTACGTTGACCCGTCTCATAATACTCGATGTCGAGATATATTGGCAATCCGATATATCACCATTGACTGATGTATCTTCTGCTTTGTATCGTGCATCTATCTTGACGTCAAGATATCATTCCCAGCCCTCGGAGGCCAGAAGGAATTCCATGAAAACGACTTACAAAATTGACCCGGCGCACTCCACTGCGCAATTCGTTGTCCGCCACATGATGATCACCAATGTTCGGGGTGGATTCAGCGGCGTGCAAGGCACGGTGGTATACGATCCGCAGAAACCCACTGCTTCGAGCGTTGAAGTGGTGATCGACGCGAGTACGATTAACACCCTGGAAGCCGCCCGTGACACGCACCTGAAGAGCGCGGATTTTCTGGATGTCGAGAAATACCCCACCATCAAGTTCAAGAGCAGCTCGATCACGCTGCATGGAGACGAACTGCGGTTGGAGGGTAACCTGACGATCCATGGAGTGACCAAGGAGGTGGTTCTGAAAGTAGAAATCCCGTCGGCGGAGACAAAAGACCCCTGGGGGAATGCCAGGATCGGGGCCTCGGCAACTACGAGGATCAAGCGCAGCGATTTCGGTCTTAATTGGAACGCGGCGCTTGAAACTGGAGGATTCCTGGTTGGGGATAATCTGAAACTCGAGTTGGAAGCTTCTCTGATCAAAGCATAATAGGACGCCTCGCAGACCGCAGGCCACCATATCGTCCGTCGGGAAGAGTGAAAGTTTTCTGAATGAATCTGTAACAACCAGGCGCACTGATCTATCTAACTGGGCGTGCCTGGGAGGAGTCACCTAGATGCAAATCGGAATCGACAGTTTCGCAGCAGCCATTTCCGACCCGGCCACAGGTCTAACGCTCAGTCCCGTGGAGCGCATGCACCATCTACTGGAGGAGATCGAGCTCGCCGATCGGGTCGGCCTGGACGTCTTTGGCATCGGCGAACATCACCGCGCGGAGTTCCTCGACTCAGCTCCCGTTGTGATCCTCTCCGCTGCCGCCGCACGCACGGAAAATATCCGTCTCACTAGCGCCGTCACGGTTCTGAGTGCCTCCGACCCTGTTCGCGTTTTTCAGGAGTTCGCGACCCTCGACCTCATCTCCCGGGGCCGCGCCGAGATTGTTGCCGGTCGCGGTTCCTTCATTGAGTCCTACCCCCTCTTCGGCCTGCGCCTTGAAGACTACGACTCACTCTTTGGAGAAAAGCTCGACCTTCTCCTGAAAATCCGGGCAAGCACGCAAGTGCATTGGTCCGGCAAACACCGCGCGGCTCTTACCGGCCAAGCCATCTACCCTCGCCCGCTTCAGAATCCGTTGCCTTTATGGGTCGGCGTCGGCGGCACGCCCGAATCTTTCGTTCGCGCCGGCATGCTGGGACTTCCTCTCATGGTTGCCATTATCGGCGGTGAGCCTCGACGCTTCCGCCCGCTCATAGACCTCTACCGCGAGGCTGGGCGCCGCGCCGGACATTCCCCCGAGCGGCTTACTGTAGGTCTTCACTCCGTTGGCTTTCTCGCGGACACCACGGACGAAGCCGCGGAAATATTCTTTCCAGGCTATGCACACACCTTTACGGAAATCGGCAAGGAACGCGGCTGGCCCCCTGCCACACGTGCTCAATTCGACGCCCTGCGCGGACCTACTGGCGCGCTGCTGATCGGCGACGCCAAAACGGTCGCGAAAAAGATCCTTTATGTGAATGAAGTTCTTGGTGGCATCTCGCGCATCACATTCCAAATGGGTGTCTCGACGCTTCCGCACCAAAAAATGTTGGACGCCATTGAGATCCTCGGCACCGTCGTCGCTCCTATTGTTCGGAACGAGCTCGGCGTCACCGCTGTACGCGCCTGATGAATCGAGCTCTTTATACTAAGTTCTAAAAAAGCCATTCCGTTTTCAGGACAAGTCGAATGATGCTATGGAATCCACTGTGCGAAGCGAACCTATGAGGACGATCCAAAACATTCTGTTCCCTGTGGACTTCTCGCCGTCCTGCAGCGCCATGGCCCCCTATGTGAAGAGGTCGGCGGCTATTTTCGGGGCCCGAGTGACGCTGGTTCATGTCTTCGACATTTACAGTCATGACGCATTGCAACTCTATGTGCGAGCACTCTCCGAGGTTGCCGAAGAGCAGCAGAACATCGCTCGCGACAAACTCAATGCGTTCCTCAAGTCTGAATTCCCAGTGGGTGAGTGCCCGAGAATCTTGTTGTCGGGCGTTGCAGCGACACAGATCACTCAGCTCGCCCGGACGAACGGCTTCGATCTCATCATCATGCCCACACACGCTGGCCTCTTCCGCAGGATGTTGCTCGGCTCCACGACAGCGAAGGTATTGAACGATGCAGACTGTCCGGTATTGACAACGCAGCACGCGGAGACGATTTCACCAAGGCAGCTCGAACATCGGGAATGGGTCTGCGCCATCGGCTTAGACTCGGATTCGCAGAGAGTTCTTCGGTATGCCAGCCAGGCCGCGCAGTCTGTCCATGCGAATCTCACGCTCGTTCATGTGATTCCCGCGAGCGGGCCTGACCTGCCGGTCGAATTGGATCTGGAGGAGCGCTTGCAGTCGGCGAAAAAAAAAGCAGCGATCCTTCGCATCGAGGCGTTGCAAAGCGCCGCTGGTTCGCAAGCACCGGTTACCATCACCATCGGTCCGATTCGAGATATGCTGACCGCGGCGGCGCGTAGATTGCGCGCCGATGTGCTGGTGATCGGAAGGAGTCCGCAGTCCGGCGTCCTGGGCCGCTTGCGGGACCTTAGCTACGCAATAGCCCGTGACGCTCCTTGTCCTGTACTGAGCGTCTGATAGCGCCGGAAGTCCGTGTCGAAACTCAGCTCCCGCCAATCGTGCCTGGTTACCGGGTTCGGCCAACCGTCCAGAAAGGTTCAATGGCGAGGTTTGTCGTACTTCATTTTAGGTATGATCTGGTCACGCATAGCGCGATCTTACCGTGGCAGTGTCGCCCGAAGACAAAATCTCTCACGGCTATCAGATCTCCGATTGCGTTGTTCCGCAAATTTTTACGGTTGGCGACGCGCTGCGGTTTCCACGCGGCCCAACATCTTGTCGAGGTCGGCGCGGCGAAGGTAGCGGCCGCTCACGATGACTGCGGCAATCATCTGCGTGTTGGCAATGTCTTCGAGAGGGTTGGCCGAAAGCAGCACCAGATCTGCAAGCCTTCCCTTTTCTACCGTTCCCGCCTGATCCTCGATTCCGAAAAAACGGGCGGGATTGATCGTCGCGGTCTGCAGCGCTTCCAGGGGAGTGAAACCCGCGGCAACGAAACGCTGCAATTCCTCGTGCAGGCTGTAACCCGGGAAAATGTGAACGCCGGCGGGCGTATCCGTTCCCGCAAGAAACGGCACTCCGGCTTTGTGCAGTATCCCAACGACTTCGAGTTCTTTCTCGATAAACTTTTTTCGCGTCTCGAGATCATCAGTGCCATAACCTTGCGTAATTTCATCCGTAAATCGCTTCCAAGTTTTGTTTTTCCATGATGCCGGCACATACTTTACGCGTTCATCCTTGCTGAAATCGCTCACGTCTATAAGATTGCCGCCGCGTTCCCACACCAGGGTCGGACATTGCCACGTTTGGTTCTTCGCCAGCATCCCTGCGAGCGCGGCGGCGCGCGCCGCATCGTAGGTCGCCAGGAACTTCCCTTCCGTCTTGTTCCCTTTCAAGAACTCATCCTCGGCCGGCGAACTCCCTTCAAAAATCCCGATGAGATGCTCGAAGCTCTTCATCCCCGTTGCGGACATTTCGCTCGCGCGCACCGCATCCGGCACATGTCCCTCGAACGGGATTTCTTGCTTCTTGGCTTCTTCCACGATGGCAAAAACCGCCTCGCGCGGAATCAGTGATTGCAATTTAATGAACTCTGCTCCCCTCCGCTTCAGATCCGCGACGGCGCGATGCGCGTCTTCCGGTGTGGCAATCGCCACTGAGCTCGGAAACCGCGGTTTCGGCCCATCCAGCATCGGCCCAGAAGTGTAAATACGCGGCCCGAGCAGCTGCCCCCCTTCAATTTCGTTCCGCCATCCTTGGACAATGTCTAGCTCGCTGCCCATGTCCCGCACGCCGGTAACGCCGTTTGCTACAAAAAGCGGCAGCGAAATATCCTGCGCGTCCGGAAACCAGTCGCCGAAAACCAGATGCACGTGCATGTCCCACAGCCCGGGGATCAGGAAAAGTCCGCGGCAGTTCACGCTTGCTGCGTTCCGCGGATACTTCGCCGACTTGCCCGGCCCCACCGAAGCAATGTGATTGCGTTCAAGGATTACCGTCTGCTCGGGCTGCAAAGTCCCCGTTCGAACGTCAACGACCGTCACATTGCTAAGCACCAGAAGATCGTAGGTCGCGGGTTTCTGCGCGCGGATAGAAGGAGTGACAAATAAAAGAATCAAGGAAAGAATGCCGTAGTGAACGGTAAATCGTCTGAGTATTTTCATTGCCCGCATACTATCTGCTTTGCCGCCGGACTTCATCTGGAAGATATCTCCTGGAAGAACTCGCCATTTATGCATTTCGCGCTTGACACTATGGCGGCACACGACATAGTGTGAAGTCATAAGGGGCGGATGCCTCTCAAGGACGCCGAAGGAACTAGCCCATGAAAAAACTATTGTTCTCCACTTTGCTTCTCATCTTTCTGCTCGCGGGATCGCTTTCGAGTGCTCAACAAAAAACTGCTGCCAGCCCCACAAGCGCCGGCCGCGAGCCCATGCTCGTCACCGTCGACTGGCTGGCGGACCACCTCAACGACCCTTCCCTCGTGCTGCTCCAGATCGGCGACAAGAAGGACTACGACAAGGGCCACATCCCCGGCGCGCAGTTCCTCGAATATGAAACCATCTCCACACCCCACAATCATGGGGTAACTCTGATGCTGGAGCTCCCGCCCGTCGAGCAACTCGTCTCCGTATTCGAGCGCCTCGGCGTTTCCAATCGCTCCCACATTATTTTGTATTTCGGAACCAATTGGGTGAGCCCCACCACACGCGTCTACTGGACGCTCGATTACCTCGGCCTCGGTGACCACACGTCGATTTTGAATGGCGGGCTGGTGGCATGGGAGGCCACCCACCACGCCGTGTCCACGGAAAGCAAGCAGCCCGCGACAGGTTCGATCACGCCGGCGCCGCGCAAGGAAATCGTGGCCGATGCGGAGTGGGTGAGCCATCATCTCAATCAGCCCGCCGTCACCATCATCGACGCCCGTAACCACGAGTTCTACAACGGATCACAGAGCGACGGGAATCCGCGCAGCGGGCACATACCAGGCGCCACGAATCTTGTTTATCTCGACGTCGTCGACCAGGACAACAACAAATTCAAAAGTCCGGATGCGCTCAAGGAATTATTTCGCGCGGCAGGATTGAAGCAGGGAAATTTGATGGTGAGTTACTGCCACATCGGCCAGCGCGCCACGGTTATTTATTTCACCGCAAGAATGCTGGGGTACGACGCGAAAATGTACGATGGCTCGTGGGAAGACTGGAGCCACCGCAAAGATTTGCCCATCGTCACCGGCGAATCGCCCAACAAGCAATAGTTCATCCTGTCCCCTGTGACTGCTTGGATGACGGCAGCGCCAGCGTTTGCCGGGGTTGCCGCATTTTATTTTCTGTGTTTCCATCTTCGAGTTTCAATTTTCCGCTTTTGGTCTGCTTATTCTGAACAACGCAGACTGCTGCGTGATTCCGCTGCTTCCTCCGCGAGAGTATGATGAAAGAAGTTTCCGGCCGTACGCTGGGAACCATGTGCGGAGGGGCCCATGAGAGCTTTCACTATTTGCGGAGCGATCTTGCTGGCGGCAGTCACGGCAGCGGCTCCCTTCGCAGCTCGGGGTAAACAGGGTGAACAAGAAAAACCGGCGGCGCCGGCGCATGACATGGAGCATACGAATCATGGAGCGGGCCATGGCGGATTCATGCAGGGGGGCATGCACCATGCGGTCGCCAAGGGCGTCAAGCTGGATGCGAAAGTGGATGCGGCCGCGCATACCGTCACGCTCCGCGTTGGCCCGATGAATTTGCCGGCGCACACTTCGCACATGAAAATGCCGCAGCCGCCGGATCTGGTCTGGGACGTTCCGATCGATGGCTGGCTGCTCGCGTATCATCCGAAGCTCGTGGATGCCGGCGGCAACGCAGTGCCGGGAACGGTGCTGCATCACGTGGCGTTCTGGAACGAGAATCGCGCGGATTTTCTCTGCCCCAATAAGGAAGAACATATTTTCGGTGCAGGCAGCGAGATGACGGACTGGGCGGAAATGCCCGGCTACGGTTATCGCGTGGAGAAAGGCAACAAGATTCGCGTTGAGACGATGATGTATAACCCGACAGCCACGTCCTATGACAAGGCGTATCTCGAGGTAGTGATTCCCTTCCAGGAAGTATCCGGAGACGCGAATGCCGCGCCGCGCAAAAATGTTTATCCCGCATGGATGGATGTGAAGTCGTGCGGAGATTCCAGTTATGACGTTCCACCAGGGAAAAGCGAAAAGACCGGATCGGTGACCGTAAAGTACGAGGGTGTGCTGCTCGGCGTGGGCGGGCACATGCACGACTACGGAAGGCAGATTGTGCTGCAAGATGCGTCGCGCAAAGAAACGGTGGCGACGCTGGATGCGGAGTCGGACGCGCAAGGGCATCTGGAGTCGGTGCCGGTGAAATTGTTTGTGCAGGAAGGCGGTTACAAGTTTGCGAAAGGCGACGTGCTGAAAGTTTCCGCAACCTACGACAATCCGACGGGGAAGCTGCTGCGCGACGGAGCGATGGGCATTGCCGTCGGCTATTTTGCTGCCGCCGATGACGCGAAGATGGCAGCGCTGCGGCGGAACTCCAAACCGCCGCACGACATGGCCGGCATGTCGCACGACCACTGAGAAGAAGCGAAGCAAGGATATAACGAGGTAACGATAAGGGCAATTCCTCCCGGCGAGGCCGAAAGCACAGCTTTACGACGGCAGTTCCGGCGGTAGCGGGATTAAGGGAAAGAGAAGAGAGATTTCTCTCTGCGCAAGCCGACGCTTTCGCAGGAACGAAAGCGCAAGAAAAAACGTCGGCTTGCTCTGTTCGAGATGACGGCGGAGGGAGAGGCGAAAAAGCTGGAAAGCAGTCCGAGGAGAAAGCCATGTCCGTGACGCGACGTGAATTATTTTCAATGCTCCCGGTGGCGCTGGTTCCCGCGATTCTTCTGCCTGAAGAGTCCGCGGGGCGAGAAATGTCTGAGGAGTCTGCAGCGCAAGAAAACGCGATGCCTTCGGCAGTGTATCCCTTCGAAAAGCTGCCGGTTCGAGCGCCGAACGGGGCCCAGTTTCGTGACGTCTTGAAAGGCAAGCTCGCCACCGGCGAATCCCTGGAGGTGCACGAAACGACGCTGCCGCCCGGGGGCACACCACATCCGCCACACCATCACGTGCATTCCGAAATGTGGCTGATTCGGGAAGGAACCGTGGAACTCACGATCAATGGAAAGAGTCATCAACTTGGACCAGGGTCGGCCGGATTCGCGCATTCCAATGACGAACATGGGATCAAGAACGTAGGTACAACACCGGCAACCTATTTTGTCGTGGCTGTGGGCCCCGGCGCGAGTTAAGCAATAATGGTGGTCTCGGCGGCGGACGGGGAAAGAGAGCACAGCCAAGAATGGCTGTGCCACACGACAAAAGACAGATTCGAGGAGCGGGCGGTCTTTTTTAAGGGCTCGCCCCGGTAAAACCGGCCGGGATGCAGACACCGCACTCACCGCGAGACAAGACGCGCGCAACCTGAGGCAACGTAGCGGCATCCCACGAGGGAGGCAGAAGTTAGCGAGGACCGAACAGGGTTGCGCGAGCGCGCAATTCTGTACGAATTCGCGGCTTCGACCGATCCGGCTCTATTCCGAGCCGCCACAGAGTGGTTTCCAGCCGTCCCTGGCCGGGACGATTTAGCTATTCGGGCCTTACCGGTCCGACAGCAATTCCGGCCATACCAGCCCGCCCAGTTAATCCAAACCAGGAGGTCGTAGCATGAAAACTCTGAGAGGAGCCGCAGTTGCTTTGTGCGCCGTGCTGGTCACTATTATTTTGTTGGGGGCCACGTTCGCGCCGGGCGCCAGAGCGGATCAGTGGGACAAAAAGACCATTGTCACCTTCAACGATGCGGTGGAAATCCCCGGACAGGTGCTTCCGGCGGGGACTTACGTGTTCAGGCTGGCTGACAGCATGTCCAACCGGCACATCGTGCAGATCTGGAATGCGGATGAGGACCAGGTCCTAGCGACGATTATGACCATTCCTAACACGCGGTTCGAAACTCCGGATGATTCCCTATTTGAATTTGACGAGCGGCCGAGCGACTCGCCCCGGGCCCTCAAAATATGGTTTTATCCGGGAAACAACACGGGAGAGGAATTCATCTATTCCCGTTATTCGTACAGGCAATCTAATACCTATAGGCAATAGCGGCAGCGCCTGGGCCGGGCTCCCGACAGGGTCGGGATAAAATGCCGCCGGCCCCCACAAAGGCGAATGCGAAGAGCGGCGGGGCTTCCACGAGAAGGTGGGGGCCCTGGCCGTTTTCTTGGTGGGAGATCAATTTTGGCGACGCTTGTCGCGTGTCCGTTCTGCGTCGCGCCTACGGCGCTCGAGCGGGGGTGCCTGTTGAGATGCGCGAGGGCGGGGTGTCCCATTGCCAAATCGCGAGGGGTTTGATATTCGAGGTCGTGTAAAATCATTCACTGGGAGACGGCCTCCATGATTGATGAGAGCGCAAAGCAGGCGGCGCAGGAATACCTGGCGGCGAAGCTGTCGGAAGAAGAGCAGATTTACGAGGACACGCAGAACAGGGCGCTAGCGCTGGCACGGTCACCGATGGTCTGGAAGTATTTTAGGGACACGATTTTCGAGAAATGCCGGGAGTGGAATGCCATCACCGGAGAAGAGACGCTGGTTTGCAAGGAAACCGCGCTGGGAGACCTGCGCATCTGGTGCGCGGCGCGAAAGCAACAGATGATGGTGTATTACGATTCCCAGAGACTTCGGATTACGGTGAAAAACGGCGCGCGGCTGGAGCACGAAAAAGACGTGATCCTACACATGGAGGGATACCGGACGGGTCCTGAGCGAACGAACCGGGATGTGCACCTGGTGCGGAACGAGCAGGCGGTGAACATTGATATGTTGCTGGTGGGCGAGTTGCGCGTTTTGACGGGATTGGGCCGGCAGAGAAAGTAGGAATTCACAACAGGCGTACCTTCCGCAAAAGAATCCTCTTAGAAAACCAAAACACATGTCGCGCCTGAGGCGCTCCGGCGGGGCTCCCGACACGGTCGGGATGAATTCCGCCCGGCCCCGACAAGCACAAGGCCGAAGAGCGGGCACGTCGCTGCGTGGCGAGTGCCAATGCGGATCTTGCTGCAACGCATTCCCGAAGCGTAAGCTGCGCCGGGACGTGGTTATAAGGGGACGTGAGGAGAAGATTATGGCACACAGCAATGGAATTCGAGATTCGGTTTTGCATGCGATCGGCAATACGCCAGTGGTAAGGCTGCGGAAAGTCGTATCGCCATCCATGGCCGAGGTGCTCGTCAAGCTGGAATACTACAATCCTACCGGCTCTTACAAAGATCGCATGGCACTGGCGATGATTGAAGGGGCGGAGGCGTGCGGCGAGCTGCGCCCTGGAATGCGGGTGGTCGAGTGGACGGGAGGAAGCACGGGATCGTCTCTCGCAATGGTCTGCTCGATCAAGGGCTACCACTTCACTCCTATTTCCTCGGATGGATTTTCGAAAGAAAAGCTGCAGACGATGCGTCTGTTCGGCGCGGACCTGGAGATTTTTCCAGCCGAAGACGGCAAGCTGGTACCGGAGCTTTACCAGAGAATGAAGCGCCGCGCGGAAGAGTTGGCGCAGCAGCCAGGCACGTTCTACACCGACCAGTTCAATAACGCGGACGCAATTCGGGCGTACATGGGAATCGGCGCGGAGCTGGCCGAACAGGCGGGCACCAGTCTGGCGGCGTTTTGCGGCGGAGTCGGCACGGCGGGGATGATCATGGGCGTGTCGCGTGCGCTGAAGGAAGCCGGATGCAAGGCGCGCATTGTGGCGCTCGAGCCTGCAACGTCACCGGTGCTCACCACCGGGAAAGGGGGGCCGCACCGCGTCGAGGGTATCGCCGCCGGATTCCGGCCGCCGCACCTGAAGGACGGCGCCTATGACGAAGTGCGGACGGTTGACGAAGGCGCGGCTCGCGAGATGGCGAGACGGCTGGCAAAAGAGGAAGGAATATTCACGGGTACGTCATCCGGCCTCAATGTCGCGGCGGCGCTGCAACTGGCGCAAGAGCTAGGGCGCGGAAGCACGGTCGCAACAGTGGCTGTAGACAGCGGCCTTAAATACCTCGCTGGAGACTTGTACCAAACGTAGTAAGCAAAACCGAGACGCGCTGAAGCACGCCCCTCGCCCCTACACAGGACAACATAAGATGGCACCGGGACGCCGCTACAAATGCTTATTCGGCGCCGAGGGGGAGGAAGTATTGGGTGCCTTTGACGGGTTCCTGGAGGCGGCGCAAGAGGAGTTGGAGGTCGTCGCTGCGCTCGACGAAGTCGATGTCGGAGGTGTTGATGACCAGGAGGTCGGAGGCGGCGTAGCGGAAGAAAAAATGTTCGTAGGCGCGGGCGACTTCGTCGATGTATTCGGGGGCGATGTGGGATTCGTCGCGGGAGGCTTTTTTGGCGATGCGGGCGCGAAGGACTTCGGGCTTGGCCTGGAGGTAGATGACCAGGTCGGGGGCGGGGATGTCCGCGGTGAAGGCTTCGTAATAGCGCTCGTAGAGCTTGAGCTCGGAGTCCTCGAGATTAAGGTTGGCGAAGATGCGGTCTTTTTCCATGAGGAAATCGGAGAGGACCGGGCCGGGAGCTTCGACGGCGAGGGCTTCGCGGAGGCGCTTCTGGCGCTCGATGAGGAAGTGCATCTGGGCGCGAAAGGCGGAGCCAGGCTTGGCTTTGTAAAAGTCGGCGAGAAAGGGATTGTCCTCGCAATCGTAGATGCGGCGGGCGTGCAGGCGTTCGGCGAGGATGCGGGCGAGGGTGGTTTTGCCGACTCGGAGAGGGCCTTCAATAACGATGAAGCGGGGAGGCTGGGGAGTGCGCTGCGGAGTGCGAGCGCGTTTGGCGGCGGAAGAGTCGTTGCCGGGCATCGTTTCGTGTGATCCCGTGAGGCAGGGATCAACACGCGGATTATAGCAGAGTCGGGGAAGTAGTCATCAGCGGTTCGGGGAGGCTTGGGGTGGGCGCACCTGCGTGGGCGGAAATGTAAAAACATTTTCACATTTATGGCCTAGTACTGCCGTTTGAAAAATGAGAAACGGAGGTGCCAGAGGAGGGTACTAATCAGAATGTGACCAATGGGCCAGTGTAGCCTGTCCTTTTGTACAGTATATTCTCCACATTGCGAGTGGGGACGGACTTGCAAGACCCACAGGCAAAACTGAGGTGTCCCGAATGGTCATCGCAACGCTGCTCTTACTGTTTTCCATCCCGCAGATGGACGATACGGCAAAAGTGGTTAACGGCTCGCCCGCAGTTGCTTCCGATAGCTCAACGAAAGATTCGACGCTCGTGGCTTCCGCCCTGCCTTCGGCGCCAGCACCCAAAGTGAAAGCCGATGTGGAGCCGATCGCTCCGAATGCGGCGGCGCAGCCTTTTCTGGCGGCAAAGCCGGTGTTTACGCGGCCGCGCGAGACCCCGCGTCAAAGGAAGATTTGGTATGCACTGACGGTAGCGGGACACAGTGGAGCGGCATTTGACGCCTGGTCGACACATCGCGCGGTGGCTGGAGGCTATGGGCAGGAAGCCAACCCGTTCCTACGCCCCTATGCGAGTTCCAATGCGATTTATGCGGCGACACAGGTAAGCCCGTTGTTTATGGACTACCTGGGCAAACGGATGATGGTCAGCCAGCATGGCTGGGTAAGAAAATTGTGGTGGCTGCCGCAGACGGCGGGCGCGGGCATGTCGTTTTTCTCCGGCGCGCACAACGTTGGAGTGGTGCACTAAGAGTTCCCTCAACTCCCCAAACGAAAAGCGTCCCGGTGACCCTCCTCACCAGGACGCTTTTTGATTTTGGGCGAGTGGGTACGCCCGCGCGTTTGCGATTCCAGACTACTTTCCGACGACGACGATGACGAAGGAGCCGGGCTTCATTTTGCCGCGGCGTTCGCCGGGAGCGGGCGGATCGAAGTCGGCCGCGGGAAGAAAGATGTTGTGAGTTTTGAGGTCGAGCCCCATGGTGCGGGCGCTGCGCTTGGTGGGGACGTTTTCGACAACGGTGAATTTGTCCGGCGAATCTTCGTGGATGACAGTGAGGTTGCCATCGCCGCAGGAGGCGAACACGTAACCCGTCGACGGATCGAAGCCGGCGGCGTCAGGGCCTTCGCAGATGGCAGGCGTGGCGACGACCTTTCCGGTATCCGCATTCACCACGGCCATCACTTTTTCATCGCAGACAGAAAAGAGCCGGCGATTGGCGACGTCCATGGCGAGGCCGGAAGGCGATTTGCACGGCGCGAGCGGCCAATGATTGAGTTCCTTGAGGCTCGCGGCATCAAGATGATGAAGTTCGGAGGAGTCCTCGTTGTTTACATAGATGGAGCCCTTGCCATCGGCGGCGGCAAATTCAGGCTTGCCGCGCAGATCGATCGCGCCGAGCACGCTGCCATCCGCGGCGTTGATAGCGGTGGCGTTTTTGCCGCGGCCGTTGAAGGTAAAGACGCGCTTGGTGACGGGCTCGTAGAGAATGGCGTCCGGATTGGCATCAGTTTTGACGGTACCGAGCGACTTCAAAGTTTTCAGGTCGAAAATGGTGACATCGTTCGACCGGCCGTTGCTGGTGAAGCCGCGGCCAAGGCCGGAGGCGATGGCGATGCCGTGAACGCCCTGAGTGTCAGGAATGTCGCCAACAACGGCGTAGCTGTCCGCATCGAGAACGATGGTGTGAGTGCCACGCGAGACATAAACGCGCCGGGCGTCACTGTCCACGTATATATAGTCCCAGCCACCATCGCCGCCGACCGGAACGGTCTTGATAACGTGATAGCCGCTGGTGGCCGGCGCGGGCGCGGCATGCGAGAAGGCCACGGCAGAAAAGGTGATCGCAACTGCGAGTGATCCGAGAAGTGTGACGAGTGCTAAACGTTTGCGCATAATTTTTTCTCTCTTTGAATTTCTATCCTTTGCCTAAGTCTGGGTGCAACTACCTATACAGCGATGAAGATAAACGCAAGATAAATGCGAAGACTTCCGCTACATCTTGGCTTTGTGCTGCTCAAACCAGCCAGCAATATAAAGCATTTTGGCGATGTGGTGGCTGGGGCGGCGGCCGATGCCATGGGGCTCTTCGGGGACGCGGACAAGAACAGTATCCACATTCAGGAGTTTGAGCGCTTCGTAGAACTG
>Ga0137418_10001612_pt1 | contig 20838 bp, 16 predicted proteins | sample CZODoug3_1_2_16f_FD_122242 | JGI IMG/M metagenome (GOLD analysis project Ga0137418, IMG submission 122242) | Vadose zone soil fungal communities from Angelo Coast Range Reserve, California, USA - CZODoug3_1_2_16fungal (Hybrid Assembly) | ecosystem: Environmental > Terrestrial > Soil > Vadose...
GCGCTCGGCATCCCGTAAGTCGCTGCGATTCAACGAGTAGACCGGGAGCGCTGGCGACTCTCTGCAGCTCCCTCCCCCGGGATGGAGTATCAAAATCCTTCCGGTGCGAAGCACCGTGCTTCCACCACCAGGAAATTGAAGGCACGATCATCCCTTCCCTGCCCCGACAAAGGCCGTTGATTCCGCCTCGGACAATTCCAAGCCGGCTACAAGCTTACGTGCAGGCTCCTCGGCTGCACTATCGCTCAGGCCTCGTCCAGACGAATAGAAAGCACAGATGTGGCGGCTTTGATGATCTCCAGAAGCGGCATATTCGTTCTCCCTAGTAGGCACCAGAATGAAGCAATCTCTCCGCGAACAGCGGGTGAGACAGGGTTGTCTTCGGCAAGCTCTTTACTGAGCTGGTTGGCATGACTTCGAGGCCGGCGCGGAGTTTGCCGACGTCGAACGAAATGGTCGCTTCTCCGGCATGATCCCCTCGCCTTCGCACCATGAGGCATCGGGATTGCCCATGATCTCGCTGATACTTGTCGTCCAGCAACAGCGGCTCAATTGGCCGAAGGAATGGAGTGATTAATTCGAAGCTCACTGAGGTGACTTCAGAGCGATGGAAGCCCAGCGGCGAGCTGGGCTTCCGCGAGTGAAAGAGCAAGGGCTTATGCGGCCGCTTCCTCTTGGGACTGTTCATGGGGCCCCTGGTCTTCCAGGGTAGCCTTTTCGGCGCGATCCAGCTTCAGGATCGAAGCGACGCGAATTTCCCAGACGCGCCGCATCGAGTCCGTTTTGCTGCTTTCGTACTCCCGGCTGCGCAGTTCGCCTTCCACCTGGATATGTGCCCCCTTGGTGAGCGTCCTCGCAAACTCCGAGAGCTTGCCGAAGACAACGCAACGATGCCATTCGGTGTGCGCGATGTACTTCCCGTCCTTCTTGTAGGAGGACTTGGTTGCCAGCGAGAGGGTGGTGAAGCTACGGTCGCTGTTAGTGCGAACTTCCGGGTTGCTGCCGAGGAAGCCGATGAGGGTTACTTTGTTCTGGTACATGATGGTGTCTCCGTTTTGTTGAATTCACCCGTTGTTGCTCGGGTCACCCTGGGCGGAGCCTAGCGAGTGGGCCCGGCTCCCAAGTGCCGAAGGTCTGCATTCTGGGAGGGGCCCGCAAGAAGTTTGTGCGGCGCTCTCTGCCGGGGGTTCGCAAACTTGTTGCGGGAGGAACCAAGACCCCGAAGGGGCGCTAAAAGCGAAGCAGAAGACCGAGTGCCGCCGGGCGCGGGAAAGGCCCCGAAGCGGTGACCGAGCAAAAGGCGGGGTTACACAACGGCAGACACGCTCCAGACCGAAGTTCATCTGCACACGGCTGCGGGAGTTCGCAACCAAAGCCGTAGGCTTCGAGCATGCCGATCCGCCACGAGGAGGGCGAAGTCCGACAGCGGCGCTCGAGGTCTGGAGCAGACAGATCGTCTGCTCTACCAAGCACGGGAACAGGTGGGAAGAGCCAGACGGATTAGCAGTATGAAAAGGACATGAGTCAGCCTCCGGGACAGTCGCTGGTCCTTTAGCTGCATGCCTGGTCGGCCCGGAAGCGCACCATGGTCAGGCCGAGGGGTCAGACCGAGGGGGTTCACGGCAAGATCACTGTTCCTCGTTCCTCACGTTCTCGCGGAAGACGTAGGTGACGCTGGCCGTCCATCGCACGCGCTTGAGTTCGTTATGATCCGCCAGATTGGTGTAAGCCTTCTCGGAACTCAACGCGTGCCGAATAAGGTGACTGTCGCAGGTCGTCCAGTTCGGCCGTTCTGGTTGGCAATTGCTCGCCATAGCCGCGCCCGGAACCCTCGTTCGTGCTTCCCACAGCGCGTTTGTGGAAAGGCTCCGGTTAGCTGACCACATGCCCGCAGTCCGAAGGCTGAGCGATATCGGGCAGCCTTCGCGGCAGGTTTTAACGCCAATCGTCGATCACGTAGGCGCCAGCCCGATTGAACGCGTCGCATGCAGGCGTTGCATAGCGACACCCTGCATGGCTACGCGATACCCGTGGGACCGCATGCGCCGGTAGGCATCTTCACGGGCTAGATTCACGCCAGCCTCTACGATCACTCCGCGCAAGCCTGCAAAATCTTCGCAAGCATCCAGCAATTTGTCAAAACGCTCACCCGCGCCCACCCCGCCACGGGCGGCGCCGAACTTGATGTAACAGGTCTTCTCGCCGCCCTCGGATCCAGATCCGTTCAGGCACACCGCGAACGCATCGAGAACACCGCGCGTGGATGTCAACACGACGTCGCCGGTGCTCTGCGCAAGCACAGCCCGGATTTCACCGGTGAGATCGAGTCCCTGATCGATCTTGTGAGCTTGAAACACGGCGCCAGTATAAACGCATCTCACCTGTTTGCGATATCGTGAAACGAATGTCGAGACGCCTCTTGGGCTGAAAATCCGACGATGGACTGTGCGGGTTATCGAGACCGTTAGACGATCGCCCGGCCCAGCGGACAGTTCATGATCCGGGTCGAGCAACTGCTGCAGTACGTGCCTTTCCCAATGAGAGTCGCCAATTCTAGGTCCCACCCTTTCCCAATAACTGCTTCTAAATTGAACTAGCCGGGGCATAGGAAAGTAAGCTAGGCTTTCTACTACTCGTTCTGGGAAGAGTGCAGGTTGATCTTTGCACTGCAGCCCGGAATCTAGGCGCATGGGTTTGGAGGCATCAATCATGAAGCAATTCAGTCGTCTCTCCATCACGCTTCTGGCTCTCACCATCGTGGTTCCTGCGTTCGGCGATGACCAGCAGAAGGCAGAAAAACAACTACACAAAATTACGGCCATGGCCACCGACGGCACCGGTCGTCGCGTGGTCAGCAGAACGGTGGCCGACATTCTCGGGGTGAAGCGTTCCGAACTGGTAGTGGAACGCAGGACCATGAACCTGAACTACGGTGACCTCTTTGTGGCCCACGCCTTAGTGAAGAGCGGTGCAAAAATGGAGGATATCGCAACCCAGCTGAAAGGCAAGAAAGGCATGGGCGAAATCGCGAACGCGCAAACTGCCGACTGGAAACAGATCGCCGGGGACGCCAAGAAGCTCAATTCGAAAGTGGAAGACAACCTCTACAAGCACTTTGTTAGCGACAAGGCGGATCTCGCGCGCGATCAGGCAGACCAATACGATCCTACTTTCGACGGCGTTTCGGCCGACAACGATGTCTCCAAGGAAGAACTTGCCGACGCTGAGAACACCTACCAAATGTGGCGGGATCGTGCCGCCAAGAATAAAGGCGAAGGTCTCGACACTGTCACCGAAAAGGCTGCTCGGAATGCGCGCGGCGATCCAATCGGAAAGGCCCCGAATAACGACTCTAAGACAACAGGACCCAATTGAGGCCTGAAATGCAACCCCGGTGCGAACTCGTCACCGGCCTAGGGCAGGATGGAAGCAACCAATTGGTGCGCCTTGTTTGCCGACAACCAGGTGAAAATACAGTCTGGTGAATCGGGAGGTGTACAACAATGAGGTATCCAACGCATCTTTGCGGCGGGCTTCTTGCTCTCGCCATAGCAATCCCCTCCTTCGACGATGATCAGCGGAAAGCAGAAAGGGAGCGTCGAGTGATGAATTTGAACTACGGCGACCTCTTGATTGCGCATGCGCTCATCAAAAACGGCGGCAAGATGGAAGACATTGCCGCCCAACTGAAGACCAAGACGAGTCTCGGCGAAATCGCCAAGGAGCGGCACGCCGACTGGAAACAGATCGCGGCAGACGCGAAGAAGCTCAATTCGAAGATTGGGGACAATCTTTACAAACTCTTTGTCAACACGACAGCGTATGCGCAGAGGGATGCGGTGGACCATTACAACCCTGGACTGGACGGGGTTCCGGCTGACAATGATGTTTCCCAGGACGAGCTTGCTGAAGCCGAGCGCACCTATCTGGTGTGGCGGAATCAGGCTGCCCAAAGGGGCGACGAAAAACTTGATACCGTGGCTGAAAAATCCATCCGCGGCATGCAAGGCGATCCAGTTGCAAAAGCCCCGGAACCGGGTTCAATTCCGGCTTTTTCCGGACCTCCGAAAAAATAGCTTGACGCACCCGGAGCGTTACTTCGGGATGGCGCCATTGGCTCGAACCACTCGGATCTGGTGATCGGTGAACTCCACAGGAATGTCCTCCACCCGCGTCTTGGGCATGTGACATGTTACACAGTCTTTACGAGCGACGGGGCACGCTGCTCCGGGATGGTCTCCCGTGGACTTGGTGGACGCGGCGTTCACATGGCAGCTCAGGCAGCGTTGATCGTAGTACGCGGCGTCACGCTGCAACGGCCCGTGGGGATCGTGGCATGCCACGCAGGTTAGCCGGGCATCCCCTCTTCCCCAGCAGCGGCTGTTCTCGATCCGGTAGGGTGGAAAGCGGAGCGATTTGAGCCCCGTGGAGCCGGTCAGCGTTACGTCCCACCATGTGCGGTGGCAGGCGCCACAGAAGTCTATGGATTCCACGGGGTTGAGATGGCTGGGGTTCGAAATCATCGTCATCCCCTGGTCCGCGAGACCCGCCCTCACCGCTGCGATGTGATCGGCTCCCGGGCCGTGACAAGCTTGACACGTGATTCCCGGAGTCGAGTGTTCAGGATCGAAACGATCCCCGGTGGTCGCTGCAGTATTGTGGCAGTTGAAGCAACCTTGTACCTCACTGTCGGAAAGATGCCTGCCGATCGCCCTGTCCAAGGACTCAGGCACGGAGTGCGGCTGGTCAACCGTGAAATCCCAGATACCGGCCTCAGGGTAATACGTGAGCGGCGCCATAAAAATCCCGCCGTTCTTTTCGAACAGAAACGATTGTCCCATCCGGATGCCGAATGCCCATTGCAATGTCGTCGAAAACGAACTGGCGCCGTCGGTCACAGAGTACGTTGCTGTCTGGCCGTTCCGAGCGGCGTAGTAGGTGTACGGACCAAGCTTATAACTCAGAGGATGTTGCACCAAGTGTTCCGAATCCCTAGCACGCGTCACCGTCTGAGCCATGGAACTCGACTTCTGCGCGGCGACGATCTCTGCGTGACACCGGACACACTCCCCGTTGCCCACAAAGGCGCTGCGTGGAAAACTGCCTTTCGTCGGCCACCATCCAGGCTTGCGAATGCGATCTTCCGTGGCCAACTGATCTGCCAGGGTGGCAGGATGGGTCTGGGTTGAGACTTGGCTGGAGAGTTTTGGTAGTCCGAGGCAGATCACGACAGCCAGTGCGCAAACTCCGAACTTGGAGACTTGATTCACTGAACGTCTCACCGGATCCTATCCGGCGTCACGATCCCTTCGCCTTCTTTCAAAACGTAAAATCGATCGCATTCCAGATTTTGCAATACCTGTGTGCTGCCGGACGGCCAGCGAACTTCAACCCGATCAACTTTGTCCGCAGACCCCAATCCAAAATGCACTCGCAGGTCGTTCTGTGAGAGATAGCTGCCGCCGCTGCGAACTTCATCGATCTGCGAAATAGAGCCCGCTACAACTCGCACTTTCGCGCCGAGTGCAAGCCGGTTGCTGTGCGTGCCCACCAACTGAAATGTGATCCAGTGATTGGAGCTGCTCCCTTCGTTATGGAGAATCATGGGCGAGCCATCAATGTTTTCGACCACAACGTCGATTCTGCCGTCATTGTCGAGATCCCCAAATGCCGTGCCCCGGCTGGGTTGCGGGATCGTCACGGCGGGACCGACGGAATTGCTGATATCGGCGAATGTGCCATCCCTCTGGTTCAGGAATACCAGTTTGCGCTGACGATACTTCGCCCCTGCGGCGAGGGCATCGACCTGCGGGTAGACGTGTCCGTTGGCGACGAACAGGTCGGGCCAGCCGTCATTGTCGAAGTCGGCGCAGCCCGTGCCCCAACCCAGATAAGGAATCGTGACTTGTCCGATGCGGGCGGCATAGGCGACGTCGGTGAAGGTCATGTTTCCGTCATTGCGAAACAGCGAATTGCTCTGATCCTCGAAGTTGGTTACGTGGATGGAGAAGCGCCCCGTGTGATTAAAGTCGCAGGTGGCAATGCCCATCCCCGCCATTTCGCCGCCATCGCTGCTAACTGCAGTGCCAGAAAGATAGCTCAGGTCGGTAAAGTGCCCATTGCCATCGTTCCGATAAAGATAGTTGGGCGTGGAATCATTGGCCACAAACAGATCCGGTCGTCCGTCGTCGTTGAAGTCGCTCCAGACGACCCCGAGTCCGTAGTATCCAGCCTTATCTTCGACGCCAGCCGCTCTCGAAACATCGATGAAAGTACCGTCTCCATTGTTGTGATACAGGCTGTCGCCCAAGCCCTTCATCCCCCGCGGGCCACACTGCACGGGGATCCCACGAAAACGGCAGGTGGCCCCGATTCCGAACTGGGGAAGATGATGCAAGTCAAATTCCACATAGCGCGAGACCATGAGATCGACAAAGCCGTCTCCATCGTAATCGCCAAATGCGGCGCCGCTGGACCAGCGTGGGTCGGTCAAATTCGCTTGCTTGGTAACATCCGTGAAGGTGCCGTCGCCGTTGTTGCGATAGAGCACCAGGCCTTCCTCGCACGTGACCAGGATGTCAGACCTGCCGTCATTGTTGTAATCTCCGACGGCACCTCCCATGGCCCAGCAAGGGTAGCCCACGCCCGCCTTGTCGGTTACATCCGTAAAAGTCCCATCATGATTGTTCCGATAGAGCGCGCTTTTTGCTTTTTCCTCATGAACCGCCATGTCGACGCTGGGCGAGTTGGTGAAGTAGATGTCGAGCCAGCCATCGCCATCGTAGTCGAGCAAAAGGACGCCGCCTGCCATGGACTCGATCAGGTACTTCTTCTCGGGAGCGATGGTGTGCTGAAATCTGATGCCCGCAGCGGCTGTAACGTCAGAAAAATGAAAAGCAGGTGCGCTGCCTGGCTCTTGGGTGGGACTGGCTGTGGGTTTTTGTGGCGTGCTTGTTTGTGCTGCGGTCGGTGGTGTCGCACCCAAGACCGAGGCGAAGATCAAGGCGGTGCCAAACACGAGGAAAACCTGGCACTGCAAGCGTCGCCCCCGCACACGCATTTTGTTAGAATACACGAATCTCATGGGTTGCTCGGTGCGCAGCGTCCTACCGTTGATCTTCGTCGCGGTTTCTGCTTTCGCACAGAGCACCGATCTCGCGCCCGTTCCCCATTTTGAGGATGTCAGCAAATCAGCCGGCCTTACCGTGCCCCACAATGCCACGCCCGAACAACGCTATATCCTCGAATCCATGAGTGGAGGTGTGGGGTTCATTGACTGCGACAACGACGGCAACCTCGACGTCATTACCGTAAACGGTTCGTCGGTGGATAGTTACCGCCAGGGCGGCGACCCCATGATCACCCTCTACCACCAGGACGGCAATCTAAAATTTAGAGACATTACAAAAGAAGCCGGGCTCACTCACAAAGGATGGGGCATGGGTGTGGCCGTCGCAGACTACGATAACGACGGATGGCAGGATATCTACGTGACCGGTTATGGGGGAAACATTCTGTACCGCAACGTGGGGAACTGCAAGTTCGAAGACGTAACCGGGAAAGCTGGTTTGCGGGTAGGTGGCTTCAGCACAGGAGCGTCCTGGGGCGACTTTGATCGAGATGGATACGTTGACCTGTTTGTACCAAGATATGTCTCCGTGGACAGCAACAAGCTCCCGCAGTTTGGCAGCGACGAGAAGACCTGTAAATTCCGCGGCATTCCGGTGCAGTGCGGCCCCTGGGGATTGCCGGGAGAATCAGATTTTCTTTTTAGAAACAAAGGTGATGGCACCTTTGAAGATGTCTCCAAAAAAGCGGGAGTCGATGACCCGAAACACTATTTCGGAATGCAAGGTGTCTGGGCGGATTACGACAATGACGGCTGGCCGGACCTCTATGTGGCCAACGATGCCGGCCCGAACTACCTCTATCGCAACAAGCACGATGGCGCATTCGAGGAAGTGGGTTTGCTCTCCGGTGCGGCGCTCAGCGGAGACGGGCAAGAGGAAGGATCGATGGGGGTCGATTTCGGCGACATCGATCACGACGGACTGCTGGATATCATTGTTACCGAATTCACCGAGCAGCCGGACTTGCTCTTCTGGAATCGTGGAGCGCTGGGATTTACCGATATCAGCTGGAGTTCTCATATCGCCCAACCCAGCTACCCGCTCGTGGGTTGGGGCACCAAGTTCATCGACATGGATAACGACGGATGGCTCGATTTATTCATCACCAACGGCCATGTCTATCCTCAAATGGACCTGGTGAAGGGAGGCGTACCATACCGCCAACCGGTGTTGCTGTTTCGCAATCATCGCGACCGAACATTCGAGGATGTCACCGCGCTCTCCGGCCTCGACAAGCTTCCTCTGGAAGCCAGGCGGGGCGCAGCTTTCGGGGATGTGAACAACGATGGCAAAGTCGACATCCTCATTCTCAATGTCGGCCGACCTCCCACATTGCTCATCAATCGAACCGCAGGCACCGGCCACTCCGTACTCTTCAAGCTGACTGGCACAAAAAGTAACAAGGCCGCCATCGGGACACGCGTGACGGTGACCACGGGCGATGTCGTGCAATTCAATGAAGTACGCGCGGGGAGCAGCTATCTTTCGCAGAACGACCTTCGTTTGCATTTTGGCTTCGGGCAAAAGACGGTGATCGACACCACGGAAGTGAGTTGGCCTAGCGGAAAAAAAGACGTCTTCAAGGACCTTCCCGTGGATTTTATCTACACCGTAGTCGAAGGCGAGGGCGTCAAGCAAAAGAAACCCTTCGGAACCAGCGCATCGACAACCTTGGGCAACGGCAAGCCCGACCCCACACGGTAGCCTCGGCGCCACTCCGCACAAGAGTCGTTCACGTTTTCGTCCTAGCGGCTGTTCTTGATATCTAAGGGTGATCCGGCCCGCTCGGGGGATTTCCCCCGGTTGCGTGCTCCGCTTCCTGCATGTTTCGATAGCGCTCGAAGTGCTGCTTAGCCTCATCAGCCTTTCCCAACTTGTTGAGGACCAGCGCTAAGTCATATTCTGTTTTCATGTTGCTCGGATCCGCGGCCAAGGCACGCTGGAACGCGCTCTCCGCGTCGGCAAGTTGTCCGGATTCGAGATGCATCGTGCCCAGGAAGAACAGCGCCTGCGCGTGATCCGGCTTCAAGGCCACGGCCTTTTGCCAATGCTGGATTGCCTCCTCTTGGTTCCCCTGCTGCCCGGCTACGACTCCGAGCTGGTACTGCCCCTCGGCAAGATTTGGGTTGATCTGCAGCGCGTGCTCCAGAGCCTGTCGAGCATCCGCATAGCGCAACACGTTCAGGTACGCCATTCCCAAACCAAGATAGGCCTTCGCCTCCCCTGGGCGCCGCTCTACGTAGTCCTCCAGGATATGCGTTGCGGGCAAGAATTGCTTCTGTTGCAGCAGTACGGTGGCCACTAGGTATCGGTCATCCAACTCAGAGCTCTTGCGCTGAAGATCCTGTGCTGCTTCCAGTCCTCGATTATTCTGCCCGGCTTCCATGGCCTCAACAATCAGGTGCCTGAGCACCTCCCGGGAATCCGGGCTCACCGCTCTTGCTTGCTCTAGTACGGCGAGACTATCGCCATGCTTCTTCTCTGTCGCGAATACCTCGGCCATCGCGACCAGCGTTTCCACAGACGTGGGATCCGCAGAGACCCCTTTGCGGAAACTCATCATGGCGGCGCTTATGTCGCCTTGTTGCCGCAGTGCCCGCCCCTTCAGGTAGTCAAACTGGGCCGAAACGCTCTTGGGCACGGGATTGAGCAGCCTCAGAGTCTTTAGGGCAGCTCCAGGGTCATTGGCGTCGACGAACACCCGGGCCAAATCGAGCGCCGAGCCGGGCGAACCCTGTACCGTCGGGATCAATCTCTCCGCCTCAGGCCTGCGATCCATTCCGAGCAGACTGGCGGCTTTTAGGGGAACCGCCGCAGCCGGAAAGTGCCCCGGTTTGAGCGGATCGAGAGTAGAGAGTGCTCCTGCGAAGTTGCCGCGCTGCAACTCAAGCTTGGCTACTTCAATCTTCAGGTTAGAATCCTCCGGACTCAACTGGATTGTGTGCTGGTACTGCCGGATGGCGTCCTCTGCCCTATCCTGTGCGAGGAGGGCAGCTGCCAGCCCCCTAGAAGCCACGACCGACTTGGAATTGAGTTGCAGGACCCGCCGGAAGAGGGCTTCGGCTTCGGGATACCGTCCTTCCCGGCCGCGAACAATGCCCAGCATGGTGAGAGCTTCTTGCTCATTCGGTTCCGAAGAGAGAATCGTCCAAAGAGTCTTCTCGCTGGCGTCCAGGTCGCCGCGTTCCATCTGAGCCTTAGCCGTAGAGAGCGGCGAAGCTATTTTGGCTGGGCTCACCGGCTTTTGCCCCTGCATAGCCGGAGCACCGCGGAATGGCAAAACCACGAGAATCAGCGCCAGCAGCAAACGCCCCTTAGTTTGACTGCGTCGCATCTCCGCGCCCTCGATGCTGATCCTTCAACGTTTGATAGAGCTTGATTTCGCGCTCGGCATCCTCGGTCCTGGAGTCGCGGCGATACGCCATCGCCAACTGATAGTGAATATAGTCAGCCTCGGGATTCGCCTTAATCCCATTCTCCAGGCTCAAGACCGAACCTTTCGTATCGCCTTGCTCTAGCTGTAGCTTTCCCAGTTCGTAGTAAGCATCCGCGTGCTTGGGGTCCTGCCGGATCACTTCCTGCAAAAGAGTCCGGGCTTCCTCCAGTTCGCGGACCTGGATTAGCGAAAATGCCAGATGATATTTTGCGGAGGCATCGGTAGGACTGATTTTTAGGGCGGTACGAAGCTCTTCCACGGCGTCCTTTGGATGACCGTTCCGGATCAGTGCCAATCCCGCGAGGTAGTGGGTTTTTTCCTGGCCGGGATTGATCGTCAACGACTTCCGGTATTCCTCTAGCGCGGTGTCGTATTCGTGCTGGTCGGCAAAGGCGGAACCTAACATCATGTGCAAGTCGGCGGAATGCTCGTCCGTAGAGTTCGGATCCGCAGCGGCCATCGCCTTCAAACGCCTCACGCCTTCGTCATAGCTTCCCGTCTTTACCAGTGACACAGCAAAGGCATAGGCCAGCCCGGGGTCGCCGTCTACCTGGCTCTGAATCGGCTTCAAAGCATCCAGCGTCCCGCTAAAATTTTCGGTCGTGAACAGGCTCAGAGCCAGAGCTGCTCGGACTCGTACATCGTCTGGCTTCTTTTGTAGCTGGCGGTTAAGTGGCGAAACTGCCTCTTGGTAGTCCGCAGCATAAAACGCCGCCATACCCCAGTTGCGATCCAGTGTTTCCAGGCCCGGGTTCCATTCGCCCGCCTGTCGAAAGTAAACCTCAGCGGTCTTGAAATCCTTCTGGCCGGCCTTGATCACCCCGAGGTTGTTGTAGGCATCGGCAATGGCCGGTTTCAAATCGCTCAAATACGCCCGCATCGCCTCCGCAGCCTGCGGGGGAACGGTCGCTGGAGCAGGAGGCTGTCCTGTCGGCGCACCCTCAGAAACGTTGGCCAATTCTGGATCGGTCTTCTTGTTTTCATCCCGCGCTGCGTCCGGCCGATTCATCTGGTCGCGAATTTCCTGGGACGCCGCCAATTCCTTTTCCCCTTCTTCCTTCTTCCCCGACTTGAGGACAAGCCTGCCCAGAACATAATGGGCTCGCCCGATGAGGTAGTCGGTAGAAGACGCATTGCCCGAGAGGGAGATCGCCTTGCGCAGAGCACCTTCCGCCTCAGTGTCACGCTCGGCGTCGGAATAAATCTGGCCGAGATAGATGAGCGGATCGGGGTTCGTCGGATCCAAGTGGGAGGCACGTAGCAGCTCGTCTTCAGATGTCTTGGCGTCGTGCTGCTTCATGGCAATGTAGCCGAGCAGGTAATGGCTGCGGGCGTCATTGGGATTCACCTTCAGTTCAGCCTGGAGTTCTGCGGCCACTTGAGGAAACGCAGAATCCCCGTCCCGGTCCATGTACGCCAGTGCGATCAGAAAATGCACACGCACCGCGCCGGGATCCTTCGTCAGTGCCTTCTGCAATTGCAGGATCGCACTGTCCAAAGCTTCCCACCCGCCCTCTTTGTAGGCGAGCCCGATCATCATGTGCATGCGCGCCGTATCGCCAAAACCCGCAATGAGATCGTCGAATACCAGCGCGGCGCGTCCGAAATCGCTCAGCTTCACATAAGTGATCCCGAGGAGATAGCCGGAATCAAAATCGGGCGCTGCCCCGACGGCATGTTCCAGGTGTTCTCGCGCGCCCTTGTAGTCCTTCTGAGCAAACAAGATCTGCCCGAGGAGCGCCTGCGCCTTCGCGTCGTCCGGAGCTGAAGGCAAAATCTGTTCGACGACGGTACGTGCCTCAGTTGGCTTGTCCTGCTGCAATAGCAACCGGCCGTAGTCGAGGCCCGTCTCGGCGTCATTCGGCGAGATTTTGAGGGCTTCCTCGAATAGGCTGATACCTCTTTCCGGCTCTCCTAGCTCGACCGTGGCCTTGGCGCTGCTCCGCAACGCACCCGACAGAAATAGCCCGTACTCAGCCGCGGCGCGCTCCTGGTCGCCGCTGACCTGGAAGGTCCTGGCAGCGTCGTAGTGTTGCTGGAAGTTCTCCTGCGCTGCCTGTGGGGCATTCTGGGGCCGTGCCGCGGTTGGACGCGCAGAAGGCTTATGTGCGGGACTAGGCCGAGGCGTGTTCTGGGCGACGGCAACGGATGTCAACGTCAGCAATAACAGAAGCAGCAGCGAAGACTTTTGTGAAGATGGCCGGAGAGAAGACTTGCTGTCGTGGGAGAGCATCTTGAAAGAAACTCCGGCTATTTTACATCCGTTGTTGGCCCTCTTTCGAGGTCTGCCTGAAAAAGCAAAAGGTGGGATTTGACCGAAGTCAAACCCCACCCCTTGGTTGAATTGCTGAACGGTTAGAACGTGAACTTCAGAGCGTACTGAATTTCACGCGGTCCGCGGTCTTTGGTGATTTGGCCAAAGCTGCCTTGACCGTCTCGCCCTTGGTTGTAACTCACTGTGTTCAAGGCGTGAGTCGAACACTCCTGCGCGATGTTTGCCGCAGTCGCAACGTTGCCTGTGCAGCCAACAGCCTGACCTGCAAGCTGGAAGTTGTTCTGGTCGGCACGGAATTGGACCTTGTTGAACAGGTTGAAGAACTCCAGGCGGAACTGCATGCCAATCCGCTCGGTCAGCTTGAAGTTCTTGAACGCGGAGAAGTCCGTATTGGCCAATCCCGGCCCAGTGCAGGAACCGACACCGGAATTTCCAAAGCTTCCGAGCTGGTAGTTATCCAACGTGAAAGCCGCTGGATTGTACCACTGGTTCTTTAGACCTCCGTGCGAACGACAATCCTGGAGCACACGATTCGGCTTCTGGTTTGTGGCGTAGCCGGTTCCCTGGATACCGCCGGGAGCTCCTGGTGAACAGTTTCCAAGCGCGAGAGTCCTTGGAGGAGTAGCGTTTGGATCGCAATTTGCGCCAAACGTGGCACCGCCATTCAGTCCAAAGATCGTCTGGCTCGGGCCGCTGCCGTAACCCAGAATCGCTCCCGACTGCCATCCTCCAAATGCTGTCCTCACGATCGCGTTCTTCCCCTTCAAGTCGGAGAAGTTGTACGAAATGTTGGCGACAAACACGTGACGCCGGTCAATTGGCGTTGGACCGTAGTCGAGGTGAGGGTTGGCGATGTCCGTTTGGGTAGCAGTGTTACTGAGGTTGCCGCTATTGGTGATGTCCGTATCCGAGAGCGACTTCGACCAAGTGTAGGCAAACTGTGCATCCATTGCCTTGATATGGGACCGGAAGAGCGCCTGGAGGGAGTTGTAGTTTGACTTGGCCGACCAGTCGCCGTAGTTGATGGTACCGAAACCAGCGGCCCCGGTGAACCGATCCGAGTTGGCATTGTTCACTGCAAAATCCGAACGATTGGCTGGAAGCACCGCATTGGCGTCTTTGTAGCGCAAGATGTTGCTGCCCCGGTTGCCGACATAAGCGATTTCGAACTTGCTGCCGCGGGCCACTTCGCGTTCAAAGGTGAAGTTGTACTGGGTCGTATACGGCTGCTTGTCGCTCGGATCGAGACCCCAAGTTGGTGAAGCACCGGTCGTGAGGTTAGTTGGAGATGTATCCAAGGTACGCTGGCCACCCACAGACAGTGAGAACGGTGCATTGCCGGTCAGATACAGGTAGTTACTGATACGCTCACGCTGGTAGAACAGTCCGAATCCACCGCGAATGACCATCTTGCCATCACCCTTTGGATCCCAGGCGAGGCCGATTCGAGGGGAGATTTCATGGTTGTTGTTCTTCTTAAGCGAGCGATTTGGCCCAAACCCTCCGCCGACGAAGCCGGCCGCTTGGCAGAAGTGGGTTCCAGGCACCTCCAAAACGCCGTTGCAGCCGTCATTCACAGCGGAAACCGTTTTCGTAGGATCATTCGGATCCGGCTTCGTGAGAGTGGGGTCAAAAGCGCTTGGCTGCCAACTGGAGACGAAGTCCTTGGAGCTGAAGGGATTTCGAATGAAAGACCAGCGGGCTCCGTACTCGAGTGTGACGTTACGGCGAAGTTTCCACGTGTCCCCGCCGTAGAACTCGTAATCATGCCAGCGGGTATGGGCGAACGGGTTGGTCTGTGGCTCGCCGAAGCCCCACTGAACCGCACCATTGAGCGCGTCGAAAGCACCGTTGCCGCTGCCACCGGACGCAACACCCCAATAGTTCGGCGCATCCGCTGAGCTACCGCCTGAGAGTTCGTTCTTCTTGTTGTTGCTGGCCAGGAAGCCCACTTTGAACGTGTGCGAGCCCGTCACCTTGGAAAAGTCGTCTTTGGCAACGTAGAGCTCTTCGTTATTGTGCCAAGGGCCCATGTTCCACAGGTTCTGGCTATTGGCTCCATTGCCGAGGCCACCCCAGAAAGTAGGATAGCCCCTCTGGTCCCCCAAGAACTTGTCGGAGAGTGGGAAAAAGGTCGTGTAAGCAGCGTTGATTTGCGGCACGATACCGGGATTGTCTCCGCCTCTGGTCACCGTGATTCGATTGGCTGTGTAGGCAATCTGGAAATCATTGACGGCGCTATCGCCGATGAGTTTTGTCAGCCGAATGCTGCCCTGGTAGCCGGGCTGAACCCAATTCGGATCGACCGAAGGATAGTTGTCATCGCCCCAGTAACCCAAGGTGCTGGGTGAAGGTTGGTTCCAGTGATCCTGAGTGAACCTGCCCATCAACTTCCAGGTTTTGCCGAGGTTGTAATCCGAGCGAATGCTCTCTTCACGCCAATAAATGGGAGAAGCAAGCGACTCGGACCAGTTATTGCAGTTCACCGGATTGGCAATATTGGGATCGGGGAAAAGGCTGACGAGCAGCTGGCCAGTTTTCGATGTATTGCCAACCAGCGTGGAATCCGGCAGGGTCGGAGCATTCTCGCACCCTGTACGCAATTGAGAAAAGTTCCCAGCCTTTTCCGCTACGGTTGGCACGTTGGCAGTACGCGCAGCGCCACGAAGCTCGCGGTTCCATTCTTCGGAGAAGAAGAAGAAGAATTTGTCCTTCTTGATCGGGCCGCCGATGTCATAGCCAAAGTCGTTGCGGCGCAGCTTGTCTTTTTTGATGCCGCTCTGGTTATTGAAGAAGTCAGTTGCGTTCAACGCGTCGTTCCGTCCGAAATAGTAGGCACCGCCATGAAGCTGGTTAGTGCCGCTCTTGGTGGTAATGTTGACAATCGCGCCCATAGCCTGACCATACTCCGGGCCATAGCTATTGCGAAGCAGTTTGAATTCCTGAATCGAGTCAATTGACGGATAAATCACGATCGTGCGGTTGGAACCCACGTCGTTGTTGTTCACACCGTCGACCAGGAAGAGGTTACCGGTCGTATTGTTTCCGTTCACGGAGAAATCGACGCCAGCCTCAAGACCCTTGTGCTTGGAGTCGAAGTTCGAGGCGGGAGAGACGCCAGGCATCAACTGTGTAAGTTGGGCAAAGCTGCGGCCGTTGAGCGGCAGTTCGCGAACTTCGTTGCCTTCAATAACGTTGCCTACCGCGCCCGTCGAGGTCTCGACTTGTACGGCGGACGATTCAACGACGATCTGCTCGGTCGCGCCGCCCAGCGCCATTTCGACATTCCTGGTCGTGGTGCTGGAGACGAACAATTCGACGCCGTGGCTGACGTACTCCTTGAAGCCCGAGCCTTTCACCGACAGGTCGTACGTGCTTGCCGGGAGGTCGGCGAAGACATACTCGCCCTGTGAGGACGTCTTCACGGTGCGGGTATCACCGTTGGCGGGATTGCTCACCGTGACTTCGGCGCCGGCCACGACCGCGCCGGAGGGATCCGTCACTGTGCCTCGGATTGTGCCTGTAACTTTTTGTGCCGCGGACGGGAGGGACACACATAGACAAATCGCCAGCACCCACCATAAAGATCTGCGCATTCTCGAGCCTCCGACGTAATGTTTTTCCATTAGCACCGCTCGGCGCCTATGAAACCTCACTTCGAATACAATTGTCAAGAGTTTAATCGTTTATCTTCGCGCCAAAGAATCTCTGAAAAATCACAGAAATAATCCGCAAATCTGGACGCGGAATTTTCGCCACTTTTGCCCACAAAACTCGATGAACTCTATAAATATCCGTGATATGGAAGACCGCGAACTTTCACTTTCTACCAAAATTGGTGGGCTCGCACGACCCTCATTTGCCAACAGTGTGGCACGAATTCCGATCACTGCTGTGGAAAAACAGACCGGTCGGGGGGCCGAATATGGACGGATTGAGAGAGCATGCGATCGGGCCAAAAAGGTTGTGATTTTGTCTCTAATTCGACGGCTGCGGAGGCGCAGTTTCTCCTGCCGTTCCACGAGCGGCGCGATCACCATAGGAGTCTCGCTGGCCGGGCAATTGCGCGTTCAGGCGCTCGAATTCGCTGCGCTCTTGTTGCGCTTCGGCGGTGCGCCCGGCTCTGGCATAGGCTCGGGCCAGGTTGAAAGGCACCTTCGGACTGTTCGGTGAGAGCCGCCGCGCGGTCTCAAGCTCGTGGATGGCTGCGGGAATGTCTCCCTCGTCCAAAAGACTTCGTCCCAGCAGGTAGCGGGCTTCGGAGGAGTCCGGCGCGATCAGGGTCGCTTTCCTCGCCTCAGCGAAGGCGCTGGGATCGCTCTGCCTCTGTCGTTCTAGCGCTGTCGCCATGGTCCGCCCCCTTCCGAAATGAAGAAGGCCTCCCGTTTCCGGGAGGCCTTCAGAACTTTCTCTTTTTCTTGGTGAGGAGTGAGTCGCTACCCTCCCGGCCGCATGCGCGCCCTCTCAATGAGGACGACGATGACGATGCCGATAAGAAGGTCGCGGCGCATTACGTGCTCAGTGAACGGGTTCCGGACAGGCCGCGTCAAGTCGTTTCGGTGTGAGTGTGCAGCCTGCACGGCAATTGCAACGGGTCGGCACGCCCGGCTGGGAGCCAGGAGGAGGTCGCGAATGGCGACGGAGAGCGAAGAGCGGAACAAGGCGATCGTCCGCGAGGTGAACGAGCGGATGGTCCGGCGGGACATGACCGTCTACGACGAGCACCCCGGTCTCTCCGAGACCCGGCAGTTCTTTCCGAGGCTCCTCCAGGCATTCCCCGATCTCGCGATCCGGATCGAAACGATCGTCGCTGAGGGTGATCGGGTCGCCATCCACGCGTGGTACGAGGGAACCCACAAGGGCGAGCTCATGGGATACAAGCCGAGCGGCCGGGCCTTGCGCTTCCAGGTCGTGTCCATGGACCGCCTCGAGAATGGCCGGATCGTCCAACACAACGCGGAGGCAGGATTCGCGCGGGCGATCTTTCAAGCCCGCCCGCATTAGGCACCGAGGTTTGAGCACCGCCTAGGCCCTTTCCCGGATTTCACGCGCGGTCGCGCTCCCTACCTTCGCGCCCCGACGCGGCGCACGTCGTCTGGGACACGTCGGATCCGCGTGTCACAAGACATCGTGCGTCGTCCGCACCCGCGCGACCTATCAAGGGAGGAAGAAAGTGAAAGGACCGATCGCACTCGTTCTCGCTCTCGCGCTCATGCTTGTCACACTCGGCACCCAGCGAATCGCTCTTGCCGCGGCCCCAAGTAACGACAACTTCGCAAACGCGACAACTCTTCCACTCGGCGCGTTCACCGACCGGGTCAGCGTCGCCGAAGCAACGACCGAACCCGGTGATCCTTACGTCTGCGTCGCGCCGAGCAACACCGTCTGGTACGCGTTCACCGCGGGCAGCGACGCGTACTTCCTGACCGCGGACGCGATCGGTTCCGACTACGAGCCGGTCCTCAACTTCTACAAGGCCTCACCCGAGGGCCTTCAGCCCCAGACCTGTGTCGCGGTGGCGGGAACGACCGTCTACGTCGGTCCGGGCGAGACCTGGTACATCCAGGTGACCGGAGCACCTGCCGGAACGACAACGACCGGCGGGACGACCAGCACCGGGACTACGAGCACCGGTACGACGTCGACCGGGACTACGTCGACCGGAACGACTAGTACTGGGACCACAGGCGGGTCGACGGGAACGACCTCGACCGGGACGACCTCAACCGGCACGACGAGCACATCCGGTGGCACGGTGGCCGCGACCACCGCGACGATCGGGGACAACCTGGTGTTCAACTCGAAGATCGTCGTGTACGTACCCATCGACATCGTCGTCACGGTGTCCCAAGGCTCCGTGGACAAGACCGGTTACCTCGTAAGGTTGCCAGGAACCGTTCAGTGCTCGCGACCCGTGCAGCTCTCCATCTACGTACCGAGCTTCACACAGACGTTCGCGGGCAGGCTCGTCGCGGTGGGCTCCGGCAACTCAGACACGGTCAACTGCGGGCCGACCGCACAAGCGTGGACGGCGATCATCAACGGCGGTCCGCCCGTTCTCTTCGGACCGGGCCAGGCGAACGCCATCGTTCAGACGAGCGTCTGCGATGAGCAGGGATGTGGATTTGTCGAGATCACCACGAGGGTGAAGCTGAAGCGCGGCTAGTTCGACCTTTCGCGAGAGAGCTCTGGCGGACACACTGCCAGGGCTCTCTCTTTTCCTGACCGAGCTTCGACAGACGAGCGCGTACCCTCGGACAGGAGTGTTACTAGGGATCCGCCTTCTCGCGGTCGCGCTCCTCCTCTCAGCGTGCACGACAACCGCAAGGCCGAGTCCGACGCCGAGCGGGACCGAGAGCCCAATCGCTACCGCCACCGCAAGCCCACCACCGAGCCCGACCGCGACCGCCGAGTGCGCTGCGCGGGTCCTCGCGACCATGACGACGGAGCAGCGGATCGGGCAGCTCTTCCTATTGGGGCTCGCGAACGATCAGCTCGGCGCCGCCGAGACGACAGCGATCCGCACCTATCACTTCGGGTCGGTCTGGTTCGTCGAGCAGAGCGCCGCGGGCGCGCCGGCGATCCGCGCGGTGGCCGATGCGGTGCAGGCGCTTGCGACCGCTGAGACCACCGCGAGCGTCCGCTTCTTCGTAGCCGCGAATCAGGAGGGCGGCATCATCCAGTCGCTCAAAGGTCCGGGCTTCAGCACGATCCCGAGCGCGCTCGATCAGAGCGCGATCGATCCGGCGGCCCTTCAATCCAGCGCCGTCCTCTGGGGACGCGAGCTTGCGAGCGCGGGCGTCAACGCGCACGCGCTGGCCTTTATGCGCGGCATGAGCGACGCGGGGATCGGGACCACCGGCAAACACTTTCCTGGTCTTGGCCGGGTCACGGGGAACACCGATTTCACAGCCGCGGTCGTGGACGACGTGACGACCCCGAGCGACCCCTACCTCGCGCCGTTCCGTGACGCTGTTTCGGCGGGTATCCCGATGGTCATGGTCGCGCTCGCGAAGTACCAGAAGATCGACCCGAGCGAGCTCGCGGTGTTCTCGACTCCTGTCATGCGCAACCTGCTCCGCGATTCGCTCAACTTCACCGGCGTGGTCGTCTCCGATGACCTCGGCGCCACCGCCGCGGTCGCCAACATCGCGCCCGCGGATCGCGCGATCAACTTCCTGTCAGCAGGCGGCGATCTCATCATCTCGAAAACGATCGCGCCGGCAAACGAGATGGCCGCCGCGATTTCAGCGCGTGCGTCCGGCGGCGGCGCCTTCAGGGTCCGGGTGGATGACGCGGCGTTGCGTGTCCTTCGGTTAAAGGTCGCGCGTGGGCTCGTCCGGTGCGGCTAGGTCCCCGTGCCTAAGGCGACCTTCACGTTCGAATAGGGACCGAGCCCGAGCGAGAGCGACATGCCCGCGAAGAAGAGGACGACGATTGCCGCGGCGATGGCGATCGATACCGTCCCCAGGAATGGAAAGAGCGCGGCCGGCAGGATCGCGAAGGCCGCGATGGCGATCGGGAGCACGGCGAGGAAGGATTGCCGGTAAAGCGGGTTGGGATGCGCCAGCATCCCGGGAGCGCTGGCGTCGGAATGGAGACAGGAAGCACCGCGGCGGCACGACCGGCGTGCGCGGCTCAGTCGCTGGCGGAAGCTGTGACACAGAGAAGGAGGTGGTGATGACGTTCCGCCGGAAGATTCTCGTGCCCAAGAAGAATCATTCCACGTTCGGGGAAGTCAACCCGTAACAGCGATAGGAGATCGTGATATGCGGATGGGGCGACTGTTGGTCTTGCTCTTTGTGCTCTCGCTTGCGTTGTCGGTTACACCTCTCACATCCGACGCCGACTCGAGTAAAGGCCGGGGCATCATCGTCAAGCGCGATGCAGCGGAGCGCTTCATCGTGCTGGACGCGGGCGTGAAGCGCCCTGAGGGACTCACGGCGAATCCCGACAACGGCGACCTGTTCGTCGCGACGTTCGATGGTGGGCCCGAT
>Ga0137418_10001613_pt1 | contig 20833 bp, 16 predicted proteins | sample CZODoug3_1_2_16f_FD_122242 | JGI IMG/M metagenome (GOLD analysis project Ga0137418, IMG submission 122242) | Vadose zone soil fungal communities from Angelo Coast Range Reserve, California, USA - CZODoug3_1_2_16fungal (Hybrid Assembly) | ecosystem: Environmental > Terrestrial > Soil > Vadose...
CACAAAGTATGTTACTTCCTGATTAGGGTTTTTCTTGAGCAGATTGGCGCCTCCATGCTCCTGCGCCACTGTATATGCCTGGGCAGAGTCCGTCTTGAGGAATAGAGGTTGGAATCCGAGAGAAGCTACATCGGGACCGTACGCCTCCTCCGTGCCAGCCGAAGCCCCGTAGACAGGCGAGTCCTTCAGGCGACTGCCTGAGCAATAGAAGTACTTGATCATGCGCCGGTTAGGCGAAATGAACCCCGCTTTCCAGACGGTTGATTTGCCGTCCTGCCCATTGGCCTCGCTGTTGACCTGCGATTCCAAGCGCACCGGAATTACATCGGCGGACCATTTCTGCGCTAAGCCATTCACGCAGTTGAAAGCCTGCAGGCCGGTATATGGTGAAGGAGACTTTGGTGTGGAAGCGGTGGTGGTGCTGCTCGTCGCGGCTTCGGGAGCAGATTCGCAAGCAATCAGGATATAGAGAGAGAATAGAAGGACAGCCAGCACGGGAATACGAAGCGGTTTCATGGGACCTCCTCAACCGACATCGATAACTTTCATGAAGGGAACGAAAGAATTGTAGAACTGGCGATTGTCGATGGCAAGAAGCAATGCGGACGGGTGGTATTTTAAATTTGGTTTTCTTCGGAAAGTTCTTGGCCAGATTAAAAGTTTTGCCTCGTCGGGGGAATCTGTGGGTGACTGGTACGTCTCGAATAGCGGCCCGTACATCAGGCCGTGCACGCGGCGAAGACAATGCCGGATAGCAGAGCCGCCCTTTCTATTTCCGTAGCCAGTTTTTCTTTTTCACCCGTTTGCCTCTCCCAGACTGAAAGGCGGCAAATGCTCAAGATTGCGGTCGATTCGATTCGAGCGCACCCCAGGCTTGACCGCTCTGGTGGATTGAGCAGACGCAGCGCTGTTCGGGAAGTCGCCGCATGGTTAGGCGATCTGTGTGATTCGTCCGTCTTCTTCGACTTTCCATTCTCCTAGGAGGGGTGGGCCGAGAAGATCCATCCCGTGGTCGTGGAACAACCGACGAAATTCATCAATCGACAGGACCTCATGGACGTATGGCTTGCCGTTATACTTGCCTAACTCGCGGAAGAACTCCTCCACCTTGCCTGCGGGTTGGTACACATTAATAATCTTGCCCGGCTTCCCGCTCACGCAGGCCCACACGTGAGGAACCTTGCGCGGTATGAAAACGGACTCACCGGTCCCCACGCGAAATCGCTTATCACCAACCTCAAATTGAAACTCGCCATCAATGACGTAGATCCACTCATCCTGGTCGTGGTGGAGGTGGCGCGGCCCGCCGCCTCCGCCGGTGAATTCGAAAACGCACATTGCGCCATTGGTGTCCCGTGCAGAGACCTTACAATCGTGCGGTTCGCCGCCGAGTTGGATTCGCTCATCGAATCGGTCTTTCCCCGCGCCGACGCTGAAGCCCAGAAACATCTCCTCACTCTTCATTTTCTTGGTTCCTTTCAAGTGCTGGATGGTTTTGTCGATGGTTTCAATCAACGTCTGCGTCCGGGCGAGGTTCTCTTGCAGAACCTCCCGGTGCGATTGCAGGGCAGCAACTTTTTCGAAATCGGCCCGGCCCAGGATTCGTTTGATTTGCTTCAGCTCGAACCCCAGCTCCCGGTAGAACAGGATTTGCTGGAGGGTCAAGAGCTGTGCCTCCTCGTAGAACCTGTAACCATTCGCCCCGTGATAGGCGGGCTTCAGCAGGCCCGTCTCATCGTAAAAATGAAGCGTGCGCACGCTGACGCCCGACATCGCGGCCAGTTGCTTGACTGTGTAAGCCATCGCTTTTTCTCGGCAGAGACCACGTTGGTCCCTACCGCTACTTTACAGTCTCGGGGATCACGTAACGTGAGGGTCAAGAGAAAAAGGAAGAAAATTTGGGAGGAAAGGTGGATTATGCCGGACAACATTGAGTGTCCCGATCGGATCACGCGCCATTCGGAAGTTGCGCTGGCGTCGTTCGTTGAAATCGCGGATGACCTCCCGGTTACCAGCCACAGGTTGTCGAGGACGGTACGCGACACCGACGCGGCGCGGTCTATGGTAGAGGTTTTCGCCATTGCTCGCTTCTGCGCCATGGAACTCATCACGATTCTAAACCGCTGCCACCGTTTCCGGAGATTCGTCTACCACCGAGCACGATTCACTTCCGACCACAAGAGCATTGAGATCTCCGTGCGGCCGCGCAAGCGTTCCGCCGCCATCTGCTCACGCTGCCATCAGTACGCGCCTGGCTACGATCAACTCCCCGAGCGGCGCTTCGAGTTCATCCCCTTGTGGGGATTCTTCGTCTTCCTGTTGTACGCCATGGGACGCGTCGATTGCCGGCCATGTGGGGCCATCGTCGTCGAAGAAGTCCCCTGGGGCGATGGCAAAAGCACCTTAACTAGAGCCTACATGTTATTCCTGGCCCGCTGGGCGCGACGTCGGTAGACTTCCAAAGATAGTGGAGCGTAGCGCCCGATGTGTCTACCGCTTGAACAGAAACTTGAACCGTGGGGCCCTGGTTGCGCGGGTAGTTCGCGTGGAGTTTGACTACCAGCCCTGCACAGCAGAGCAAACCTAAAGTGGCGGCTAGAATTTTCGGTGGCATGCACTTCCTCCCTTGGTGTGTCCAAAGAAAGTCGCACGACACGTAGACTTTCACCGGCGCGAGCGCGCCCCCACGCGTGTGGACTCCTCCCCCTATCTAGAAATGCGAAAACGAGGGCAGAACTGCCTCACGCGTGAAGGAATATATTTTCGTTGGTTAGTGCTTGATTTTTTGTATGGATTTGGCCGGAACAGGACAGGGTCAGGGTCAGGAATAGAACATACGCCCGCCTTGGGCGAGCCACGTAAACTCCGGGGCTTTGAATTTTCTTTCGTGAGGTAGTACGTTGTGAAGCGTTTTATCAGGAGACCGGTCTCCAGTGCTTCCTCATTCCCCTACTGATAGGAATCGTGCAAGCGCGGTGGAAATCGTTTCATTCTGCGCCACACATATTTGGGCTAAAGGCCCGCGACCGCTTGCGCCGAGTGGGTTGGGCGCTTCCTGGCGAATTGGGGCTGTGCTAGAGTCGAAGCACTTCATGGAAGTTCCCGCCATCGCTACCGAGGGACTTACACGCCTCTTCGGCGAATTGGTGGCCGTCCGCGACGTGAATCTGCGCGTCGCACCGGGGCAGTTCTTCGGATTTCTGGGGCCCAACGGCGCGGGAAAATCGACCACCATCAAGATGCTTACCGGCTTGCTGGCGCCCAGCTCGGGCCGCATGGAAATCCTCGGCCTCGACTTTGACAAGAACATGGTCGAAGTAAAGCGCCAGATCGGAGTCGTGCCGGAAGGCATGGCCCTGTTTGGCCGACTCACGGGCGCGGAATACTTGAACTTTGTGGGCCGCATGTATGGCCTCGATCGCGAGACCGCTGCCAAGCGCACCGGCGAACTGCTGGATTTCATGCAACTGACCGATCAGCCGAAGAAGCTCGTCACCGACTATTCACACGGAATGCAGAAGAAGCTGGCGATGGCAGCGGCCGTGATTCACGGTCCGAAGATTCTCTTTCTCGATGAGCCCTTCGAGGGCGTAGACGCGATCGCCGCCGGAACTCTGAAGGCGATGTTGCAGCGCATGATTTCGCGCGGCGCGACGATCTTCTTGACTTCGCATGTGCTGGAAATCGTAGAACGTCTGTGCAGCCACGTTGCCATCATCCATCGCGGACAACTGGTCGCGCAGGGGTCGCTGGAGGAATTGCGCGCGGGGGTCGAATCGGAAGTCGCTTCGCGCATGGTCGCGGCTGAACTTCCCGCGGCGAAGAGACTCACCCTCGAGGAAATCTTTCTACACACAGTCGGCGGATCGAGACCGACTGAGCAGGAACTGTCGTGGCTGGGCTGAACAGCACTCCGGAGAGTCGGATGCAATTGGCCGCCATCGCACGCGTGCGCTGGCAACTTTTCGTGCACTCCCTCCGAACTACCAAAGGCGCACTGGAACTGTTCTCGCGTATCGTCCTCAGCCTGATCATCACTGCGGGGGGATTCGGCGGTGCAGTCGGACTGGGTGCCGGCGCGTGGTTCTTCGTCTCCGAGGGGAAGGCGGAATGGCTCGCGGTTCTGTTGTGGCCTGTGTTCCTGTTCTGGCAGTTCTTCCCGGTCATGGCAAGCGTGTTCACCGAAACACTCGACACATCGAACCTCCTGCGTTTTCCCCTGGACTATCGTTCGTACGTGGTGGTTCGACTGGTCTACGGGGCGTTAGATCCGTCGACCGTGCTCGGGGGACTCTGGCTGAGCGGCATGGCGATTGGAATCGGCATTGCCAATCCGCGTTTTTTTCCGTGGGCCGCATTTGTACTCCTTCTGTTTGGCATCCTCAATGTGCTGCTCACGCAAATGGTCTTTGCCTGGGTGGAGCGATGGCTTGCACAGAGGCGAACGCGCGAGATTTTTGCGGTCCTGTTTTTCCTGGTGATGATCAGTTTTCAGCTGGTCGGACCGATGATGAACCGGTACGGACCGACATCGGCTCCACTGCTGAGAAAGTTTGGCGCAGAAGCCTCACCCGTGCAGCGGGTGTTGCCGCCCGGAATTGCTGCTCGTGCCATCGCACAGGCCACGGGCGGACGACCGGGCGCAGCCTTCGGGTCGCTGGGATTTCTGGGAATTTACGGTGCGCTCATCCTTCGTGTGCTCAGTGTGCGGCTGCGCGCACAATACCGCGGCGAGAATCTCAGCGAGGTGGAACGCGACGTTTCCACTCGGGATCGCAAGCAGGGAGTGCGGCCGGGATGGGATTTGCCCGGGTTGTCCGGTCCCGTGACGGCGGTGTTCGAAAAGGAGTTCCACTATTTGTCGCGCAGCGGACCGGTATTGCTCACGCTGATCACGCCCATCTTCATGATGCTGATTTTCGGATTCGGACAAGGTCGAGCGCGACCCGACAGCGGTTTCTTGCAACGATCACCAGACCTGGGTTTCCCGGCAGGCGCTGCGTACGCCCTCTTGCTGCTGACTAATCTGATCTATAACAACTTTGGAGCGGATGGCGGCGGGATCCAGTTCTTTCTGGCTTCCCCCGTACGATTTCGAACCGTACTGCTGGGCAAGAACCTGGCGCACATGGTGGTCCTGGCATTGGAACTACTGGTGGTTTGGATCGGCGCGAGTTTCTTCTTTCGGCCGCCCACGCCGGCTACCGCCATCGCTACCCTGGCAGGCCTTCTCTTCGCCGCACCAGCCAATCTTGCAGTGGGTAACCTGTTATCACTCTATTCGCCGAAACGCATCGAACTCAGCTCGTTCGGGCGGCAGCGCGCTCCGCAGTTGACCGTGCTGATCAGCTTCGGCGTGCACCTGGTGGTGTTTGGATTGGGGGCCGCCACTCTATTCGTGGCCCATTACTATCGCAACATCTGGCTGGCGACCGGGATTTTTATGGCCTTCGCAGCTGTGACCCTTACGGGTTACCGCCAGGTACTACAGCGCGCCGATCGTCTGGCGCTCGCCCGGCGCGAAGTGCTGACTTCGGAATTGTGCCGCTAGACAAATAAACCTGAAACTGCGTATCGGACGAATCGCCTCCAGCAGGGAGTCTTGCCCCATAAGCGCTTCTACCTTCCGGCAGATTTCGCAGATTTGCGCGTCAGCCAGGCGCGATTCGGCCAGAGTTCATCTCGGCAATCGGAAAGCACTGGCGACCACTCGCGAGCGTTCCAGCCGAGCACATTCCTCTCACTGGCCTCAGCGGCGGATGTCTGTTAGTTATTCAATATGGGGCGTGTCACACTTGTCTGGTTTTCAATCCCTCTCGGTTTCCTGTGGTCGTTGAGCGCATTCGCTCAGAACCGAACCGTGGCGATCACGGTGGACGATCTGCCTTACGCGAGCGTTGGCGCAGTGTCCTCCTCAGATGCGGTCGTAGCCAAAGAGATCAATCGGAAGATATTGTCCGCGCTGAGGCATCATCACGCCCCTGTCACAGGCTTCGTCATCCAAAAAGGTGCTGAGGATCTTGGTCCCACGGCCGCGATCCAGATGCTCAGGAACTGGACTCTAGGGGAAAATTCGATCTGGGCAATCACACCGACTCGCACCAGGACGCCAATCGGCTCTCACTTACAGAACTGGAGGACGAGACCATTAAGGGCGAAACCGGTTTCGTGCCGCTGATGAAACAAGCGGGTAAGAAGCCAGAGTTCTTCCGTTTCCCATGAACCACACCGGCGAGACAGAACAGAAGCACGAGAAGGTCGCGGCATTCCTCACCCAGCGCGGCTATCGTGTGGCAACGTGCACCATCGACAACTCCGACTGCCTTTTCAATGCCGCCTGCGTCCCAACGCTCGCCGGGCACGAGTCCTCCGTGCGGAGACTCCGCATGGAATACCGCTCCTATACAAGCGCTGAAAGTGACTACTATGCAGGGGTTGAGCAAAGAGATTCTCGGGCTACGAGCCGCCCCAAGTCATGCTCTTGCACGATAACCGTCTAAACGCAGATAGGATCGCGCAACTACTCGACCTGTTCGAAAAGAGGGGTTTCTTTGGACCGAGCACAGGCAGATCCTGCTTGTCAGATTCCCGAAACATACGTTACGAGGTACGGGCCGATGTGGGGATATCGCCGGGCAGCAAAACGAGGAGCGAAAGGGAACGGCAGACTGGAGCCCGAGCCGCCGGAGTGGATCGCACACTACGGAAAGCAACCGTAACGCTCAGAGCTCAAAATGAAAAATGTCCAACACCACGTACGTGCTGCGGTTTACGAGTGCCACGTGGCCGCCGATCACAACGTGCGCGCATCCCGCCGGAGGTGGCGGAAGACGTCGCTCAAATTCTTCAGGACACGGCACCATCTTCTTCCTGAGGCCCGGCGGCAGTGTTCCGCGAACACGAAGTTGTTTTTCGAGTCCTGGAGGCAACCGGTCGCGCTTGGCGAGTCCGGGGGGTAGATGATCGTCGCGGTCATGCTCGTGGTACCAGTCCCGCATGTAATCGCGGTCGTGATCGCTATAGTAGTGGCGGTCGCGATCGTCGTCATCGCGATCGTGCTTGCCGTGTCCATGCCCCTCCGCCAGCGCTCTTCCCGAGAGCGCAGCCAACATCAACATCCCCGCGCACCAATAGAACTTTCGAAACATGCGACTCCCTCCTCCGCTACCTGCAAAAGCATAACCGGGAAACAGGTTACGGAGGGACACGGACCTAGGTTGTGGGCGGCCAATCATTGCCGCGCTACCGACGACTCACGGCCCCATTCGTAGATGCAGAAACAAAGTCTCGTGAGTGACTTCCAGGGACTTGATTGCGTGTTGCGCCATCGGATGCCGCGTTTGATGCAGTACATGATGATCGCCGCTTCTAATTCACTTTCCGTGAACTCCTGGGTCGATCCGTTGCCATTCGTTCTCACCTGCACGCTCACTTCCTTGTCCTGAATCATCCTCAAGGCATTGACACTGTCATGCCGGCAAGTTCCGGCCAGTGTGAGTGCGGTACTTTCGTAGCACTTCCAATACTTCGTTCTGGTTGAACCCCAGAATGCGAGATTCAGCGGGCATGAAACGAACTCAATCTCCTGCGGGTGGTCACCTGCTCTCTCGCAATTCAGCAGCCATGGGTGACCTCTCGCCTCGAATGCCCGCTGTGGCTATAAATCGGGAAGATCTCCAATGATGCGTTCCGCCTTGGGAAATAGGAGAGCCAGCAAGCTTGAAAGCAAGCCGTCCAACTCCACGTATATTCTGGAGATTGAGATTTCTGTGGCCGGGAGAATGCTGCCTCGCCGTTTTTCTCGAACTACAGAAGTCCCAGTACGGCTTCTTCGATGTGGCCCCACGCGGCCGAGCGAGGATCGATCAGATCGTAGTGGTCGGCTTTCGGAAGTTCCATCAGCGCGACGTCTTCCTTGCTTTTCTGTTTTGCCTCCACATACCGACGACTGAATTCGGGCGGGACCACGTCGTCGGCAAGACCGTGGATCAGAATTTGGCGGACTTCCGGAATGACGAGCTGTACCGGATCGGCTTCGTGATAGTGGTCGGAAACCTCGTTCGGACTCCCTCCCAGGAATTCGACGACAGCAGCGGAGCTGAGGTGGAGTTCAAAGGCCCGAACAAGATTGACGACTCCAGCGAGCGACACTACGCCGCGCACCGTCCCTTGATACGCAGCCAGGCATAGCGCCAACTGTCCCCCAGCCGAGTGTCCCATCACCACGATGCGCCGGGGATCTAAGTGATAGCCCGGGGCAATCTGCGTCAGAAAGCGATAGCTGTTCGTGATGTCCTCAAATGTGCCCGGCCAGCCGCCACCCGGATTACCGACACGGCGATATTCCACGTTCCAAGTGGGGCATCCCTTGCGAGCGAGCGCCGCGCACAAATGCCCGGCGTGTAGAAGGTCATACTTGGCGCGCCAAAATCCGCCATGAATATTCATGACAATCGGAAATGACTTTTTCTGCTTCTGCTCGGGCAGCCGGAGATCGCCGAACTGGTTGGGGTCCGAGCCATAGGCAAAGCGCCGGTCCGCGGGGGGTGGAGCAAGTGTCAAAATGTCTTCGGACATGTCGCCCTCAATGGGTCCGCTGTTCGCGCCTTTCCTGAGCCACTTTCGATCCTTGCAGTTGCAGTCTTTTATGCTTTCCTTAGGAGCATCTGCAACCAACTGATCTTCAACCAGCTAGAATATCCCGTTAACAATTTCTTTACTTTCGTAGACTTTCGTAGACTTGACTTGGCCCAGACCAAGTTATAGAGTCTGCTGGGCCCTGAGCAAAATCGTTCTTCCTCGATTCTTGGTCGGACGCACCCGGACGTAAACGGTGGCTTACAGAGTAAGGATTCCCCGGTCCTTGATCGACTTTGAAGCTTCTTAGCCGCTTCACTTGCCCAGGCTCGTGGTGTGTTTCGTAGTTCACCTTTTCTACCAGTTCCCGGGCCCCGTCAATAACAGAGCACCCCGACCTCTCTTCGGAGGAGGCTCTCTAAAAGGAGACTTTATGTGGTATCGCCGTAACAACTGGAAGTCAATTGCGCTGCTGGTAGTGGTGAGTGTCGTGGCATGTTCCAGCGTAGCTGGAGCTCAGACCTGGAGTACACCACAATTCATTGCGAACGGTTTCGGAATCGCCGTGGCAACCAACGGGAGCACCTCAGCAGTTCTGTTCATGCCGTCCTCCGGAGGGTTGCAGGCCTCAGTAAAGACGGGCAGCACCTGGAGCACACCCACGACCCTAAGTTCCCTGGGGCCGTTTGGCAGCGGAACCGGCAACATCGCAGTCGCGCCTAACGGCGACGTCGTGGCAGTGTGGAGTTTCCGCACCACGAACACCTACATCCCGAACCAGGCGCAGGCGGCATTTTTCACCGCTGGTCACTGGGGAAGTCCCATTACGATCTCAACCAACGTATATGGCAACGTCAACAGCTTTGGACTGCCGGGAATTGGCTTTGACAGCCACAGCCAGGCGACCCTGATCGATGAGGAGATCACGAATCCGAGCCCGATCGCATGCGCCTTGAGGGTGAGGACCGGCAGTGCGGCCAGTGGATTCGGCTCAGCCCAGACCATCTCCAACACCACCACCTGTTACGGCCTCGCCAAGCTTGCCGTGAACTCCGGTGGAGAGGCGGTAGCGGTCGAAGGAGCAACCGGAATTCTGACAGGCGCGGTGATCGCGATCAGTCGCAGTCCGACGGGAACCTGGGGCGCGCCCGTGACGGTGGCGGCGTCGGCTTACCGTCAGAATAATCCGAACGTCGGGTTGGGGAATGAAGGGACGGCCGTCGTGGTGTGGCGTACACGCAGTGGTGTGTCGTACGTCGTTCGCTCTGGCGGCACGTGGAGCGCGGCAGCGGGCCTGCCGGTGTTGGCCGGCCAGGCGGGTGGTTCGACCGGCGTAGCGGTGGATGGCGCCGGCAACGCGGTCGCGATCTTCACGCAGGTGACCAGCAGTCCGGGAACGTACGCGACCTATCGTCCGGTAGGCGGATCGTGGCAAACGAGGGTACAACTGAGTTCAGGCGTGCCCGGAGCGGCGACTCCAGCCGGAACATTTGTCGCCTCGGGAACGACGGTGTCAACGCGTCTGGCCGGAACTTCGAACTGGGCCACGCACACCTTTTCTGGAACCGCGACGGTGAACGCTGGCCCGGGATTGGCGATCGCCGTAGTCGGTCCGCAGGTCAGCGTTTCGACGGCGGCAGTCCCGTAGTAGGGATCGGCAGGGATGCCCACTCGCTCGGGAAAGGGTGCTTGGAGAGTGGCATCTCTGGCTGTTAGCTTGTAACTCTTAGCTGTCAGCTTTCAAGCAGCCAGTCAAATCGGTGAGCGCAACCCTCGCCCCAAGAGCTGAGTGCTGTGTGCCAGATGCGAGCTCCTACTGCATCGTCAATCCATCAGCGACCTTCCAATTCCACGATGGTCCCGTCGCCCCAGCCGTACTTCTGCCGGGAAAGTTCCTGGACGGAGCGATACAGGTCCGCTTCAATCTCGGTCGAGACGACGCGGGCACGGGCAGCGAAGGTCTGGTTGGCCACACGCAGTGTCACTTCCGGAGTCTCCCGCAGGTTCTGGAGCCAATTCGCCGTGGCGTACTCCGCGATGATGTAGAAGCGACCCTCGCGCTGAGTGAACCAGATCTCGATCTCGCGCGAGCGGCCGGTCTTGCGTCCCCGCGTAGTCAGGTAGAGATACTGTTCGCGGTCGAAGCTACTGGCCTTTAAGCTTGAGCCTGGATTTGTTTTCTTCAAGGAATTGGCGCAGATTTTCCGTGGCGTCGAGCAGACGTGTCCATTGTTCGTAGTAGAGCGTGACTGGAAAGCGGCCAAGGCCGTAGACGCTGACCCCACCCTTCTCCGACACTTTGAATTCCATGGTGCCGCTGCGTTTCTTGGTTTCCACCTGCTTCTCTAAGTCAGCCAGGCGGGCTTTCAATTCTTCATAGCTAGGTTCGGACATAGAAACCTCGAATGATGACCGTATTGAACCATGATAGAGGCGCAATGCGGTTTTCGTCGAGAGCGGCGCTGCTGATCACATGTTTTTTGCTCCCCCACTCCGCGTCCTCTGCGCGATCTCGGCGTTCTCTGCGGTCTACGATTTCCCAGCCTTCCCGCCTCTAGCCACATCAGAAGAATCTTCCCAACTGGAAATAGAACCGATGGTGTCCCCGATCCCCCACGCTCCCCCCAAACACAATCGGACCGATAAACGACTGAACGAGCACAGCCGCATTGAAATCGTTCGGAAGGCGCGAATCACTGGCATTCACGGCGCTGTAAGCCTTGCCAAACTCGTACGCCGTAACCAGATAGACATTGTCTCCCAGGAAAGGCGACAACTCCCTCAGCCGGTGAATGTAACCCGGCTGAAAGAGAAAATACTGGTTAGCGAGCAATTCGTTGGTTCCGTAAGCGGCCAGCCGCTGTGGTCCCCCCAGTTCGAACATCGGGATGCCGGTACCACGATAACCCAGGGTCGAACCTCCGGAAGCCAACATGAACACAGAAGCGGATCGACTGACGCGCTGGAAGATTCCAGACCGGATCTCGGCCAGGGGAAAATGTTCCGTGGCGCCGGGGTTCGCGTCGTAGAACTCGAAGCGCGATTGCAACAGATAGCCCTGGCGAGGCAGAGTGGGATCGTCGGTGTGGTCGATCACGTAGCGCAAGCGTGCGAATCCCTGGCGTCCGCTGGCGCTGGGCAGAAGTCCCGGACTGCCGATGCTGCGCGACAGGGAAAGAAACCCGGTCTGGTATCCGAAACGAAGCTCAGAGAAACGGTTCGCGGCCACACCAAAATCGAGACCTCCACCGGCATTGTGTTCCCGATAGGTGGCGATGCGGTCGTTATTCAGGTACACGTCGAAAGGTTGGGAATTCGCAAACACCCGCGGTGCCACGAAGAAATGGCTGAACCAGTTCAGCGGATGGTAGTACTCGGAGGCGGCCCCGTAGGTGGAGCCGACGATCACGTCATTGCGTAGCTCCGAGCCGAAACCGCCGATATCGTAGAACGTGACACGCGCTCCCAGACTGAAGCGCACGTCGGTGTAGTCGGAGCCGTCGATCACGAAAAGCGGATTGACGGTGGGCGGTGCATAATCTTTCTCATCAGCACGGACACGCAGGCCTTCGATGCCGTCTCTGGGAATCATCTCAAAACCCGCGCGCGAGAAGCGCCCCAAACCGGTAACGTCGGTAAGCTGCCGGTTGACGCTCTTGTAGTCGATGGGTTTGCCGATCATGCCGACGAGACTCTTCTCGATGCCTTCGGCGATGACCGGGGCCGTGCCCGTCACTTCGACGAACTGCGGTATGGGGACGGGACGTCGGCGCGCCTCGCGTTGCGCCTGGTATTTCGCCCAATCGTGGTCATTCAGCGCAAACCGTTCCAGTAAGCGAGCGCGCTCTTGTGCGCCGGCGTAGCCAATCTCGACAATTTTGTTCGCCGCCTGGTAGTCCGTGCTGGTGTAGGCGCCGGTGTGAGCGGGAATCACAATGTCCGCCTTTTCCATACTGGCAAGTTCGTTGACCGAGATCACCACGCTCACCGAGCGTTCCATGACCGTGAACAACGAAAGGCCCTGGTCCGGCTGGAAGGGTGCAGTTTCCAGGTGAACGGCGATCACGATGTCGGCGCCCATGGCGCGGGCCACATCCACCGGCAGGTTTTCGATCAGCCCTCCGTCCACGTAGACGTGATCGTCGCGATGCACGGGACTAAAGAAGGCGGGTAGCGACATGGTGGCGCGCAGCGCCTCGCTAAGCGACCCGTGGTCAAAGACGACCGCCTTGCCTGCTACCAGATCAGTGGCCACACAGCGCAAGGGCGTGGGTAACTCATCGAAACTCTTGAGTTGGGAATAAGGCAGAGCGATGCGATCAAGGATGAGGCCGACCTGGTGTCCGGAGTTGAATCCGCCCGGGAATACGACGCCACTCCTCAGCCCGAACTCGAGATCGTTGGGATAGTCGCGCTTATCCTCCTTGCGGCGAAAGGAACGGGCGGAATACGGGAGTTCATTGCGCAGCGAGCGGTTCCAATCGACGCCCTTCAGGAATTCGTCGATCTGGTGGCCTGACATTCCGGTGGCGTACAAGCTTCCCACCAAGGCACCCATGCTGGTGCCGGCGACGTAGTCGACGGGAATGTGGTTCTCCTCAAACCAGCGCAGGACGCCCACGTGCGCCAGGCCGAGCGCTCCGCCGCCCTCCAGCACAAGGCCGATCGTTGGACGGCGCCCGGATTGATTCGCAGCAGGCTGAGTGGTTGATGGAGGAGCATGCTGGGCATCCTGCGTCCAACCGGCATGCGCGGAGAAAAGAAGAAGCAGGAGAAAAGAACAGGAAGATTTCATGCGATCTCCGATCAAAAGTATAGCCGGGGGGGCATCAGGGGGAATCACCAACATACGCAGCGGAGCACTCCGCACCAGGCAAGAGCGGCGCGAGGGACTGGACAGTGACGGCGTCAAGGACTGAGGGCCATCCATTTGGTTCCCACGCTTTTTTCACGATCGCGCCCCCATGTTTGACGTAAGATTTTGCACTGGGAGACTGTGACGCCTTGCGTAAGCTGCTCCCAATCTGTGTTCTCTTTCTACGAATGGGTGCTGCCTTAGCACAGGAGCATGTTCCTGTCTCCTCATAAGCGCACCTCTCAACCCTGGCACCTGGAGACGTTGACGCAAGATGATATGTCGAAGCTCGTGTCTGAGGCAGAGGCGGGCAATAGAGGAGCTGAGTATTTGTTGGCTGAGCAAGGTTGCGTGCGCGCCCAGACAGGGATGGGAGAAATATTGATTGCCGGTAGACACAATGGTGCGATCCCCGACTATGCCGATGCCGACCGATGGCGGCGGATGGCAGCTACGCAAGGGGACGCAGATGCCCAGTTATGGCTGGGGGCTCGGTTAGGAACGGAGCTGGTTTGGCGTAACCGATTATCGCGAAGCGCTCAAGTGGCTACGGTGAGCCGCCGAGCAAGGCCAGCCGACCGCTCAGTTCTCTTTGGGGCAGATGTACGAAGATGGCGAAGGTGTTCCCGAGAGTGATTGGTTGGCTGCCAGTTGGTACGGGAAGGCAGCGGACTACTCTCGGTATCTGGGTGGGGCATGGGAAGCGGAAGTCCAGTTGTCCTACATGTATCGCGATGGTCGGTTGCGGTGGACAACGTGCAAGCCTACATGTGGTTCGCAGTCGTCGGCGGTGATGGCGACATGAAACGGGTCGCTCGACACATGACGAGGTCCCAAATCCTTCAGGCCCAGCGTATGGCTGAGGATTCGATCACAAAGCATTCGTGGAAGGAGCCAGCAAATATCATCACTCCTCCCACTACACTCGCCACCGGCCCCTGACTAATCATTGAAGAACGTTACTTCTGCAACAATGCAAACTGCAAATAGGTCATCTGCCCGAGATGATGGTGCAGATGGCTTGCACACCGTAGGAAGATGTTGAACCTGTTTCCAGCATCGACCTCCCGCATGGCGGTGTAGGGCAACGCCCAGTCTTTCTCCGACTGTGCGCGAACAGTGCGCGCTACCATGGCAACGGCCTCGTCAAAGCGCTTCATCACCTCACCCTTTGAGGGCCGATCCGCCTCGGTGAACTCTCGATCGCGGTCCCGAACATAACCCGTCCCCGCCATCTCCGCGCCGATGTAATACTTCAAATTCCCCGTCAAATGCAGAACAAGATGTCCGAAACTGTTTCCGAACGAAAACGGCTTCTGCCAAAACTGCTCATCGCTGAGGGGCGTGGCCAATTCGTGAACCCGCGATGCCAGCAACTCATAGTGCCCCGACAGTCCGGATGAAATCGTGTCGTACAAAATGGTCATACCGAATTCCTTCGTGTCCTTTGTGGTTGACCGGTTTTACGCAATATTCCGAAGCACCAACGCCGAATTCTTCGACCCAAATGCAATGCAATTGCAAACCGCGTGCTCAATCGTGGCGCGGCGACCGGCGTCAGGCACATAGTCCAGATCGCATTCCGGATCGGGCGAATCCAGATTGATGGTGGGAGGGATCTGTCCGCGCTGCATAGCGACAATGGTTGCCGCCACCCCAGCCGCCCCACATGCACCCTGCGGATGCCCGATCTGCGACTTCAACGCCGACATTGGGACGCCGCGGGCCCGATCTCCCAAAGCGAGCTTCAAGGCCTGAGTCTCAATGCGATCGTTGAGCTGGGTCGAAGTACCATGCAGATTGACATAGTGCACATCGCCCGCGCCGATTCCCGCCTGCTGCATGGCGATACCGATCGCCCGCGCCGGTTCTTCTCCGCATTCCTTCAAGCGCACGCGGTGAAACGCTTCGCAGGTCGACCCATAGCCCACTACTTCCGCGAGAATGCCAACGCCGCGCGCACGCGCATGCTCATATTCTTCCATCACAAACATCCACGCGCCCTCAGCCAGGACAAATCCGTCACGATTTACCGAGAATGGCCGAGAACCCTTCTCCGGTGCCTCGTTCCAAGAGTCCGTGAGAATTTTCATCAGGATGAACCCCTTCACGATCCCGAGCGCAATAGGGGCGTCTGCTCCACCGGTCAAAATCGCATCCGCGCGCTCGGACTGTATCTCGCGCACGGAATAACCAATCGCGTCGGTCGAAGAGGTGCACCCCGTGGTGATCACGTGACTGGGGCCGCGCAGTCCAAAGCGAATGCTGACATCGCTCGAAAGTGTGCCCATGACTCCGGTCGGCACGCAGAACAAACTCATGTGCCGATATTCATGATGAAAGAACAGCCGGTACTGTTCCTCAGTAAACTCCTGCGACCCACCACCCGAGCCGAGGATCACGCCGAAGCGCCGTCGTTCTGCAAGCGGAAGAGACGCAACATCAACACCAGCCTGTTCCAGCGCCTCACTCGCCGCAGCCAAAGCCAGCGGCAGGACGCGCGAGACGTGTTTGCGTTCCCGTTTCTCCACCCATGCCAATTCCTCAAATCCACGCACTTCGCCGGCAATCTGCACAGGGATCTCGCTGGGGTCGAAGTGCGAGATGCGACCCACACCTGAGCGACCTGCTAGGATCGACTCCGCAAACACCTCCCGCCCAATACCATTCGGACTCACTGCACCCATTCCCGTGACCACGACTCTGCGCTTCAAGGATTTACCCCGTAGTTGACCGGTGACACTATAACCAAAGATGCGATTGTGTGCTGCAGCGATGGTCGTCGGCGTGTAAATTCACGGAACTGGCGCTGGGCTCTATAATCGTCGGTTCATCCGCACTCCGGAGGACCATTGGCCTACAACGACCTGCGTGACTGGATCGCAGCGCTTGACCGCGCCGGCGAGTTGAAAAAGATTCGCACCCAAGCCGATCCCATCCTGGAAATTGCCGAGATCACCGACCGCGTCAGCAAGAGCCGGTCCGCGAGATACGGCCAGGGTGGCCCGGCGCTTTTGTTTCAGAACATCAAAGGCCACCCCGGATCGCAGCTCCTCATCAACCAGTTCGGATCGGCCCGCCGCATGAATCTCGCGCTCGAGGTCAATTCCCTTGAGCAAGTGGCCGAGCGCATCCGGGGCTTCATGGACGTCAAGTCCCCGCAAGGGTTTCTCGACAAAGTAAAGATGCTCCCCATGCTGGCCGAGATGGGCAAGTTTTTTCCTAAGACCGTACCCACTGGCCCGTGCAAAGAAGTAGTCAAGCGAGACAATTTCTCCCTGCTCGATTTTCCCATTCTGCAATGTTGGCCCAAAGATGCCGGCCGCTTCATTACTCTGCCCTGCGTGATCACGCGCGATCCAAGAACCGGCAAACGCAACGTAGGCATGTATAGAATGCAAGTCTACGACGAGCGCACGACGGGAATGCACTGGCAGCGCCAGAAAGTAGCCGCCGAACACTACCGCGACGCCATACGAAATGCCGCGACCTCCACCGCCCACGTGGGGACGGCCGCCCTGGGCGGTCCAGCCGGGCAAAGCCCGGCAGCGACCACGGCAGTCGACATTATGGCCAAAACCTCCGGCGCCTCAGTCCCCGCCGAAGGCGCCTACCCCAGCGGCAAAATGGAAGTTGCCGTAGCCATCGGCACCGAGCCCGCCCTGACATTCTCCGCCATCGTCCCGGCTCCACCCGAAGTCGAGGAATTCCTTATCGCGGGATTCCTGCGCCAGAGCCCCGTCGAGCTAGTAAAGTGCGAAACTGTCGACCTCGATGTCCCCGCCCATGCCGAAATCGTCCTCGAAGGCTACGTCAACCTCGACGAACTCCGCAGCGAGGGCCCCTTCGGCGACCACACCGGCTTCTACTCGCTCGAAGACCAGTATCCTGTCTTCCACGTCACTTGCGTCACCCATCGCAAAGATCCGATCTACGCTACGACTATCGTCGGCACCCCCCCCATGGAAGATGGCTGGATGGGCAAAGCGGTCGAGCGCATCTTTCTACCCCTGATGAAGCTCACGATCCCCGAGCTCGTCGATATCAATCTTCCGCTCGAAGGCGTCTTCCACAACCTGGTGATTGTCTCCATCCGCAAGTCCTATCCCGGCCAGGCGCGGAAAGTTATGAATGCAATCTGGTCGCTCGGGCAAGCGATGTTCACCAAGTGCATCCTGGTGGTCGATGAAGATGTCGACGTGCATAACCTAGGCGAGGTCACCCTCAAAGTCCTGAACAACATCGACCCCGAGCGCGACATCCAATTCACCCTCGGCCCCATCGACTCGCTCGACCACGCCTCGCGCCTTCCCAACTACGGTTCCAAAATGGGCATTGACGCGACCCGCAAATGGGCAAGCGAGGGTTTCACGCGTCCCTGGCCGGATGAAATTACCATGGACGCGACAACGAAATCGCTGGTCGACGCAAAGTGGAAATCGCTGGCAAAAGATCTGGGCATCGAGTAAACTTCGCTTACTGCTAAGTGGGAGTGCGTCCATGCACATCATCGTACGAGTCCGCTAAGTTGTTTTCCCTTTTGATCCGCTGACTGCGGAGCCCCAAGTTCCTCTCGAAGTGTCCACGGCGTCATCGGCCCCGATTTGTCGCGTCCGATGCGCAGAAGGCTGCAGGTTTTTATGGATGTTGCTACCACGGCCCCGAATCTATCTCAACCCAGCTTGTGGTCATCCATTCGCGAAGCCATACGTGGTTCGCATCAGGACTTCACCTCTGGCGATCTGAACCGGGCCATCCTGCTGCTCGCGATCCCGATGGTTCTCGAGATGGTGCTGGAATCTTTGTTCGCCATCGTGGATGTGTTCTTCGTGGGCCGGATCGGCGCTAATGCGGTCGCCACCGTGGGACTCACCGAGTCGCTACTAAGCCTCGTCTTTGCCGTCGCCATGGGGCTCAGCTTGTCGACGACTGCCATGGTCGCACGGCGTATTGGCGAGAAGGATCCCGAAGGCGCCGCCGTTGCCGGCGTGCAGGCGATCATCCTGGGACTCATCGTGTCCCTCGTGGTGGGAGTTCCTTGCTTGATCTACGCGCCCCGCTTGCTGCAACTGATGGGCGCTTCGCCGGAAATCGTGGCGACCGGATCTGGATATGCGCGCATTGCGCTGGGCGGCAGTGGCGTGGTGCTGATGCTCTTCCTCAACAACGCCATTTTTCGCGGCGCCGGCGATGCTGCTATTGCGATGCGACTGCTGTGGGTGTCGAACATCATCAACCTGGTGCTCGATCCCTGCCTGATCTTCGGACTGGGACCGTTTCCGCGCCTGGGCGTCACGGGCGCGGCCTTGGCAACGTTCACTGGACGGAGCATCGGCGTGGGCTACCAGTTCTACCGTTTCCTACGCGGCACCGAACGTCTGCGCATCCTGCCGCGGCAGATCCGCGTGAACTTCGAGATTCTGTGGCGACTGATGCGCGTATCGATTACTGGCATCCTGCAGTTTGCCATCGCCCACACCAGCTGGATCGGACTGGTGCGCATCGTCAGCATCTTCGGAGCGGCTGCGCTCGCGGGCTACACTATCGCAATCCGGATTCTCATCTTCGTGATTCTGCCTTCCTGGGGATTGAGCAACGCAGCGGCAACCTTGGTCGGACAGAATTTGGGCGCCGGCCAGCCTGAGCGCGCGGAAACCTCCGTCTGGCGCACCGGCTTCTACAACATGCTTTTTCTGGGAACGATCGGTGTGGTGATGGTGCTGTTCGCCGAACCCATCGTGGGAATGTTCACGCACGATCCGGAAGTGCTGCCCCTGGCCGCGTCCTGCCTGCGCATCTTAAGCTACGGCAACATCGGCTACGCCTACGGCATGGTAATGCTGCAGGCCTTCAACGGCGCGGGCGACACGATCACGCCTACCTGGGTGAACCTCTTCGGCTTCTGGTTCCTGGAAATTCCGCTGGCCTACTGGCTGGCAATTCCCATGGGCCTGCAGTCGAAGGGGGCGTTCTTCTCGATCGTCGTGGCTGAAGCGGCCATCGCCGCCGCAGGCATCGTTCTGTTCAAGCGCGGGCGATGGAGACGGCAGAAGATCTAGCTGGCCACGCGAGTATTTCTGCGGGAGATGACGGTCGGCCAGACCAATAACAAGTCACTGGAGCGACGGGCGTCCTCACCCGTCGACTCTGCGCTGTCTTATCGAGAGCTGCCGTTCAGGCGCGACACTCTCCGCAACCTTTCTCATGCTGGAGCGCAGTGAGGCGCCACTCCTCTTTGTTTTGAAGGGCCCGGCTTTAGCCATGCGATAAGTCTCCCGGAATCACTCGCGACTTTTGTCGCTGAGGTTCTGGGGCATGCATTCAGGGGATTTTTCCGCAGCCTCTCTAGTCGTGCCGCCAAGTCACTGGCCACGTGTTCGCGCTAGCGCCTGAGGTGTGAGCGGTCGGGTCGCCCCACCCTTCCCAGATTCTCTGCCACTGCCGCACTTTGCGAATGAGGAGACCTCCATTATCCTCGTTTCCTTAATTACTGGAAGGAACTCCATGATCTTTTACCTTCCCATCATCCTGATGGTTCTCGGCACGACCGTCTATCACATCGCGCAGAAATCCGTCCCCACGCAAGTCAACCCGCTCTTCTCGCTGACGATGAACTATATTAGTGCACTACTAGGCACGATCGCCCTGGTTCCGTTCTATCCGTCAAGAACCGCCGGCAACTGGTCGATCCAGAGCGTGAACTGGGCCAGCTGCGGCGTAGGCCTGGCGATCGTCGGAGTAGAACTGGCCGTTCTGTTGGCCTACCGCACCGGCTGGAAAATCAGCCTGGTCTCGGTGATTGGGAACACAGCGAGTGCGCTCCTGCTGGTGGCTATCGGTATGGCGTTCTTTCACGAACACCTGTCAGCCAGAAGTCTCATCGGCGTTGCGCTCTGTTTGGCAGGGCTGGCCCTCATTACACAGCGCTGAGGCAGAGCAGGCTATGGAAAAACTCTGAAACTTACATAGTTTTGAAGGGGCTTGACTTCAAACGCAAGGTAGAGCTCCAAGAATCAACGACGGCTTTAGCCGCTGAGAAGCGTTATCAAGGCACTCGAAGACAGCTCGTCCGGTTGGAGTCCGGTGGTGCCATAGTGGACCTAAACGGGCACGAAGCTGGAAACGGCGGACATTGCCGAGGAAACCTACAGCCTATCGGGACTCCTCTACTCGGAGACGCGATGTTTCACCGGTTGAGACGATTTCCTAACGGATGGAGGCTCGGATCGTTCCGGATCGCGCGACGGGCCCGGAAGTATCATAGGGCAAGGAGTAGAGAGCCGTGACCACGCGTCCACACAAGGTTCACACCCAACTCGGCCGAGCCGCAGTCCAGATCTTTGCCGCCAATGATCGCATGAACCAGATTCTTATCGAACATCTTGACCCTACCGCCTGGAG
>Ga0137418_10001614_pt1 | contig 20829 bp, 19 predicted proteins | sample CZODoug3_1_2_16f_FD_122242 | JGI IMG/M metagenome (GOLD analysis project Ga0137418, IMG submission 122242) | Vadose zone soil fungal communities from Angelo Coast Range Reserve, California, USA - CZODoug3_1_2_16fungal (Hybrid Assembly) | ecosystem: Environmental > Terrestrial > Soil > Vadose...
CGCCGGCTCTCGAATATCACGCCGCTGCCGCGCCAGGCCTTCCTGCTGCTGTCGCTGGAAGGCTTCTCGGAAGAAGAAGTGGCGTTCATTCTCAGCATCGATGTTGCCGAAACCCGGCAGCTCGCCGATACCGCCGGCCGGGAAATGGCGGCGGAAATCGCCACCGACGTGCTGATCATCGAGGACGAGACTTTCATCGCGATGGATCTCGAAAGCCTGGTGAGGAATCTCGGTCACAACGTGATCGGCGTCGCCCGCACCCACTCCGACGCCGTCGCGCTGGCGAAGAACAAAAAGCCGGGCCTGATCCTGGCGGACATCCAGCTTGCCGACGGCAGTTCCGGTCTCGACGCCGTCAACGAACTGTTGCGGGTGTTCGAGGTTCCGGTGGTGTTTATCACAGCCTATCCCGAACGCTTCCTGACCGGCGAACGCCCCGAACCGGCGTTCCTGATCTCGAAGCCATTCCAGCCGGCGATGGTATCGGCGGTGGCCAGCCAGGCGCTGTTCTTCCAGCGCAATTCGCGCAACCGTGCACCGCGGGCAGCGGCTTCCTGAGCTGGGGCGCCATTCAATCCGGACGCCATCGAAATGACTCCGGCGCGCTTAAAGGCGCGCCGACGCCTTGGCGCGCCAGCGCGCGCTGTTGGTGACGGCTCAATCTAAATTCCTTTGACCGGCCGCGATGTTCATGGTGGTCGATCGGCGATATCTATCCCGCGTTCCATCGTCGGCGACCATCAGCCACCTCAAACTCGGGCTTGATGAACTGCAAGACCTGGCAGGTGCCCACACTTTCGCGCAGCGCTCTAACAAGATGACTTCAAAAAAGATCGGGAGCTTTCATGGGGCGGTTGGCAGATTTGTCACGACATGGGCCAGCTTGGAAGTCGGGTTGGACCTTTTAGTGATTATTTTGTCTCGCAACTCGGAGACAAAGAAGGTGCCGCACGGACTTTTCGACAAAATTAAATTTGTACAGGGGAAAGCACCGTTCAAATCTCAATCTCACAATGCGGAGATTGCTAGATTGCTTGGTGAAATTACCTCTCTAGCTGACACGCGACACGAATATGTGCACGGCGCTGTTTTCGGTCATATCCTTGATCGCTCCATACTAACTATCACCTTGGCAAGGCTGTTGCAGCCGAACAAACAAACCGGAAGACGCAGGCGGGTGAAGGTGACGGTATCGCAGATAAATGAGGCATCTGCACGGGTTGATGATATCGGCGGTAAGCTGCTCGATATGGCGGAGTTGTTGAACCGAGAAACGACGACGTAGCAAGAGGGCCGTTAAAAATGCGAATCTTTGAACGCCTATTTCCCAGAGAGGAAGTTCGCGCTGCGCTTCAATCGATTGCTAACTTAGAGCGAGGGCTTCCTGAATCAGTGGGTCCGCACCTAGGCTTTGATGCGATCAAACAAACGCTACGCCAGCATGCAGTGAAAAATCCCCAAGAGCTTCGCGTCGCCGCGCAAAACGCGGGGCTGTGGATAACTCGCCCGCCATTGGCCTGTTTAGGATTCGCTTTCCCTTGCGCGGGTATCATCGGGGCTTCTCAATCGAAGGGAAAGAAACATGACCAACGCGAAGCCGGAATCGAAGTGCGCGCCGTGCGGCGGCACGGGTAAGGTTTTCACGGCGGAAGATATTATACCGGCTCCGACCGTGCCCGACTTCAGGCAGCCCGATTGCCCGGAGTGCGGCGGTACAGGCAAAGTGATCAGCCACGACGCCGCTTAGCGGCCCTACGTTGTCGGCGCAGCGGTATTGAGAAGCTGAGAAACGGCGGTGACCAATTGGGATGGCGCAAACGGCTTGGTCAGAAGGATGCTGTTGGGAACGCCACGCGAAGGCCATTGGTTGGCGCTGGCACCCGTCATGTAGATGATGGGAAAATCCGGATCGACTTCTCTGGCATGTCGCGCGACTTCCCACCCGTTCATCCGGCCGCGCAGAGCGACGTCGGCAACGAGTGCCCGGTAGCTGCCCCTGACTCCCTTTAGAAGGGTCACCGCTTCTTCGCCTGATGGGGTGATGGCCGATTCAAAACCGCCATCGGTCAGGGCATCTTCAACGATGATCTGGATTTCCTGATCGTCTTCAACGACCAGAACAACAGGCAACTCTTCCAACGCAATTACTCCGACGCATTACGCGGAGGGTTTGGTTCCAAAAAGTGAACTTTTAAGGGCGCGCAGTTGAGGGCGGGCCACCCCGGTCCATTGGTTTTGGAAATCCGAACCACATCGCAGCGCGCCAGCGGCCCTTGGGAGAGCCTGCTACGGCGGTCAGCGGTGCAGGGGCTAAAGTAGGGCGAGAAAACGCCCTACCGAAAATTCTTCAATAATATCAAGAACAAAAAGCGGGGCGCGACTGGCATCACCACAGCCGCGCCCCACGTCGCCGGTCAATGGGGCAGGGGGGATAACCGGCTGCCGGGATTACGCAGAGGCCCCCGGAGTCGTTCCCGCCCTCCCAAAAATTTTTTGCACACGGTTAAGTGATAACCGGCTCGCTGAACCGGGCCGTTCCGTTCGCGTTGTGTCCCTGATCGCCATGGGGCGAGGGACGGGCAGAACATGTCACAGCTATCCAGGGGAATTTTCGCTGCGATCGCCGTTTCGCTGACCTGCGGCGCCGTCCAGTTGGCGTCCGGCCGCGATCTTACCCGAGGCCCGCAGGGTTCCGTCAGCGCGCCCGATCCCGCCGCCACGATCAACATCAATCGCGCAGCCAAAGCCGATCGTTCGGCTCCCGTGGCAGCATCGGCAGCGCCGACACAAACGATTTCGCTTCGGCTGGACGCCCTTGCCGATACGTCCATCCTTGTTCGCGTGCCAGCGGCCAGGGAGGCTGGCTCGCAGGCCCGCAATGGTTCTTCCCCGCCCGCATCTCCCGCTCCAGCCGGGACAAAGTCCGGGGATCGCAAGATGGCGGTGGCATGCGAGCCGGTCGTCAGCGTATTGACCGAAATCGCCAAGCTGCTTCAGCCGGGCCGCTGCGTCACCTAAATCTCTCAAGACCTGAAAATCACTCCGCCGGCGCTTCGTCCGTGTGATCGCCGGAAGCGCTGCGGCTTGCCATCAATCCCAACGCCAATCCGCCGACGGCCAGAATCGGGATCAGCTTCTTGACGCCGATCGCCCGGATCACCTGGATGCCCGCCGCCACCAGCATGGGATCGGCAAGCGCGGTTTGCACGGCGGATTTCGCGTGCTCTTTGGCGCGGGCTTTGACCTGATTTTTGCGTACCATGTAACAGCCGGCCGCGATCAGCGCGACGACAAAGAATATGCCGGCGCCGGTCAGGCAGGCTTCGACCACTCCATATCTCTGCAGCACGAAGACGAACGCGGCAGCGCAAAGAAACGATGTCGTGATGAACAAGGCCACAGCCACCGCCGCCGCCAGAGATGTCAGACGCAGGGCCGTGCCGGTCGAGTTCTTGAAATCATCGATCATGCGCTGAAACATCTGAAAGCCTCGTTGAAAATAATGCTGACAAAGAACTGGCGGCGCCTTTCGCGCCGCTGTTCAAATCAGAGAATTGATTGCGCCGAGGCGGCCATCGCAAGCCCAGCCTGCGGTTACCGGCGCCATGTCACGCCGATCAGGAAGCCGAGACCGAGAGCCAGGCCCACGGTCGCAAGCGGGCGCTCGGCAATGACCTCTTCCAGCGTTTCCTCGATCGAATGGGCCGCGTCTTGGGCGGCGTCCATGACGGCGCTTCCGCGCTCCGATGCATCCTCCATCGCCGAATCGACGTTGGCACGGGCCTGCTTGTAGCCGCGGCGTGCCTGTTTTCCGGCAGTGCCGGCGAATGAGTTGAGCGCGTCGGTGATCTGGTCGGTCAGGGCTGAGATATCGTTTTTCACGGCTGCTACATCCTTCTCGAGGCGTTCATAGGTCGCTTTATCCGTCAGATTTCTCATTCCGATTTCGCCATCCGTGCTCGACATCAAAAGCTCCCGGAAACTGCTGAAGTTACGTACGGCACAAACGTTTCGCTTGGCAGGAAGTTCCCCAAAATGAACCGACAAGACGAAACCCCCCGTCAGTCCTGCGGCGGCTGCGGCGAATCAACCGGCAGAAGATGGTCTTTGAGAATGAGGGCCACGATGAGAAGCGGCGACGACAGGAAGCCGCCCATCGGTCCCCACAACCATGTCCAGAACGCCAAGGCAATGAACACCGCGAGCGCGTTCAGCTCGAGCCGGCGGCCGATGATGGCCGGTGTGATAAAATGGCCTTCAAGGAACGTAAGCCCGACAAAAGCCAGTGGGGCGATCAGGCCGGCGCCGATGGTGGAAAACGCGATCATGCCGACCAGCGTCAGGATCGCGAACATTGCGACCGGGCCGATAATTGGAAAGAAATTCAAGGTCGCGGCCAGCGCTCCGAGCCCTGCTGCATTTGGCATGCCGGTGAGCGCGCATATGATGCCGGTGGCGGCGCCGACGCCGAGATTGATCATCGTCACCGTGAGCAGATAGCCGCCAAGCTGCTCCTCAATTTCGTTCAGAATCCGCAAGGTTCGCAGCCGCGAAGCATGACCGGTGAAGGTCATGATCAAGGTGCGGCGCAGGTCTTTCCAGCTGGCGATGAACAGGATCAGCGTCGCCAAGAACAGAAGAAACTCGGTAAGGGTCGGTGACAGGAATTCGACCGCCGGCTGGACCCAGTCGAATTTTGGCATCTGGAACGGCGCGGCTGAGGATCCGCCCAGCATGCCCTGGAGTTCCTCCCAGAGCGCGAGCGGCCGATCGAATACGTGCAATTTGTCCTTTAGCTGCGATCCCAGCTCCGGCAGCCGCGTGCTCCATTCCATCAACGGCGAGGAGATCAGGCCGACGATGAACGCGACGCCGGCGCCAACCGCGGCAACGATCAGGACCGCCGCTACCGAGCGGGGAATTCGACGCCGCTCAAGCAAGCCGGCGGCCGGCGACAGCATGGTGCCGACCACGAAGGCCGTCACCACCGGCAGAAAGAACGCTTTCGCGGCGTAGAGAAGGGCGACAACACAGATGATCAAGAGGGCGACCAACGCAAAGGCTACCACCTCTGCGCGGCGAATGACCGGCGGCAGTTCGCTCTTGCTGTCAGGCAGCGGCGTTCCCACCGGTTCATTGGGAGGCAGGCGTTCACTGGGAAGGGCACGCACAATTGGTTCTCCCCACGCAAGACCGCGTTTGACCCGAGTCGCGAAGTTGCGCCCTGCGAACCGAACTCTCCGCACCAACCCGGGCGATGCGAGAAAGTTCCTCGCGAAAACGTGAGAGATCGCCCGGTTGACAGGACAGGTCCTGTTTTCGACGTGCCATGGAACTGCTGAGGCTCGGTCGCGTTTATTGAAGAGAGCATCGAGGCGATGCACACCAAATGGGGCGTCTCATGACACAGGTATTTTATGCAAATCGCGGGCTATCGCCGCGCGTGACCAACGCGCTGATCTTCGCCGGGGTTTTGTTGTTGGCGCCGGCAATGCTCTCTGCTCAAGCGAGCGCGCAGCTTCTCGGCTACGCTTCCCCACCGCAAAGCTCGTTTCCGTCAGAAAGCATGACGCTTGCGCCGGTCGATGAAGGCGACGCAAGCGCGATCCCCGAGCGGCTGCGGCGCGCGACTGTCGCCTTTGACACCCGCGAAGCGCCCGGCACGATCATCATCGATACCGGCAACACCGCGCTCTATTTCGTGCTTGGCCAGGGCCGGGCTATTCGCTACGGCGTCGGCGTCGGCCGCGAGGGCTTTACATGGTCCGGTGTACAGACCATCAGCCGCAAGGCGGAATGGCCGGATTGGTATCCGCCGTCCGAAATGATCGCGCGCCAGCCTTATCTGCCGCGTTTCGTGGCCGGCGGCCCCGGCAATCCGCTCGGCGCGCGCGCCATGTATCTCGGCTCCAGCGCTTACCGCATTCACGGCACCAACGACCCCTCGACGATCGGGAAATTTGTGTCCAGCGGCTGCATCCGCCTGACCAATGAAGACGTCGCCGACCTGTTCAGCCGCGTCGATGTCGGCACCAGGGTGGTGGTGCTGCCGAAGAATTCGCCGCGCCTCGAAGCCAGGGGGCTGGAAGCACGGGCGATCCCGGTTCGTCCCGCAAACGCGCAGGCGCGTTCCGTGACGCCGCCGCCGTCCTCGGGCCGCCAGGCGATGAACCTTTCGATGTCGTCGCTGTATTGAGCGTGAACCTGCCGGAGCCGAACATGAAGCGCAGATCAGGCACCTGGGTGGCTTTGGGCGTGGCGGCGTCAGTGTGCGCCGTAGCCCTCCCGGCGCAGGCCGAAGACTTCTTCTCCGCACTGTTCGGTGGGTTCGGAGGCGGCCGCTCGCATGCTCCTTCCATGCCGTTTTTCGGCGAGGGCGGCCCGATCGCTCCGCAAGGCGATGGACGTGCACGCGCGGGCTATTCCGGCGGTGGGCTGGCCTATTGCGTGCGGACCTGCGACGGGCGCTATTTCCCAATATCGGGATCCGACCGTCAGAGCCGGGCGGCATCCTGCAACAGTTTTTGCCCTGCCAGCGACACCAAGATCGTCTACGGCAGCAACATCGACAACGCGGCAACGGAGACCGGAAAGCCGTATTCCGAACTGCCGAACGCGTTCCGCTACCGCACCGAGATCGTCGCCGGGTGCACCTGCAACGGCAAGGACCAGATCGGTCTGGCGCCGGTCAAGATCGAAGACGATCCGACGCTTCGCAAGGGCGACATCGTCGCAGGCAGCAATGGACTGGTGGTGGCCGGCCGCGGCGCCGACAGACGCGGCGCGTCGTTGAGCCTCTCGCCGGCTTCGGAAGCGGTGCGCGCGCGTTATCAGCGCGTACCGGTGTTGGCGTCGGAGTGATCCGTCATGGCCGGGCATAGCCGTCCGAAGGACGGCGTCGCTTCCGCTCGCCTGTGTCCCGGCCATCCACGTCTTACTTTTCAGCTCAAGCAAAGACGTGGATGCCCGGCACAAGGCCGGGCATGACGACGGATGCTTGATCAAGCCGCGCGAATTTTCCCGAGAAACTGGGTCACCTGGCTGCCCAGTTGCTGGCTCTGCGTTTCCAGCGTCTCGGAGGCGCGTTTCACATCGTCCGCCGCGACCGCGGCAGCGTCGGCGCCGGCTTTGACACCGGTGATGTTGTCAGCGACGTTCTTGGTGCCTTGCGCGGCGTGCTGCGTGCTGCGGGTAATCTCCTGGGTGGCGGCGCCCTGTTGCTGGACCGCGGCTGCGATCGCGGTCGCCACTTCATTGACCTCGCCGATGATGCTGCCAATTCCCTTGATGGCGTCGATGGCTTCGCCGGCCACCTTCTGAATGTCGGCGATCTGCTCCGAAATTTCTTCCGTGGCTCTGGCGGTCTGGCTGGCCAGCGATTTAACCTCCGACGCCACCACCGCAAAGCCCCTGCCGGCTTCGCCGGCGCGCGCCGCCTCGATGGTCGCGTTCAGCGCCAGCAGGTTGGTCTGGGCGGCAATGGTATTGATCAGGCCGACGACTTCGCCGATCCGGCCCGCCGATTTCGCCAGCCCCTGGACCGTGCCGTCGGTCTCCCGCGCCTGATTGACCGCGCGGCTGGCAATTCCAGCGGCATGCGCCGCCTGCTGGCTGATATCGTTGATCGAGGCGCTCAGTTCTTCCGACGCGGAAGCGACGCTCTCGACGCTCATCGAGGCCTCTCCGGACGCCTTCTCCGCAACATGAACGCGCTCATTGGTCTGGCGGGAGACGGACGACAAGCCCGCCGACGTGTTTCTCATTTGACCTGAAGCGTCGCCCAGTTCCTGCAGCGTTTGCCGCACCGTGCTCTCGAATTCGCCGACGTAGGCTTCGATCGCCTGCTGACGCGTGGTGGCGCCGGTATTGCGTTCGCGCTCCTGCTCTTCGATCCTGAGTTTGTCCTGGGCCTGCTGCTTGAAGGTTTCGAGCGCGCCGGCAAGCGCACCGATCTCGTCACGGCGCGCCGTATAGCCGGTGTCGACGGTCAGATCGCCCGAGGCCACCTTCAGCATGGCGTCGCGCATATTGTGCAGCGGTCCGATGACGCGGCGGTTGACGGCCATCATGGCGCCGAATGTCAGGGCAAGCGCCGAAGCCAGCAGCGTGAGCTGCAAGGCGAGTGAGCGCTGGGCAGCGGAATGCTGCGTGGAGGTGTGTTCCCTGGCCGCGTCGAGCGCGGCCTCAGCGACGCCGACCGCAGCGCCAAGGCGTCCCACCGTGACCGGGCTCCACTGGTTCGCCGTCAATTCAGCCTTCTCTCCGGCGATCAGCGTATTCAGCAGACGATCGCGCAAAGCGAGATATTCCGCTTCGAAATAGGCGGTTTTGGTCGTGGCTATCGCGCTGGAGAGCGCCGAAGGTAACCGCATTCCCGATGCCGCCATTTCCAGCGCGGTAAATGCGATCTCGGTGCCGCCCAGGAATTTCTCATATTTCACGCGCGTTTCCGGCAGCACGCGTCCGGTGCTGAGCCCAATCGAAATTATCAACGACGCCTCTCCGGCGGTGTTGCGCAGCAGCCAGGCGCTTTGCTTGATCGCCAGCAATTGATCGATCATGGCGTCCTGATGGTTGACGTTGGCTGCGAGCGCCGCGGACAGTTTGTCGAGCGTCTCAAGCAACGCCGCCGTCGTCTCCATATATTCCTTGGCCAGCGCCGGACGACGCGAGGCCTTCGGCTTCGCCACTTCGTCCCAGAATTCCTTCTGCTGCGCTGTCAGCACCTTGAACAGGCGATCCAGCTCAGGCACCAGCGTTTCTTGCTGGTCGAATTCGACTGACGCAAGTTGCCCGAGCGCATTGCCCATGGCGGGCATTTCGGTATCGCGAAGATTCCGCAGGTATTTGTCGATGTCGCTGTCGACAGGCTGATCGGAATTCAACAGCCGGTTGGTGGTGGATCGATCGGTCCGCAGATTATGCATGGCCTTGAAAAGGTTGGCCGAGGCATCGGCGATCACGGAGATGCGGCTCGTCAGCTGCAACCGCCCCCAGGAATCCCAGGCGTTGAGCGAAAATCCGAGCACGACGCAAAAAGCCGTTGTCAGGATCACTGCCTTAAGCAGCGCGGATACGGTCAAGCGATTCAGCATAATAGGCCCCCCAAAATTCCGCCCATTTGGGCAAAAAAGGGTAAATATTTTAGACAGTGCCACTGCCGGTACTACTGCGGACTCTTGCCGCACTGATTCGCTAAGGAATGTTGAACCCCCAACGTCCAGTTCCTTCCCCGGAACCCGGAAGCCCACCGCGCGTTAAGGCGGCATCAAAGTCACTTCTCACGCTGTCCAGGGGGATTTCCCGCTGCTTATCGGTGCGCTGATCAGAAGCGACGCCGTCCTTCGGACGGCTATGCGCGCCCATGAGGAGAAAATCGACCGTTGGCGCTTTCGTCTCAACAAAAGCTTTCATCCCAACCAAAAAAGCCCCGGCAACTGCCGGGGCTTTTCGATCGCTCAATGAGGTCAACTCACTTCAGCGTCTTGAACCAGTCGTCCACGTCCTTGTGGATCTGGTCCTTGGCGAAGCCATAACGCTGCTGCAGCTTGCCTTCGAGTTGTTCGCGGCGTCCTTCGATCACGTTGAGATCGTCGTCGGTGAGTTTACCCCACTTCTCCTTCGCGGCGCCCTTGAATTGCTTCCAGTTGCCTTCAACCCGGTTCCAATCCATCGTCATCTCCTCCTGCGTTGAGATGGCGAATTAACCGGCGAACAATTCAAACGTTCCGACAGGAACTGCGGCATGGTGTCGTCGACACGCCGCAGTTTTTTTGGATTGAACTCTCACCCCGCCGCCTTGGCTTCCCTGCGCCGCGCCGTCAGGATGAACTCGGTGTAGCCGTTGGGCTGTTCGCGTCCCTTGAAGATCAGGTCGCAGGCCGCCTTGAAGGCGACCCCGTCGAAACTCGGCGCCATCGGCCGATACAGCGGATCGCCTTTGTTCTGTCCATCCACCACAACGGCCATGCGCTTGAGCGACTCCATCACCTGTTCCCTGGTGATGACGCCCTGATGCAGCCAGTTCGCCAGATGCTGGCTCGAGATTCGCAAGGTGGCGCGGTCTTCCATCAGGCCGACGTCATGGATGTCGGGCACCTTGGAGCAGCCGACCCCCTGGTCGATCCAGCGCACCACATAGCCGAGAATGCCCTGGCAGTTGTTGTCGATTTCCTGCTTCACATCGTCGGGCGCCCAGTTCGATTGCGACACCGGAATGGTGAGGATGTCCGACAGCTTGGCGCGCGGACCGCCTTTCGCCAGTTCCTGCTGGCGTGCCTGCACGTTGACCTGGTGATAGTGCAGCGCGTGCAGCGTCGCGGCTGTCGGCGAAGGTACCCATGCGGTGGTGGCGCCGGCTTGCGGGTGCGCGATCTTCTGCGCCAGCATGTCGGCCATCTTGTCCGGTGCCGCCCACATGCCCTTGCCGATCTGGGCGTGACCGGGCAGGCCGTCGATCAGACCGATATCGACGTTCCAGTCTTCATAGGCCTTGATCCAGGGCTGGGCCTTCATGTCGTTCTTGCGGATCATAGGACCTGCTTCCATCGAGGTATGAATCTCGTCGCCGGTGCGATCGAGGAAGCCGGTATTGATGAAGCAGATGCGCTTGGAGGCGTTCTGGATGCAGGCCTTGAGGTTGACCGTGGTGCGGCGCTCCTCGTCCATGATGCCGACCTTCATGGTATTGGCCGGCAACGACAGCATCTTCTCGACCTGGCTGAACAGTTCGCAGGTCAGCGCGACCTCGTCGGGGCCATGCATTTTCGGCTTCACGATATAAACCGAGCCGGTGCGGCTGTTGCGCGTCTTCGAGCCGCCCTTGAGATCGTGGATCGCGAGCAGGCCGGCGACGGCGGCGTCGAGAATACCTTCCGGAATTTCCGCGCCGGTTGCGTCGAGCACGGCGTCGGTGAACATGTGATGGCCGACATTGCGCATTAACAAAAGGCTGCGGCCGTGCAACTTGAGTTCCTTGCCGTCCGCCGTCTTGTAGACGCGGTCGGGATTGAGCGCGCGCGTCAGCGTCTTGCCGCCCTTCTCGAAGTCGGCCGACAGCGTGCCGTTCATCAGGCCGAGCGTATTGCGGTAGATCAGCACCTTGTCTTCGGCATCGACCGCCGCGACGCTGTCTTCCATGTCGAGGATGGTGCTGACCGCCGATTCCATGATCATGTCGGCCACGCCGGCCGGATCGTCCTTGCCGATCATGTGGCTGCGGTCGATTCTGACTTCGATATGCATCCCGTTGTTGACCAGCAGCACTGCGGTTGGCGCGGCGGGATCGCCCTGGAAGCCGGCGAACTGCGCGTTCGACTTCAGTGCGGTGGCGTTGCCGCTCTTCAGTTTGACCGCGAGTTGCCCGGCGATGACGCTGTAGGTGGTCACATCGGTATGGCTTCCGGTGGCGAGCGGCACGGCGGAATCGAGAAAAGCTTTCGCCTTGGCGATGACTTTGGCTCCGCGTGCCTTGTTGTAGCCCTTGCCGGCTTCACCGGCTTCGTGCGGTACCGCATCGGTGCCGTAAAACGCATCGTAAAGGCTGCCCCAGCGGGCGTTGGCGGCGTTCAGCGCGTAGCGGGCATTGGTGAGCGGCACCACCAGCTGCGGTCCGCAAAGTTTTCCGATCTCCTCGTCGACATTGGATGTCTCGACCTTTTGGGTGGCCGGCTCCGGCAGGAGATAGCCGATCTCCTTGAGGAATGCGGTGTACGCATTCATGTCGAACGGCTTGCCCTTGTTGGCGCGGTGCCAGCCGTCGATTTTCGCCTGCAAGGTGTCGCGCACCGCGAGCAATTCAGCGTTTTTCGGCGCAAGATTTTCGATGATGGCGGCGAGCCCTGCCCAGAACGCGTCAGGCGAAATTCCGGTTTTCGGGGTGGCTTCCTTGGCGATAAAATCGAACAAAACAGAGGCGATCTTCAATCCGTGGGCATCGATACGATTCATGATGGGTTTTTTTCTCACGAGAAACGGCAGCTACGCGCAGTTTTTTGGTAAACGGCAAATAGTGCCGCAAAGGGCAGCGTTCAGAGCCCTTTTAGCGCGAAATCCGGGGCCATGAGAAGGCCCTTGGCTGGTCTCGATTGCCCATAACAAGGGCTGGCGCATGATCCGGAAAAGTGGAAACCGGTTTTCCGAAAAAGATCATGCTCAATCAAAAGCCACACCAGGGTCTGATTCCACCCAGTTGAATCAGACCCTGGTGGGAAAGCCTCAAATATTGGCAGCGAGGTCGACAAGTTCGTCGAACAAAATGCCAGTCTCAGCCAGCATCCGCTCGATCTCATCGGCCGCATCGGGGACCGAGCGTGCCGAGGTGTCGATCGTCAATTCGCTGTCCGTGGGCGGCTGGTAATCCTTGCCGATCCCGGTGAAGGCCTGCAGCGTTCCAGCGCGCGCCTTGGCGTAATGGCCCTTGGGATCGCGGCTCTCGCACACCTCGGCAGGCGTCGCGACATAGACTTCGCGAAACACCGTGTCGGCGATGCGGCGCGCCGCGGCACGATCTTCCCTTGAGGGTGAGACCGCGGCGACGATGGCGATGTGCCCATTGCGGGCGAGATGTGTGGCGACTTCGGCCAGCCGGCGAATGTTCTCGGTGCGATCGGCAGCGGAGAAACCGAGATCGCTGTTGAGGCCGGCGCGCAAGGTATCGCCATCCAGCAATACCGGCGAACCGCCATTGCTGAACAGTCTGCGTTCCAGCGCGCGCGCCAGGGTCGATTTCCCCGAGCCCGGCAATCCTGTCAGCCAGACCACCGCGCCGCCATGACGATAACGCGCCGAGCGCTCGTCGGTGCGCAACGCGGATTCAACCGGCACGATATCGACGGGAATGGCGCGTTGTCCGGCATCCACCGACAGCACCAGGCCGCCGCCGGCAATGCGGCCATTGACCTCGATCACCAGGCGACCGGTGCGTGGATTATCGGTGTAGGGATCGGCGGCAATCGGATGCGCCAGCGAGATGTCGATCTCGCCAACGTGATTCCGCGCGATTGATTTTGTCTCCACGCTCGCAAGTTCGCCGGGATCGACCGCCTTCTCGATCGCGACCACGGTGGCGCGGGTTTCCCGCGTGCCGAGCCGGACCAGGATCGAGGCGGCGGTTACCAATGGCTTGTCGTGCAGCCAGAAAATGCGCGCGCGAATGCGGCGCGTATCGCGCGGGCTGGTTCCGACATGGCCGATCACGTCGCCGCGTTCGATGAACAGTTCGCGATCGAGCGTGATACCGACCGAGCGCCCGGCGGTCTGGCTTCCCTTGACCGGGGTCGCCGGCCAACCTTCGACAGTGCGGATCCTGGCGATCTTGCCCGCGGGCATGATGACGATCTCGTCTCCGGCGGCAAGGCTGCCGGATTCGATGCGCCCGGCGACGATGCGGCGGTCGTCGAATTTGTAGATCGCCTGCACCGGCAGCCGCAGCGCAAGCGCTTCCAGCGGGCGCGCTGGTTCGAGCGCATCGAGCGCTTCCACCACGGTGGGACCGTCATACCATTGGATACGCGGCGTGCGCTCGGCAACCCCGTCGCCGTCGCGCGCCGAAATCGGAATCACCGCCGTGGGCGTAACGCCAAGGTCGATCAGATGCGCGGAAATCTCGTTGCTGATTTCTCTAAATCGCGCCGCGCTGAAATCGACCCGGTCCATCTTGTTGACGACGACGGCGACCTGTTTGACGCCGAGAAGATGCAGCAGATAGCCGTGGCGCCGGGTCTGGTCGCGCACGCCCTCCAGCGCGTCGATGATCAGCAGCGCGCCGTCCGCCTGCGAGGCGCCGGTGATCATGTTGCGCAGAAATTCGGCGTGGCCGGGCGCATCGATCAGCACCACGTCGCGCGAGCGGGTGCGGAAGCTGATCTGCGTGGTGTCGATGGTGATGCCCTGGTCGCGCTCGGTCTGCAGTGCATCCAGCAGGAACGACCATTCGAACGGCATGCCCCGCCGTGCGCTGACGGCTTTCAGCATTTCGAGCTTGCCTTCGGGCAGGCTGCCGGTTTCGTGCAGCAGGCGTCCGACCAATGTCGACTTGCCGTGATCGACATGGCCGACAATGACGATGCGAACCTGCGGACGCGTGGTGCCGTTGGGGGTCGCGGATATCGCGGTGGGGACGATCATGTTCATCTGATCACTCAACTCAATGTCGATTCAGAGATAGCCGGCGACGCGCAGCCGCTCGAAGGCATCTTCGGTTTCGTGATCGAGCGCGCGACCGGCGCGTTCGGGCACCTTGGTGCCGTCAAGCTCGATCAGGATTTCTTCGATGTTGGAGGCGGTCGATGCCACGGGATTGGTGATGTCGGCGTCGCCCAGCGAGCGGTAGCGCTTGCCTTCTTTCGCCAGATAAAGCGGGATGATCGGGATGTTCTCGCGCTGGGTGTAGGCCCAGATGTCGGCTTCGGTCCAATGCAGGATCGGGTGAATGCGTAAGTGCGCCCCCGGCGGCGGCGAGGCGTTGAACTGGTCCCAGAATTCCGGCGGCTGATCGCGCACGTCCCATCCGCCTTCGGTGCCGCGCGGCGAGAACACCCGCTCCTTGGCGCGCGTCGCCTCTTCGTCGCGGCGGATGCCGGCGATCAGGCCGTCGAAGCCATATTTGGCGAGCGCGAGTTTTAATCCGTCGGTCTTGCGCGCGGCGGAGCGCGCGGCGGGCGGTAGGGTTGGATCGATGGTTTCCAGCGGCGGGCAGGGTTCGATCTTCAGATCGAGCTCCCATTCCTTGCCGTAGCGATCGCGAAACGCGTACATCTCCGGAAATTTCTTGCCGGTATCGACGTGCAATGCGGGGAACGGCACGCGGCCGAAAAAGGCCTTGCGCGCCAGCCAGATCATCACGTTGGAATCCTTGCCGAGCGACCACAGCAGCGCCAGCTTCTTCAGCCGCGCGAAAGCTTCCCTGAAAATGTAGATGCTCTGGGCCTCGAGCGCGTCCAGATGATCCATCGAGGGCGCATGGGGGCGCCCATTGACCAAAATTTGCCGGACCGGAGATCCTTGCGGTGGGTTGGCGTGGGGTAACCGGTCGTTGGCGGAATCGTTGTTGAGAAGATGCATCTCTGGCCCTTGGCCTTTGGGGACTAAAATTCTATAGTTGCACTGCAGTAGAGAAGAAATAATTTTCTCTTTGCGGCTGTTGAATGAGACATATATAGAAAATAATTCCAGTCAACCCCGCAAGTTGGGGAAGCGAGTGCCGTATGCGATACCTGCCGGTATTTCTCGACCTGCAAACCGGTCCCGTGCTGCTTGTCGGCGCGGGCGACTTGGCGCGGGCGAAACTGCGCCTGTTGGCAGCGGCGGGGGCGCGCATCCGCTGGTTCGCGACCGATGGCCATCACGATGTGAGCGGATTGGCGGCCGCCGACGCGGCGCGGGTCGAGCTTGCCGAAGGCGATCCGCTAACTGCCGATCTCCGCGGCGTGATTGCCATCCTCTGTGCGGGGGCGGGCGACATCGGAATAGCGATGTCGGCGCGGGCAAAGGCGGTCGGCCTGCCGGTGAATGTGATGGACGATCTTGCGCATTCGACCTTCATTTTTCCAGCCATCGTCGATCGCGGCGATGTGGTGGTTGCCGTTGGCACTGGTGGGACTTCGCCCGTGGTGGCGCGCCGCGTGCGCGAGCGTATCGAAGCGGTGCTGCCGGCGCGGATCGGCGATCTCGCTGGCTTCATCGGCCGCTGGCGCAAGACGATCCATGGCCGCATTCCCGAATTTGCGCTGCGCCGCCGCTTCTGGGAGCGCGTGGTCGACGGCCCGATCGGCGCGCTGGTTCTGGCCGGGCGCGGCGACGAAGCTGAAGCGGCGCTGAAAGATATTGGGGACGCATCCGCCTTTGCCGGCGCTTCCATGTCGGGCCATGCGGAGGGCAGGGTGACCTTGGTCGGCGCCGGCCCGGGCGATCCGGATCTGCTGACCATCAAGGCGCTGCGGGCGCTGCAGGATGCCGACATTGTGTTTTATGACGAACTGGTCTCACCCGAAATCCTCGATCGCGCCCGACGCGATGCGTCACGGGTGCCGGTCGGCCGCCGCGTTGGCAAGCCGGGCATCGGACAGGATGCGATCAACAGACTGCTGATCGAGGCTGCAAGGTCAGGGCAGCGCGCGGTGCGTCTCAAGGGCGGCGATGCTTTTGTCTTTGGCCGCGGCGGCGAGGAAGTGGAAGCGTTGCGCGAAGCCGGCGTTGCCTATTCGGTGGTGCCGGGAATTACCGCGGGCCTTGGCGCCGCCGCACAATTCGAAGTGCCGCTTACCTTCCGGCACGAGGCGCTCCGCATCACCTTCCTCACCGCGCACAAGGCCAAGGACGCCGATGCCGTCGATTGGTCGGTCCTGACCGACGAGAAAATGACGGTGGTGGTCTATATGGGAATGACCGCGGCTCAATCGGTCCGCGCCGGCCTGCTCGCCGCAGGACGCTCGCCGCAAACTCCGGTCGGCGTGTTCGCACGCGTGACGCGGCCCAACGCGCAAGCCGCTGTCGGAACGCTGAATGAATTGCCGTCGCTGGTCGAAAAAATCGACGGCGGTCCTGCCGTTCTCATCATCGGCGACGTCGTCGCGCACTCCGCGCCATGGCGCCGTCAGAATCTCAACCATGTGATCTCAGAACTCCTGGAAGCTGCCGAATGACCTCTCCCCTTGAACAGAAAAAAATCAGAATTACCGGGCCGTCGATGGTGACCGCCAATCGTACCTGGGATGGTGTGGTGATCTATCGCACCGCCCGCCAAGACTGGTCGGCGGACTTGTCGGACGCCGCGATCGTACGCACCTCTGATGAAGCGCGGGCGCTGCTTACGGAAGCGATTGCCGACGACGTCGGCGCGATCGGCGCCTATATCGCGCCTGTTGAAATCAAGGGCAGCGGCAAGATCAAGCCCGGCAATCTGCGTGAACACATCCGGTCGGAAGGCGTCACTATCGATCTTCCGGTTCCGGCATAAGGCCTTACCCATGTATGCATATGACGAACTCGACCGCACGCTCATCAACGAACGCGTCACGGAGTTTCGCGACCAGGTGAAGCGCCGGCTGTCCGGCGAACTCACCGAGGACGAATTCAAGATGCTGCGGCTGCAGAACGGCGTTTATCTGCAACTGCACGCCTATATGTTCCGTGTGGCGATTCCCTACGGAACGCTGTCGTCGAAGCAGTTGCGGGCGCTGGCGCATGTCGCGCGGCGCTATGATCGCGGCTACGGCCACTTCACCACCCGCCAGAACATCCAGTTCAACTGGATCAAGCTCGCCGAACTGCCGGATGCGCTGGCCGATCTCGCCGAGGTCGGCATTCACGCCATGCAGACCTCAGGCAACAACACGCGCAACGTCACGTCGGACCAATGGGCCGGCGTGGCGCCCGGCGAGGTCGAAGATCCCCGGATCTGGTCCGAACTGCTGCGGCAGTACACCACGCTGCATCCGGAGTTCTCCTTCCTGCCGCGCAAGTTCAAATTTGCGATTACCGCCTCCGATCACGATCGCGCGGCGATCAAGGTGCACGATATTGGCCTCAGGCTTTACAAGAACGAAGCCGGCGAAACCGGATTCGAGGTGCTGGTCGGCGGCGGCCTCGGCCGCACGCCCTTCATCGGCAAGACGATAAAACCGTTCGTGCACGGCCACGATCTGCTGAGCTATGTCGAGGCGATCCTGCGCGTCTACAACCAGTACGGCCGCCGCGACAACATCTACAAGGCGCGCATCAAGATCCTGGTGCATGAGCTCGGCATCGAGAAGTTCGCCAAGGAAGTCGAGGAAGAATGGCTGCAGATGCGTGACAGCGCGCTGGCGATCGATGATTCCGTCATCGAGGACATCCGTTCGCGCTTCAGCTATCCGGCTTACGAAAAGCTGCCGCACATGCCGGAGGAGCTGAAGAAGGCGGCGCATGATCCGCATTTCGAGGCATGGCGGAAGAATTCGGTCGCGCCCCACAAGGTGCCGGGCTATTCGATCGTGACGCTGTCGCTGAAGCCGGTCGGCGGACCGCCCGGCGATGCCACCGCCGACCAGATGGACGCGATCGCCGATCTCGCCGACAAATATTCCTTTGGCGAGATTCGCGTCGGCCACGAGCAGAATCTCGCGCTGCCCCATGTCGCGCGACGCGACCTGCCGGTGCTGTGGAAGGCGCTGGACAAGATCGGCGTCGCGACCCCGAACGTCAATCTGGTGTCCGACATCATTGCCTGCCCGGGACTGGATTATTGCTCGCTTGCGAATGCGCGTTCGATCCCGATCGCGCAGGAATTGACCCGGCGCTTCGCCAATCACGAGACCGCCAACATGATCGGGCGGCTGCACGTCAACATTTCCGGCTGCATCAATGCCTGCGGCCATCACCACGTCGGCCACATCGGTATTCTCGGCGTCGAGAAGAACGGCGAGGAGTTTTATCAGATCACGATCGGCGGCCGCGCCGACGAGAAGGCCGAGGTTGGAACGTTGATCGGCCCCGCCGTGCCCTATGGCGAAGTCGCCGATGTGGTCGAGGATATTGTCGAGGCCTATCTCGCGCTGCGTGCCCGGCCCGACGAGCTTTTCATCGATACCGTAAAGCGGCTTGGCGTCGAACCGTTCAAGGAGCGCGTCTATGCCACTCGTTAAAGGCGGAAAAATCACAACCGATCCGTTGATCCTTGTGGCCGACGAGGCCGATATTCCCGGCGAAGGCGCCATCCTGATCTCCGCCGCGCGATTTCTTGGAGATGCCGAAGCGCTTTCGCTCCGCGCCGGACGGACCGCCGTGATCTGGCCGAACAACCGCGACGTCGACGATCTCGTGCCCTATCTCGGCCGGCTCGCGGCGGTAGCGCTGGTATTTCCGACCTTCCGCGACGGCCGTGCCTACAGCCAGGCGCGGCTGTTGCGGGAGCGCCATGGCTTCAAAGGCGAACTGCGCGCCACCGGTCAGGTGCTGCGCGACCAGTTCGTATTCATGCTGCGCGCCGGCTTCGACGCCTTCGAGGTCAAGAAGCAAAGCGACGCGGAAGCCTTCGCCGCCACAGTGAAGCGCTATTCGGTGTTCTACCAGCCGACCGGCGATGGCCGGATCACCGCGCTGCACCGGCGGATGCAGCTGCGTCATTCGGAAAGTGCCGGCCAATGAGCGCGCTTGCAGATCGGGAGTCATCGGAGCTGACCGCACGCGATTTGCCGCGGGCCGAGGAACTCGATCGCGCACTTCGCGACGCATCGCCGGCGGAGGTGATTGCGGCGGCGCTGCACACCGTCGGCCGGGAGCATCTCGCCGTGGTCTCTTCGTTCGGCACTGAATCGGCCGCACTGCTCAAGGTGATGGCCGATGTCGATCCCGCGATTCCCGTGGTATTTCTCGATACCGGATGGCTGTTCGAAGAGACCCTCGCCTATCGCGACACGTTGATCGCGACGCTCGGCCTGCGCGATGTCCGTTCGATCAAGCCTTTGGAAGAGACGCTGTCGCGCCAGGACCCGGATCGCGAATTGTGGTTCTCCGATCCCGACGCCTGCTGCCGCATCCGGAAGGTCGAGCCACTGGCGCGGGCATTGGCGCCGTTCAGCGCCTGGATCAACGGACGCAAGCGTTTTCAGGGTGGCCTGCGCGCCGATATTCCGGTGGTCGAACAGGACGGCGTCAGGCTGAAATTCAATCCATTCGCAAACGTCTCGCGCGAAGCGATCGAAGCGATCTACGCACTTGCAAAACTGCCGCCGCATCCACTCGCCGCGTCGGGTTTTCTGTCGGTCGGGTGCATGCCCTGCACCAGCCGGACCTCGCCCGATGAAGATGCGCGGGCAGGCCGTTGGCGCGGCAGAGCCAAGACAGAATGCGGCATCCATACGGTCGAGACTTCATAGGACAATGCCGCTGCAACACCGCAAACAACGAAATGCGGTTTCGTTGACTTAAGGCTGCTTCGTCGCGAGTTATGTCCGCCTGCTTTCGTTGACATCCTTCATCAAGCCGAATGGAGACCGAGATGGTCCGTCGTATTCTCCCCCTCGTCGCAGCATTGCTCTGGGCAAGCCCGACATTTGCCGCCGATGTTTCGCTGCTCAACGTATCATACGACCCGACGCGCGAACTCTATGTGGATTTCAACAAGGCGTTCGCCGCCGCCTATCAGAAGGAAACCGGCAAGAGCGTCGAGATCAAGCAGTCGCATGGCGGCTCCGGCTCGCAGGCGCGCGCTGTCATCGACGGCCTGCAGGCCGATGTCGTCACGCTGGCGCTCGCCTATGATATCGACGCCATCGCCGGCAAGGGGTTGATCCCGGCGGACTGGCAAAAGCGCCTGCCGCAGAACGCTTCGCCCTACACATCGACGATCGTGTTCCTGGTGCGCAAGGGCAATCCCAAGGGCATCAAGGATTGGGACGACCTGATCAAATCCGGCGTCAGTGTCATCACGCCGAATCCGAAAACCTCGGGCGGCGCGCGCTGGAATTATCTTGCCGCCTGGGGCTACGCATTGAAGAAATTCGGCGCCGCCGACAAGGCGAAGCAATTCGTCGGCGACCTCTACAAGAACGTGCCGGTGCTGGATACCGGCGCGCGCGGCTCCACCGTCACCTTCGTGGAGCGCGGTGTCGGCGACGTGCTGTTGGCCTGGGAGAATGAGGCGTTCCTCGCCCAGCGTGAATTCGGCAAGGACAAGTTCGAGATCGTGTCGCCGCCGTTGTCCATCCTCGCGGAACCCCCGGTGTCTGTTGTCGATACCGTCGCCGACAGGAAAGGCACCCGCGCCGTGGCCGAGGCTTACCTGAAATACTGGTATACCAGGGAAGGTCAGGAAATTGCCGCACGCAATTCCTATCGTCCGCGTGATTT
>Ga0137418_10001615_pt1 | contig 20828 bp, 16 predicted proteins | sample CZODoug3_1_2_16f_FD_122242 | JGI IMG/M metagenome (GOLD analysis project Ga0137418, IMG submission 122242) | Vadose zone soil fungal communities from Angelo Coast Range Reserve, California, USA - CZODoug3_1_2_16fungal (Hybrid Assembly) | ecosystem: Environmental > Terrestrial > Soil > Vadose...
CGGAAATGCGCCGGATTCGGTTGAAGAATTGTGGCGAGCGTGGTCGTTTGAGCCGCTGGTGGTGATTGGATTAGCGCTGTCGGCGATTCTGTTTGCTGTCGGTTTGTATCGACTGTGGAGCGCGGGTGGGATTGGAAGAGGAATTCGCGTTTGGGAGGCGGGTTGTTACTGGTTTGGATGGTTGGCGCTGGTGGTGGCGCTGGTTTCGCCGCTGCATCCGTGGGGACGGGCGCTGTTTTCAGCGCACATGACCCAGCATGAGATTTTGATGCTGGTGGCCGCGCCGCTGATCGTGCTGGGTCATCCGCTGGGGGGTTATTTTTGGGCATTTCCAGTGAGCTTTGCGAGGGAAACTTCCAATTTGACCCCGACATCCGCCTGGGAGTCGTTCTGGCGAAGCATCTCCAGCGGATTTGCGGCGTTTGTGATTTCGGGAATCACCTTGTGGCTTTGGCACGCCCCGGCGCTGTTTCAGGCGACGCTCGATAACGAATGGGTGCACGCGGCGCAGCATACTTCGTTTTTAGTTACGGCGCTGCTGTTCTGGTGGCCGGTGGTACAGCCATGGCCGAGCCGGCCGCAATGGCCACGCTGGACCATGATCCCTTATTTGCTGCTCGCGGACATCCAAAACACCGCTCTTTCGGCTTTTCTCTCTTTCAGCGATCGCGTCCTCTATCCGACCTATGCAAGCGTCCCCCATTTTGCCGGGATGACCGCGCTGAATGACCAAAATATCGCCGGCGCAATCATGTGGGTCCCCGGCTCAATTGCTTATTTGCTGCCGGCAGCAGTCATCGCTGCCCGTTATCTTTCGCCGCGGCGGGTCGGAATGGCGGTGAAGCGCATACCACGTCAATCAGTTCGACCTGGAATCCGCGGTTCTCTTCGACACCGCGTTCGCTCAGGATTCGATTTGCTGGCTAATAGCCAAGTCCAACGATTGCTCACCTCGCTCTGGTTCAGACGCAGCCTTCAACTCGCCATGTTTCTGACGGCAATCTTGATCGTTCTCGATGGATTGTTCGGACCACAATTGACACCAATGAATGCCGCCGGCGTTCTCCCTTGGACTCATTGGCGCGGATTCACCGTACTCGCTCTTCTGGTCGCTGGTAACTTCTTCTGTTTCGCTTGTCCTTTCACATTCGTTCGCGATATCGGACGCAAGGTTTTTCCGGCTCGTTGGAATTGGCCGCGCCAGTTGCGTTCCAAGTGGTTGGCCACTGGGTTAGTCCTGCTTTATCTTTGGAGCTATGAGGCTTTCAGTCTCTGGAATAGCCCATGGCTCACTGCCTGGATCATCATCGGCTATTTCGTCGCCGCGCTTCTGGTTGATGGTTTTTTTCGCGGCGCCAGCTTTTGCAAATATATCTGTCCGATCGGGCAATTTCATTTCGTTCAGTCGTTAGTGTCACCTCTGGAAGTAAAAGTGCGAAACCAGGAAATCTGTCATTCCTGCAAGACATTCGACTGCATTCGTGGAAATACCCAGCACCGTGGGTGCGAGCTAAGGCTCTTTCAGCCAAAGAAAGAGAGCAACCTGGATTGCACCTTTTGCTTAGATTGCGTGAGAGCCTGTCCACACGACAACGTCGGCATCATCGCTACAGTACCGGCCAAGTCGTTATGGATTGATCGGGCACGCTCTTCGGTCGGCCGTTTCGCTCGCCGCCCTGACTTATCGTTTTTAGTTGGAGTACTCGTCTTTGGCGCGTTTGCCAATGCCGCGGGGATGGCTTTGCCGGTCGAAAATTTCCTCAACTTCGAACGAATCGATCTCGGTCTTCCGGGAAGATCTTTCGAGCTAGCAATCTTCTTTGGTCTCACGATTTGCCTAATCCCGGCACTGTTGATTGCTGGATGCGCCTGGACGAGCCAGCGACTTGGTTCCGTCAGCAATTCTCGGCTGGAGATGGCCAACCGTTTTATCATGACCTTGGCCCCACTGGGTGCGAGCGTATGGCTAGCTCATCTGGGATTTCACCTTTTTGTCGGATCCCACACATTTATTCCAGTTTTCCAACGCATCTTGACCGATCTACATTTTCCCTTCTTAGGCGCTCCGGCTTGGAATATTCGATCCTGGGCTTTTCCAGAACTGCTCGATTGGGAATTTCTCGCAATTGACCTTGGGTTATTGGCAACTCTTTACTCGATGTGGCGGGTCGCTCGCGATATTGGTAAATCGTCTTCGCGCGTATCCCTGATATTTTTGCCGTGGGGTCTCTTTGCTCTCGGACTATTTGCGTTGGCCATCTGGATTATTTTTCAACCGATGGAAATGCGCGGAACCTTCATTTCTTAGCGGCCTCATGCGACTGATCTACGCGCTGATTTTATTACTCTTGAGCTTGGGAGTCGGATTGGCCGACGGAGGAGCGGTACAATTGCATGTAGCCGCTCCACCCTTTGTAGTGACTGTATTCACTGATCCACCTCAGTGCCGAGCGGGCCAAGTGGACCTTAGCGCTTTCGTTCAAGCAGAGAAAGGACCGGTTCTCGATGCCGAAGTGGTCGCTTCCCTTTCCGCGCTGGAGCCAGCAAAGACCATTCCCACCGCGGCATGGCTCCCACCCGCTTGCGCCAGCGCCGCAGAACCTGATCTCCAAAACGTTCCACTGCAGATCTCTCGTGGCACAAACCGCTTGTTTTACTCTGCCCTGATTCAGATTCCATACGACGGGCGCTGGCAACTTCAACTCACCATTCGCCGAGGAGCGGATCACGCGACTGTCCAAGGAATTCTGGATGTCGATCGACCTTTGCCTCCCATAGCCGCTTATTGGCAATGGTTTATCCTGCCATTTCTCGCAGTGGGCGGTTTCGTTTTGCAGCAACACATTCGAACGCAACGCAAACAGGAGGACGCAAAGAGTATTTGAACAGGAGATCGCAGAGATCTCGAAGGAGGGGGTGCTTCGCGCCTAAGGACCAATGGCCGTATGTTTGAACGACTCGGAGGTAGTCGTTCTTGAATCGGTAACCCGATTTCCCCCTTTGTGATCTTTGGACTGCTATAGTTGAGATTATTGTCTCTTTGCGAGGATCTTTGTCTTCGTCGCCGTGCTCAAGAAAGTAGGGCGCGTCCAGCAGTCGCCCACCGGAATCACCAGATCGCTAACTAAGACCAATTTGGTTGCGGGTACGCCGCTCTGTGATCCTCTGTTCAAAAGTCTGTCTTTGCGTCCTTCTGAACGAAATACCAAATTCTGCGTCTTATCTTCTGTGCAATGACTACGCTTACCAAATGAATTGCGAATTTCGGATTTCACACTCCGCAATTCGCATTCCGCAATCCGCAATCTAACCTTCTCTCTGTGCAACGACTACGCCTGCCTCTTGTTGTTTTTGCTGCGGTGATAATCAGCCTTCTCTTGGGCGGAGGAATCGCACTTTATAGTTTTGTGCACAGCGACGCGTGCCGGGAATGGCTAACCCGTCGATTAAATCACTCCTTACGCGTAGATGGTAAGCTCGAGCCGATCACTTGGAATGGCTTGACGTTTTCTTCGGCCGGATATTCCGGGACGGGCCAAGCGAAGAGCCGGGTCAAGTCATTGGATGCGAGCGGTATTTCGGCTCATTTGAATTGGCCAGCACTTCTCGCCCGAACCTGGGATCTTGACCAAGTCAATGTTGAAAAGGCGAGCGTTTACCTCGGAAAGCCGACGGCCAAGCAAGAAGAGCAAAAAGTTCCAAGTAGTAGCTCTGGGATCAAGCTTCCTCATTTCTTCGTCTTCGATTTCCAGACCGACCATATCGCAATAAGCCAAAGCAACTTGCATTGGTCAGTCGGTCAAAATCAGGCTGGTGAACTACTGGGAACTAAGATCATTGCCACGCGACGGGGCGAAGATTCTTGGGACGTCTCAGCATCAGGTGGAAAGGCGCAACACACCGGACTTCCGTCGGTGACACTCGATTCACTCTCGGCATCAACCGGATCAAAAGGTGTGACCATCACTCAGGCCAGGCTATTTGGACAAAACGGTGGCGCGATTTCTCTTAACGGCTTTGTTGCGCTCGACCAGAGCCAACTTTCGCGGATTCATACCGAGTTCAGTGGTATATCGATTAGCGACCTTTATCCGGAAACGTTGCATCTGAATGGAATTGCATCCGGGAACACTGATTACTCAGGCACAATTCAGCAGGAGGACGCCGGGACGATCACCGGGTCACTGCATGTCGATAAGCTGCGGATGGACTGGTCTATTTTTTTGGGGAAGATTGGGTCGTTCATTAAAACTTCTGGGACGGACGAATGGGCTCTCGACTCAGTAGATACGCAAGTAATTTATCGCAGTCAGCATATCGAGTTTTCCCATCTGGTCGCGAAATACCAGGATCAGGCGCGGATCGAAGGGAACGGGACGATCGAGTCGGGCCAAATCAACGCCACCCTTTCGGTTGGCCTTTCGGCGGCGATTTTGAAATGGCTGCCGGGCGTGCAACAGAAAGTCTTTACCGAGCAACGAGATGGCCTTTACTGGGCGCCAGTGCAGCTGACCGGTACTCCGCAAAATCCAAAGGAAGATCTCTCGAAACGGATCTCGAGCGCGCTGCAGGAGAGCGTTGGCAAAGAGCTTAAGGACCAGACCAAGGATGCGATTAAGAGCTTTCTTGATTTGCTGAGACATTAGCGGCAAAGATGCACTTTTGCCGCTATGCAGAATGTAAAATTTCGACCGAATGTCGCTGCCATCGTCCGACGGCCTGACGGACGCATTCTCATCGGCCAGCGATCTGACCGATCAGGTTGTTGGCAATTCCCGCAAGGCGGAATCAACAATTCAGAAACGCCCGAACAAGCATTGCAAAGAGAACTTCAAGAAGAGATTAACCTGCCGCCTGATTGCTATCGGATCACAGATCGGCGAGGACCCTATCGGTATCTCTTTTTGCCTGGCCGCAAAAAAGAGGGCTTCGACGGCCAGGAACAAATCTATTTTTTGGTCGATTTGCTCCCGACCCATTGCGAGCCTTCACCGCATACTCCGGATCCTGAGTTTCGCGCGCTTCGCTGGATCTGGCCGCACGAGTTTGAAATCTCCTGGATTCCTTCTTTTAAGCGCGAAGTCTACCGCCAGGTGATGTGGGATATTTTTCATGTACAGCTCTGAATTTTTCTTCAGTCGACAAAATTTCCCTTTGACTCAATCAATTAATTCCGGCATCACCATGAGCGTATGCTCACCTTGGGAATGTTCCTCTTTCTTGGTTCAGCTCTGCTCGCTTGCGTCTGGTGGGTTTGTATTAAGGATGATCCAGATCGGACGCATTGAGGTCGATTTCGTCGATCCTTCCGGGTTTAAACACTTTTAAAAAAATGGGGATGAAGTGATCGCGCATTTCTAGCAAGAGCAGCAAAACGGCATATCTTTTTCGAAAAATCAGTTCTCTGATCGTCTCGGTCTGGTCAGGCCAAGCCTTGGTGGAGGCCCGATTTCGCAAACTCAGGAATATGCTCATTTGGGCAGTGATCTTCCAAGCTTGCGTCTACCCTCGGATTTGGACAGAATAACTGCCAAATGAATTCAGTGGGCTGGCTTCGGTTCATCTGGAAAGCAAAGCTGCTACCGGAAACCAGTTATGTCATTGAGGAACCGTACTCAATTCGCCGGGCTGCTCGCTCTGAAAAGTCGCAGGTCTGGGCCCTCATCAAAAGCTGTTTTGCTCAAGACGCGTGCTGGAATGACGTTGCCGCCACTTTAATCCCTCGACTTCATCACGGGTTCGAAGAGAAATTTGCTCATCACCGTGACATCGACTGTTTGGTGATCACCAATGGCAACCGGGTGATCGCAGCTTCGTTGGTCAACATTGAGGTCGAAGCAGAAAATCATCTTTCTTCCGGCCCCTGCATTAGCAGCGAATATCGGAATCGCGGTTTCGGGTCTTTGCTCTTGAAGGAATCTTTGCTGCTGGCGGCCAAAGCTGGTTGCCCGATAATTCATGGTGTGACTCGGGCCACGAGCCCAGCGGCCAAGTTCGTATACCCAAAGTACCAGGGAAAACCGAGCCCCTACACCGTTGATCTGGGGCAGCCTACCGTGGGTCAGTGGCCATCGGCATTGGGACGGTGAGGCTGGGCTGAAGGCCATAGCCGATTGAGTCGGGTTTCGCCCGACCAACGGTGGGTGATTTCTCTCCTGGCTCCTGAAAATTCTCTTTTTTCGTTGAAAATTGTCTTATCTTTTATAAGTGTTCATACGAACACAATGCCGCCGGCCGATAAAATCATCCAACTCCGCAAAATTTTGGCTGAACGTTTCCCTCAAGGAACTCTCCCGACCTCCACTTTTTTGTCTACTGGAGTAACCGGCTTAGATCATTCGCTCGGAGGTGGATTGCGAAGAGGCGCCGTTGCCCAAGTCGTTGTCCCTCATCCAAGTGGAGGCAGCGCTCTCTTACTGCACGACATCATCCAAACAATGCAACACCGATTCGTTGCATTGATTGACGGAAAAAACAGTTTCGAGCCGCTCGCTGAAACCCCTTTTTTACTTTGGTTACGCTGCCAAAACGCCACTCAAGCGACCAGAGCAGCCGACCTCCTTATCCGAGACGGCAATTTTGCTCTCACCATTCTTGATTTGAAACAAAATAGCCCTCGAGAACTTAGAAAAATTCCGGCAACTACCTGGTACCGCCTGCAGCGAGTGGTCGAAGAAACCCGCGCCACTCTACTGCTTCTGACTCGTTACTATATTTCCGGTAGCTCATATATCGCCCTGCAGATCAACGAGCATCTGCAAATGAGGGATCTTTCGCAGATTTCTTCCGTTATTTCCGATTCCCTGCCGATCGAATTTTTATACCGCAAAACTTTCGTGGAAGCCGAGTATGCCAGCGCATAAAACTCGTTTATTTGCCGTCATCTATACCCCCTATTATCGCTTGCAATGTGCTCGACAAAAGCGATTGCATGCTTTGCCCGAAGCAGTCACTGCGTGCAATCAGTTAGAGCTCTCGATCGAGAATTCCATGGTCGAAAGTTCGGTCTCGTTGAGCGTCAAAGTCGAGGAGGACAAACCGGCCGCTCTACTTGATGCGGAAGGTACTCGAATTATTGAAGTAAATCCGGTAGCAGCCGCTGCCGGGATAGAGATCGGAGTGACCACGAGTCTGGCTTTGGCACGAACATCTGAGCTCCAACTTTTTGCGTCGGCCACTGAATTGGAACACCACCAACAATCAGCGCTCCTGCAACTTTGTTACCGTTATTCTCCTTATCTTGAGAATACGGCTGCTGGTGTCTGTACGCTCGATTTACAAGGAAGGAAAGGCGACAATCAGGAATGGTGGGCACGCGAACTCTTGGCCCAATGGCGCTCTTTCGGTTTTATCGCCCAGGTTGGTATCGGTCCAAATCCGGAAGTAGCCTGGCAAGCCGCTAAAATTGCTAATCCATTCCTGCAGGTGACAGCGGCAAGCAGCTTACTTCAATCGCTCCCTTTAGAATCATTGAATCCCTCTCCTTACCTTTTCGATATTTTACGAAATTGGGGGATTCGAACTTTAGGGGCACTTACCCGATTACCTCGGGAAGAGATCGGACAACGTCTAGGATTGGAAGGATTATCGTTATGGGATCGTGCGGCTGGCAAATCCAAAAACGTACTCAAACAAACCCAACCGCCCGAAACTTTCATTGAGACGGTCGATCTCGAACATCGCTTGGAAACTTTAGAACCATTGTTGTTTCTGCTTCGGCGGTTTCTCGAACGGCTTTCTCTGCGAATTGCCGCCGTCTATCGGCTTATCGCCGAAATTCGACTCACTCTTGCGTTGGAAGATGGAGAGAAAATTGTCCGAAACTTACAAATCCCCGCCCCGACTCGTGAGGTAGAAGCCTTGTTCCGGATTGCTTCGCAATACCTTGATACCGTTCAGACCAGCGCCCCAATAGTGGGATTTGAACTCGAAGCCATTCCCAGTAATCCAGGACAAAATCAATTCGATCTTTTTCAGAGTGGCCTCAAAGATCCCAATCGTTTTTTCCAGACTTTAGCACGATTGGCCGCTCTGCTCGGAAACGAGCAAATCGGTATTCCAGAAAAATTGAATACGCATAAACCAGATAGCGTTCGATTACGTATGCCGACCTTCGATTGGTCAGGCACCGACCAAGCCAAGCACAAACAATTAAGAATCGGTGTACCTCTACGCCGTTATCGGCCGGCGCTTCCGGTCGAAGTACAACTAAATAAAGAGAAACCTATTTGGATCTGCGGTCAGACTGTGACTGGTCAAGTCCGGGTAGCCCGAGGTCCCTGGCGTACTTCTGGAAATTGGTGGAATGCAGATCGCTGGGATACGCAGGAATGGGACGTAGAGCTGGAAGATGGCGCTCTTTACCGGTTAGCATTCAACACAGGAAGGTGGGTGATCGTCGGCGTCTACGATTGAACAAGTTACAGGTTGCAGGTTTGGTGTTCGGCGGCCCGACCTGTACGCCGAAGTCAGCCGCCGCCGCTACGCTTTGGCGTGCCCAAGCAATGGGTTTGACAGATACCGGAAAGCAGGCCGCAACGTAAGCTTTGCGAAGTCGGGAGGACGAAGGAGGAAGAGCCAGGTATGTGTCGGTGTTTTCAGGGTGGGATATCGCAGCGGCGAAGCCGCGACTCAGGATAGCCTAGGGCGAAGCCCTAGGAATTGTAATAAAACAGGTGATCAGCGCTGAAAGCGCGTGACAATAGCACTACGAAATCTCGTCGAATGGCTTTTCGAAGAACAATATGCGTGAACTAGCGGTTGAGACACGCTTTCAGCGCTAGACCGTTGGGTTGCCTGGATTCCTTCGCCCTAGGCTAGCCTGAGTCGCGGCTTCGCCGCTGAAAACCTGCCCGAGTGTTCCCGACTTCTATGCCCTATATATGACTCCCTACATCGAACTTCATGCCCGCAGTGCTTTCAGCTTTTTGCGTGGAAGTTCCGCGCCGGAACACTTGGCATATCGGGCAGCCGATCTCCAACTACCCGCCGTCGCTTTATGTGATCGGGACGGTGTTTTCGGCGCACCTCGCTTTCACACCGCAGCCCAAGAATCTAAAATTCGATCGCTCATTGGCTGCGAATTAACGATGGAAGATGGCTCGGTTCTCCCAGTCATCGTGCGGTCTCGGAATGGGTACCAGAATCTTTGTCGTTTGCTTTCCCGAGCAAAATTACGCGCACCAAAAAACGAGAGTTCAATCGGCTGGAATGAGCTCACTGAATTTCGGGAAGGTCTGCTCGGTTTGACCGGAGACGAAGAAGGACCTCTTCAGCGAGCGTTGCGAGACGGTAATCTGGCCCAAGCCGACGAGCGGTTGGGCAATTTAAAGCGTTGTTTTGGCGCAGACGGCGTGTTTGTCGAGCTTCAGCGGCATCATCTTCGACAAGAACCATGGTTTGAGCAGCAACTCATTCATCTCGCTGAGAAACATCGGCTCAAACTGGTCGCCACTAATGGTGTTCTGTATGCCACTTCCGATCGCCGCCCCATATTGGATGTTTTCACCTGTGCTCGCCATCACACGGATCTCGATCATGCCGGTCGTGTCCTTGAACCAAATTCAGAACGCCAACTGAAGGATGCGAAAGCTATGTACCAACTTTTCGCTGATCTGCCATACGCAGTAGCAAATAGCGCTGCGATTGCGGCTGGCATCGATTTTACTCTCGAAAATTTGGGTTACCAATTCCCGCATTTTCCCGTTCCACCGGGAGAAACGATGGATAGCCATTTGGAGGCGGTCACGTGGAAAGGAGCCCGTAAACGTTACGGCATCATCACTCCAACCGTACATGATCAAATTGAGCGAGAATTGGCTCTGATTCACAAGCTCGGTTTTCCCGGTTATTTCCTGATTGTTTGGGATATTATTAAGTTTTGTCGGCGCTCGAATATCATGGTGCAGGGGCGTGGCAGTGCCGCCAATAGCGCTGTTTGCTACAGCTTAGGGATTACCGCGGTGGATCCGGTTGGCGGCAAGCTCTTATTTGAGCGCTTTCTTAGTGAAGGTCGAAAAGGTTGGCCCGATATCGATCTCGATCTCCCCAGTGGGGATCGTCGGGAAAGCGTGATCCAGGAAATTTATCGACGTTACGGACGTTTAGGTGCAGCAATGACCGCCAACGTTATTGCCTTTCGTGGTCGCAGTGCAATGAGGGAGACCGGCAAAGCGCTTAATTTGCCCGAAGACGTCATGGACCGATTTTCTCGATTGCACGCGCACGGAGATTTTCCCCACACGTTATCTGCTCGTGATCAATTGCGCCAAGCAGGGCTTCCTATCGATCATCCTCGATTGACCGCTTTCCTGGAGATTTTTCATGCCATGCAGGGATTACCGCGACACTTGGGCCAACACTCCGGTGGGATGGTGATCTGCGAAGGACAGCTCGATTCGGTGGTTCCGCTGGAAAACGCGACCATGCCAGGACGTACGGTTATCCAGTGGGACAAAGATGATTGCGAAGATCTGGGTATCGTCAAAGTCGATTTGCTCGGGCTGGGTATGATGGCGGCCCTGCAAGACGCGATTGAAATTTGTGCCAAACGAGGTCGACCCGTCGATCTGGCTCAGTTGCCCAAGGATGATCCCGAGACTTACGACATGCTTTGTACTGCTGATACGATTGGCGTGTTTCAGGTCGAAAGCCGGGCACAAATGGCCACTCTACCTCGGATGAAACCACGCGAGTTTTACGATCTAGTGATCGAGGTGGCAATTATCCGTCCTGGACCCATTCAAGGGCATCTGATGCATCCTTATCTAGCTCGGCGCGAAGGGACGGAACCAATTAGTTATTTAGATGAACGATTAAAGCCGGTTCTCGAACGCACTTTGGGTGTTCCACTGTTTCAGGAACAAATGCTCAAAATCGCGATGGTCATGGCTAATTTTTCCGGAACGGAAGCGGAAGAGCTCAGACGAGCCTTGAGTTATCATCGTTCCCAGGAACCCATGCAGCGCGTTGAAAAAAAATTGCGCACTGCGTTAGCCGCCAATCAGATTAAACCAAAAGTGGCTGAGGAAATCGTAGCCGCGATCACCTCTTTCGCACTTTATGGATTTCCGGAATCACATGCGATCAGTTTTGCCTTGATCGCCTATGCCAGTTCCTGGCTGAAGGTGCATCGGCCCGCGGAATTTTATGTCGGCCTACTCAATAATCAGCCGATGGGATTTTATTCTTCCGCCACATTGATTAAAGATGCGCAACGCCGCCATCTCCGGGTATTGCCCGTTTCCGTAGTACACTCCGACTGGCTCTGCACCGTAGAATCAGATCAGACGATCCGTCTCGGATTTCGTTTAACCCAAGGCATTCAGCAAACCGCCGTAATTAAAATGGTCGAACAACGTCGCCGTCGCCCTTTTACTGATTTGGTCGACTTTCGTGCCCGCACTCATTTTGCCCGCGATGAACTTCGGACCTTAGCCAAGGCTGGAGCGTTAAATCCACTGACCACGCACCGTCGCCAGGCACTTTGGTCGGTCGAAGAAGAATTTTACCAAGACGAATTGTTCACTCCGGATCTGGAAACTGGTGCGCCTCTGTTGCCGATGGAACCGATAGAAAGATTGACCTCCGACTTTGAAACGATGCGGTTAACCGTTGGCCCCCACCCGGTTGGTTATCTGCGATCAATGTTGCTCAATGATATTTGGAGGAGCATCGATCTGCCCCAAGCGTCCAATGGCAGTCGAATCCGGATCGGCGGTCAGGTGATTTGCCGGCAACGACCTGGTACCGCCAAAGGATTTGTTTTCATCAGCCTGGAGGACGAGACCGGTATCAGCAATGCCATTGTTACCCCTCAATTATTCGAAAAATATCGGCTCGTGATTACCCAGGAATCATTTCTCTTGATCGAAGGAATTCTTCAGATCCACTCCGGTGTGATTCATGTCCGAGCAAAAACCATCGAACGCCTTCCCGCCCTCGCGTTAGATCACACCGATTCACACGATTTTTGTTAGCAACGAACGTCAGTGAACAACAGCGAACGTCAGCGAACAACAACAATCCGTTCACCAAAAGCTGGAACGGGTGATAAAACATAATCGGCAACAAAATCAGACTGAGATCGGCGCGAGAGCCAAAAATCAGCATCGCAAGCGGCACACCCATCGCTAGGGTCTTTTTGACTGAACAGAAATACACGGCAATCGCGTCTTCCCGGTTAAGTCTGGCGGCACGGGAAGTGAGATAGATCAGCAGCGAAACGGTCCCAAACAGACAAACGAAGATGAGCAGCACTTCCACCGTGAGAATGACACCGTATTTGTTCCAGATTCTATCGGCCACCGAGTCACAGAAAGCGGTGTAAACGATAAAGAGAATGACCCTAATCGGTAATCGGTAACAAATCGGGTGCGAAACATGCCCCCAATTGGTAGGGCGAAACACGCCGTTGAGCGACAACGGAAGGCGTGTGAGCGGAAACAACCTGGCGCCGAGGCTCACAGTCCGGCCCTGGTCGATGATTTCGCCATCTATCGCCCTGCTTTTTAAGGTATCAGCCACCGCTGTAACCCCGCGATTCTCCCGCTCTTATCGACCCAGATTCTCCACGATTGCTTCGACCAGACCGTCAATGTCGTGACGGGCGGCTTCGACATCCACTTTGAGGCCCGCTTGTCGCATCGTTTCTGATGTGATCGGTCCGATGCTAGCCGTTCGCAGATTTCCTGGCCACGGAAGTTTGAGCGCCAGGAAATTGGTCACCGTTGAAGAACTCGTGAATGTCACCAGATCAGCACCCTCTCGTTCAAAGCGTTCGCGGGCACCGGTACCATCCTGGGTCTCGGGGACGGTTCGATAGGCGATCGCCTCATCCACGATTGCCCCCAGTTGCGCCAGACGTTTAGGGAGAACATCCCGAGCGTTTTCCGCGCGCACCAGCAAGAACTTCAGGTTTTCCACGCTCTCAAATTGTTGCAGAGATTCGACGACGGCTTCAGCTATGAAATCATCCGGCTGCACGTCGACTGTCAGATGATAATCCTTAATACGCTGGGCTGTGCCGGGGCCAATAGCTGCGATCCGCACACCTCCGATATTGCGCGCGTCCTGGTAAAGCTTGAAGAACATGTCGAAGAACGCATTCACGCCATTTGGACTCGTAAAAACGAGCCAGTCGTATTGGTAGGCATCGCGGACCAACTCACCGAACTCCAGCAAGTCCTCCGGCGGCTCGATGCGTATGGTTGGCAACTCAAGCACGTCAGCACCAAGAAGAAGAAGTTTGGCGCTCAATACTCCGGCCTGCCGGCGGGTTCGGGTGACCACGATACGGCGACCGAACAATGGCCGCTTTTCAAACCAGCCGAGCTTTTGCCGATAGGAGACTACCTTGCCAAAGACCGCGACGGCCGGAGCTTCAAAGCCAGCAGCTCGATCAACAATATTTTCCAGTATCCCAGTGATGGTCTCCTGGCGCCCAGTCGTACCCCAACGCACCAGGGCAACCGGCATCGACGACTCGGCGCCATGCCCACGGAGGGCGGCAACGACTTTCTCAAGTCGCTCAACTCCCATCAGCATGACCAGCGTCCCTCCGCCTTTTACGAGCGAATTATAGTCGAGATCCGATTCCAGTTTAGTCGGATCCTCGTGACCGGTAAACACCGTAAACGAGGAGGTAACGTCCCGATGAGTGATCGGAATCCCGGCATAAGCAGGCACCGCGATTGCGGCGCTAACTCCCGGGACCACTTCGAAATCGATTCCAGCAGCGGCCAACGCCTCCGCCTCTTCTCCGCCTCGTCCAAAAACGAATGGATCGCCGCCCTTCAGCCGCACGACGCGCTTGCCGCGCCGCGCCGCGCGGATCATCAGCGCCTGAATCGCCTCCTGCGTCATCGCGTGGTGGCCGGCGCGCTTGCCGACGTAAAACCGCTGCGCGCGCCGCGCGTAGCGCAGAATCCGCTCGTCAATCAGCGCGTCGTAGAGCACGAGCTCGGCGGCGCGCAGCCGCACGATGGCCCTGCGTGTCAACAGACCCGGATCGCCGGGGCCCGCGCCGACGAGCGAGACATGCCCGGTCTTCACAGCCACGAGTCCTCCGGTGCATTGAGCCACGGTACATGGGGTCCACGATCAGTCGCGGAGGGCGCCGAGGCCGCAAAGGCTTCCTGCTCCGAGTGCTCCGAATGCTCCGCATGCTCGGCGGTTGCGTAGATCGCGTTGAGCGCGCGCAGCAGCCGTGGTTTGCGCTGCTCCATCGGCACGCCGTCGCGCCGCCAGGCGACGCGCTCGGCGCGCGCTTGCCAGACCCAGGACGCGAGGTCGCGCGGCAGCAGCGCGTCGAGCCCTTCGCGCAGAAGCGCGGTGAGCGCCGGCGCGTCACCGCTGGTCGAGATCGCCAGGGTGACGCCGTCCCGGCGGACCACGCCGCTCAGAAATGCGCTCGCATTCTCCGGATCGTCGACCGCGTTGACGAACACCCGCTGCGTTTCCGCGACCTCGGCGACCTGCCGGTTGACCGCCGGCGTCGCTGCCGCCACGACGAGCCACGCGCCGTCGAGGTCGGCCGGCGTGAAGCCGCGCCGCGCTGCCTCGACCACGGGCGATTCATCGCGCGCTACCACAGCAAGGATGTCCTCGCAGATCTCGGGCGCCACCACGCGGACGCGCGCGCCGGCGGCCAGCAGTTGCTGCAGCTTCGCGCTCGCCACACGACCGCCGCCGACGAGCAGGACCGCCCGTCCGGTGAGGTTCAGGAACAACGGCAATAAATCAGGCATAAAAACAAAAAGGCCCGGGAAGCGTGAGCCTCCCGGGCCTTGGGTCTCAGGTCTGTTGCTGAACTAGATCACGATGTGATCATCGATTCGCACGCGGCCGGACCATTGGCGCAGGGGCTCGTGGCGAGCCCGCAACAACAACAGCAGCTACACATGCAGGTCGATTGACCAATCAAGACGCACCTTTTTACCCCGTTTGCGCCTGCGCGTCAAGTTTGTTCGGTAGACTGGGACATGCGCATCGCCCCGTTCTTCTTCGCGTGCCTGCTGCTCCTGGCGCCCTTACCGGTGTCCGCTCAACGACTTCCGACCATCGTGACTCCGGATCATTACGATCTGGCTTTCGTCGTCGACCTGACACACGAGCGCTTCGAGGGCACCGAGCGGATCCGGGTCCAGGTGGCCGAGCCGACCGCGCGAGTAGTGCTGCACGCGGTGGACCTCACCCTCCGCGAGGTGACCATCGGCGCCGGCGCCTCTTCGCAAGCGGCGGCCGTGGCGCTGGACGACAAAACCCAGACGGCGACCCTTACCGTGCCGAAGCCGCTGGCCAAAGGGCCAGCCGAGATCCGCATCCGCTACAGCGGCGTGCTGAATTCGCAGCTGCGCGGCTTTTACATCAGCAAGACGAAGCTGCGGAAGTACGCGGTGACGCAGTTCGAATCCACTGACGCACGGCGCGCGTTCCCCTGCTTCGACGAGCCGGCGTTCAAGGCCACGTTCGCCGTCACGCTGACGATCGATCGCGGCGACACCGCGATCTCGAACGGCAAGGTGATGTCCGATACGAGCGGCCCGTCGATCACGCAGCACACGATGAAGTTTGCGACGACGCCGAAGATGTCGTCGTACCTGGTCGCGATGGCGGTCGGCGATTTCAAGTGTCTGGAGGGCGGAGCGGACGCCGTTCCGATCCGGATCTGCGCCACGCCCGACAAGAAAGAGCTCGGGCATCTCGCGCTCGAGGCCGCGCAGCAGATCCTCCAGTTCTACGATAGCTACTACGCCATCAAATATCCCTTCGTGAAGCTCGACGTCGTGGCGGTGCCCGACTTCGCCGCCGGCGCCATGGAGAACACCGCCGCCATCTTCTACCGCGAGACCGATCTGCTCGCCGACGCGAAGTCGGCGTCGGTCGGCACGCGCAAGAAGGTCGCGTCGATCCTGGCGCACGAGATGGCGCATCAGTGGTTCGGCGATCTCGTGACGATGCAGTGGTGGGACGACATCTGGCTGAACGAAGGCTTCGCGACCTGGATGGCGAACAAGCCGCTCGCAGCGGCCCACCCCGAATGGCAGATCGGCGTGGACGAGGCGGCAGAAGACCAGACGGCGCTGGCGCTGGACTCGCTGCAGTCGACCCGTCCGATCCACGCGGACGTCGAGACGCCGGCGCAGATCGACGAGGCCTTCGACGCGATCGCCTATCAGAAGGGCGCCGCCGTGCTGCGCATGATCGAGAGCTACGTCGGCGCGGAGACCTTTCGCAAGGGCATCAATGCCTACCTGCAGGCGCACGCGTACGGGAACGCCACGTCCGAGGACTTCTGGAAGGCGATCGCATCCACGTCGGGCAGGCCGATCGAACGTATCCTGCCTACCTTCGTCAATCAGCCGGGCGTGCCGCTCGTCGACGTCTCGATGGTGTGCGTGAACGGCCGGACCTCCGTCACCCTGACGCAGAGGCGCTTCGTCGTCGACGCCGCCGGGAACGAGAGCGGCCGGTGGCAGATCCCCGTGTGCGTGAAAGTGCCGGGCCGCCCGTCGCCCGCCTGTGAGCTGCTGACCGACGCGTCGAAAACGCTGACGGTCGATGCGGCTTGCGCGCCGTGGGTGTTCGCGAACGCGGGGGCGGCGGGGTATTACCGCACGGCGTATCCGTCCGAGATGCTGCGGGTGATCGCGCCCCGCGTCGAAAGCGATCTCACGGCGCCGGAGCGCCTGTCCCTGCTGGACGACGAGTGGGCGCTGGTGCGGGCGCGCCGGCACAGCGTCGGCGACTACCTCACGCTCGCCGCGGGCTACGGGAACGAGCACGCCAGCGGCGTGCTCGAGGAGGTCGGGCACCGCCTGGGGTTCGTCCACGACTACTTGAGCACGGACGAGACGCGGCCGCGGTTCGAATCGTTCACGCGCGGTCTGCTCCGGCCGCTGTTCGACGAGATCGGGTTCGCGGCGGGGTCGTCGGACACCGACGACCGGCGGTCGCTGCGCGCGACGGTCATCGCCGCGCTCGGCACCATCGGGTACGACCCGGACATCATCGCCAGAGCGCGCAGCGCGGTCGACCGTGCGCTCGCGGGCACCGCGCCGCTCGATCCGACGCTGGCGGGCGCGGTCATCAAGACCGCCGCAAGGCACGGCAACGCCGCGCTGTTCGAGGCGCTCCTCGCCGCCGCCGAGCGCGCGCCGACGCCGGAAGAGCACTACCGGTACCTCTATGCGCTCGCCGATTTTCGCGAGCCGGCGCTCGTCGAGCGCGGGCTGCAGCTGGCGTTGTCACCGCAGCTGCGCAGCCAGGACACGGCGGTGTATCTCGCGCAGTTTTTCGGCAACCCCGACGCGCGGAGCCGCGCGCTGTCGTACGTGACCGAACACTGGACGGCGCTGGCCCCGAAGGTCACGATCTCCGGCGGCGACACGAACTTGATCCGGTCGATGAGCAGCTTCTGCGACGCGCAGTCGCGGGATCAGATCAAGACGTTCTTCGCCGCGCACCCGCTGCCGGCGGCCACGCGCACGCTGGACCAGACGCTCGAGCAGATCGACAACTGCATCGTGTTGCGGGAGAAACAGACGCCCGCGGTGACGGACTGGCTCGCGTCGCGCTGACTGCGCCGTGGCAGGAGTCAAGGCCTGCACTGCCACCGCGCGTCCGCTCCTGCTCACCGCTTGCTTGCGTTTCTGCGTTCTTCTGGCTTACCCGCCCGACCCGCCCTGCCCACCCGCCGGTCCGTCCGTCCCGCGCATCGCGGCCCTTTCCCGCCCTTCCCGTCCTTTCCGCCCTTCCTGTCCGTACGTGGTCCACGGGCCCTTCAGCTTTACAACATAGCTTTACAACACAAAGTTCTCTGTAGTATGATCCCATCCGCTGGAGATCGCCATGCGCCACTTCATGCTCCTCCTCGGAATCGGGCTGTCCGCGCTCGCGTCGGAGGCGTGCGCCGACGGCCCCACCCTTCCGCTCGCGCTCGTCGCCGCGCGCAATGCCGCCGACACGGTTCGGCGGCTGCTCGCCGACGGCCATTCAGCCGACGAACGCGACCCCGGCGGCCTGACCGCGCTGATGTGGGCCGCGCGCGCCGGTGCGCTCGATGCCATGAAAACGCTTCTGGATGCAGGCGCCGATCCGAACGTGCGAGATGCCAGGAACGGCTGGACGCCGCTGTTTCACGCGATCCACAAACATCAGGTCGAGGCGGTCCGTCTCCTGCTGGATCGCGGCGTCGACCCGAACAAACCCGCGCGCATGCTCACGCCGCTGATTATGGCCGCCAGCGATGCCGACCCGACGATCGTCCAGCTCCTGCTCGCGCACGGCGCCGATCCGACGGCGCGAAGCATTGGCGGGTCGACCGCACTCTCCGAAGCCGTCTCGGGCGGCGCGTTGAGCGACATCGATCGGCCGCTCTTCGGCGGGTGCCATCCGGCGACCGTTCGCGTGCTCAAGGAGCACGACGCGAAGGTCGACATGCCGGACACTATCGCCGGGTGGAACGCTCTCTGGTGGTCCAGGTTCCACGGGTGTCAGGAAGTGCTCGACCTGCTCGGCCCGAACAGCAAGAGGACGAAAGACGCGAGGACGAGAGACACGAGCTAGGAGCTAGGAGCTAGGAGCTAGGAAACTGAACGCAAAAGCATTACCGCGGAGGACACGGGTCCAAGGTGGATAGGGATCAACCAGGCTCGGTGACGTCCGTTCGCTTCCGTGCCCTCCGCCGTAACGCTTTTGGGTTGGCTGACACCGCCGGATGCCCTTCCACCCAGGCGCGCCACGGCGTCTCGGTGCCGACTCTGATACCGATCCGCGGTCCCCATGCAATCGGACCGGACGCGACGCCGCGGTTCTCGATGTAGAGGCGATCGCCGACGAGATCGACGCGATTCTCCGCAAGCGTGATGCCCATCGCCATCGTCAGGTTTCCAGGACCGCGGCAGATCTCGTGGACCGGCAGCGCCAGCGCGTGCGATCGGCTTCTCCGCCCCTTCATCGCGCGGGCGCGGCGCCGGCGCATCACGTCGATGCCCTCGAGCGGATCCAGCGCGCGAATCAGAACGGCAGCCGGTGATCCGCGCGCTTCGGTGACGACGTTCACCAGGCAGTGGATGCCGTAATTCAGATAGACGTACGCGTGGCCGGGAACGCCGTACAGCGGTTCGTTGCGCCGCGTCGGCCCCGGCGCCGCATGACAGGCCGGATCGGATTCGCCGATATACGCCTCGACTTCGACGATGACACCGCTTGTGAGGACGCCGCGCCGGTTGTGCACGAGGACGAGGCCGAGCAGATCGCGGGCGACGTCGAGAGTGGGACGGTCGTAAAAAGAATGAGGAAGCTTCACGGCGTTTGACCGCGGAGCACGCAGAGACCGCTGAGGGGATTTTTCTCCGCGATCTCGGCGATCTCTGCGGTTTGCCTGTTGTTTCAGGTCGGCAGTCTGGTTGCGGCCTGCAGTCTTGCGACGGCGCGCTCCGCGGACCGGGCGACCTGCGGATCGCGGTCCTTCGTCAGCGGCTCGACTACGGAAAGCGCGGCGGAATCGCCGCCAAGGCCGAGGGCGTCGATAATATCGATGCGCATGCGCGCGTCAGGATCCTGAAGATAGCGTGAGAACGCGGGCGATCGGCCGGGCGCCAGTTCGACCAGATATGGCCGCGCCTGCTCGCGCAGCTTCGACCGGGTCAGCGCTTCGGCGATGCGATCGAGCGAGCCGTCGTCGAGCATCGCCGACGCAAACGCGCCGGCGAGGACCACGCCGGCGTCGCGTTCGGCCCGTACCGCCGCCTGAATGGCGTCGAGGGCCGATCGGTCGCCCACGCGCGCCAGCCCCTCGATGGCGATGCCGCGAAACGCAGCGGTCTTGCTGGATGCCTGCGCCGTGAAGAGCGGTGCGCTTGCCGGATTCGCGATGTGCGCCAGCGCGCTGAGCGCAGCCGCGGCGCTCTCTCCCTTGCCGAAGTACTGGAACAGGTCAGTGAGCGACTGGACGGCGCGGTCGTACCGCATCGCGCCCAGCGATTGCATGGCGGCGCCCTTCACGGTGCGGTCGCTGTCGTTGAGCGCGGTGATGACGGCATCGCCGACGCGCGCATCGATCGCGTCGTCTTGCGGCCGCTTCGCGAACAGGCGGCCCATGACACGGACGGCGGCATATCGCAGCGCAGGATCCGATGAGCCGATGAGCGCGGCGACGTCCGGACCGCTGGCGCCGAGCACCTCGCGGCGCAGACTGCCGCCCGCCTCGCCGGCGAGCACGCCGAACGCATACAACGCCTCGAGCGCGACCCGAGGGTTGTCGTCGCGCGCGCCGCCGCGCAGGGCGGTCAGGACGTCGATTGGCACGGGCCGGGGACCGACGGCCGACCGACCGGCGGAGAACGCCGCCTCAGCGGCGATTGCGTTGCGCACTTCCACGACGAACGCGACGCGCTTCCTGGGCACGATGGGTTCGGCGAGGAAGATGTTCAGCTCCGCCGCGATCGCTTCCAGCTGCACCTCGTCCTGCAGATCGGCGACGAGCGGCGCCAACGGAATGGCCGCTTCCTGGTACGCGGCGGCCTTCAGCATCCGGGCGGCGCGCAGCCGCGCGTCGGCATCGGCGCTCCGAAGATCGCGGACCGCTTGCTCGAAGGGCACCTGCGCGGCGCTCACGAGGGCGGGTAGGCCGGGTAGGGCTGGCGAGGCGCAAAAGAGCAGGACAACGACGATCGCAGCGTCACGAGCGCCTCTTCTCATACCCCCACCCGACCTACGCGACACACCTGCCCTACCTGCCCCACAGGCCCAGCTGACCTGCCTGCCCTACCTGCCCGCCGCGTAAGCATGCGATCGTCCCTCTGCGAGCACCGGCCGCAGGTAGC
>Ga0137418_10001616_pt1 | contig 20823 bp, 20 predicted proteins | sample CZODoug3_1_2_16f_FD_122242 | JGI IMG/M metagenome (GOLD analysis project Ga0137418, IMG submission 122242) | Vadose zone soil fungal communities from Angelo Coast Range Reserve, California, USA - CZODoug3_1_2_16fungal (Hybrid Assembly) | ecosystem: Environmental > Terrestrial > Soil > Vadose...
TGTCGCCGATAATCGAAGCATGTCCATCTCCTGGCTCGCTGACCGGCGCGACCGAAGGCGCAATCGCATGGATGTGCAAGCCGGGGTCGGGATTTGCCAGGTAATAACCCTGCAGAAAATCAATGCCCATGCCCGACAGCAGGCGCATCTCTTCCTCGCGTTCCACTCCCTCGGCCACAACATTAATGCCCATTCGGTGACAAGCCGTGGCAATAAGGTCAACGAGGTTATAGCGCACGAGCGCCTTGTCCATGTGCGAGATGAAGTGGCGGTCGATCTTGACGAAATCGGGCTCGATCATCGAGAGCATCTTTAGGCCGCCGTAGCCCGCGCCGAAGTCGTCAATCGCGATCTTATAGCCTCGGCGGCGATATTCGCTCATAACCGAGCTGAAGAGGGTGTAATCCCTGATCGCATACTCTTCGGTGATCTCCAGGACGATTCTCTCACGTGGGAATCCGCTTTCTTCGAGCACGAAGTCTAATCCGCCAACCCCTCCCAGCGGTGCTACAAGGGATTCAGGACACACGTTAACGAACAGTAGTGCCCGAGTCCCGTCAACTGCCAGCGAGAGTGCACGTCTGAGCGCGGTGGTAAAGCACAGGAGGTCGAGATGGGCAAGCAAATCCAGCTCTGTGGCCCTCCTGAAGACTTGTCCCACGTCCAGCCTTGTTCCTCGGAACGAGGGCCGAGCCAATGCCTCAAACCCGTAAACCGTTCCGTCCTTCGCGGAGAAAATCGGTTGAAAGTGCGCCTCAATGGATCTCGTATCAATCAGGGACTCAAAGTCTTCCCTGGAGAGGCGATGGGCAGATTCGCGCCGTGGTTCTTCTTCGGAGACACTCCATCTCGGTCTCGCAGAGGGCTCTGATTCAATTTTCAGTGGCATCGTTAAAGACACACCCCGGTTGATAAGTTACGGGACGTCAGCTCGGGGAAGTATTACGGCAGGTTCTGGAGAGATACAACTGTTTGGACGACCTCTCCGGGACAAGAGCGGACTATAAAAATATACTACAGTTGTTGTTAAGACTTTGTTAACAGACAGCAGCGTCGAGATGAAATTGACGCACATTTTCGACAAGATTGGATGAATAGGCTGTACCGGCCCGAAAGTCCTACCGATCGTGCAGGAAGATCGCTGTATAGTCGATAAAGACCGTTGTCGGCCCCGCGAGTTGAGGTCCGGTCGGCGGCCGCAGGACGACCCGGCGTCACGTTGGAAACTTGATCCCTCCATGCCCTTTGAGCGCCATATCCAGCAGATCAGTCATCTTGCCTTCCCTCACACAGCGGCGGAGGCCACTTGCGCCTCCGTCTTTTCGATGTTCTTCTCTTCAATCGTCTGACTAGTCCTCATCCTTCAAATCGCTGGGCGCCAGGCTTGAACAGGATCTTTCCACTGCGATTCGATTTCAAAGATTGCTCAAATGCTTCCTTGAACTGTTCGAGCGGGTACACATGCTCCACCGCGGCCGAGAGCGATCCATCAGCTACGAGGTCACCCAGCTTCTGATAAATCTCCTGAATCTCTGTACGGGGCGCGTTGCGTATCCAGTTGATAAGCCAGAATCCGTGGATGCTAAGACCACGGTAGACGAAGTCTTTGGGCGAGATGGCTGGGAACTGCCCACTTTGCATGGCGTAGACGACAACCGAGCCGCCAGTCGCGAGCGATTTGGCCAAATCGCCCACGGGAGTTCCGCCCACCGTATCGAGGACGAGACTGAGTTTCTTCCCGCCAAGAGCATCCTCAATATCTTTCTGGAGGTTGTCGCCCTGGAGTACTACACGGTCGCCTCCGAATTGCCGCACCTGATCGGCCGCTTCTTCTCGACGCACGACATTCAGCGTTTTGACTCCTGCCAGCTTCGCGAACTTGATGATGTACTGTCCCATGGCGGAGTTGGCGGCGGTTTGACCGATCCAGTCACCGGGCATCAGGGAAACGTATCGGCTGAGGAGGAGATAGGCGGTAACAGGATTGATTCCGAGCATTGAGAGTTGTAACGGATCAGCGTCGCCACTGAGCGGCACAATGTTTCGCACCGGGACAACGACTTGCTCCGCCCAAGTGCCCTGCTCGTAGCTCGGCACAATCATGACCCGCTTGCCTGGCAGCGAGCTGTCGACCTTCGATCCCGTTTTGGTAACTCGGCCCACACCCTCTGCGCCTACTGGAGATGGCAAGGCAGGACGGACACCGTACATTCCTCGAACGAACAAAAAATCCGATGGATTGAGCGGAGCCGCCTCCATCGAGACGAGAACTTCTTCCTGGCCGAGAGCCGGTTCGGCGACCGTCTTGAGTTTGATGACATCTGAAGGTTCGCCGTGAGCGATGAGTTGCAACTGCCGCATAAGAAGCCCCTTTCATTCGGAACATCTGGGTGGCGTGTCGTATGTGAATTTAGACCTCATAATCATTACGATCGTCATCTATCACTATTAATGACGAACATCATGTATAATGTCAAGGGAGTATTTTTCACTGGGAGGATCGCATCGATGAGAGTCACGAGGGAACAAGCGGCGGCGAATCGGGAGAAGATCGTCGCGGTTGCCAGTACGCTGTTTTGCAAGCACGGCTTCGACGGAATCGGGGTGGCCGACATCATGAAAGCGGCCGGACTGACTCATGGCGGGTTTTATGGCCACTTCGAGTCGAAAGACGATCTTGCCGCGGAAGCCTGTACGGTCGCGTTGAGTCGCGAGTGGTGGAAGGAGGCGCTTAAGTCTTCGAAAGCAGGTGGTCTTGAGGCCATCGTAAAGGTGTACCTCTCACCGCAACATCGCAGTGATCGGGCACACGGGTGTCTTATCGCTGCTGTCGGCTCCGATGTTGTGCGGCAGTCCCGAGCCGTCCGGCGCGCCGTTACGAAAGGTTTTGAATCCTTGATTGAAGCACTCCGCAGTTTCATGCCGGCCCAATCGGTCGCCGCTCGGCGGAAGCAGGCCCTGGCGACAATGGCGGGACTCGTCGGAGCGCTGATCCTTTCGCGTGCGGTGGATGATTCCGCACTGTCCGACGAAATCCTTCAGGCCGCCAGGACAACGTTCGGCCGTCCCGAGAGTGAGGCGAGCTAATTGGCCCGAGATTCTCAATTCGAGGAACTTCAATGATCGATCAGGCTAGATTCGTTTACGCCGATGCGCTCGGCGATGACCTATACACTAGATCGCAAACCAGGGATCGCGTTCTGAATGCGGCGATTGTCAAAGCCGACATCAGCAGGAGCTTCGAAGAGTATCTTGAGATTTTCGACGCATTTTATGCAGATGATGTCGAAGTCATTGACGAGGCACGCGAGGAGTCTATTCGTGGAAAGGCGAGAGTGCGCGCCCTTCTCTTTAACTTCCTGGTTCCGCTTCACGTCATGGCTGAAGTCGGTGGTCTGTCAATATTCATTCGACAAACGCCGATTCCTGGGGATGTTGCAGGCGAGACGAATTCCGCCTGGACGATCGACTTGGTCGCGGCGTCGGGCGCAACCTGCACTCTGAGTTGGTGCACACTTCGAAGATGGAACCGGGCGAAGGTCGCATTCGAATGTCACTATAACTACGAGCAAAAAGGCGGGCCACTCACTCTAAATGACTTTAAGCTCAGCGCGGTCGAGCCCGCTGAGGGGCGATTGCCCTCATAACGGCGCCGTACCTGAGCGGTAAAGAGAAGACTCTTAGCTGCGGCTAACGAGGGCCTCGATTTGCTCTTTGCTGGAAAGCCCAACCAGGCGATTCGCCTCCCGGCCATCCTTGAACAGGATCAGGGTTGGAATCCCTCGAATGCTGAAGCGAGGAGTGACCGACGGGTTGTCGTCCACGTTGACCTTGTACACCCTGGCCTCACCCGCGAGTTTTTGGGCGGCCGCTTCAACTGCCGGCGACATGGCGCGACATGGACCGCACCAGGGGGCCCAGAAATCTACGAGAACGGGCTCCTTGGATTGGACTAATTCATCGTCGAGGGCGGCTTCGCTTAGATCGCGTACATATTGGCTCATTTGACTCCTTTAGAACCGGATTAGGCCCGATCCGCACATATATAGATATACGTCTATATATCGATTAAGTCAAATCGCTCTTACCGGGCGTTTCGTTTCGGGGCTGTCTTCGATTTGCGAGCGAGGCCGGAGCGGCGCTGAAGCTCTTGAATGTACTCTTCCAGAACGTCGAGGCGGGCGCGGCAGTATCGGAACTGACCTTGCGGACGAATTTCAATCAGGCCGGCATCGGTCAATTCCTTCAGATGATGCGAGACCGTCGCCTGGGTGACCGGAAACCGCTCTACGATGCGTCCGCATGCCAGTTCGTCCGCAGACGCCGCCATCTCTTCGAATATCTCGAATCGTCGCGGATCCGCAAGCGCCCTTGCAATGCGGTGAAACCGATTTCCATCCATATCCGATAATTATAGGCATGCGAAAGCGTGAAGGGTGAAGATGTGTATTGAATCGAGCGTGTGCGGCTCGTACTGTAGCGGCGCTCTGTGAGCGCCGGTTTTTCTCGGAATCAACGAATACCGGCGGTCATAGACCGCCGCTACAGTAGTTTGCAACATCCTCTTTCAAGGAGAATCTCACCGGACCTTCGGGTTCTGTTCCACAGGGGCGCTGGCGGCCAGCCAGGCTCGCCATCCGCCTTTCAGAACGCGTACTCGCTTGAAGCCTGCTGCCAGGAGCGTCCGCGCTCCGCGGATGCTGGTTTCCTCATTCGCGCACGCGCAGTAAACCACGATGTCTTTGTCTCGAGGAGTATCCTTCAGGGGTGGCACGGCGAGCCTTGCCTGCAGTCTTCTCGATCGGATGTGGATTGCAGTTGCGATTTTGGTATCGGCGCCGATGAAATCGTCCGTTGTGCGGACGTCGATGATGAGTATCGAATCGTTTCGGTCGAGTCTGGCTTTCAGTTCATCTACCGTGATGAAGGCAATATCGGAGAATGCGAAGGCATTGCCTGCGCTCATGGCCAGACAAAATAGAAGGACAAAATATTCGCGTGCCCACTGCTTTTTGAAGATCATCGACTCACCTCGCCGTGGACTATCCTCGCCGGGGGCGAGGGTTTGTAAGTAAGCGGGTCGTACCAGCCGTACTTTGCTCCGTTGTAGTACAGAAATCCGGACTGCCCGTTGATTGTTTGTTCAATGACGTCACCCCACACGCGCGGCAGTTTGTCTTTGCCGGCCGTCTGGAGGATCTGCCTGCGCGCCCGAAGTTTCATCGCACCGCCGGCGACGCCCCGCAGCACGTAGGCTTGGGTAGCCTGACTGTGCCTCCAGCCACTGGATCCAAAACCGTGGACGACGGCCAGCAGGGCGTCGTTGTCGTCGATGCGAACGCGCTGCCGTGTGGCAGTGCGAAGCGGGTCGACAAGGATCCAGGCAGCTAACTCGTCGTTGATCAACGACAGGTTGCCGGCTACGGGTTTCACGATCACAGCCAGATCCTGGGATACATCGCCGTTGAAATCGCCCACCAGGAAACTCGGCTTGGGCTCGGAGTCCACCGTCACCATGCCGTGAAAAACTCGAGAAACAGCGTCGCGAACCTCCGATGGTTTGGGCGGCGGCGCCGGATTGTGCCCGATCGGCGGGGATTCAGGCGCAGGGCTAGTCACCGCAAGAGGTGGCGGCGCCTCCCTCCTTGTTGTCGTGGGCGGCGGCGGAGCTGTGCAACCGAAAAAGAGAATGCAGGTTCCGCATAGAAACAGAAGACACGCCGAATCGAGCCGTTTAGCAGACATTCGCCATACCTCCTGGGTTGGAATTTGAAATTGGACGAATCCTGCATCTCAAATCCGAAATCCGAAATCTCGAATTGGACTGGCGATCCACTCAAAGGCGGGCAGTCCAATCTGAGATTTCGGATTTCGGATTTGAGATGCAGGATTCGTCCAATTTTAAAATCTCCCTCGCGGCAACATCTCCTACAACGACTTGAGAAACGCGATGAGGTCGTCCTTCTGCGACGGCAGCAGCGCGTTAAACAGGTTTCTGGAAAGGGTACCGCCCTGGCCGGCGTGGCGCTGGATGGCTTCGTTGAAGGTCAGCGACAGGCCATCGTGCATCATTTCAGGCCGGGTGCGGACGCCCCAGAGCGGTGGCGTTCGGACCATGTTCCGGGTTGCCGGGCCGCCGTTCTGCTCAATGCCGTCACCGGTTCCGATGTCGTGCAACATGAAGTCGCTGAATGGGTGGATGATCTTGTTGCCCAGTTCCGGCGGGACGGTGAACTCACCACCATTGATGATGGTGCCTTCATATGCCGTCGTAATCGTCGGGGTATGACAAACGGAGCACTGAATAGTCGTAAACAGAACTTCTCCCCGCTGAACTGCATTGGTGATCGGTCCCCGGCCGGGGGCGCTTGTAGCTCTCATGAAATTGGCGAACGCGTCCACGTCGTTGCCGTTGTCTTCGGGATCCGGCACAGTGTCAAAGCCGGCAACCGATTGGCCGAGAGAGTTGTTTTCCTGAGTTCCTCCATTTCCGTCAAACGGATTGGTAATGCCCATTTCGTTCAGATACGCATCACCGGAGAATGACTTCAGGCTGGCGTGCTGGTCCTTCCAACCGAAACGCCCTATTCGAAGCGCCCCTCCCGCTTCCACTACCGGAACATTGATGATCGTGCCCTGGAAGCCAGGCGGCTGGGCAAGTTGGATGTAGGTAAACGTGCTGTTGTCGATGGCTTCCACAAAGCCGTCGCCGATCGTGTTAAGACTCGTCCGCAAGGTTCTGATGTTTTCCAGCGGGGCGTTATCCAGTCGCTCCTCGATGGCTGCAGCGATTGCCCGCAATTGAATGAGCGATTGTCCACCGGGAGGGTTGACAAAATTGCCACCGGATAGATGCCCGGCCCTCAACTCCTTACTTTGGCTGATGCCGCCGGCTATCGGGGCCTGATGACACGATCCGCACCCGACATCGTTGTATACGGGTCCAAGGCCATCCTGCAGCGTTTCGCGCTCATTGAAAATGAATTTGTTGTCTTCGAAGGAACGGTTCGGGACCGGATCCGTGACACATTCAACAATGGGAGTACCTTTCATTCCGAAACCGTTGTGCAGATCATCAACCCGCGCATCCAACGTCGTCGTTGGAGCCTCGGTAGCACCTCCACCCTCGACGAGACGCGGAACGGATATTGCCAAGATGAGTAACGCCCCAAAAAGCAACAGACCGAAAACTCTGGCCGGTTTCATATGAGTTTTTCCCTTTCGTTTTCGTTTACGCAGCGGGATCTCATGTTCTGAAACACGGGAAGAACGAAGTGAGAAGTTGGCCGTCCTGGCTCGAAAAGAAAACGAGCGGTTTGGCCTGGCTGTCTTCAGCCAGGCAAAACTTTTTCCCACAGTACAGGACAAAAGACGCTGTCTATGGATTTAGATTGTCCATTGCAAAGGCTCAGGACAAAAGTGGGTGGATACCCCGGCTTGGTAGGGAAATACACTACGAGGGAATGAAAAAACCACCCCGTATCACTTCACGCCGCCTTCACGATGCCTGTCTTGACGGCGTACAGCACTAATCCAGCGGTGTTGTGAAGGTCCAGCCGCTTCATGAGCTCTGTGCGATGTTTTTCCACGCCCTTGACAGAAAGAGCAAGAGAGCTCGCGATATCCTTGTTACTTTGACCTTCCGCAATCAGTTGAAGCACCTGGCGCTGGCGTGGAGTCAAGCAGTCCTTCGCGCCGTCACGGGTCTGTTTGCCGCTCAGATATTCAGAAAGGATGTTGTTGGAGACCGCAGGAGAGATGAAGGCGTCGCCGCGGAATACGGCCTTGATCGCGAAGCGGAGCTCTGAAAAATCCGCCCCTTTCCATACATAGCCTTTTGCGCCGACCTTGAGTGCCCTGACGACCTCATCGTGCTGGCGGTACGCCGTGAGCATGATCACCGCAATCTTGGGATGGTTCCGATGGATTCGGAGGGCAACCTCAACGCCGTTAAGCCGCGGAAGATTAATATCAAGGAGAGCGATATCGGGTTTGAATTGCTCGACCAGAGACAATGCTTCGTCTCCATTCGATGCCTGTCCCAGGACAGCAACACCGTCTTTCTCGAGCAGCATCTGGATTCCTTGCCGTACCATCTCGTCATCATCGACGAGGACTACTTTAATACTCGGCAAGATCACTCCATTGAGATTAAATGCAGTCATAGCGGTTTGCAAGCCACCCCCGGGTTCGGACGGAGTTGCTGTAGCATCTTCGCTTCCTAATGAGAGCCATGAACAGAAATTCGGGTTGTTTAACCACAAAGACACAAAGGCACAAAGAAATTCGGCAACCAGGGCGTGACCCTGGTTGCCGAATTTCTTTGTGCCTTTGTGTCTTTGTGGTTAAACAACCTTACAGACGTCTATCCCCGAATTTCTTTGCAGATTTCTCTTAGCTCTGGGGACGCAGACCTTCCGTGATCTCGATCTCGGTTCCCCACGGATCCGTGACGTATACGATCCGGAGCCCGGCGGCGTTGGTGCTGTTGCGGATTGCGCCGTCCGTCTTGATGCCCGCCGCCTGCAATTTGGCGACGAATGCGTCGATGTTCTTCACTTCGAAACCCATGTGATCCACGGAGCGGCCCTTCGTCGGTGCCTGCGGCATATCGACCTTGGTGAATGTGATTTCAGTGCCGGGAACATTTGCCGTATCGAACTGGGCGCGTTTACCGGCCGTAGCGCCGAAATGATCGATATACCACTTCTGCGCCACCAGCGAATCCGGCACCTGGAGGTGAATGTGGTGCATTGCCATCGGCGTTGGTATCGACTTGTTTTCGTAGATTTCGATACGGACACCATCCGGTCCATTAAGGTACCCCTGGCCCGGATTTGCTCCTGGCTCCCAGTTCAGTCCGGCGGCCTTCCAGCGCGCAACAGACCCTTCGAAATCCTTAACGTAGAAACCGAAGTGATTGATGACTGATCCAACGGAGCCGCCGTTGTAATCCTGTTTCCGGATGAGAACGTAGATGCCCGGGAACTGGGCCATGACAATCTTTTCCCGGTTGACGATCTTTCCACCAACATCCGTCCAGAACTTCTGTTGAACATTCACGTCGCTGACGTTCAGATGCATGTGGCCGATAGCCACACCCATCGGGTTGGGAGGCGCGAGCTGGCTGAATACCGGCATCGCGAGAACGGTGACCAAAATTGATGCTAACAAAAGTTGTCTTTTCATAGACGCCTACTCTACGCCACTTGCGCGATTCGGGGAAGCACTTCATGCAGCCGCGACAGAAGACCCAATCGCCTGAAAAAACAAGTTGGCTGCATCCCCAATGTTACTCATAATGAGTCACATGAAGAAAGTAACATTGCGGGAGTTCAAGCATAACAGCCGATACCAGCGCATGGCCCACGACGGTCATCCGGTTTTGGTGACGCATCGCGGAAAGCCCTATTTCGTAGCCTTGCCGCCGGACAAAGTCGGCACCTTTCTGGGCGCTGCACGGGCCGGAGCAGCGCTCACAGCCAAACTGCTGGACTCCGTGCTGGGTGAAGATGAATGGAACGCCGCACGATGAATGTCTTGCTCGATACGGCTACGTGGATCAACGCGGTGAAGGAACCGGAGACACTGTCGGCTCGCGCGCTCACCATTCTGCGAGAAGAAACCAATATCTTCTTTCTGTCGGACATTAGCCTGCTGGAGGCATCCATGCTGAGCCGCAAAGGCAGAGTCGATTTGGGGATGGCGTTCGGTCAGTGGCTCGAGAAGGCGCTAGCAGCAAATCTGCAGGTCTTGCCGATCTCCGCCCGCGTAGCCGCCACTGAACACAACTTACGGCAAACGTTTCATGGAGACCCGGCCGACCGCATCATCGCGAGCACCGCTATCGCACACGAGCTGACGCTGCTGACGCCGGATTACCAGATCGCGTTTCACCGTGTATGCCACACCATTCGCTACAAGTGGACGAAATCCCGAAAAAGAAGGTAACGACGTATCAAAACCATGGCGGTAGCACCCGCATTAGCCATCTGGAGGATCCTGTGATGAAACGGCTGCGCTGGAGAACCATTCTGATTCTGGGCGTCGCGATAGCCTTACCCGTCCTCGGCCAAAACAAGAGTCCAAACGCGAAACTCCGGGACGATCTCAAGAAACCGCTCGTGATCGCAGACCAGGGAAGTTTTTTCGTCGGCGGAGAATTGAAGACGCTCAATCCAACGCCTGGACAGGGCATCGCGGGAGCCGGCGGCGAGGTGACGGTGAACCAGATGTACGTGCAGTATCAGATTCCGCGCGGCGGCGATCAGCACGCACCCGTCGTCATGGTCCACGGATGCTGTCTCAGCAGCAAGACCTGGGAAACCACGCCCGACGGGCGATTGGGTTGGAACGAGTATTTCGTCCGGAAGAATCGGTCCGTGTACCTGGCGGACCAGTCTTCTCGCGCGCGATCCGGTTTTGATGGCTCGACGATCAACGCGGTGAAGGCGGGCACGGTTCCACCCAGCCAGCTTCCGAACGTCCTGATGGCCAGCCATCAGATCGCCTGGACAGTGTTCCGCTTCGGGCCAAGCTTCGGCAATCCATTCCCGGATGGGCGGTTTCCTATCGAAGCTGTGGACGAGCTCTACAAGCAAATGATCCCCGACCTCAACTCCACACTCCCCATGCCAAATCCCACCTGGAAGAACATGGCGGCGCTGGCGGTAAAGCTGAAGGGAGCAGTTCTGATGGGTCACTCGGAGTCCGGCTTTTTCCCGGAACAGGCCGCGTTGATCGACCCGACAGGCATCAAGGGAATGATCTCCATCGAGATGCCTTGTCCGGCGATGAGTGCAGAGCAGATTTCAGCGCTGGCGAAGATACCAATGCTGGTGATGTTCGGCGACCACCTCGGCGACGTCCAGGCCGCCGGACCCGCGAACTGGAACGCTTCTTTTGAAGGATGTCAGAAGTTCGTCCAGCAGGTGAAGGACGCCGGAGGCGACGCAGAAATGATGTATCTGCCCAAGCTCGGGATCAAGGGCAACAGCCACATGCTTATGCAGGACCGGAACAACCTGGAACTCGCGGACCTGTTACTGGCCTGGATCGACAACCACGTCGAATCCAGGCAGGCTCAGAAAGGCGCCGGCAAGCGCTAAGAAGAGGAGATTTTGAAATTGGACGAATCCTGCATCTGAGATGCAGGATTCGTCCAATTTCAAAATCTCCTTCTGCTGTAGTACGCCCACAAACCGCGAATCAGAAATCAAACTGCGTGCTGAATTTGAAGAGGCGCCCGCCCATAACTTCGTATGGGGTCAACCACTGAGAGCCGTACCCGGAGTTCTGCGACAGGATAGCGCTCCCGTTGAGCATGTTGTAAATGTCGAAATTGCCTTTGAGCGTGAAATTTTCAATCCGAAAACGCTTTGAAAGCCGAAGATCCAGTTGCTGGAGCCGACGCTCGTAACGTGTGTTCGGTGCAATCAGTTCCGTGTTGACGTTGGCATTGCAGGTGGCGGCGCCGCGACACGATCCCACATTGCGGCCGAGCACGCTCGCGATCTGTAAGTTAGGGGCCGGGTAGGTGGCTGTAATCGGGATGCCGGGAATGTTTTGAAAGGTTGCGCTCGTCTGCAGACCCCAGGGTAGCGGGTAGACGACGAGGAATTTGACCTGCGTCCCGGCGGACCACGGCGAGACGACGTGGCAGAACTGTGCAGGACTCCAGGAATTGGCTGTCCCCGCACTAAGCGTGCCCGGGCCGGTATTAGCCGCCGGGTCCGTACCAAGCAACGCTTCCGGTAATTTCGCCACAACCTCGCAGGCATCCGTGACTGTTCGCCCGACGCTGAGCCCCCCGGAGAATTGTCCGCCGCGCGCGAAGCGGCTGGTCAGGCTTACATCGAAGCCATTGTAGATCTCGGTGCGCTTTCCATAGTTCGATGCCTGGGTCCGCAGGTTGTCGGTTGCGCCAAACAGCGCCGGCTTGAGGTCATAGAACCCGCACAGCTTCTCGCCACTGTTGAGCAGCCTGCGATCGACCGGCACGGTGACGCAGTACGAGTCGAAGTCCTCCGGCTTCACCGCCAAATTGTCGGTAACCAGGAAGCCGCCATACCAGGTGCGGAAGTAGCCCACATTGAGCGCCATCCCCTGCCGCAATTCCTGCTGAACAGAAACAGATCCCTGCCAGTTGTGCAATTGTCTGTTGAAGCCGGTCATCGCATCGTCTGCATAGCGTATATTGCCCGCCCGCACCTGGCCGAATGTCTGGTCCGACAGCGCCCCGCACTCGCCGTTGGCGCCGGGCACGCTTGTTCCCAGCACGCAGTCGGGAATGTAGTTTCCTCGCCGGGGATCGCCAGCGGGATAGGTATAGTCATCCCAGGTCCGCGTCGCGCTGGCGGCCTGGTTTGCCGCGGGGTTGCTCGTGGCTGTCACTGTGTAAGGCACGTATCGGCCAAGAGACAGCTTGAGGGCGGTTTTGCCGTTACCAAGAAGGTCGTAGGACATGCCCAGGCGCGGGTTGAGATTTTTAAAGTTTGGCGTGTTTTTCACCGCCGGGAAATCGCGTGCAGGTACGAAAATGCCTGCCGGCAGTTGCTGTGCCGGTACGGCTCCGTTCAGGCCGTCGTACCGCAGGCCCAGGTTGAGCGTGAGTTTGCCGAGGGTCCACTGGTCCTGCGCGAACAATCCGAGGTTCGTCGTGTTCTCCAGGAATTCGAATGGCGTCGCCCAGATCGTGACGGAATTGGGGACCCTGTTTCGAAAGGTGTAGGACCGGGCCTGGTTGATCTGGTTGATGTCGGTGTATCTCCCGGAGCGCCCAAGGTAATACCGCTGCAGGCTGAATCCGGCCTTGAAGGAATGTGAGCCCGTGTTGTAGGACGTGGAGAAGCGGCTGTTGTACTTGGTAACAAACCGCCGCACGTAGCTGCCGGACCAGATATTATTGTTGGCATCGGAGCCGTACACGATGTTAAGCGCGAGATCCGTGACCCGGATGTCATTCGGCCCCACGAACGGCTGCCGCCGCGAATCCTCGTTCAATATAAGCGCCGACTGGGCTGCCTCGAACAGGAGCCGGTTCGTTGCCGTGTAGGTCCAGCTCACAAGCGGTAAGAACTGCGGATTGTAGATATGGTATCCGCGGGATTCCGGCGCCGGCTTCACGGCATTGACGCCGCCGACGCCGGTCAAGCCGAACGGACAACTGCAGTTATTTTGATGAGAGAAGGAGGCGACGATTTTGTGCTTCGGTGCCGCCTGCCACGTCAGGCGCAGGCTGTGGTCTTCGAAGTATTCGTTGTTGTGGGACACGCGGCCCAGATCGGGTTCGTAGAACAAGGTGCCCTGAGCCTTGTTAAAGTAGCTGCCCTGTATATACCGCGAGGCGCCCCACCATCTGTGGGCCGTGAAGAACCATAGCTTGTCCTTCTTGATCGGACCGCCGAGCGCCGCACCGTAGTCGTACGACCTTCGGATCGAAATGTCCGTGTTCAGGCCCCGCAGGCGCAGCTCGTCGGTCAGGTTTCCCATTTGCAGCTTCGGCCCGGTATACGCGATGTTCAAGCTTCCCGTAAGCTTGTTACCCCCATCCTTGGAGATGATGTTCACCTGGACACCTCCAGTCATCGCCTCGGCCGACATGCCGGCCGTCTCGACCACGATTTCCTGGAAAGCCTGAGAGTTGAAGCTGAAGACACCCAGCGCCTGCTGGTTCTGGTTCAAGCCTTCCACGTTCGTGCTGAGGTCCGCTCCGCGCTGGCCGTGAACCCCGAACTGACCACCCTCGCCCTGGTTGCCGCCCACGTCCTGGAAGGTTGGATTCGTGTATGTGGCGCCCGGGATAATCGAAGCGTACTGGCCGAGCCGCTTGGTGGTCGGGATCGCATCCAGCGTCTCACGCGCGATCGTGGTTTGCTGTCGCACGTTCTGAATATCTACGACCGGGGCCTCCTCGAGGACCGTCACCGTCTCCGCGAGCGAACCCGCGCTCATCTCGGCATTGATCGTCGCCGTGAACGACGTCGTCAATTCCACCCCTTCCCGCTTGAAGGTGCTGAAACCGGGCAGCGTGAACGTGACACTGTAGCTTCCGGGCCGCAGATCCACAATTCGATAAAGACCGCGTTCATCACTGACGACGGAACGGACCCTGTCGATGAGAGCTGGACTCGCTGCTTCCACCATGACGCCGGGCATGACCGCTCCCGACGTATCTCTTACGACTCCGGCTATCGCACCCGCCCCCGAACTCTGCGCCCTGGCGGCAGCAGGCAGCAGCACGACAAACCACAGCAGGACAAAGCGCACGATCGGCACGTTCATGGCTTTTCTCCTCTAAAGGAAAGATAAGAGTCAATTGCTGCAGGTTTCGAAACCGAAAGATTGGACGCACGCGTTCTCTCCTTGAGCTGGAAAGACGGGACGTATCTCTTCGTGCACGGACTTTATGATTGCGATTGTGACGAATAATAGGCGCGGTTCTTGCAGAAAGGCAACCACTCTTTGAGTAAAAAACGCCGACTGGAGTGCAGGGGACCAGCCGCGAATGGCGCGAATTACGCGAACGGCGCAATAAATGATCGTTGATGCGCCGTTCGCGTAATTCGCGTCATTCGCGGCTAGTCCCCTGCACTTCAGCCCGCGTTCAGTCGGGCAACATTTTGCCGCGGGTTTCGGGGAAGAATGGAGCAGCCGCCAGTCCAAGAAAATAGATCATGCTCACGATGACTGCCGCCCTGCCGTAGCCGCCAAAGTACGTGATGAGCGTCCCGGCGGCGAGCGGTCCGAGGAACGCGATGAATCGCGGTGCATTGAAGCAGAAGCTGACGGCGGTTGCCCGGATCCGAGTTGGATAAACTTCCGGCAGCCACGTGGGGCACCACGTGTACTGGCCCAGCGAAAAGACGCCGTTGACGCTGCATACGAGCAGGAGCAGCGACAGATCATGCGTCCAGAGAAAAAGGACCGGCGTCAGGAGAAGAGCGAGGGCAAACCAGGCAATGGTGACAGGCTTACGGCCCCACGCATCCGCGCAGAAGCCGAGTCCAATGTATCCGCATATCGCACCCACGTTGTAGCACATGCCTGCAACACTCGCCCATCGCGCCCCGGGAAGCCCTTGCATGGCCGCAACTGAAGAGACGTACGCCGGCACCCAGCTTGAAATGCCCCACCACGCCAATGTTGTCGTGGTAGACATCAGCAGCGCGATAATCGTCAGCCGCCGCGTTCGTGGATTCGCAAAGAGCTCGACAAGAGTGAACCGAGCCAGTTGCCGGGAAGCCTCGTCGAGCGGTTCCCCGCGATTCTGCGCCGCGGTAACCTCGCGCCGCCGCCGATCGGACTCGGTCCATTTGTCCGATTCAACAAGACCACGCCGGATCCACCAGGTGGCGAGTGCCGGAAGCACTCCGATAACGTACATCCAGCGCCACGCCGAAGGTCCGAGGGCGCTGATGAAAAACCACACGCCTGACGCGCAGAAGAACCCGATGCCCAGTCCGCACTGCATCAGTCCGGCGCCCTTGCCCCGGTGTTCGGCCGGCCACATCTCCGCCACCATTGATGTACCCGTACCCCACTCCGCGCCAAGCGCGAGACCGACGATGAAACGCAGAGCCACGAATGACGGCCAGTCCCAGGCCAAAGCTGTACATCCGGTGACCAGCGAGTACGCCAGGATGGAATAGATCAACGTTCGCTTGCGACCGATATAGTCGGCCAAAATCCCGCCGGCGATTCCACCAAGTCCCCATCCAAGCAGGGTGACCGCAATCGTCAAGCCTGCATAAAACGGAATTGCCGGATGGCTCTCGACGGGCAGGAGCTGTTGAAAGGTGAGACCGGCTGTGAGGATCAGGGCGTACGTCTCGTATCCATCGAACAGCCAGCCGAGATTGGCGACGGCCAGTGTGTTCCACTGTCGCCGGTTGAGCACGCGATACCAGGGCACAGCCGGAGCATTGATTTCCTCAGAGAACCGCGTGTTGGGCAAGGATCACTCCAATTTGCCGCCCAATATCCCCCGCTTTATGAGATCCAGGCGTTGTTCGTCGTCGTGGCTTGCGATGATGAACAAATTCTTTTCGGTCTTGTAAAGACCATTCAACCAAGTCAACTGGGCGATGAGCGCGTTTTCATCTTCCTGAATCCAGGGTGCGTCTTTTCCTCTTACGTTCCGGACTCCGTCCATATGCCATGCGGTGTCACCGATCAAAAGGTATTCTCTGCCGGAACCCAGGACGACATAGATCATTTGCGACCCCGGAGTATGTCCAGGCGCTTTGATGAGCACCATGCCAGGTCCAAAAGGCAGATACTTCTCATAGTCGACGACGTTGTAGCGGCCTGCCGTTTCCGGTGTGAGCTTGATTTCCGGCATTTGCGGGTTCTTCAACAGCGTCTGGACCTGGTCGCGGGTCAGGATCGTCTTTGAAGCGAGTTCACTCGCGAACGGTGTATGAATGACTCCCGCAACATGGTCACCGTGTTCGTGAGTGACGATAATAGCCCGGGCGCCGCGGACGGCGCGCTCGACTTGCTCTGCCGATTCCGGATCGTAAGGTTCCACCACGCCACGTCCGAAGAAATTGTGAACCTGCTGGTCCATACCGGAATCGACCATCACATATCCGTCGGCATAGACAACCTGGAAGACGGTTCGGGCCTGCACGCTGGGCTCGTCCGGCGCACCCTTCACAGAAAATTTCTTGGCCCGGCGGCTTTCCGCAAACTTCAGGACGTTAATGCGCAGCGGCGCCCTGCCCGGGATCATCTTTGACACATGCCGTATTTGATCGATGTTTGCCGTCCAGACTTGCTCTTTTTGCGGCGCGATAAAGAGAAGCGCGAGCAGGACAAGATGAAATGCATTTTTCATCGGAGTGCCTTTCTAATCGTGACTAAGATGCTGCCACGAACCGGGTCGATACAGAAGTAGTTCCGTTCCCGCAGAGTGGTGATCTTAAATGACTGTCATGAGGATTGCTGCTCGAGGTAGTCCTTAATTGAAGGATGTCCGCCATACTCTGCCCACCCGGCGGCTGTTCCGCCGACTTTGCTGTCCCTGATAGTCACGTCTGCGCCCTCGCGAATGAGAAACTCGACCATCGCCTGATGGCCGTTAAGCGCCGCATAGTGCAAACCCGTGCCGGAATAATCAAAGCCTCCCGGAATGACGTTGATTTGTGCGCCCTTTCCTAAAAGAAGTTGTACGGCAGGGATGTGGCCGTGCATGCAAGCATAGACGAAGGCATTGTTGAGAATGCTCTGGCGATCATTCGTCCACGAGACGAACTTTGCCGCCAGTTGTTGCTTGCCGGCGGCGTCGAAGTTCGAGCTGTTAATGACTTCAAGGTCTCCCCAGGGCCAATCGATTGTGCCGGCTTGCGGCTTCAGAGTGCCGTCGTTATTGAAAAAACTTTCGATGCGATCCGTGTACCCAAGGCCCGCGGCGATACGCAGGTTGTGAATGGATGCACCGCGACGGAGCAGCAGATCTATCACTTGTCGACTATTCCAGTAGAGTGCCTCCTCTAGAGGCGACCATCCGCCTGAGCCGTTGATGGCCGCGCCGCGCTCAAGCAGCAACCCGGCGGCTTCGACATTGTCGCAACTCCCAGAGGCGGCGAATGGCCCATTCAGGTCGGAGCCCGCCTCAACGAGCAGTCGCACCATTTCAATGTTGTTCGGCGCCTGCCTGCCCTGAAGGACAACACACTGAAGCAAAGTCGGATGACTCGTCGAGGATCGCGAAGTTGCCAGCGTCGGATCTTCCCTTATTAGCATGCGGAGACGGTCGACATCGCCGAGTTTGATGGCAACTACCGCGGCATGAAATTTGGCGTCCATAAAACTGTCATCTCTTGAAGCATGGATTACGCGTTTATGGCGGCAACAGAACCGCCACGTCCTTGTGCAGGGCGGCAAGACCGGAGTCCAGCGTGGCCAGGCGGCTATTGCGCCTGCGGGCCAGTTGAGCCAGCCACGCGTCGGTGACCTGAGCGCTGCCCTGCAGGTTTCGGTGCGGCACCTTTAGAAAGTTCAATGAATCGCCCCACCATTCGTGTTTTGGATGGGCTGCCACTTCGCTCAACGATCGCCAGGCTGCAGCAGCACTGCCGTCGACGGCTGTCTGCATATGCACGCGGAGAAGTGTGCCTTGGGTGAGCACACATGTGGCGAAGCGGTCTCGCCTGAGCGTCGCAAACCAGCGATGAACGCGGTCGTGATGCACGTGGGAGTCGATAAGCAGCGCTACCAACACGTTGCCATCCAGCAGCCACTTCACCTTTCGTCATCCTCCACCTCGATCTGGCGCACAGTATCCGCTGTGATGGGTTTTCTCCCGCGGGAAATCACGAAGCGGTTGCGCTTCGCGGGCCGGGCGGAACGTCGCGAACCCTGTTTCGCGGCCCCGGGCAAGGACCGGCGCAACAATCGGTTCACGGCTGTGCTGATACTGCAATCCTCCGCTTTGGCGAGCGACTTTGCCACGCTATATAGATCGGGTTCAAGGTTCACGGTCAGTCTCATGTCTTCCAGTCTGGTGCAGTGGTGCAGTGGTGTCAAGGCTGCGGAATGTCGAATCCGGATCTTAAGAGTTAGCAGGTTGCGGAAAAACTCTGAATCGCGCCTGAACCCAACTGTAGCGGCGCTCTATAGACCGCCGCTGCAGTTCGGTCTGCCCTTTGGGGGCATTTTTCCGCGACCGGTTAGGGGTCTGCCCGAAGCGGGTCAGACCCCATTCTTGAGTTATCGGTTGACCACTTGCACTTGTAATTGAGCACGTCCTGACTCCGTAAAGGTGCCGTCCAGGACGAAGCCGACCCTGATCGGCGGCCCAGTGATGTGTCGCACGCGAACCGAGACGATATGAGGGCCAGACGCAACTGGGAAGCTGGCAGCAGTGAAACCCCAGCTCTCGCTCTGGGCTTGCTCGACGCCGTCTTGCGGTAAGCTCGGATGCGGAACAATGCTGATACGTTGACTCGGATTCCCCATGGGGTTGCCATCGACGACGACAGCGACGTCCATCACCGACCCTGCGCCGCCCGGGCCCTGGGTAGACGTGATTCCGCCGTAAGTCGAAATCACCAGGAAAGCCGAATCTGCCGTAACCGGAACCGTTAGTGTCGCGATCGTGAAGGTTTGTCCCGCGCTCAGAACTACAGGAGCACCGGCTGTTTTCCTGACGTCCTGTCCCGTCGTTCCTTCAGGCCCTGTGGGTCCACTAGGTCCCGAGGGTCCGGTAGCCCCGGCGGGTCCCGGCGGTCCGGTAGCCCCGGCGGGTCCCGGCGGTCCGGTAGCCCCGGCGGGTCCCGGCGGTCCGGTAGCCCCGGCAGGTCCCGGCGGTCCGCTAGGTCCAGGGGGCCCCTCTGGTCCCGGGGGCCCCTGCGGTCCAACGGCTCCTGCGGGTCCTTGTGGTCCGCTAGATCCCGCGGGTCCCGGAGGTCCGGGGGGGCCGGGAGGTCCGGGAGGTCCGGGAGGGCCGATCTTCCGGTTCTCGTTATCGTCGTTACTGTGACCATTGCTGTTTTGCGTGCTGTTTTGGGCAATTGCCGGTATGACCACGAACAACACACAAAGCATAACGATGATCGCGAGGGCGGCAAAAAGCTTGCGTTTCATCTTTACGCCTCCGATAGCGTCTGCCATCAGCAGATCTCGTTTGCGGTTTCGGTCTACGTTTGGTTGTGTTGTTGGACTTGTCAGTGAAAGGGCTGGACCGCCCCATCCAAGGGAGGTTGCAGAGTGCTCGCTCGCGGAAAGGTACTGGCCGCTACAGCCGTTCCTGCTTACTGCTGCGCGCAACCCCTAGCGGCTGGTGAAAATCAACCGCGGTCGTGACGTTAAATCAACTAAAACCGTCCGCACGCTGCAATATTCAGTCTAGGGTAGGAGAAAACGACCGTCAACAGATGTCATCACTCATGCAGAGGCGTGCGCCCCATGTTATAGAATGCCTCCCACCTTTCGATCACATGAGTCAAGAATTGTCGGACAGACATGCAGCGTGGATCGTGGTTTTCCTCGTCCTCTTGATCAACGCCGCTGCTTTGTTACCGGAACTCTCGATCAGCCGGTTCGACGTAAACGACTCTGTTTTCCACTACACGATGGCCGACCGGATGGTGCAGGCGTTCGAGCGTGGAGAAAATCCGCTGGACTGCTGGGTCTCCGAATGGACATTGGGATATCCCGTTTCGCGCACCTATCAGCCGCTTGGCCATTTCATGATGGCGGTGCTGTATCTCTCCCTGGCCAAGTCGGTATCGCTGATGACTCTATTCGTGTGGGTTCGATATTTGCTCGTGGTGCTCCTGCCCCTCAGCGTGTACGTGGCTGGCCGTCAGCTGCGCATGACTCCGGCCGCTGCGGCGGCATCGGCTTTGATTTCGCCTTTGATTTCCACCAACGGGCTCTTCGGCATCGATTACGGCAGCTTTGTCTGGAGCGGAAGTGGATTGTTCACGCAGGCCATGGCGATGCATTTCTTGTTGTTCGCCGTCGGATTCACCGCCAAAAGCATGCGTAATGAAGGCAGCGGAATTCTCGGTGGCGTGATTCTTGGTCTCACGTTTGTGACACATTTCATCTACGGCTATGTGGGAGCGTTAACGGCCTGCCTGATCGCGGCAGTCCCGAACGCGCTGCCTTTCTCACGGCGTCTCGGACGGCTGCTCATAATTGCCTCTGCCGCGCTCTGCATCTCTGCTTTCGAACTGGTGCCGGCATTAATGGATTCACCACTGGTGAACCACAGCCGATGGGAACCCGCATGGAAATGGGACTCCTTCGGCGCGACTCGAGTGATGGGGCAACTCGTGAGCGGAGAACTGATGGATTTTGGACGATTGCCGG
>Ga0137418_10001618_pt1 | contig 20821 bp, 15 predicted proteins | sample CZODoug3_1_2_16f_FD_122242 | JGI IMG/M metagenome (GOLD analysis project Ga0137418, IMG submission 122242) | Vadose zone soil fungal communities from Angelo Coast Range Reserve, California, USA - CZODoug3_1_2_16fungal (Hybrid Assembly) | ecosystem: Environmental > Terrestrial > Soil > Vadose...
CCCGCGGGGCAGCCTGCGCCGGGTAAGAACGGCATAAAAGGCCCGGGTCGCGGGGCGACGCGCCGAATGACATACTCGTGATAGAACCTCGTCGAATGGACGCCTAATCTGTCGATCAGGCCTGCCATGCGGGGGTGAGGTGTCCGACCAAGAGCCACTGGCCGTCGATCACGCGATCTCGTTCGGCCCATTCCGCCTATTCCCGGCCCAACAGCTCCTGCTCGAAGGGAAGCGGCCCCTTCGGCTTGGGAGTCGCGCGCTCGAAATCCTCTCCGTCCTGGTCGCTCATGCCGGCGACCTGGTCACCAAGGAGGATCTGGTGGCGCGGGTGTGGCCCGGCACTTTCGTCGAGGAGGGTAATCTTCGCGTCCAGATAGCCGCGCTGCGCCGCGCGCTTGGCGACGGCCGGGCGGGCGAGCGCTACGTCGTGACCGTCCCCGGCCGCGGCTATCGTTTCGTCGCGCCGATTGCGCCGGTAAAGGGAGCGCCGATTTCGGATGCGCCGGCACTCCCGCAGCCCGCGCCCAACCTGCCGTCACCCCTCACCCGAATGATCGGGCGCGCCGATATCCTGGCCAGCGTCGTCAAGCAGTTGCCGGGCCGGCGCTTCATCACGATCGCCGGGCCCGGGGGAATCGGCAAGACGACGGTCGCCCTGGCGGTCGCCGAAGAGCTGCGCGGCTCCTACAAGGACGGCGTCCGCTTTGTCGATCTCTCGCCCATCGTCGATCCGCTGCTGGTACCGAGCGCGCTCGCCGCATTGCTCGGCGTTGCGATTCGCGTCGAGAATCCCCTACCCAACCTGATTGCCTTTCTCAAGGACAAGCGAATGCTGCTTGTCCTCGATAGTTGCGAGCACGTGGTCGGGGCGGCGGCCGCGTTGGCGGAGGAGATTTTCAATCGCGTTCCCGGCGTCGATATCCTGTCGACCAGCCGGGAGCCGTTGCGCGCCGAAGGCGAGCGCGTGCAGCGCCTGGCGCCGTTGGAGGTCCCGGTTTCGTCCTCCAAGCTGACGGCGGCCGAAGCGCTCGAATACCCGGCGATCCAGCTTTTCGTCGAGCGAGCCACGGCCGGCTCCGACGAGTTCAAGTTGAGCGACGCCAACGCGCCGATTGTCGCCGATATCTGCCGCAGGCTGGATGGAATAGCGCTCGCGATCGAGCTTGCGGCCGGCTGCGTCGACGTCTTCGGCATTGGCGGACTGGCGGCGCGGCTTGACGACAGGTTTCGGTTGCTGACGCGAGGACGCCGAACGGCGCTCCCGCGTCACCAGACCCTCGGCGCTGCGCTCGATTGGAGTTACGAGCTGCTGCCTCAGGTCGAACGTTTGATCCTGCGCCGGCTGGCGGTATTCGCGGGCCGCTTCACGCTGGAGGCCGTCAACGGCATTGCTTCCGACCCCGAGCTGGGAGGGTCGGACGTCACCGATGGGGTGGCGAATCTGGTCGCGAAATCGCTGGTGACGGCGGATGTCGGCGGCGCGACGGTGCATTATCGGCTGCTCGAGACGACGCGCGCTTACGCGTTCGACAAGCTTTCCAAGAGCGGCGAATTGCAGCAGGTCGCCCGGCGGCACGCCGAGTATTTCAGGAACCTGTTTCGCAAGGCGGAGATCGACTGGGACAAGCGCCCCACGGCCGAATGGCTGGAGGCCTACGGCGGTCAGCTCGACGAGGTGCGCTCGGCGCTCGACTGGGCGTTTTCCGCGGATGGCGATGCCAAGCTGGGAACGGCGCTCATCATTGTCGCCGTACCTCTCTGGCTCCAATTGTCGCTGATCGACGAATGCCGCAGGCGGGTCGAACAGGCGCTTGCCGTCGTCAGGGCGCAGGGGAGCCGCGACCCCCGCCGCGACATGCAGCTGTCCGCCGCATTGGGCTCGACGCTCCTCTATACCAGCATGGGACCCGAAGCGAGAGCCGCATGGACGAACGCGCTCGAGACCGCCGAGAGCCTCGACGATATCGACTACAAGCTGCGGGCGCTCTGGGGACTATGGGTCGATTGTCTCAACAACGGCGCCTTCCAGGAAGCGCTGACTCTGGCAAGGCGGTTCTATTCGACGGCCGCAAGCTCGGCCGATCCCATCGACCCGTTGATGGGCGACCGCATGATCGGGATCGCGCTCCATTTCATGGGAGAACAGCCGGATGCGCGACGCCATATCGAGCGGATGCTCGGCCGCTATGTGACGCCCAGTCAGGCGTCGCACATCATCCGCTTTCAATTCGATCAACGGGTGACCGCGCACGCCTTTCACGCACGCATCCTTTGGCTGACGGGTCACGCCGATCAGGCGATGGCCGTCGTCGAACGCACCATCGACGCCGCTCTTTCGATCGGTCACGTGTTGACCATCTGCAATGCGCTCGGACAAGGAGCGTGCCCGGTCGCGCTCTTCAGCGGCGATCTGGCGGCGGCGGAGCGCTTCGGGAACATGCTGCTCGATCACTCGGCGAGGCACGCGCTTGGCCTTTGGCACAGCTGGGCTCGCTGCTTTGGCGGAGTCGTGCTGGTCAAGCGTGGCGACATCGCCGCAGGATTGGCTGAATTGCGATCGGTCGGTGCCATCGTCCCCGAGATCAGAACCCTCCCGCGTTATCTCGCGCTGATCGGCGAGCTGGCGGACGCCCTGGGACGTGCCGGAGAAATATCGCACGCTTTCGCGACCGTCGACGCCGCGATCGAACGGGTCGAACGCCACGGCGAGAGATGGTGTGTTGCGGAGCTTCTGCGCATCAAGGGACACCTCGTGCTGCGGGAAGACGCGCCAGGCGCCGCCGCCTTCGCCGAGGATCTCTTCAGGCGCTCGATCGGCTTTGCCCGCGCGCAATCCGCTCTCTCATGGGAATTGCGCAGCGCCACGGATCTCGCCCGGCTGCAACGCGATCAAAATCGCGGCAGCGAAGCGCGCGAAACGCTGGCGTCGGTCTACGGTCTCTTTGCGGAGGGATACGGGACGGCCGATTTGAAGGCGGCGAAGAGCCTGTTGGACGAATTGCGATGACGCGCGGCCGCGCAGGCCGCGAAAACAGCGCGGCGGGATTTGCAAAAATTAATGCGACCGCGATCGAGGCGGCGCCGCCCTCATCCCATGGTATGTATCGGCTCCGACCTTCGCCGCACGCGTCCCCATCCGGCCGCTCGCTGCATTCACCTTTGGTCGCATCCCTTGCTGCCGGCCGCGCCGCCGCGTTGGTCTTTGGTCGTACCGCTTCAGTCCGGCTGCGCGGCCGCGTTGGCCTTTGGTGCTAGCCCTTAGTGCCGGTCCCGCCGCCGCGTTGGTCTTTGGTCGTAGCAGCGCCGACAGTCGCCGCATCGACGCTTTAGCGAATATTGACAAGCATTAATTAGGCCGGCCGGCACATCACGCGCATAGTCCATCGCGTCGAGCCGACGAGGTTTCGAAAGTTTCGTCGGACCGTCGCAGGATACATAAAGCCTTTGCCGGGTCTTTTCGAAGGAGACGACCATGCTGTCCTCGGTCAATCATGCGGATGCGGCCCCGATACAGGCCGGCGTTTTTGCCTCACTGCCCGCGAACATGGCGGACATCATGCACCCGAATGTGCACGCGCGTGGCGGGTTGCCGCCCCGGGCGCTACGGCGGGTGCGCGAATACATTGCCGCGCATCTCGAGGAAAATATCAGCATCCAGGGGTTGGCGAGGATCGTCGGCCTGTCGATGTATCACTTCGCCCGCGCGTTCAAGCAGTCGGAAGGGGTGACACCGCATCACTTCCTGCTGCGATGCCGGGTGAGGCGGGCGCAGGAGCTCCTCGCGGATACCGAGCTGCCCCTGGCGGAAATCGCCCTTGCGGTCGGCTTTTCCGATCAGAGCCACTGCGCGCGTCGTTTTCGCGAGTTCGTCGGCGTGACGCCGAGCCGGTACAGATGGTCGATGCGATAGCGCCGAAGAACACGCACGAGCAGGCGGGTCGCCGCCGATATTTCGGCCTTCGCAGCAAATGCCGATCGTCCCACCGCCGCATAGGAGGCAGGTACCATGGACCACGTCGATCTCAAATCCCGCAGGACGGCGCCGCTTGGCACGCCGACAAATCTCGCGTCCGACGCGACGCGCGACCTTTCCGCTGCGCTGACCACGCTGCTGGCCGATTTTTTCGCCCTGTATGTCAAGACGAAGAACTTCCACTGGCACATGTCGGGGCCGCATTTCCGGGATTACCACCTGCTGCTCGACGAGCAGGCTGAGCAGATTTTCGCCGCGACCGATGACATCGCCGAGCGCGTGCGCAAGATCGGCGGCACCACGTTGCGCTCCGTCGGCCAGATCGCGCGCCAGCAGCGCGTGCTCGACAACGACGCGGACTATGTCACGCCTCTGGACATGCTGGCCGAGTTGCGCGACGACAACCTGCAGCTGGCTGCGCACATGCGCGAGACCCATGGATTGTGCGATGAGCGCGGCGACGTCGCGAGCGCAAGCCTGCCGGAGAACTGGATCGACGAGACCGAGCGGCGCGTCTGGTTCCTGTTCGAGGCCAGCCGGCACGGGGAGGCGGGCCGATCCTAGGACCTGTCCGTGCGAGCGGCCATGGCCGGCGGTGCGGTATTCCGATGTATAATCATGAACGGCGCGAAGCCGGGCGCGTCCTCGTTCCATGAGGGCCAGCCGGCCGGCCCATCGGGCGCACGGCTCGTGCGCGCGAAAGCGGCGATGTTCGTGTTGCACGGGCGCGGCGGGTCAGCCCAGGAAATGTCGTCGCCGGCCGAGGTGTCGGCGCAGCCAACCCGCGTCATCAGGCCGTGGACCGAGCACGACAACCAGACGTGGCAGCGTTTATCGGCTCTTGCCAAATGTGCTCTCCGTTACTACCGTTATTGCTTGGGCCATAAGATGAGCGCCGGGCGCTGATCCAACCTCAGATCGCAAAAAAAGCGGTTATTGCAAGCAGTCCGATGTCGCAACCGGAATTCGAAGAGCACTACGCCGAGCTGACGCGCGAGATCAATGCTCTCGAGGCGGACCTTGCAGGCATGGAGGCGCGCAAGAATTTCGCCGGTGTCAGGGAGCGGATCGCTACTCTTTACGAAACGCTGCGTGAAAAACATCTCCTTTTGGAGACTGTCCTGGAAAACAGCGCCGCGAATATCTACGCCAAGCGCAAAGACGGCCGGTATATCTACATCAACCGCGAGATGGAGATCACTTGCAACGTGACGCGGGAGCAAGGTCTCGGCAAGACGGACTTCGATCTGTTCCCGACGGAAATCGCCGAGCAGTACCGCTCCAACGACCTCAGCGCCATGATGACGGGCAAGCTGGTGGAGTCCGAGGAGAAAGTGCGGGCCCCGTGGGGCGAGCAGCTCGTCCTGTCCAAGAAGGTGCCGCTGATCTCCGCGAGCGGCGAAGTCGAAGGGGTCTGCGGCATCTCAACAGACATCACACATCTTCGACGGACGGAGCTGGCCCTGCGCGAAGCTATCGCGACGCTGGAGCGCGAACGGGATAACAAGCTTCTCAATATTGAAGCGATTACGGCTTCGATTGCTCATGAAGTACGTCAGCCCCTGGCGGCCATCGCGACCAACGGAAGCGCGGCGCTGCAATTTCTCGGATTGACGCCGCTCGATCCGAATGATCTGCGCGGAATTCTCGATACGATCATAAGTGACTGCCGTCGTACCAGCGAATTATTCGACAGCATCAGCACCTTGTTCCGGAGAGCCGACCAAGGCCGACTGCCGATCAATGTCAACGAGATCGCGCTTGAAGTGCTGCAGTCGCTCCACGAACAATTGAATGATCACGGCGTTACCGCCCATACCGAACTCGCGTCCGAGCTGCCGCTCGTGGCGGGCCATCAGGGTCAACTGCGACAGGTCATCTCCAATCTGGTCCACAATGCGATGGAAGCGATGGATGAGACGAAAGATCAAGCCCGGGTCGTGCGGGTAAGAACAGGCCGCCACGGTCGCGATTCCATCATGGTCGCAGTGGAGGATTCGGGACCGGGAATCGATCCAAAACGGTTGAACAGCATTTTTGACGCGTTCGTCACGACGAAGACGCATGGGATGGGATTGGGGCTGGCCATCTGCAGGATGATCGTTCAGCGTCATGAGGGTGATCTGTTTGCGTCGTCAGACGGCAAGAACGGGGCGCGGTTCGAATTCGTTCTGCCGATCATGTCGGCGGATGCGATACAGGCGACGTGAGCAATCGGATATCGGAACCAACCGACGCCGCCGCGTGGGTTCGCCCGATGGCTCGACGGCAGACCCTCGAAATAGACTTCTCGATCCATGAGATCGCCGGCGAGGCGGCTTGCCGTCCGGATGGCGACCGTGCGCACGAGATTGCACGCGCTGGGGCGCACAGGCGATACAACGGATCCGCCCGCCCATCGGGCCGGCATGAGGCCATCTCGAGGAAGATCATAAAATGGGCCGCGATCACCTGGCCCTCGAGCGTTGATGCGGATCCCCGCCCGACTTGCCGCAGCCGGCCGCAACTCCCGCGTCCCGCGAGGGCTCATGCGCGGAGCTCGCCTGGAATCGACGGGATTCAACCGGAAGTGGCGCGCGACCGCCGCGCGGGCACGCATCCTTCGAGCGTACATGCGTAGGCTCTGCCAAATTCATGCTTTTCGTTGTAAGGATGCTTACCCGACCGGGGTGCTGAAAATATGCGAACCGGAGACACCGGCCGAGAACATGCCGTGTCGACGCGGCTCGAACCTCGCACCGAGGTCGACGCGCCGTTCTCGGCATTTCACGACCAGACGACCCGCGCCTTGCGGCTCGACCGCAGGCGCGTCGAACTCGGGACGTTTTGCCTCGCTGCCGAGATGGCCACGCTCGACATCATCCGCCTGGCGGAAACGACCACCACCGCGGCGGTAAGGGCCGGACATCACGCCGCTCCCGACCGTTTCGGCCTCCATTCAATCGAGGGGGCCGGATGAGTTCGCCCGCCGCCATCGCCCTCGACCGTGTGACGAAGGTCTATGACGAACCCGCCGTTTCCGACATTTCGTTGGAGGTGCAAAAGGGAAGCTTCGTCACTCTGTTGGGCCCTTCCGGCTCGGGCAAGACCACCATTTTGCAAATGATCGGCGGCTTCCTGCAGCCGACCGCAGGTCGCATCCTTTTCGGCGGTGCGGACATGACGGCGCTGCCGCCGAACAAACGACCCTGCAATACCATCTTCCAGGACCTTGGCCTGTTTCCGCACATGACCGTCGCGGAGAACGTCGCCTACGGCCTCAGGGTGCGCGGCGTCGATGCGACGACGCGACGGAGGCGCACGTCCGAGATGCTTGGAATCGTCGCCCTTGAAGGTTACGAGCGGCGCCGCATGCACCAGCTCTCCGGAGGACAGCGTCAACGTGTTGCTCTCGCGCGCGCATTGGTCCTGGACCCCGCCGTTCTCCTCCTCGATGAGCCACTGACGGGGCTCGATGAAAACCTGCGCCGGCAGTTGCGCGACGAGATCAGTCGCTTGCATCGCCGGCTTGGCGCGACCTTTCTTGCCGTCACTCACAACCAGGATGAGGCGCTTTCGCTGAGTGACAGTATCGCGGTTTTGCGGACCGGCAGAGTCGAGCAGATCGGGACGCCGCGCGAATTGTTCGAGCGGCCGGCCAACGCCTTCGTGGCTCGGTTCGTCGGGTTCGGCGCAATATTGAAGCCGGAGCGCGTCGAACCCGGGGCCACCGGCTGGCGCGCGTGCGTGGCGGGAAGATATGTCGACTGTGAGCCGCCGGTTCGCCGGGCGTCGGGCGTTGGCTACGTCCTGGTGCTGCGGCCGGAGCGGATCAGGATCGCGCAAGCCAATGAAGGCAGCGATCTCGGGCCAGCTACGGTCGTCGCCACCGCGTACAAGGGCCGAGACCTCGAACTCGAGACGCGGCTGGCCGACGGCCAAGCGCTCAAGTTTCTCATGCCGGCGGATCAGCAACTGCCCGTGCCCCAGCCCGGCAGCAGCGTCGAGATTTCTTGGCAGCCTGTGAGGCCCCTTCTGGTGCCGGAAGAGGCAATGGTCGATCCGTGACGGTATGTACGAACCGAACACGAAGGACTATGATCGCCCAGGGGCGTGAGCCATGACACGCAACGGCTGGAACAGCTCTTCGCAGGTTATCCGATCACAACTGACGCGTCGTCGGCTTGTCCAGGGCGCGGCTGTGGGCGTCGGCGCGCTGGCGATGGGAAATCTGGGTCTGCCGCGTGCCGCGCGAGCGGCGGACGTGGTCAATTTTTGGGCTACCGGCACGCTCGATATCGGCGGCGACGGATGGAAAACCTTTGCAGACGAGAGCGAAGTCAACGTCAACTTCACCGACAATGGCAACGACCCCGGCCCGGTCGTGGCCAAATTGGCGGTTGGCAACGCCAACGCCATCTATGAGGTCGCGGGGCTTCAAGGGGGCAGCGAAAAGGAGCTGGCCAAACGCGGGTTGATCGCACCCTGGGATCTTTCGCAAATCCCGAACTACGCGAGTCTGTGGCAATGGGCGAAGGACATCCCGTACTTGACCTACCAAGGCAAGACCTATGGGATTCCGACCGTCATCAATGCCGATTCCATGATTGCTCTCAAGGACAAGGCCGCCAACGTCGACAGCTACGGCGTCATTTTCGACCGCAAGCTGAAGGGCAAGACTGCGATGGAGGACGCGTGGATCAACAGCGTCATCTTTACCGCGATCTATCTCAAGAATTCAGAGAACGCAAAGATCGCAGAGCCGGGCAATCTGACCGCTGACGAACTCGGGCTGGTCATGGAATTCCTGATCAAGCACAAGAAAGCCGGTCAGTTCCGCACGTTTTGGAGCGGTTGGGAACAGGGACTCCAACTTGTCGCCAACCAGGAGGTCTGGGTGATGACCGGTTGGGAGCCGATCGTCTATGCGGCCCGCAATCGGGGCGTCGATTGCTACTACGCGGTGCCGAAGGAAGGCTACGAAGCGTGGGGCAACAATACGATCCTGCTCAAGGGCGCGGTCGACCGTGGGCTCGCCAAGCCAGCCCACCGATTTGCCAACGACCTTCTTTCCGGATTCTACGGGTGCAAGCTCGGCGCGTTGCGCGGGTATATGGTGCCCACCGACAACAACGTCGCCTATGCAACGGCTCGGTCAGGCGCTTTCGATCCGGTCAAGGTCAAGGAATTGGCCGAGCATGTGAAAGCAAAGTTCTCGGGCAAGGTCTATTGGCAGAACACGAGGCCGGACAATTTCCAGCTTTACGAAAGGTGGTGGCAGAGGTTGAGAAACGCATAATGCCCGACGACAATATCGCTGGTCGCCGGCGGGGAGCAGCCTTCGCCCTCGCGCTTCCGTCACTCGTTGTCTTCGTCGGTATCGGATTTGTCCCGCTCGCGCTCATCGCGATATGGAGTTTCTGGAGCTTCGATCTCGATACCTACCGGATCAAGCCCGTCTGGTCCCTCGCATCCTATCGGGAGCTTCTGGAGAACGGGCGCGCGACCGTGTTTCTCCGCACGGCCGGCCTGGCCGCGTTGACGGCGACAGCCTGCACGCTCCTCGCTGTTCCGGCCGCGACGGCGGTCGGTCTCCTGAGCCGACCAAGGCGGGCGGCACTGCTCGTCGCGCTCTTCACCATCCCGTTCTTCACGAGCGGGCTGGTTCGCGCCTTCGCCTGGCGCCTCGTGCTCGGCCGGGAGGGCGTCATCAACAACGGGCTGACGAGCCTTGGGGCCGTAGGCGCGCCGGTGGAATGGCTGCTGTTCACGGATTTTTCAGTCGTGCTCGGGATGGTGGCGGCCTATCTTCCTTTCGCGATAATTCCGATCGTGCTCGTATTCGCGCGAATCGAGCCTTCGATCATCCGCGCGAGCCGAGACCTCGGCGCGGGCTTCTGGATGATGTATGCGAGCGTCGTCCTGCCGCTCATCATGCCGGGCATCGTCGCGGGCTTTCTGTTCGTATTTGTCGTCGCCGTCGGCACGTCGATGGAGACCCAGCTTCTGGGCGGGGCGGGCGCGTCTTCTATTTCCATCATGATCAACGACGTGATGCGGGTCGTGGATTTCCCCCTCGCTTTCGCAATCGCGACCGTCACGGTTGTTTTCTTGATTGCGCTCGTCATCATCGCGGACCGTACGCTCAAGCTGTCGCGCTTCTTCGAGGACCTCGGCACATGACCGCCGATTCGATGGTGACGGGCCGCACCGGCGGTGCTCGGTTGTTATTCATGACCGTCATGGTGCTCTCTCTGGTGATAATGTACGCGCCGGCGCTCTATTTGTTGCTCGCCTCCCTGAACCCGGACGAACAGCTCGGACTCGTCGTGCCGGGCCGCTACAGCCTGACCTGGTACGCCGCGCTTCTTGACGATCGCCGGCTCTTTGGCGCGCTGGAGGAAAGCGTTTTGGTCGGCCTTGCAACAGCCGTACTGGCGACGCCGATCGGGCTCTGCGCCGCGCTCGCCTATCGGGCGATGACGCGCATGCGAGGCATATTCCTTCTGATCGTTCTCTCGGCGGTGTTCGTGCCCGGCACGATCGAAGGCCTGGGGTTGTCGGTAATCCTGGGGCTTGGCGGCGTCAGCCCTTCCTGGGTTACGGTGACGATCGGACATCTTCTTTGGACGCTGCCCTTCGCCATCACCGTGTCGCTCATCGGCCTGTCGGCGGTAAAGGCGAGCACGATTGCGGCGGCACGCGATCTCGGCGCCGGCCCGATGCGCGCCTTCGTCGACGTGACCCTGCCACTCATGCGGGGCAGTCTCATATCCAGCTTCATCTTTGCATTCCTTCTCTCGCTGAACGAACACGCTCGCGCCTACTACCTCGTCGGCCGCCAGAATACGCTTCCGCTTTACATGTTCGGCGCCATGAATTCGGGGGCCTCGCCCACGATTTACGCGTTTTCCGGCGCCGTCATCGTCGTGTCCTTCGCGGCTGTCGCCCTGATTTTCCTCGGCGCGGCGGGATGGCAGAGGGGAGGCGGCGAGGAAAAAGTCGGTCGTAAGCTGCAATCCGCTTTCCTGCGTCGCTGACGGCGTTGACCGGGAAAGTCGCCAATTCGTTGAGCGAGACGACGCCGGGATCGGTGCTTGGGCCCCCGGAGGGGCGTGAAAGGGGGCGCCGGCCCCGAAAATGCCGTGCCTTCCGGACGGCCTTGACGAGGTCGGTGCAAGATTGCTTCCCTGAGTTCGTGGACCAGTCGCCGGCCCGGCCACGCGAGAGGACTGGCGTTGTGAAAGATCACGCAGCAACGACGCATCCCAAATCGAGCGCCGATGAACCGGTCGTCCTCATTATCGACGACGACCGGACATTGCGCGAAGCGCTCGCGTTGCTTCTCCATACGGTCGGCTTGCGCGTCGAGACTTATGAGTCTGCTCAGGCGTTCCTGGAGGCCGAGCTTCCCACGGCGCCGTGCTGCCTGCTGCTTGATATCCGCATGCCCGGCCGGAGCGGCCTGGACCTTCAAGCCGAACTGATCAGGGAGGAGATCCGCATCCCGATCATATTCATGACCGGATACGGCGATGTGTCCATGACCGTGAGAGCGCTCAAGGCCGGTGCAATCGATTTCCTGACCAAGCCGCTGCGCGACCAGGATTTGCTGGACGCGGTCGCCAGCGCGCTCGGACGTGCGTGCACACAACGTGACGAAGAGAAGAAACTGTCGGACTTGCGCGCGTGCTTCGACGCGCTCACGGTGCGGGAGCAGCAGACGATGAAATATGTCACCGACGGTTTCATAAACAAGCAGATCGCCCACCAAATGGGCGTTACCGAAATCACGGTGAAGATTCATCGCGGCAACATGATGAGAAAAATGGGGGCGAAGTCAGTGCCTGACCTCGTTCGAATGGCCGAAACCCTCGGGTTGCGAGACGCATAGGCGGCATGTGATGTTGCGCTGCAGCACTTTCGCCGAGGGCAGCCGGGCCGGCGATGGCAGTGAAAGCGTGAGCCGAAAAAGCGCCATCTATCCGGTACTTGTGCGGCAATCGGACGCCGAGCGGAACGGTTACAGTGGAGTAAACCCTAGTATAATTTCGTTCAGCCTGGCCTCATCGCATAGTTGTTGCGGGTCACGCCATGCGGCTCATCCTGGGAAGACCAGAAGCAGTCAATGATCGAAGCCGGCGGCAACGTTCCCCTTATTTCGATCGTCGACGACGACGCGTCCGTTCGCAAGGCGATGGCGAATCTGGTGCGGTCGATCGGTTTCGCCGTTCGTTCGTTCGATTCCGCGGACCAGTATCTGAATTCCACCGAGCGCCACCAGACGGCGTGCATTGTTTCTGACATCCAGATGCCGGGTACCAGCGGCCTCGACCTGCAAAGCAATCTGGCCGCGCAGGATGACCCTACGCCGATCATCTTCATCACGGCTTTTCCGCGCCCCGAGATCAAGAAGCGCGCCCTCGACGCCGGGGCGTTCTGCTTTCTCAGCAAGCCGTTCGACGGCCAGATGCTCATCAAGTGCATCAAGGACGCAGTGCAGGGCCGAGAGCACGGCCACTCTTGACCGGCTTATCGGACGTGGCGGTATGGAATATCCCGGTCTGTCACTCCCTTTGGAAGGGGAAATGTCTGATTTCATCGAATTGCGGCCGTCGAGGAAGGGCGTCCGGCTTTCGCCCGGGACAGGAATCGCAGGGTCGCGAGCAACCGGCATAGACCAACGTCTCATAAACCCTGGCATTAGTCGCCGCAGACCATGGATGGAACCGGCGCAGACCTAGGTCCAATGGAAAAATAGGGAGCGGTGAGGAAGCATGTAAGCGAGCAGAGGAGCAACGGGAAAGGCCATGGCGAACAGAGTCGCCGCAGCCTTCAAGGCGACCGACCCGTGGGCGGCGACCGACCTCGCCGGATCACGCGCCGCTTTCACTGTTCGACCCGGCAATCCCGGCCTCTCCACAAGCCGATCCGAACCGGCGGGCGCTTGCAGCGACGCGCTCAGATTCGGGTCGTTCCGCTGTCTTCCCTCCCAGATGCTGTTGTTCGACGGCGACGTGCCCGTCCGACTTGGCAGCCGCGCTTTCGGCATACTGATCGCATTGCTCAACAGGCAGGGCGAGCTGGTGAGCAAGGAGGAGCTCATCGCGGAAGTCTGGCCCGACACGACCGTCGAAGCGGGCAATCTCCGGGTTCACATGGCGGCCCTGCGCAAAGCATTGCGCGATCAGGACGAGAACAGCAAATTCATCTGCACTGTCCCCGGCAGAGGCTATCGGTTCATCGCGCCGGTCTTGCACGCGGCCGCGCCGATGCCGCCGGCACCATTGCCCGACGCCGGCCCGTCGGCCGCCGGTCTGCCAATCTCGCTCACGCGCGCGTTCGGCAGGTCGGATTTCATCGCCGCGCTGATTGCGCAACTGCCGGATCGCCGCTTCGTCACGATTGTCGGCCCCGGCGGGATCGGCAAGACCAAGGTGGCGGTCGCGACTGCCGAGATGCTGGCGGGATCCTATCCGGATGGTGTGCGCCTGGTCGACCTTGCTTCCGTCGCCGAAGCGGGCGAGGTGCCGAATGCGCTTGCCGAGGCGCTCGGCGTCGAAATCGAGCCCCGGAAGTCCTCTGCCGACCTGATCTCCTTCCTGGCCGACAAGCGGATGCTGATCGTCATCGACAATTGCGAACACCTCGTGGAAGCGACGGCCGATCTGGTCGAACGGGTGTCCAAGGGCACGTGCCACGTGCATATCCTGGCGACCAGCCGGGAGCCGTTGCGCAACGCCGGCGAGTGGGTGAGACGCCTGCCGCCGCTGTGTTGCCCGCCGGCATCGAGGTGGCTGACGGCGGCGGAAGCCTTGACCTATCCGGCGGTGCAGCTTTTCGTCGATCGGATTTCCGCGAGCGATGGCGCTTGGGCGCTCAACGACGACAACGCGCCGGTGGTTGGCGAAATCTGCCGCAAGCTGGATGGAATACCATTGGCGATCGAGCTCGCGGCCGGCCGTGTCGAGGCGTTCGGGATCAATGGCCTGGCGGCGCAGCTCGAGCAACCGCTACGGTTGCTGATCGGCGGTCGGCGGACCGCCAGCTCACGACACCAAACCCTGTCCGGCACGCTCGATTGGAGCTATCGAAGTCTGTCCGAAGTCGAGCGCGCGGTGCTGTGCCGCCTCGCGATCTTTGCAGGCGAATTCACGCTGCCGGCCGCGTGCTCGATCGCGGCCAATGCGGCCATCGCGAGCTCGACGATTGTTGAAAACATCGCCAGCCTCGTCTCGAAGTCGCTCGTGATCGCCGAGTTTTCCGAGGAGGTCGTGCGTTATCGCCTGCTGGGCGCGACCCGCATCTACGCATTCGGCAAGCTTGCCGCGAACGCCTAGCTGGAAGCCGCCGGCACTTCACCGAGCACGCCTTTATGCTCCCTGACGTCAGGAGACCACGACCGGCCCGACCCTCAGGAACTTGCCGCCCGCGATACTTCCGCACGGCTCTCCATCGATCGGGAGAATTTCTACTCGGCCGCGGCGGCCAGAGCCGGGACGGCATATTCCGGGAATTTTGTCGGCGGCGCCTTGTGCACCATCGTATAGGCGTATTCGACGCCGACGCCGTACGCGCCATAATGGGTCTTCACGATGTCCATGACGGCATCGTAGGTGTCGTGTTCCGCCCAGTCGCGCTGCCACTCCAGCATCACCGAAAGCGACGTGACCGGCCTCGCGCCGGCCTGGACGATCCGCTTCATCGCGTTGTCGTGGGCGAGCTGGCTGACGTCGCCGCAGCAGTCCTCGACGACATAAACCTCGTAGTTGTCATGAATGGCCTGAATGGTCGGCAATGCCACGCAGGTCTCGGTCCATAGCCCCGCCACCACGATCTTCTTGCGCCCGGTCTTCTCCACCGCCGCCACGAAATTCCTGTCGTCCCAGGAATTCATGGTCGAACGCTCGATGGGGACCCGGTTCGGGAAGACCGCCTCGATCTGCGGCCACATGTTGCCGCTGAAGCCCTTGGTCTCGACGGTGGACAGCACCACGGGGACGTCGAAAACCCGCGTAGCCTTCGAGAGCGCGACGTTGAAGTTGATGATCGCCTGCCGGTCGAAGTTGGAAACGCCGAACAGCATCTGGGGCTGCAGGTCGATCAGCGCGACGACGCAATTGTCGGGTGTCAGCAGGCCCTTTTCGCTGCGCTTCGAGCGGCCGCTATCTTTGGACATGTCCGCCTCCTCGATCGAGTTGAGCTAGCGGTTGCATCCTCGCGCCTTCAGCCGGCAGTGACTTGTATTTCCTTGCGGTCTTCGTGGTTCTCGTCAGCCGTGGCGAATTCGACGCCGGCGCGTTCGAACCGCTCCCTTCGCACGAGGCAACACGGAGCAAGAACAGACAATCGAGCGCAAGGACCTCCAATCCCCGTTGCGGCTCCGGCAGCTATTCTTCTATTCTTGCGCGTGGCGTGCCACGCGTCGTCTCAGACCCCTGATCGCGGCCCGGGACGCGGGTCTCGAATTGGAAGAGCACGCCGGCGCGGCCGAAGCGGGGCGTGATGTCATGGACATGCGGAATCCGACTGCCGAGGGCGAACCAGCGGTGCGACGCGAGCGTGAGCCGGGGTCTGCCGCCGAAAAGCCGGCCGGCAGCACCGGACCCGAGGCGACGCCCGGGACGAAACAGCGGGACCATGGCAAATCCCCCTCGCAACGAGCGCCAGCCATCGTCCTCGCGCTCGTCGCCGGGGCCGTCGCCGGTCTGTCGATCTGGTATCTCGTCCGGCCGGCGCCCTTGCTCGTGCAGGGAGAAGTCGATGCAACCCGGATCGATATCGCGGCGCGGGTCGACGGGCGCGTGGGCGACATCCGGGTCGTGCGCGGCGAGAACCTGGCGGCCGGCGCCGTGCTGATCCAGATCGACAATCCGGAAACCACCGCAAAGCTCAAGCAGATGCTCGCCGCAAAGCTCGTCGCCGAGGCGCAGCTCGCGAATGTCGATGCGGGCACCAGGCCGGAGCTCATCGCCGTGCGCAAGGCCGCCTACGAGAAGGCGCAGGCGAACCAGGTCTTGGCGCAGAAAACCTACGATCGGACATACCAGCTGTTTCAGCAGGGCCATTCCCCGCAGGCGCAGGTCGATCAGATGACCGACAAGCTCGAAGAAAGCCAAAGAGCGGTCGAGCAGGCCAAGTCCGCCTACGATCAGGCCGTCAACGGCTACACGCGCGAGGAGCGCCAGATCGCCGCGGCCAACGTGCAAAAAGCGGCCGCCGACATCGAGAGCGTTCAATCGATCGTGGACCAGATGACCATCTACGCGCCGGTCGCGTCGCAGGTCTACAAGCGCAACGTGGAGCCGGGAGAGTTCGTCTCTCCCGGCGCGCCGCTGTTGTCGCTCATCGATCTCGGCGACGTCTGGCTTCACTTCGATCTGCGCGAAGATCTGGTGAGGACCGTGAAGGTGGGTGACCGGTTTACGGTGCGCGTGCCCGCCCTCGACGAGCGCACCATCACGGCCGAGGTGAAGCTCATCGCGACCAAGGGCGAATATGCAAGCTGGCGGGCGACGCGCGCCACCGGCGACTTCGACCTGCGCACGTTCGAGATCCGGGCCTATCCGGTGGAAGAAGTGCCCGAGCTGCGGCCCGGCATGAGCGTCTACACCGACTGGCGGGCTCGCCGATGAGGCGGCCGGCCCGTCCGGGGTTTTGGCTGGTCGTCCGGCGCGAGTGGCGGTGGATCACGCGCGACCGGGCCGCGCCCATCCTGATCTTCGCCGTGCCGCTGTTGGCCTTCATCATCCTCTCGGCCGTCTTCAGTCAGCAGGTCATCCGCGGCCTCGGCGTAGTGGTGGTGGACAATGACCGCTCGCAGACGTCTTCGATCTTCGTCCAGGCCCTCGCGGCCGCGCCCGGCCTCAGCATCGTCCGGCGGTCGGACGACCTTTCTGCTGCGGCGAGCACGATACGGTCCGGCGACGCCATCGCGGCGGTCTACATTCCCCCCGATTTCGAGCGCGACCTGACGGCCGCGCGGCGGCCGCAGGTGGTCGCCTTCTACAATCAGGAGCTTCTGACCGCGGCCGGCATCGCGGCGTCGTCGTTGAACGACGCGCTGCAGGCGGCGGCGGACAGCGTGGCGCCGGCGGCTCGCGCCGCGCCCGCCGCCCGCAAGATCGGATCGCTGGGCGTCGAGCAGATCGCGCTGGTCAATCCCGAGCGGAACTATGCCCAGTTCCTGCTACGCGCGGTGCTGCCGACGGTGCTCCATATCGTGATCGCGCTCGGCGCGGGTTACTCGGTGGGATCCGAATTCCGCCGGCGGAGCATGCGTGCATGGCTGGCCTGCGCGGGGGGACGCCCGATCGTCGCGCTGGCGGGCAAGCTCGCGCCGCTGCATCTCGTGTTCACCGGCATGTTGGTGCTGCTGGCGCTGATCCTGGAGGGACTGTTCGGAATCCGCTTCCGTGGCGACCTGCCCATGATGTTCGCCGCGGCGCAACTGTTCATCATCGCCTATCTGGCGGTAGGTGCGCTCTTCCAGCTCGTCACCCGCGACCTCCTCGCCGGCCTCAGCATGACCAGCCTGTTCGCGTCGCCGGCCTTCGGCTATGCGGGCGTCGGATTTCCGATTTTCACCATGAACGCGTTCGCCCAGGGCTGGAGCGCGATCCTGCCGCTGCGCTGGTATCTGGCGGTGCTGTTCGGGCAGGCCGCGCGCGGCCTGCCGCCGGCCGATTCCGCGCCGTCCTTCGCCGCGCTCGCCGGACTGTGCCTGCTGTATTCGCTGCTGGCGCTGCTCTTCCTCAAGCGCGCCCTCAGGAAAATCCCGGCCGGGCGCCCCCAGGAGGCCGCGCCGATAGAGGCCGCGCCCGGCATCGCCGGCGCTTTCGTGGCGGAGTGGCGGCGCGTCCTGAGCTTTCGTCCGGCCTTCGGCCTGCTGGTGATGGCTGCTCCCATCTACGGCGCCTTCTACCCGCAACCCTACCTCACGCAAATCCTGCGCGAGATTCCGATCGCGGTCGTCGACAACGACCTGAGCCATATGAGCCTCGACGTCCTCCAGACGCTCGACGCGAGCGGCACGCTCAAGGTCGTGCTGCGTGCCGACACGCTCGGGCAGGCGAAGCGCGCCATCGATCGCGGCGAGGTTTTTGCGATCGTGGGCATCCCGCCCGGAACGGAGCGCGACGTGCTCAAGGGCGTCACCGCCCGCCTGCCGGTCTACGCCGATGCGACCTATCTGCTGGTGTTCAAGGCGGCCTCGTCCGGGATTGCGGCCGCGCTCGCATCCTTGTCGGCAGATCTCGCCGCCGGCGGGGCGCGCGCGGACGGGAGCCTTTCCCGCGCGTCGCTCGCATCCCTGCAGCCGGCCGACATCCTGATCCAGCCGATCTTCAATCCGGTCGGCGGCTACGCGAGCTACGTCGTGCCGGCCGCGTTTGCGCTCATCCTGCAGCAGCCGCTGCTGATGGCCGCGGCGATGCTGACCGGCCTCGCGCTCGCCTCCGCGTCGGCGCGGCCTTTCGCCACCGTGGTCGGCCGCGCCGTGGCGCATCTCGTCATCTACCTGCCGGCGCTGGCGCTCTTCCTCATCGTGCTGCCGCATCTCTACGGCTTCTCGACGCTGGGAAGCGCGACCGAGATATTCCTGTTCGCGGTACCGTTCGTTCTGGCCACGAGTTTCCTCGGCCAGGCCGTCGGCGCCTTCTTCCGGCGGCAAGAGTCGTCGCTGCTGGCCTTCCTCGCCTTCGGGCTTCCGCTGTTCTTTCTCGTCGGCTACTCCTGGCCGCGCGAGGCGATGCCCGCCCCGGTGCTCGCGGCGGCGCGCGTCATCCCGTCCGAATTGGCGATCGACGGCCTTGTCCGTCTCAACCAGATGGGGGCCAGCCTGTCGGAGGTCGCGCGCGACTGGCACGGACTGTGGATCCTGACGGCCTGCTATTTCGCGCTTGCCTGGCTGTCGGCCCGGCGGGCGCGGCGGAGCCTCGCCCATGACTAGGATCGGACGCCGTCGGGCGGTCGTCGCCATCATGCTCGCCGCGCTCGCCGGCCCCGCGATCTATATCATCGTGCGTCCCAAGCCCGTGCCGCCGATCGTGGGCATCGTGCGCGCGACCGAGATTCGCGTCGCTCCGGAAGTCGGCGGGCAACTGGCCGCCATACGGGTGCAACGCGGGGCACAGGTTCGTGCCGGCGACGTGCTCGCCGAGCTGCGGGCGCCGGAATTGGCGGCGGCCGTCACGCAGGCGCGCGCTGCGCTCGATGCCGCAACCGCCTCCCGCAACAACGTCTATGCCGGTACGCGCGCCGAGGAGCTCGCGTCGCTCGCGGCCGAAATCCCCAAGGCGCAAGCGCGGCTTGACTATGCCCAGGCGCAGCTCAAGCGCACCAGCCAGCTTGCGCGCGACGATTACGCCAGCCGCCAGTCGCTCGATCAGGCCGAAGCGGATGCGGCGGCGGCACGCGCCGACTTCGCTGCGGCGCAAGCCGACCACGCCGCGGCAAAAGCGGGCCCCACCAAGGAAGCGCTCGCCATAGCCGACGCACAGGTCGAGCTCGCTGCCGCCGCGCTTGCCGTCATCGAGCGGCGGCAGGCAAAGGCGGTGCTCAAAGCACCCGCCGATGGCGTCATACGCGTCATCGCGGCTGAGGTCGGCGAGGCCGTTCGGGCCGGCCAGCCGGTGCTGACGATCGAAGCGGCCGCGCACTTCATCGACAATCTGGAATTGACCGCGCCGCAAAGAACCATCGTCGCCGAAGTCGTGCGCGAGATCCAATCGCGATTGAAATTTCTCCTCGAAGTTGGGCTCGGTTATCTCACGCTCAATCGCGAGAGCGGCACGCTTTCCGGCGGCGAAGCGCAACGCATTCGTCTGGCCACGCAAATCGGCTCCGGTTTGGCCGGTGTTCTTTATGTCCTGGACGAACCGAGCATCGGACTGCATCAGCGCGACAACGCGCGTCTGCTCGGAACACTTCGCCGGCTGCGCGACCTCGGGAACAGCGTCATTGTGGTCGAGCACGACGAGGAAACAATTCGGGCCGCCGATCACATTGTCGATCTTGGCCCGGGCGCGGGACCACGCGGCGGTGAAATCGTGGCGCAGGGAACGATCGACGAAATCTTGCACGGGAAGAATTCCTTAACAGCTGATTATCTTTCCGGTCGCGTTCGCATCGCTATTCCGCGTAAGCGCGTGAAACCGGGCAAGATCGACCATCGGGCCGCGCGGACTTCTGAAATATCGGGCTGGCTGACGATCGTGGGCGCGGCCGAAAATAATCTAAAGAATTTGACAGTCTCATTTCCGCTTGGCTGCCTCACCTGCGTGACAGGCGTTTCCGGTAGCGGCAAATCGACACTGGTCGACGACATTCTGCGGCGCGCGCTCTTTCGATACTTTTACAAGTCGAAAGAGAAACCGGGAAGCTATCAGGCCCTTCGCGGAATCGATCAGCTCGACAAAGCCATCGTGATCGACCAAAGCGCAATTGGCCGCACGCCGCGCTCGAATCCAATCACTTACACCGGTGCGTTCACGCCGATCCGTGAGCTGTTCGCGCAACTGCCAGCGTCGCGCGTGCGCGGCTATGATGCCGGGCGCTTCAGTTTCAATGTGAAAGGCGGCCGCTGCGAAAATTGCGAGGGTGGTGGACTGATTAAGATCGAGATGCACTTTTTGCCGGATGTCTATGTGGAGTGCGAAGTTTGCCACGGCCAGCGTTACAATCGCGAGACGCTCGAGATTACTTACAAAGGGAAAAACATTGCCGACGTTTTGAACCTGACGGTCGACGAAGCGGCGCGATTTTTCCGAAACGTGCCCGCGATCTCCGACAAACTGACGGCGCTACTCGATGTGGGACTGGGTTATTTGCGTTTAGGACAGGCCGGAACTACGCTTTCCGGCGGCGAGG
>Ga0137418_10001619_pt1 | contig 20821 bp, 16 predicted proteins | sample CZODoug3_1_2_16f_FD_122242 | JGI IMG/M metagenome (GOLD analysis project Ga0137418, IMG submission 122242) | Vadose zone soil fungal communities from Angelo Coast Range Reserve, California, USA - CZODoug3_1_2_16fungal (Hybrid Assembly) | ecosystem: Environmental > Terrestrial > Soil > Vadose...
AAGGCCAGGATGGCGCTGGTGGCCAGGATGTAGATTATGGCGATTAGAGGAGCTGTTAACAGAACGGAACGTGGGAGGTCGCGCTGGGGGTTGCGGCATTCCCCCGCCAGGGCGGCTACGTATTCGAATCCGGTGAGGGCTCCGAAGGTCATTTTGCTGAAGACGCTGAGGCTGAAGAGGGTGAGCGGTGGGGCTACCAGGGCTAGTGGGTGATATTCGGTTAACGTTCCGCGCCAGAGATTGAGGAAGGGACTGGCGATCAACATCGCGATGACGATCAAGAACGCAATGCTGGCGATGTTGCTGACCCACTTCCCTGCGCTGAGGCCGAGTCCCGCGATGAACATGGTTAGGGCGATGACTGTGCACGAAGCGGCGATGAGCATGGGCTTGCTCGTGGCCATCCAGGCGGCTCCGGGGATGGCGTAGGCGGCGAAGGAGACGGTGAGGAATCCGGCGATGCCTACATAAAGGATGGCGTAGAGCCAAAGGTTCCAGGCAACGAGGAATCCGATTTTGTCGTTGAAGGCGATGCGAGCCCACTCGTAGAGGCCGCCTTCTAATGGGATGAGGCGGTTGAGGTGGATGACTACGGCGGCTAGCGGCAGGAAGAAGAAGAGGATGCCGCAGATCCAGAACACTACGTGGGAGGCGCCCGCTTTTACGGCTGTGCCCATGTAGTCGGCTACTAAGACGACCAAGAGCTGAGCCAGGACTAGGTCGAAGAGGGTTAGCTCTTTGCGGAGGGCGGAGCTGTGTTCGGAATTGCTGGCAAAGACTTCGGGTCCGGCGGCTGGCGCTGGGTCGCTGGGCATGCGCGAGTCTAGCACGCAGTCTCACGCGCACTGAAAGAAGGCTATCGAATCCTCACCCTGCTAAAGAGTGAGTCAGCCGATAATGAGCAAGGCGATGATGTCCATTCCCGGACAATGGTTTCGTTATCCGGACGCTTTCTCGGGTTCCGTGTTCCGCATGATGTTGAAGGAACAATCCCTTAACCCAAAGCGTATTTGGTCAGACGGTTGCTTGGATACGTAGCTTGCCCACTTGTAAGGAGGCTCCCCGATGTCCTTTCATGATCTGCGGATCGCAATACGCCATTTGGCGAAATCGCCTGGCTTTGCGGCAACAGCTGTGCTGATGCTTGCACTGGGAATCGGGTCCACCACCGCCATCTTTTCCATCGTCGAAGGCGTGCTGCTGCGGCCTCTTCCCTTTCCGCATCCTGAAAGACTAGTCCAGCTCTCGGACATCCTCGACGGTGCTGACGTGGGTGGGAATGGCGAGGCAGGAGTGACTGGTCCGGACATCCAGGCGTACACCCGCGATACGCAGAGCTTTGAAAGCCTCGGCGGATATGGGCAGAACAGTTACGAATTAGCCGGCGTGGGTGAGCCAGCACAGGTAAACGCAGCACGGCTCGGGGCCGGAGTTTTTCCGGCCTTGCAGGTTGAACCCTTGCTGGGGCGATTCTTTACGCGGGAAGAAGATGACAATAAAGGGCAAGTCACGGTGCTGAGTTACTCGCTGTGGCAAGACCGCCTGCATGGCGATGGGCACGTGCTTGGAAGCAAGATTCTTCTCGATCGCAAGCCGTATGAGGTGATCGGTGTGATGCCGCGCAATTTTGAGTTTCCGCTGGTGCCGGGACACTTCAACCGCAGCGAGCTGTGGATTCCAATGAGTCTAAAACCAGAGGAGCTCAGCGCGGCTGGCGCGTCCGGGTGGAACTTCAGCATGGTAGGACGGTTGAAGCCGGGGATCACGCCGGCACAGGCGGCGAGCGATGCCGGGCGCGTCGCCCAGGAGACAATGCGCAACTATCCCGCTTATATGGCGAGTCTGCATATACGGCCGGTGGTGCGTTCGCTGCACGAGGAAACAGTGGAGCAAGCTCGGCAACTGGTGCGTACTCTGTTTCTGGCGATCGTGGTCGTGCTGCTGATCGCCTGCGCCAATCTTGCCGGATTGCTTCTGGTGCGGGCGATCCATCGGCGGCGAGAGATTGCGATGCGGCTGGCGTTGGGGGCGCGCGCTGGCGTGCTGCTGCGACAGGCAATTCTTGAGAGCCTGGTGCTGAGCGTGAGCGGGGGCGTGATCGGTCTGGTGCTGGCGGCGGTCGCGCTGCGCGTGGGCGTGAGCCGGTTACCGGAAACTCTACCTCGAATTAACGAGATCGGTTTGGATTGGCGGGTTGTGTCGTTCGCAATGATGCTCGCGGTAGTCACGGGCGTCGTTTGCGGTCTGGCTCCGGCGTTTGCGGCGCTGCGCACCAGTGTCAACGAGACTCTGAAGGAAGGTGGAAGGACCGGGACGAGCGGCGGCAGCCATGCGCGCCTGCGTTCCGCGTTGGTGGTGGGGGAGATTGCCGTCGCCCTCCTGTTACTCATCGCTTCTGGATTGTTATTGCGGAGTTTTGAGAAGATACGCAGCGTTGATCTCGGTTTCCGGCCGGATCACATTCTCACCGCGAGCTATTCCCTGCCGTTGAAACAGTACGCTACTCAAGACGCGGCGGATGAATTCGGCAAGGAGGTGGTTCGCCGCCTAGAACAGATTCCCGGCGTGAAGTTTGCGGGGCTCACTTCGTTCCTTCCAGCATCAGGCCTCCAGAACAACAGCACGTTCATTGCTGAAGGGTACATTCCACCTCCTGGAGCAGGCATGAATCTTGCCACTACAGTGACGGTGCGCGGCAACTATTTGCAGGCGTTGGGAATCCGGCTGCTGAGCGGCCGCTTCTTCACCCCAGCGGATACGGCGGACTCGCAGCTGGTCGCGATCGTCAATCACAAACTTGCTGAACACTATTGGCCGGGCTCGGACCCCATCGGAAGGCGCCTGCGACTGGGCACAAAAGAGATGCAGACACCCTGGGCCACTGTGGTGGGAGAAGTCGCCGACGTCAAAGACGCCGCGCCGGAAACCCCAACCAAGGAGCAGTACTATCAGCCGGTGGAACAGTTTGAGAAATCCATCGGGTCCTTCGCCTCGCCGACCGACGTGAACGGCAATAGCGGGTATATCGCAGTGCGAACAGCGATCGCGCCCGAGCAGATCGCGAATGCTCTTCGCGCCAGCGTCCGCTCGATGGATCCGCAGCTGCCGCTAGCCCAGATCCAAAGTATGGAACAGGCGGTCTCCGACAGCGAAGCGCCTCGTCGCTTCAATACGGTTCTGATTTCGTCCTTTGCCATTGCAGCAGTGCTGCTGGCAGCTCTGGGTATCTATAGCGTCATCGCTTTCTCGGCTGCTCTGCGCGCGCAGGAAATGGCGATCCGCATTGCGTTGGGATCGCAGCGGTCTGGGATCTTGAGCCTGGTGTTTGTGTCCGCGGCGAAACTTGCGATTGCGGGTTGCGCACTGGGATTGCTCGGTGCCGCGGCCGCGTCGCGTCTGATGCAGTCTCTGCTGTTCGGTGTGAGCCCTTTCGACCCGCTGGTGCTGGCTCTTGCTGCGGTGTTCGTGCTCCTGCTGGCCATGGCGGCTTCGTTCTTGCCTGCACAGCGGGCAGCTTCTGTTGAACCTATGAAGGCTTTGCGAGCGGATTGAGCCAAAGGTTCTAGCCTGTGTTGTGGAGGCCGGCGGCGATGCCATTGATGGTGGCGGCCAGGGCGTAGTTCAGACTTTCCTCGGGCGCGCCCGCGCGCTTGCGACGGAGTAAGTCGACTTGCACCAGGCTCATGGGGTCGACGTAGGGATTGCGCAGGCGGATGGAGCGGGAGAGGACTGCGTTACCTTCGATGAGTTCCTTTTGGCCGCTGATGGCTAGGATGACGCGACGGGTGCGCTCGAATTCAGCTTCCAACATCGAAAAGGTCCGCTCGCGGATTCCGGCGTCGGTGACCAGGTTGGCGTAGAGGCGGGCGATCGTGAGGTCGGCCTTGGCCATGGCGAGCTCGACGTTGCGGATCATGTTGGAGAAGAGTGGGAAGTCACGGAGCATGGACTTGAGGAGTACTCCGTTCTGCGGTTTTTCTTTCAAGAATTGCTCGAGCGCGTGACCTACGCCGAACCAGGCTGGGACAGCGTGGCGGCTTTGCATCCAGCCGAAGACCCAGGGGATGGCGCGTAGGTCGTCAAGGCTGCGGCTGCTTGAGCGCCGGGCGGGCCGGGAGCCGATTTGGGCGTGTTCCATTTCGTTGACAGGAGTGGCTTGCTCGAAGTAGATCAGCGTATCGGGATTGTCGGCGATGTGCTGGCGGTAGAAGGCAAAGGACTGTGAGGACATCGCGTCCATGGCGTCGGCCCATTGCGATTGAGCTTTCGGGGCGGGACGGCTGCCCAAAGTTACAGCTTCCAGGCTGGCAGCGATCATTAGTTCCAGATTCCATTCGGCCAGAACCGGGTCAGAATACTTCCAATTGAGAACCTCGCCTTGTTCCGTGATGCGGATTTCTCCCGTGAAGTCACCGGGGGGTTGGCCGATGATGGCGGCGTGGGTTGGACCGCCGCCGCGACCGACGGTTCCGCCGCGGCCATGGAAGAGGCGGAGCTTGACGTTGCATTCGCGGGCCGTCTGGTGAAGATTCTGCTGGGCTTTGTAGAGCTCCCAAGTGCTGGTGAGCATGCCGCCGTCTTTATTGGAGTCGGAGTAGCCGAGCATGACTTCCTGCTGGCGCTGCCAGGAATCGAGCAGCGGTTGAAAGGCTGGGGAGGTCCAGACGGTGTGCATGGTTACGGCAGAGGAGCGAAGGGCGTCGATGGATTCGAAGAGTGGAACGGGCTTGAATCCTGGTTCGCTAGTGGGTCCGGCGCCCGAACCGCCAACCGTGACGCGGCAGAGTTGGGCTAGCTGGACCACAGCGAAAATATCGTGTTCTGTCTGTGCGTTGCTGATGACGAAGTTCTGAAGGGCTTGCGGCGCGTGGGTTTTCTTCAGGTCAGCGACGGTGCGCAGGGTGTCGATGAGCTCGACGGATTGCGGAGACAGTTCCCTTTCCTTGAGCGGCTGGGTGGTGATTGGAGAGACTGAGCTCTTGAGTTCTTCGAGCGCCTGAGAGTGGACACGGGAATTCTGCCGGATATCCAGGGCGCTCAGGTGAAACTGGAAGGTGCGAACTTTGCGCAAGAGCGGGTCGACTAAGCGCATTGCCATGCGGGGGGCGCGGTTGTCGGCGAGGCTCGTGCGGATTAGGCCTAAGTCACTCTCGAATTCGGCGGCAGAAGTGTAAGCGTGTTCGTGATTCGGTGTTTCGCGGGCGAAACGGAGCTTGGCGGCGACGAAATCGAGGAAACAACGGTAGACTTCCGCGCCCGAGATGCGCAACCACCGCGAGTATTCTTGACCGAGCGTGTCGGTGTATTGCTGGAGACGGACCAGCAACCGCTCCGACGCCCCAACGCGCCGGATGGATGGGCTGAGCTGATCGGCGAGGCGGAAGACTTCCGACGTGTAGTGATCGAGGATGAGGGCGCGGGCCCGTTGCAGGGCCAGGCGGGTGCTTTCAGCGGTGACGAATGGGTTGCCGTCGCGGTCGCCGCCAATCCACGAACCGAAGCGAAGGAGGTCTGGGAGATTTTGCGCACCGCCGGGATAGATGGCGCGGACGGAGTCTTCGAGTTCGACGTAGAGGCGCGGGACGGTGTCGAACAAGATCAAGGGAAAAAAATCGAGACCCATGTGGATTTCGTCGTTGACCGTGGGGCGTTTCAGGCGGACCTCGTCGGTCTGCCACAGGGCGGTGATTTCGGTGAGGATTTGCTGCTCGCAGTCCTGGGCGTTGGCGGCGGAGAGGGGGAGGTTGTCGAGGGCTTCGAGGCACGCGGCGATGCGGCGGCGTTTTAGGAGAACGGTGCGACGGGTGACCTCCGTTGGGTGGGCGGTGAAGACGGGCGTGACTTGGACTTGGTGGAGCGCTTTGGTTAGGGCTTCTGCGCTCAGGCCAGACTCCTTGAGGCGGACTAGCGTTCCCCGAAAGGAACCTGCCTGCGGTGGACCATCAGCTTGGGAGGTGGCGGCGCGGCGGCGGCGTTTGCGGTGGTTGGTTTCCGCCAGATTGGTAAGTTCGAAGTAGATGGCGAAGGCCTTCGTGACGCGGTAGGCGTCATCGACGGTGAGAGCGGAGATGATTTTGTGGGCTTCGGTGAGGCCTTCGCTGCCGGGTTGTTCGCGGTATTGAATGAAGAGACGGCGCAGTTGTTCGACGATTTTGAAAAGGCGGTCACCTTCCTGCTCGACTAGGACTTTGCCGAGGAGCATTCCTAAGAAACGAACGTCGCGGCGGAGGGGTAGATCCTTGGCGGGGTCGCTCGTTTTGGCGGTGAGTTCGGCGAGGCGCTCGGCTTGGTTCGCGGTCGCCCAGAGGGGAGCGGCGGCGGCGGCGGCTTCGCGGATTGGAATCACCTTCTTCATGAGCCTTCAGCGCCTAAACGCGCTCTTCCTAACGACCTTTGCGGCATGCCTGAAGGCATGCCCTGATACGAAGCCTACTTCTGGCACATCTTCCTGGCGCTTGTTGCTGCCACTCTATCTTACGTGGAGTAGTCGGCATTGATGTGGACGTACTCGGTGGTTAGGTCGGTGGTTAGGAATTGCAGGTGCGTTTTGCCGCGGTGGAGTTGGACGCGGATGGAGCAGTCGGGTTGTGAGAGGTGGGTGTGGGCGCGAGATTCGTCGAAGGCGTGAAAGGCGCCGTTGCGGCAGACTTCCTGGTCGCCGATGTGAATCTTGATGCGGGCAGGATCAACGGCGACGCCGCTGTTACCGATGGCGGCCAGGATGCGGCCCCAGTTGGGGTCGGCTCCCGCCCATGCCGTTTTTACAAGCGGGGAGTGCGAAATGGCGCGGGCGATTTGCAGGGCTTCCTCGCGGTTGCGGGCTTGCTCGATGGTGAGATGGATGATGTGCTTGGCGCCTTCGCCGTCGCTGACGATTTGTTCCGATAGTGATATGCAGATCGAGTGGAGAGCTTGGGCAAACTTTTTGCGATTGACGGCGTTGAGCTTCGCGCCGCTCTTTCCGCTGGCGATGAGGAGCACTGTGTCGTTGGTGGAAGTGTCTCCGTCGACGGATATGCAGTTGAATGTCGAGTCGGTTGTAGCGCGGAGTAGACGCTGGAGATCCACGGCGGCGGCGGCGATATCGGTGAAAATGTAGGCAAGCATGGTGGCCATCTTCGGATGGATCATGCCGGAACCTTTCGCCATGCCGAGAATCGTGATGAGCTGGCCTGCGATTTTGACTTGCGCGGAAGCTGCTTTGGAGCGAGTGTCGGTGGTGAGAATGGCATGGGCGAAGGCGTGGGCGGAAGCCTCCGTGGCGGCGCGCGCCGCGAGCAGGCTGGGGAGCTTGCCGATGATTTTATCGGCGGGAAGCGGGACGCCGATGATGCCGGTGGACGATGGGAACACTTCCTTTGGGCGCAATCCTAAAGCCCGGGCGGCCTCTTTGCACACCAGCTCGCACGCGGTCTTCCCTGCTGGGCCGGTGGCGCAGTTGGCGTTGCCGGAGTTGATGAGGATGGCGCGGATGCCGCCTTTTGAGCTTTTGAGGTTGGCGCGGCCAACCTCCACAGGGGCGGCGACGACGCGATTCCTGGTGAAGACAGCGGCGGCGGTCGCGCCTTCGCAGGCTTCAGCTAGCGTGACGTCGGGACGGCCGCTGGCCTTGATGCCCGCGATGGCGGTCGCGAATGTGAAACCCAGGGGCACGCGGATTTCTTCCGGCGCGCGGCGAACCGGCCGGAACGTTTGGTTCATGCTTCGAGGCTCACAAGCTGGTGGCCGGAGAAGCTTGCGGCGCTGTAGCTGGGAATCTCTCCGCGGACCATGGCGACTTCGTCGCATCTGTGAAAGCGCGGGCAGTTAACGCAGTCTTTGTTGATTTTGTCGGGGAGATCTCCGCGCTGGGCTTCGTGGAAGCCGAGGCGGGCGAAAAATTCCGGGGTGCGGGTGAAGAGACAGATGCAGCCGACTTGATGACGCTCGGCTTGTGCAAGCACGGCTTCGACAAGGAGGCGTCCGCAGCCGGAGTGTTGATGCTTAGGATCGACGGTGATGGAACGGATTTCGGCGAGGTGCGGACCGTAGAGATGGAGCGCGCCGCAACCGATGATTTCGGGGAGGCCGTCGTCTTTCTGGCGTTCGAGGACGATGAAATCGCGGACATTTTCGCAAATTTCGGGAAAGGGTCGCGGGAGCAGTGTTCCATCTCCTGAATAGTTGGAGATGAGGCGGTAAATGTGTTCGGCATCGGGGAGCAGGGCTTCACGCGTGTACATGGGTCGCCTCCCTGAGCGCGGCGGCCTTGGCACGCGCGGCGGTGATGGACTGGCGGACGCGGTTGGGGGCGGTTCCGCCTTGGACGTCGTGGACTTCGAGAACGGATTGGATGGTAAGCGCGGCTTGGAAATCGTGGCCGAAGGCTGGGTTGATGCTTTGGAGTTCAGCAAGAGATAGATTTTCTAGCTCGCAGTTTTTCTCGAGGCAGAGTTGGACGGCTTTACCGATCTGTTCGTGGGCTAGACGGAATGGGACGCCCTGGCGGACGAGATAGGTGGCGGCAGCCCAGGCGTTGAGAAAGCCCGTTTTCGCGGCTTGTTCCATGCGCGCGAAATCGAACTCGACGCCGCGAGTGAAGCCTGCGGCCATGGGGAGAACCGCGAGTGCGGTCTCGGTGGCGTCGAAGAGCGGCTCCTGCGTTTCTTGCAGGTCTTTGTTGTAGGCGAGAGGCAGGCCTTTTACGGCGATCATGAGGGCATTGGCTTGTCCGGCGATGCGGGCGGCCTTTCCACGCATGAGTTCGAGCAGGTCTGGATTTTTCTTTTGCGGCATGGCGCTGCTACCCGTCGAGTAAGCTTCGGGGAGTTGGACGAAGCCGAACTCCTGCGTGGAGAAGAGGATCATTTCTTCGGCGAAGCGGCTCCAGTGGAGTGCCAGCACGGCGAGCGTGTTGACGAACTCGAGGATGAAGTCTCGGTCGCTGGTGGCGTCGATGCTGTTGGCGGTGGGCGCGTCGAAGTCGAGTACCGCGGCCATGGCGGCGCGGTCGAGAGGGAGCGTGGCGCCTGCGACAGGACCGGAGCCTAAAGGGCAGAGGTTCGCGTGCTTGCGTGCGTCTTCGAGGCGCTGGGCATCGCGGAGAAACATTTCCACGTAGCTGACGAGCCAGTGCGCGACTAAGACTGGTTCGGCGCGCTGGAGGTGCGTGTAGGACGGCATGACGGCTTTTCCGGCGGCGTCGGCGCGGTCGAGTAATGCGTCGATCCAATCGGCCAGGAAGGAGCGCAGTTGGTCGATGTTGGCGCGGACGTAGAGGCGGAGGTCGGTGGCGATTTGTTCGTTTCGGCTGCGGCCGCTGTGGAGTTTGAAACCGGTGTCTCCGATTAGGGCTACGAGCTGCTTTTCGACAAAGTGGTGGACGTCTTCGGCTTCGTCGTCGTCGAGGAATTTTGGGTTGGCCGCACGGGCCGCAATCTGGTCGAGGCCTTGAAGGATGGAGATGAGCTCTTCCGAAGACAGAACGCCGACGCCTTTTAGGGCGTGGGCGTGGGCGCGGCTGGCCGCCAGCTCGTACGGCAGCAGACGTTGGTCATAGGGAAACGAGCGCTGCCAGCGCTCGAACTCGGGGTCGAGCGGCTGGCGAAAGCGACCTGACCACATTTTCACTGCGCCACCTCAACTCCGGATTTCTCAACTTTGGATTTCGCCAGCGTGGCGGCGCGGGAGCGGGCTGGGAGGCCGAGGATGCGGATGAATCCGGCGGCGTCTTTTTGGTCGTAGCTGTCGCCCATGGTGAAGGCGGCCAGGTCGGTGCGGTATTGGGAGAACTCGGAATGGCGGCTGACGATGGAGACGTTGCCCTTGTAGAGGGACAGCGTGACCGTGCCGGAGATTTCCGATTGCGTGCTGGCTACGAAAGCATCGAGCGATTCGCGCAGCGGCGTGAACCAGAGGCCAAAGTACGTGAGCTCGGCGTACTTGAGCGAGATGTGCTGCTTGAAGTGCATGAGGTCGCGATCGAGTATGAGCGATTCGAGTTCGCGATGGGCAGTGATTAACTGTGTGCCACCGGGGGTTTCATAGCAGCCGCGCGACTTGATACCGACGAAGCGGTTCTCGACGATATCGCACCGTCCGATAGCGTTGCGGCCGCCGATTTCGTTGAGGAGTTCGACCAGGGCGACCGGGTCGAGTTTCATTCCGTTCACGGAAACTGGGATTCCATGCTCGAAGCCGATGGTGACCTGCTCTTCGCGGTCGGGGGCATCTTGCGGGGAGCGGGAGATCTGCCAAGTGCCGGCGAGCGGGGCGTTGCCTGCGTCTTCGAGTTCGCCGCCCTCGTGGCTGATGTGCCATAGGTTGCGGTCGCGGCTATGGATCTTCGTGCGGCTGGCGGTGACTTCGATGCCGCGAGCGGCGGCATAGTCGAGGCAGTCTTCGCGGGATTTCAAAGTCCATTCGCGCCAAGGGGCGATGACTTTCAGTTCTGGAGCGAGAGCTTGGTAAGCGTGCTCGAAGCGGACTTGGTCGTTGCCTTTCCCGGTGCAGCCGTGAGCTACAGAAGTCGCTCCTTCGCGTAGAGCGACTTCTATCTGGTGCTTAGCGATGACCGGGCGAGCTAGTGAAGTACCGAGTAGATACTTGTGCTCGTACACTGCACCCGCTTGGACGGCGGGGAAAACGTAGCCGCGGAGGAATTCTTCGCGGAGGTCTTCGACTACGACCTTGTTGGCGCCGGTGTCGTAGGCTTTTTTGATTACTGCTTCGATGTCGTCGCCCTGGCCCACGTCGGCGACCATAGCGATGACTTCGCAGGAATGGTTTTCCTTGAGCCACGGGATGATGATGGAGGTGTCGAGGCCTCCGGAGTAGGCGAGCACGACTTTTTCTGGCTTATTAGACATGGGCGCTCCTTACGGGCATACGGCTTACACTGCCGCCCAGCAATTGGTAGAGGATGGCTTTCTGGATGTGCATGCGGTTTTCGGCTTGATCGAAGACGACACTGGTTTCGGAATCGATAACGGCGTCGGTGACTTCTTCACCGCGATGCGCGGGGAGGCAGTGCATGAAGAGCGCGTTGGGCGCGGCTTCCGCCATGAGCGCTTCGTTGACCTGGTATGGCGGAAACTTGGCGGCACGGGCTTCCTGCTCGTTTTCCCAACCCATGCTGGTCCATTGGTCGGTGTAGACGGCGTCGGCTCCGGCCACTGCGGCATGCGGGTCAGTAAGGATTTCGATCTTGGCGCCCGTTTTGCGGGCGATCTTCTTGGCATCGGCGAGGACTTGCTTGTCGACGCTGTAGTCGGCCGGCGTGGCGATGCGAATTTGCGACCCTAGAACGGCGCAGGTGAGCAGGAGCGAGTTGGCGACGTTGTTGCCGTCGCCAACGTAGGCGAGAATCACATTCTTCAAGTCGCCGTAACGCTCTTGCAGAGTCATGTAGTCGGCAAGAGCCTGGCACGGATGCTCGAGGTTGCTGAGCGCGTTGATGACGGGGACGCTGGCGTGTTCGGCCATGCCTTCGATGGTGCTCTGGTCGTAGGTGCGAAGGACGATGACGTCGATCCAGCGCTCGAGGTTGTGGGCGATGTCGCTGAGTTTCTCGCGGGCGTCGAGGCGGCCCTGCGTTTGATCGAAGAAGAAGGAGACACCGCCCATGCTGGCCATTCCAGCCTCGAAGGTCAGGCGCGTACGTAGCGATTGCTTTTCAAAGAACATCACCAACTGCTTCCCGCTGAGCGCGTCGCGGAAGTCCGCGGATCGGGCCTTCATCAGGCCCGCGAGATGGAGCAAACCCTCAGCGTCTTTGGGGCTGAGATCGCGCGTGGAGATGAGGTCCTTGGGCGCGAACTTTGGCGCTGGGACCGGTACGGCTTGTGGGTGGTTGATCAGTTGTGTGTTCACTTTTGACTCCTGGTTCTCCTTAACTTGGGTTGAGTGGAACGACTTGGTTCTATCTTTAAATTGGAAGCGCCGGAAGCAGATTCGGTTGTAACGAACGCGGCATCGAGCGCGCGGATGACTTGATCCACGTGTTTCTTTTCGATGATGAAGGGTGGCAGGAAACGAAGGACCGTCTCGTGCGTGCGGTTGATGAGAATGCCTTCCTGTAGCAACTGTTGTGCGATAGCCTTGGCTTTGGCAGCGTCGTCCAGGTTGAGCGCCAGCATGAGACCAAAACCGCGAGTTTCGCGGATGGAGTTGCGCTTCTTGGCTAGACCTTCGAGCTGTCGGCGGAAATATTTGCCAAGCTCGCGCACGTGTCCGAGGCGGGATTTGGTGACGCGCATGACTTCCAGCGCAACGGAGCAGGCGAGTGGGCCGCCGCCGAAGGTGGTACCGTGCATGCCGGGGTGAATGGCGGACGCGGCTTCGTGGGTGAGAAGAATCGCTCCCAACGGAAGGCCGGCAGCGAGCGGCTTCGCGACCGTTACTAGATCGGGCTTCACCCCGTAATGTTGATAGGCGAAGAAACGCCCGGTGCGGCCCAGGCCGCACTGAATTTCGTCGAGGATCAATAGCGCGCCGTGTTGTTGCGTGAGTTCGCGAGCACGGGTTAGAAATTCTTTGCTGATCGGACGAATGCCGCCTTCGCCTTGGATCGTCTCGATGCAGAGAGCACAGACGGTGGAATCGAATTGCCGCTCCAGATCTTCGACGTCGTTGAAGGCAACAAACGACACGCTCGGAACCAGCGGCTCGAACGGATCGCGGTACTTGGCTTGTCCTGTAGTGGAGAGAGAGCCGAAGGTGCGTCCGTGGAACGAGCCGTCGAGCGCGAGAATTCGAGTCTTGCCGGTTTTTGCTGAGCCGTTAGCGCCTGCAGCTTTCGTTTGGCCGTAGGCGCGGGCGATCTTCAGCGCGCCCTCCCAGGCTTCGGTCCCACTGTTGCAGAAGAAGGCACGATCGAGACCCGAGGCTTGGGTCAGAACCTTGGCAAGCTGCGACTGGTATTCGTGATAATAAAGGTTCGAGATATGGATCATGCGGCGGGACTGGCGCTGGATTGCCTTGAGTACAGCCGGATGCGCGTGACCGAGCGAATTGACGCCGATCCCGCTGAGGAAATCGAGGTAGCGCTTCCCCTTATCGTCCCAGAGATAGACGCCTTTGCCGCGCGTGAAGAGCAAAGGGTGGCGGTCGTAGGTCTGGAGCAGTAACGACGATTCGGCTTTGGCGGTGGAGGCTAAGGTCACGCGACAAGGACCTCCGTGCCATGCTCGACTTTCGCGAAATAGAACTCGGGCAGAACTTCGACCTGAGAAGCGGGGAGAATACGGACGCGTCCGACGCCGCGTTGCAGGGCGCGGCGGCAGGCGTCGAGCTTGGGCAACATGCCGCCGCTGATCACCGTAGAGCTGATGAGTTCGTCGATCTGCGTGGTGTTGAGCCAGGGGATGACGGAGCCTTCCGCGTTCTTGACACCGGGAACGTCGGTGAGAAAAATCAGGGCGTTGGCCTTGCAGGCGACCGCGCAGGCGGAAGCCATTTCATCGGCGTTGACGTTGTAGTATTCGCCGTCGGCGCCGAGGGTAACCGGGGCCATGACGGGCACGCCGCCTCTCTCCCAGATGGCTTCGACCCAGCGCGGGTCGGCCGAAGCGATTTCCCCGACGTAGCCGAGGTCTTTGCCGTTGACGAACTTCTTCCGGGCGCGGAACGCTTTCCCGTCGCCGCCACAGAGGCCGACGGCGGCAAGGCCGGCCGCAGCGATGGTGGCTACGAGCTTCTTATTCACCATGCCCGCGAGGACCATGACGGCGACGTCGCGCGTTTCTGCGTCGGTGACACGGAAGCCATCAATGAATTCGGTTTTTTTGCCGAGACGCTCCATCATGCGCGTGAGCGTGATTCCGCCGCCGTGGACCACGGCAACCTTGTGGCCATCTTCGACGAGATGCGAGACGGCGGTGGCGCACTTTTTGCGCACAATAGGATCGTCGAGCGCGACACCACCAATTTTGACTACGACCCTCACAACAGGCCCTCCTCTTCTGGCCATCCATACATCAGGTTCATGTTCTGCACGGCCTGTCCGGCTGCGCCTTTCAGCAGATTGTCCAAGCACGAAACAACGATCAAGCGCTGGGTCAATTCGTCGAGGCAGAAGCCGATATCGCAGTAGTTGGTGTGCAGCGAGAATTGAATCTGCGGCAGTGTGGGAGCGGAAAACATCCGAACCCAGGGCTTGCCTTTGTAGAAAGCGGTAAAACAAGATTCGATGTCCGCCGTTTTCGCAGGATGCGTTAAATGCATGTAAACCGTCGATAAAATTCCGCGCGGGATGGGGAGCAGGTGCGGCGTGAAGGTGAGGTCTTCCGTCTGCAAGCCCAACTGCTCGACGATTTCGCCGACGTGACGGTGGCGGAAGGGAGCATAGACAGAGAGATTGTCGGCGACGGAGACGAAATGCGTCTTCGAGGTCGCCTCCTTCCCTGCTCCGGAGATGCCGGATTTGGAATCGGAGATAATGCCGCGTTCGCGGTCGATGAGTTCTGCTTGCAGCAACGGTGTTAAGGCGAGGATCACCGAGGTGGCGTAGCAGCCGGGGTTCGCAACGAGCTTGGCTTTGCGGATGCAGTCAGAGTGGAGTTCGGGCAAGCCGTAGACGGCTTTCTCCGTCAGTGCGGCGGCGCGCTCGGGGTCGGCGTCGTGGAAGCCATAGACTTCGCGATGCTCGGGACGGCGTAAACGCCAGGCGCCGCTGAGGTCGATGACGCGAAGGCCGCGGGCGATAGCTTCGGGCGCCAGGGCGCGCGAGGTTTCGTGCGGGGTGGCGAGGAACAAAAGTTTGACGCCGTTCTGTTCGAGCGTATCCCAGGAGAATGGTTGCACCGGAAGTGGGCCCTTTCCGGCGAGCGCGGGAAACGTCGCCGCGAGATTTTGCGTTTTCGTTTCGGCGGAGCTTTCCGCTTCACGGCGAAACAGAACAGGCGTCTCCACACCCGGATGGCGGAGGAGCAGGCGCGTGAGTTCGCACCCGGAATAGCCGGTCGCGCCTGCGACCGCGACTTTGAGTTGGGAAGCCATTAGTTGAGCATCCCACGGATTTTCTTGGCGAGGGCGTTGGCGCTCTTTGTGTCGAGGCAGATGATGAGGATGGTGTCGTCGCCGCCGATGCTACCGATTTGCTCGGGCCACTTTTGCGCGTCGAGCGCGGCGGCCACGGGCTGGGCGCTACCTACGGAGGTCTTCAGAACAAGCAGATTTTGGGCCGCTTGGATATTCGTGACAAACTCGCGCACTAGACGAGAGACGGACGGGAGCGCCGGATCCGAAGACCCACCGTTCTGGCGGACGGCGTAGCCGTTGTCGGTCTTGACCAGGCCAAGCTCATGGATATCGCGCGAAAGCGTTGCCTGGCCTGCGTCTACTCCGCGATGGCGGAGGGCGCGTTGGAGCTCCCATTGGCTGGCGACGCGCTGCTGCGTCACGAGCGAGAGGATGGCTTCCTGGCGGGCTGGCTTTGTCATATGAATAGTTATCCAGTTCTCTGAATCTTTATTCATCTATCGTCAGACTTGTGGGCGGTTATGTCAAGTAAAAATTGCATGGATGGATGCGTTCGGTAAGGGCGTTGGGGTTCCGGCTTCCGCAGCAAGGAGGCTCCTTCAGCAAACCCGAATTGCGGCCTCGCTCTTGCAGATTCGCAATGATGAAGTGGCCGTTCCAGGGGCAACAAAAAAGCCCGCTGCCAGTTTCGCTGGCGGCGGGCTTTCCTGTCTGGTTCTGCTGCTACCTCGTTGGCTGGTGGAGGTGCATCAGGACGCTGGCATTACGCTGCGTCGTGCTCGCGTTCTTCCACTTTGTAGCCGGACTCAAAGAATTCCACCAAACGGTGGATCAATTTCTGACGGCCGCCAATCATGTGCAGGCCGTCTTCGCGTTGATGCTCGTCCAATATCCTGGAGAGACTTTCTTCCAATTCCATGTCAGCACTCTCCTTTCTCTACTCTTACTTTAAAGGGTGATGGGCGCAAGGGAAAACCGAAAAAAACGATGGATAGCATCGGAAAAACGCAGCCAACCCTTGAGGGCTACTTGGAGGCCGCGGCGAGTTGGCGGACGGCGGCAATAAACGTGGTGGTTGCGCGGGTTAGCGTACGATCGCGGCGGTAGGCTAGGCCCAGTTCCCGCCAGAGTTCTTCGTCTTTGTCGCGGCAGGGGATGAGTTTTACGCGGCCGGCGAGGACTTGGTCGCGGGCGAAGCTGGCGCTGATGAGCGAGACGCCCATGCCGGCGGCGACAAAGCTTTTGATCATGCCCACGCTGGGGAGTTCCATCTGGATCTGGAGCTGGTTCACGTAGGGACGGAAGAGCTTGTCCATCAGGCGGCGGGTGTAGCCGGTTTTCGGCAGCAGGATGGGCTGCTTGGCGATTTCCTCGACTGAAACGACATCGTGCTTGGCCAGTGTGTTTTGTGGATGAACCATCCACATGAGCTGGTCGCGGAAAATGGAATGCGTTTTCAGGCTGGGCGATTTTACGGGCAGAGTGACGATGCCAACGTCGATGGTGCCGTTTTCGAGCTTCTCGACAATTTTGTAGCTGAAGTTGCGGTAGATGCTGAGCTGGACGCCGGGATAGAGGCTGCAATATTTGGCGAAAACATCTGGTAATACATAGAGACAGGTCGCTTCATTCGCGCCGATGACGAGTTTGCCGCGGGGAGCCGTGCCGTGATCGGCGACGGCGAGGCGGGATTCGTCGCGCATTTGCAGCAGGCGCTCAGCGTAGGCGAAAAGCACGCGGCCTGCGGGGGTGAGCGAGACATCCTTGCCGGAACGGTCGAGGAGGCGGTCGCCGTATTCATGCTCGAGCTGGCGAATTTGCGCGCTGACAGCCGACTGCGAACGAAAGACCTTCTGCCCGGCGCGCGAAAAACTACCGAGCTTGGCGACTTCCAGAAAAGTCACTAGCTGATCAAAATCCATGGTCGGTCGCGATTATAGCGTACTCGACCTAGATGTCTCCGTACTTAATGGGCTTCGGTAGCTGAACCAAAGGCACGGGCGCATCGGGCAGGTGCAGTCCGCACTCGGTCTTACCGAAGTTCGACCATCGCCCCGAACGCGGGTCCTCTCCCGGTAACACAGCACGTGTGCAGTGCGTGCAGCCAATGCTGGGGTAGTTGCGATCGTGTAGAGCGTTGTACGGCACGTCGTGTTGGCGGACGTAATCCCAGACTTGATCGGAAGTCCAGTCGACCATGGGATTGATCTTGACGATGTCCGCTTTGGGATCGAGTTCGACGCGCTTGGCTTTGGCGCGGGTGGAGGTTTGGTCGCGGCGGATGGCGGAAATCCAGGCTCGGAGGCCGGCCAGCTTGCGCTTCTGCGGCTCGACCTTGCGGATGCTGCAGCAGAGGTCGGGATTGCGTCCCCAGAGCGCGGCGCCATGCTCGGCTTCTTGTTCGGCAGGATTCAGCTTGGGGAATTCGCGCTCGATCTTGATGCCGTAGCGCTTTTCGACGCGGTCCATGAGGTCATAGGTTTCGGCGAAGAGGAATTCGGTGTCGATGGTGAAGAGGCGGAAGCCGGGCTGGATGCGCGAAGCGTGATCAATGAGCACCATGCCTTCGACGCCGAAAGCGGAGGCCATGGCAACGTCGTTGCCGTAGGTATCAAAGGCCCAGCGAAGGGTTTGATCGATGCTCCAGGTTTCCGCAACCGCCTGTATTTCTTCGAATTCCTTGGTCAATTCCAGCATTTCAATCTCCGCGCCGGGCCCGCTGCTGCGTTCCAAAATCTTGTGCTGCCAAATCTATAGATGCAGCGGGTTCCCTAAAAGACTCGGGCGTCCACCAGGCGGCTTCGGACTCGAGGGTGGAGTGAGCGGCCATGCGGACGACTTCGCCCACGAATAACAAGGTTGGCGCGGGGAGTTGCGGAGCGTTAGGCAATTCGCCGAGCGTGGTGCGGAATACGCGTTCGCCTGGTGTGGCTACTTGCGAGACGATTGCACAAGGGGTTTCGGTTGAGAGTCCCGCCGCAATCAATCGGGCACTCATGGCGGCATAGCCGTAGCCTGGCATGTATACGGCGTAGGTGGTCTTGCGCGAAAGGTGCTCAATCACGCCGTCGGCGCTTTGGCCTTGGGCGTGGTGGCCGGCGAGAAAGACGATGGAGGAGGCGAGGTCGCGATGCGTTACTGGAATTTGCGCGGCGGCCGCCGCGGCGAGAACAGAACTGACACCTGGAACGATTTCGACGACGATTCCCGCTTCGCGCAGAGCTTCCAGCTCTTCTCCGGCGCGACCGAAAATGAGGGGATCGCCGCCTTTGAGGCGTATTACGTCGGCACCGAGCGACGCCAGCTCTACCAGAAGCGTATTGATCTCACTTTGCTTCCAGCTCTTGCGCCCACAGCGCTTGCCTACGTTGTGCAGTTGTGCCGTTTTCGGAATGAGCTCCAGAACGCCGGGGCCGACCAAATCGTCGTGGAGGACGACCTCAGCGGACCGCAAGATGCGCGCGGCTTTGAGCGTGAGCAGTTCCGGGTCGCCGGGACCGGCGCCGACCAGATAGACTTTGCCTTTTGTCGCGCGGGTGTTCATTCGGCAGCTCCGGTCTTCATCATTGTCATTCTGCCGCTCCGGTCCTGATCATCCCTTCGCTCCGCTTTTGGAACCTTGCCGCAGGCGCGTCGCGCGACGGGCTTCGAAGGCTCTCTGCGTCGCGAGGCGATGCAATAGACGTCGGCGGCGCTCAACCGGCAGGTGGCCCGCCATCATGCGGCGGCGAATTTTACCGAGGCGGTCGAGCCAACCTGCGTATTCGGGGGAAATTCGAGCTTCAATGTCGTGCCGGAGCCTTTGCGCTAAAGCCGGGCTCTGGCCTGCGGTCGAGATCGCCACTTGCAGATCCCCTCGACGGACCAAGGACCCATAGTAGAAATCGCAACGATCCGGGTCGTCGACGGCGTTGCAGAGAATCCCGCGACTTCTGGCTGCCTGGAAAACGGCCTCATTCACCTCACGCAGCGACGTTGCCGCTACCACCAGGACCGCACCCTCCACATCTTTAGGGTCGAAACTGCGGGCGTCCCAGGCGATTATTCCAAGGCGCGCCCATTCGGCTACTGCTGGACGAGCTTCGATAGCAACAACGCGGACCTTGGCGCCAGCTACCAGCAAGCTGCGGATTTTGGGCTCGCCAATAGCGCCGGCGCCGACGACCAGGCATTCACGATCTTCCAGTTTCAGAAACATTGGAAATAGGCTCATTGTTGTGACTCCTTACCGCGGGTGCTAAAGTCCGCGGTTGGTGAAGCCTGCAGCACACGGTTGAAGCCGTGCTCTACCGGCCCGCCCTGGAAGCGCCTTCGAAATCCACCGAGGAATGCCGAAGCTCCTCGACCTCGATCGAGCAACGCTGTGAAATCCGCGTTACCCTCCCCGCATTACCCTTCCCCACGTTACCCTTCCAAACGTCACCCTTCCAAACCGTGCGGCGTGCGACCGGGCGACGGATCGCGCGGCTCCGCCGTAGCTGCTGCTCCCGCCAGGTACTCGCGTAGTTCGGTGTCGCTGTGACGTGCAAAGAACTGTCGCAGGTTGTCGTTGGCGGTACGCTCGCCTAGGTACTGCTGCAGTAAGCGTGAAATCGCCCCCGGAACTTCTGTAGCCAGGCAGCGATAGCCGACTGGGCGGGCTATAGTTTGATGCAATCCCAACGCGCCGCCTACGCAGAAGTAGTAGGCATCTTGCATTTTGCCGTCGACCTTAATCTTCTTGCCCTCGATGCCAATATCGGCGATCCAGTGCTGACCGCAGCTGTTGGGGCAGCCGGTAACGTGCAGCTTCAAGTGCTGATCGAATCCTGGAAAGCGTTCGTCGAGTTCCTGCACCAGCCAGCGGGCGTAGCTTTTCGTTTCCGTGAGGGCCAGCTTGCAGAACTCCGATCCGCTGCAAGCAATGGCGCCGCGCCAGAAGGGGGAGCCGGCAACCTTCAGGCCGATGGCATCCAGTTCTTTCACTAGGAGTTCGGTGTTCGCTTGCGGCACATTCACGATCAGGAGATTCTGCATGACCGTGGTGCGCAGCTCGCCTGAGCCATAGCGCTGAGCCAGGTCCGCCGCGGAGTGCATCTGTTCGGGGGTCAGGCGTCCGCGCAGCACTGAGGCCCCCACGTAGAAATAGCCTTCCTGTTTCTGCTTCTGGACTCCGACGTGGTCACGGAAGACGTCGTCCGGCGGAGCCGAATCCACGGCGGGGTCGAGCTTGAACTTGATGCGGCCTTCCAGTTCTTTCAGAAACTGCTCTGCCGTCCAGCCTTGCTTGAGGAAGAGGTACTTTAGCCGCGCGCGGTCCCGGCTCTCGCGAAGAGTTAAAGTATCGCGAAAAATCTCCGCCACGCCTTTCATCACTGGAATCACCTGATTCCATTTCACGAATGCGTCGAGAGGTATAGCCAAATGAGGTTCCGTGGAGAGGCCGCCAGCAACCCGCAGCGTGAAACCCACTTCGCTTTGACCATTGAGCGTACGCTCCACGGCGGTTAAGCCAATGTCGTTAATCTCTGGATAGGCGCACCACACGCGGCACCCGGTTACACATATCTTGAACTTGCGGGGCAGGTTATAGAAGTCGTTGTTGCCAGCGAAGAACTGGGCGGTCTGCTGCACGAGCGGCGAGGCGTCGCAAATCTCTTCGGCATCGACTCCTGCGAGAGGGCAGCCAGTCACGTTGCGGACGACGTCTCCGCACGCGCCCAGAGTGTTGAGGCCGACTTTCCACAATCGCTCCAAAATGTCGGGAAGAGACTCAATGGTGATCCAGTGCAACTGGATGTTTTGCCGCACAGTGATGTCGGCCACGCCCTGGGCGTATTTTTCCGTGATCGTCGCGATTGTGCGTAGCTGGTGCGCGTGGAGA